>Ga0137308_102511_pt1 | contig 12042 bp, 8 predicted proteins | sample Inofrocosms_June_FD_97181 | JGI IMG/M metagenome (GOLD analysis project Ga0137308, IMG submission 97181) | Mouse cecal microbial communities from Vienna, Austria - N-Acetylneuraminic and N-Acetylglucosamine D2O microcosms_June | ecosystem: Host-associated > Mammals > Digestive system > Large...
CTGTTACAAAAGGCCGAACAGAAAGAAAAAACACCTTGTCTTTTCTGTCAGATTGTGCTAGAATATTGGTGTTTGACTATTAGGAGGTGCAGTTACATGCTGAAAGTGATTATATCCGTGATCTTTATTCTGATATGCGTGGCCCTGACCGTGATCGTATTACTTCAGGAGGGTAAGTCTGCGGGACTTGGTTCTGTCGGTGGTATGGCTGATACCTACTGGGGCAAGAACAAGGGACGTTCCATGGAAGGCAATCTGGAGAAATTCACAACCTTTGCAGCGATTGCATTTATGGTACTTGCGATTATACTGAACGTACTGTAGGATGAGGCACTCTTGGTAACAAGAGTGCTTTTTCTGTCTATAATAAAGAATGGCTGAATTTTGCAGGTTTACAGAAAGGACGGGACGAGAATGACAGAAGAACTGATGAAGCAGCGAAAGGAGATGCTGGCGGCGCTGGTCCAGGAGCCGGCGTTTGTGCCCATGAAGCTTAAAGAACTGGCTGTGTTTCTTGATATACCGCGGGAGCAGCGGGAGGAGCTGAAAGAGGTTCTGGATGTGCTGGTAGCGGAAGGTAAGATCGGTCTTTCCAAACGGGGCAAGTATGGGAAGCCAGAGCGCTTTGCCCTGGTGGGCATCTTCACGGGCAATGCCAAGGGCTTCGGCTTCGTGACCGTGGAGGGCCAGGAAGGGGATTACTATATCCCTGCCGACAAGACAGGGGAGGCCATGCATGGAGACCGGGTGCAGATCGTGGCAGGGGCTGTCCAGCAGGGCAAACGGGCCGAGGCCCAGGTAGTGCGTGTTCTGGAGCATGCCAATGAGACCCTGGTGGGGTATTTCCAGAAGAACAAAAGTTTCGGCTTCCTGGTTCCGGACAACCAGAAGATCGGACGGGATATCTTCATCCCCCAGGGAAAGGACATGGGGGCGGTTAATGGACACAAGGTGGTGGTGCGGATCACAGATTACGGAAGCGGGCGCAGGAATCCGGAGGGTGTAGTCACGGAGATCCTGGGACATGCCAATGATCCCGGCGTGGACATCCTTTCCATCGTCCGCGCCTATGGCCTGCCGGAGGAGTATCCGCCAGAGGTCATGGAGCAGGCAGGACATATGCCGGACCAGGTCCTGGAAAAGGATCTGGCAGGACGGCGGGACCTGCGGGAATGGCAGACCGTGACCATCGACGGGGAGGATGCCAAGGATCTGGATGACGCGGTGACCATTACCCGTGAGAAAGACGGGTACCGGCTGGGAGTCCACATTGCGGACGTGACCCACTATGTCAGGGAGGGAAGCCCCCTGGATCAGGAGGCCTTAAAGCGGGGCACCAGTGTCTATCTGGTGGACCGGGTCATTCCCATGCTTCCCCACCGGCTCTCCAACGGGATCTGTTCCCTGAATGCCGGGGTGGACCGGCTGGCTCTCAGTTGTATCATGGAGATCGACGCCCAGGGGCGGGTCATGGGACATGAGATCACGGAGAGCGTGATCCGTGTGGACCGCCGCATGACCTACACAGCGGTCAATGCCATCATTACAGACCGGGATCCCCAGGTCATGGAAGAATACCAGGAATTTGTGGAGATGTTTGATCTTATGAAGGAGCTGGCAGATATTCTCCGGGAAAAGAGGAAGAGCCGGGGCTCTATTGATTTCGATTTCCCGGAGACGAAGATTCTGCTGGATGAGAAGGGAAAGCCGGTGGAGATCCGGCCCTATGACCGGAATGTGGCCACCAGGATCATTGAAGATTTTATGCTTATTGCCAATGAGACTGTGGCGGAGGACTATTTCTGGCAGGGAGTGCCCTTTGTATACCGGACCCATGACAACCCTGACCCGGAGAAAATGAAGCGGCTGGGAGTATTTATCAACAATTTCGGTTACACCATCCGCACCCATGACGGGGAGGTCCATCCCAAGGAGCTGCAAAAGCTTTTGGGAAAGATCGAGGGTACCCAGGAGGAGGCTCTCATCAGCCGTCTGACCCTGCGTTCCATGCGGCAGGCCAGATATATGCCGGTGTGCAGCGGACATTTCGGTCTGGCGGCCCGGTACTATACCCATTTTACCTCGCCCATCCGGCGTTATCCGGATCTCCAGATCCACCGGATCATCAAGGAGAACCTCCGGGGCGGCCTGACAGAACAGAGGACAGGACATTATGAGCGGATTCTGACCGGGGTGACCATCCAGTGCTCCCAGACGGAACGCAGGGCCGAGGAGGCGGAGCGGGAGACCGTGAAGCTGAAAAAATGTGAGTATATGGCGGAGCGTATCGGGGAAATCTTTGAAGGAGTCATTTCCGGGGTGACCAACTGGGGCTTCTATGTGGAGCTGCCAAGTACCATCGAGGGGCTGGTCCATGTCAATGACCTCCGGGGGGATTTCTACGTGTTCGAGGAAGACAGGATGCAACTGCGTGGAGAGCATAGCGGCAGGATCTACAAGCTGGGGCAGAAGATCGCTGTGGAGGTGGCCGGGACGGACCGGCTCACCAGGACCATTGATTTTGTTCCGGCGGATGTTTCTTTTGACAAGGAAGATGGGGGAGAGGAAGTCTGAGAAGCGGCCGAAAGCGGCCGGAACACTTATGTGAGCGGCAGGCTGGATTCATCGTGCCGGAAAAGAAAATACAAAATTCCAGAAGTATTTTGTAACAGAAAGGAAAAAGTTAAATTTCAGAAAATCTCTGTAACCGTTCAGATTGACTGATCGGTTATCAGGATTTGGGAACAGATATAAAGGTTGATTGGGAGGAACAAAACGGATGAAGGAGTCAGTAAAGCTGGTAGCCAACAACAAGAAGGCGTACCACGATTATTTCATTGATGAGAAATACGAGTGCGGGATCGAGCTGTTCGGCACAGAGGTAAAGTCCATCCGTATGGGCAAGTGCAGCATCAAGGAGGCATTTGTCCGGGTGGAGAAGGGGGAGGTGTATGTCCATGGCATGCATATAAACCCTTATGAGAAGGGAAACATTTTTAACAAGGATCCTCTGCGGTCACGGAAGCTGCTGATGCACCGGTCGGAGATTGGCAGGCTGGAGGGGAAGATCCGGGAGAAGGGGCTGACCCTGGTGCCTCTGCAGGTGTACTTTAAGGGGAGCCTGGTGAAGGTGGAGATCGGACTGGCCAGAGGCAAGAAGCTTTATGACAAGCGGCAGGATATCGCCAGGAAGGATCAGCGGCGGGAAGTGGAGCGGGATTATAAGGAGAAGCTGCGGTGATCACTGCGGGTCATACAAGTACTTAAAAGGCTGGTTTTTCAGGGGAACCGGTTCTCCAGAAGAACACAGCCTTTTGTTTCCCTGCTGCCTGCGGCAGGACCGCAGACTCATACAGAAAAATAAGAGCCAAAGGTACGATCCAGAAGCTGGGGAAGCTCCTTCACAGAGGCAGGAAGGGTACGTCCGGGATGATAGACCCGCAAAAGATAGAAGTACCGGGGCGGGTCAAAGGAGGCGCATCTGGCGGCGGCTTCAGGGGGCAGAAGTTCTCTCGGCAGAATCGTGTCCGCGATGCCAAGTCCGGCCAGGGCCTGAAGGACAGGAAGCTGGTCCTCGCAGACCACCGTGGGAGGAGCCTCAAAAAGGGGTTCCATAACCTGTTCCTGCTCCGTGCGCAGTGTGCTCCCCGCAGGCGCCAGCATAACAGAGCAGGCGGAAAGCTTCCCGGAGACAATAGGGGAGACGGGCCGGTCCGCCCCAAAACAGTACACCAGCTCGCTTTCGGCCACAATCCGGCTGTCCAGAATGGGATGCTCGTCCTCGCTGGAGAAATAGAGTCCATAATCCGCGGAGGCATTTAACAGGGCTTCCTGGGCCTCCTGCCGGCAGCTCTCCACAACCTGGATCTGCATGTCCGGGTGTTTCCTGCGGAATGCTGCGACCACCTGACTGCGAACCGTGGAGGCCAGAACAGGGTCGCACTGCAGATAGAGGCTGCCGCCGTGGCCCTTCCGGTAGGACTGGATACGGGCCATCATGTCAGCGTCGATCTGGAGCATATTGCGGGCGAAGTTGACAAAGACCTTCCCGGCGTTGGTGGGGACGAGCCGGTTATGAACCCTGGTAAACAGCTTTGCGCAGACCATGTCTTCCACATTGTGGAGATAGCGGGACAGCGCGGGCTGTGACAGATAGAATTTGTCAGCCGCCTTTGTCAGGCTCTTCTCATCCACGATGGCAATGATGTATTTCAAAAGAGGCGTGCTTAAGTTGATCTGGGGAGGGGCATGGTGGAAGGTGCGAAGCTCCAGATCCGTGTGCTTCCAGGGGACCGAAGATGGTTCTCCTTCCTTTACATTAATATCTGCATCCGCAAAGCGGACCAGATTCTCAGCCTCTTTGAGGGGAGTGGCCCGGTAGCGGGGATCGGACAGACGCTCCCGCATAAGAAGCCCTGCCAGATAGCGCTCCGGCTCCGTCAGGGCATGGCCCAGGGGATAGCGGATATGCAGGGACTGGTGCACCGGTGGATCCAGGGGCCGGTACACAAGCTCCTCGCAGGGAAACACATGGGCCTGGGATACCAGTCCGGCCCCCACGGCCTGATGCATCATGGAATCCACCAGAATCACATCGTTGGATTCAAAGGTGACCACAGGGTTGAACCCTGCCTCCTGGAACAGCTCCTCCGCAAGGATCCGGATGCTGTGCCGGGGGCCCTGGAGAACAAAGGGTGTATCCTTTAAGTCTGCCAGCCGTATCCGTTCCTGGGAGGCCATAGGGTGGGATACTGGGAGAGATACCAGAAGCTCTTCCTGGGCAAACGGGAGATCCGTCACCTTGTCAGAGGTTTTCCCGGCTCCCAGGGCGATGTCGATCTGCCCATGCTGGATAGCTCCCGGCTGTTCGCTGGCGTACAGCTCGGTGAGGGAAAGGGAGATATCCGGATATCTTCTGGAAAACGCATTGTATATGCGGCTGTAGATGATGGCTCCCCGGTTTGGGGCGGTGGCCAGACGTATAAGCGCGTGGTTGCTGTCCGTCAGGGCACGAAGGCTCTGGAGCATGCGGGTCTGCTCATCGAGAATTATCTGTGCGCATTCGACCACATATCTCCCTACCGCAGTGGGAGTCAGCTGCCGCCTGTATCGTAAAAACAGGAGAAATCCAAGGGAATTTTCATATTCTGTCAGAAATTTGCTTAAGGCCGGCTGGGAGATCCCCAGCACCTGGGCGGCATTGGACAGACTGGCCATATCCGCGATGGTGACCAGATAGTAGAGCTGCTTGGTGGTCAATGTAAAAGGCCTCCTTGTCTTAATATCAAAATTCAAACATTTCTTTTGAGCGCGTTAAGAAGCTCAGCCGCAAAGATGGGAGCGGGGGAGTTTCCGGGAGTGCTTCTTTTTATTTTGAAGGCATTTTTAAAAGATGTCAAGAGGAATCGAATTATCCATAACTAAAATGATATGAAAAGCATAAATAACTGGGTTTTGCAAATTATGCTATTCTATCATATAATTCCATTGTAGAAATAAGAAACAGAGAAAAAGCAAACAGAATAGACAAAGAAATGAAAAATGATTCGGATTTTTCAACAAAATGTTTTACGAACCAGTTTCAAAAATGGCAGGCAAGCTCTGTCTATAAAAAAATAAACAAGGAGAGAAGAGTTATGAAAAAAAGAAGGAATATCTTATTAGCCGGGATTTTGGCAGTGACCATGCTGGGGACAGCCGCATGCGGCGGCTCGGGAAGCCAGGGAGCTTCAGAAGCAGCGGAAGGAACAGCAGGAGGCGCAGCATTGTCCGGAGGCGGAGCAGCGGCTGATGCTGAAGGCATCGGTTTCCCCGCAAAAGAGACCATCACCCTGGTAGTGCCCGGCAAAGCAGGCGGCGGTTCTGATCTGGGCATCCGCTATTACAGCGAGGGGCTGAACCGGCTGTACGGCTTAAAGACTACCGTCACCAACTATGACAGCAACACCGTAGGCCATCAGACCGTGGCGTCCTCCAAGGCTGATGGAACTACCCTGACGGTAGCTACCTCCGCCCTGAATATCCAGTACATAACCGGAAACGCAGAGGTAAATCCCATCAAGGATTTCACTCTGATTGCCTGCCTCCAGGACAACGGATTCTCTACCCTGGCCGTACCGGCAGACGCTCCGTATGATGATTTCGCAGGATTTGTAGAGTATGCCAAGGCTCATCCCGGCGAGCTGAATGCCGGTATGCCGGCAGCCGGAGCCAACACCTTCCTGTTCGGTATGATCACAGGAACCACAGGTATTGAGCTGAATGCTGTGGAGTGCGCGTCCGAATCCGACCGTCTCACCAATCTGGCCGGCGGATTTATCGACATCGGTGTCGTGGGTGTGGGCAACGCTCTGGAATATGAGAAGGCTGGCAAGCTGAAGGTTATCGGGACCGTATCCTCTGACGGGACCACGATCTCCCAGTATCCGGAGGAGCTGCCGGACAACTACAAGACCCTTCAGGAGCAGGGGTTTGGCGACTGTGTGCTGTCCGTGTATCACTACCTGTTAGGGCCTGCCGGTATGGACGAGACCATGGTTTCCCAGATGAACGCTGCCATGAAAGCAGTTGTGGAAGATGAGACTGTCAATGCAGGGATTGCCGGCATCGGCAACATTCCCGGATGGCATGACCTGGAGGAATCCATTGCAATCCGTGACGGAGAGTATGCCCAGTTCGTCCAGATCGCCAAAGACCTGGACATGTACGTTCAGGAATAAGCCCAACCGTTCAGACGGGCAGGAAGATGCCCCGTCTGAACGGCCGCAAATAATCAGATCACGCTGTAGGCCCGCCGGGGGACAACATCATTCATGTTCTTTGGACGGGCCTTTTGCACCAAATACAGAAAGGGGTTTTCTGGAAATGAATATGCGAAGAGATACCAAGACAGGGATCGCCGGCCTCATCGGCTGCGCGTTCTTCCTATTAGCAAGTCAGTCCATCAAACAGCCTGCCAAGCTTCTGGAGCCGGGGCCGCGTCTCTTTCCCTATGTGGCGGTCATCCTTATCGCCATGAGTTCTGTGGCCCTGATCATCAAAGGAGTGAAGGAAAGGAAAATAGAGGAGAAACCGTATTTTCCCAAAGGGGGAATCCTGAAGATTTCCAAGAGCTACCTGATGCTGGTGGCCTACGCCATCGCCATGACCTGGCTGGGCTTTCTCATTACCACACCCTTTGCAACCGTGGCCTTTATCTATGACCTGAAGGGCAACAGCAGGGTGAAGCTGGTACCGTCCGTCATCATCGCGGTGCTGGTGACGGCAGGGCTGTATGCCATGTTTGTGTGGGGCTTTCAGGTAAAGCTTCCGGCTGGCATCCTGTTTGAGTAAGGAGGGGAAATATGAGTGAATATATAAATGCGTTGATGATATGTCTGCAGCCGGTCAATCTGCTGCTGATCGTGGCCATGGTTTCCCTGGGCATCGTGTTCGGAGCGATCCCCGGTCTGTCGGCTACTCTGGGTATTGCCCTTCTGCTGCCGGTAACATTCGGACTTTCCACGGAGACCTCCTTTGTGCTTCTTCTGGCTATCTGGATCGGCGGTGTGTCGGGAACCTTTATCTCGGCAGTTCTCATTGGAATTCCCGGATCCTCCTCCGCCATTGCCACCTGCTTTGACGGTTTTCCCATGACGAAAAACGGTGAGGCGGGAAAGGCACTGGGCATCGGCATGACAGCTTCTTTCATTGGGACGGTGGGTTCTGTAGCCCTGGCCACGGTGCTCTCCCCGGTTATCGCGGATTTCGCCCTGCACCTTGGCCCATGGGAGTACTTTTCCTTGTGCTTTTGTGCTATCACTCTGGTAGCCTCTTTGTCCAAGGGAAATATCTTTAAAGGTATCATGGCAGCAGGAATCGGCCTGCTCATGGGCTGTATCGGCATGGATCCCATCAACGGAGCTACCCGTTTTACCTTCGGAAATGTGTACCTGACCGCAGGAGTCAGCACTGTGGCACAGATGCTTGGAATGTTCGCCATGTGTCAGATCATCCGGGACTCTGCCAAAGGCGAAGCTTCTATGCCTGACGCTGATGTGGGAAAGATGAAAGGCCTGGGAGTCGGTTTTAAGGATATTATCGAAAATATCAGAACCATTTTATTCGCCTTTGTCTCTGGCGTGTGGATCGGATTTCTGCCAGGTATGGGTTCCGGTATCTCCAACATGGTAGCCTATGGCTATGCCAAAAGCATCAGCAAGGATCCGGAAAGCTTCGGAAAAGGCAATCCGGCAGGCGTGTGGGCATCTGAGGTGGCCAATAACGCCTCTCTGGGAGGTGCTTTGATCCCGATGATGGCCCTGGGGATTCCCGGAGACGGTATTACAGCCATGCTGATTGCCGGACTGACGATTCACGGGCTGCAGGCTGGTCCCTTGTTCATGACCGAACAGCCGGACCTGGCTATGCTGATCTTCGCCTGCGTTATGGTGTCCGCCATCATCACTTATATCATCCAGATCGTGACCAAACGGTGGTTCCCGTATATCCTGAAGGTTCCGTACCATTACCTGTATACGGTGATCCTGGTGATATGCTATATCGGCGGCTACGGCATATCCAACACCATGTTCAATATCTATGTGATGCTGGCCTTATGCTTCCTGGCCATCTTCATGAGCATGGCGGCGCTGCCCACATCCCCGCTGGTGCTGGCGTTCATTCTGTCCAGTAAGCTGGAGCGGTACTTCCGTCAGGGAATCAGCTATGCTCATGGGAGCTACGCAGAATTTTTCACCAGACCCTTGTCTGCGGCCCTGCTGGTGATCTCGGTGTTCTGTGTGGTATGGCCTTTGTATTAGGAGCATAGGAAGAAAATGGCAGCGGCCGCGCCGGCTGTACAGAGTGATGTAAATGATGACTGACGAGAGGATGGCTCTGCCAAAGATACAAGCTGTTTATGGAACCCTCCCGTCCATGCTGAAAAAATTTGACAAGTATGCCCGGAAGGACCGTTTCTCTGGGCATACAGCCGGAGAGTTTGAGGCATGGCGGGGGCAGATAAGGAAACTCTTAAGGGAGCTTCTGGGATTTGATAAAATGGAAAAATCTTCCTTGCGGCCAGTGGTGGAAGAGGTTACAATCTTACCGGGAAGCATAAGGAGAGAGCATGTGCGGATTCAGGTAGAGCCGGATGTGTGGATGCCTTTTTATCTGCTGATTCCCGGAGATGCCAGCTCCCATACCCGTCCTTTTTTGTGCCCTCCAGGGCATAACGGGGCGGGAAAATACACGGTTGCGGGAGTGAAAGGGTATGCTGCCGTGGAGGAGAAGATCCGCCAGTATCAATACGACTACGGCATGCAGCTGGCAGAGCTTGGGTATGTGGCAGTGTGTCCGGACTGCAGAGGCTTTGGCGAACGCCGTGAAGAAATAGAGGACACAAAAGAGCCGTTTACGGCATTGGGAGGAGACTGCCGCTTCCTGGCCCACATGGGCGAACCCCTGGGGATTCCGGTGGCGGGAATGCTTGCCTGGGATCTGATCAGGGCAGTGGACTATGTCAAGGAACGGGGAGAGTGGGACACGGACAACATAAGCTGTCTGGGATTTTCGGGAGGCGGGATGCAGACTTTATGGCTGTCCGCCCTGGACGACAGGGTAAAGCTGGCGGCTGTCAGCGGATATCTGTACGGCTTCCGGGATTCCCTTCTTACTTTAAACAGAAATTGTTCCTGCAACTATGTGCCTCATTTGTGGGAGCATCTTGATATGGGGGATATAGCAAGTCTTCTGGCCCCCAGGCCGTTTCTCATCCAGTCATGTGTGGATGACCATCTGAATGGCCCACGGGGGATGGCCAATGTGACAGAGCAGGTGGACATAGTCAGGCAGGCCTATGCCCTCTACAAAGCCGAGAACCGGCTGATCCACGAGATATGTGAAGGGGGCCATCAGTGGCACAGAGAGCATTTAAAAGAGCATCTGAAACGTCTGACTACAGGAAAACCCGAAGACGGCATCGGCTGACTGACGGGAGACAGGAGATATTTTCATGGACAAATTGCAGCTGCGAAAGGCAATTTTAGATCAGATAGAGAAACCGGTTATTCCGGATCTGAAGCGTTCAGTGGTGGAGTTCGGCGCAGTACCAGACAGAAAGGCCATCCAGACTGAAGCCCTGCAGAAGGCCATCGACACAGTCAGCAAAGAGGGCGGCGGCAGGGTGGTGATTCCGGCGGGCCGCTACTATACAGGAGCATTGCACATAAAAAGCGGCGTGGAGCTTCATCTGGAAAGTAAGGATACGGTGCTCTCGTTTGCCAATGAGAGTCCAGAGCTTCACTATCCCATGGTTTTCTGCCACTGGGAGGCGTCTCCCTGCTACAATTTCAGCGCCCTTATTTATGCCTGCGATGCCCACGATATCGCTGTGACGGGTAAAGGAATCCTGGATGGCGGAGCCGACAAAGACCACTGGTGGAACTGGCATCACCAGGTGGAAAATGCCTGGTCATCAGACAGGACAGATCTTCAGCTGGCTGACAGGAAGGCCCTCAGACAGATGAACATGGACGGCGTGCCTTTAAAGGAGCGGGTGTTTGGTCCCGGACATTATTTGCGGCCCAATTTTGTCCAGATGATCCGGTGCAGCCGGGTGATGCTTCAGGGCGTTACATTAAAGAACAGTCCTATGTGGCAGCTGAATCCTGTGATGTGCCGGGGACTGACAATAGACGGTGTGACTTTGTCCAGCCATGGGGCCAACAACGACGGATGTGATCCGGAAAGCTGCCGGGGAGTACATATTTTAAACTGCCGGTTCGACACAGGAGACGACTGTATCAGCCTCAAATCCGGCCGCGACCGGGACGGACGGAAAGCCAATGTGCCATGTGAATATGTCCTCATTGAGAATAATGATTTTGCCGACGGCCACGGCGGTGTGGCACTTGGCAGTGAGATGAGTGGTGGAATCCGTTGTGTGCTGGCGTGGAACAACCGGTTTACCAGTCCCAGCTTAACCTATGCTCTGCGTCTGAAGACCAATGCCAGACGGGGTGGCAGGGTGGAAGACATCATTCTGGCAGACAGTGTTATGGAACATGTTCATGGAGCAGCCATTCATGGAACCATGCTCTATGAGGACGGAAGGAATGGCAGCGACCTGCCGGTGTTCAGAAATATTACCATTGAGAATATAAAAGCCCATGGGGGAGATTACGGAATCTTTCTGGAGGCATTTAAAGAGGTGCCGGTGGAGGGACTGGTTCTCAGAAATATTGTCATTGACGGCGCGGACCGGGCCATGCGCAGTATGAACTGGAAGGATCCGGTGGTGGAAAATGTGTTGATCAACGGGCAGCGGTTCCCGCGTCCGGGTAAGGTGCGCATCCTTGGCGTTCCCATAGAGGAGGAGACGGTAACCGCATCTGCGGAATTTTGCGGAGGGCAGGGAGAATACAGATTTGCCTGGGATGTATCCGTGGATGGGAAAAGCTGGAAACAGGCGGGGAGCGGAAGGAATTTCACAGTTCCTGGAGCTTGTAAATATGTCCGGGTAACTGCCCGGGATGGTGATGGAAACAAGGAGAGCAGCAGGAGATACACAGTGCTTTCACAAGGAGCGGTCAGACAGGAGACAGACAGAGAGCGCCAGCGTCTGATCTGCCGGGATATCTTAAAAGCCGGCGATAAGGCAGAGGATGATATGCTGATCACCAGAGAAAAGCTGGCGCAGATGCTGATGCCATTTATCTGTGTGGAACCAGACAGGGCCTCATGTACCAGCGCCGAATCTGACAGGATGCCATATACTGGTGGTGAATCCGGCAGGATTTCATGTGTCAGGGATGAGACAGACGGGATTATGCCAGTCAGTGAATATCTGAGGGTGGCAGTAGAGCAGGGATTTCTGGCGAAAAAAGGGGATGGTGCTTATCTGCCCCAGGGATATATCACCCGTCAGGAGATGGCTACCGTGGCCATGCAGGCATGCGGCGTCAATTACCGCAACGCGTCCAGTACCATGCCGGTGTGCAGGGATGTGGACAAAGTCTGCAACAACTATGGAACCAATGTGGCCAGGGCCCTGTACTTTGG
>Ga0137308_102512_pt1 | contig 12011 bp, 13 predicted proteins | sample Inofrocosms_June_FD_97181 | JGI IMG/M metagenome (GOLD analysis project Ga0137308, IMG submission 97181) | Mouse cecal microbial communities from Vienna, Austria - N-Acetylneuraminic and N-Acetylglucosamine D2O microcosms_June | ecosystem: Host-associated > Mammals > Digestive system > Large...
AGTGCTTGAAACACCTGTAAGTATATTGCTTGGAGAAAATGTCATTGTATCAAAAGTGGATGACTTAAAAGCGATTTCCGAAAAACTAGAAGTAATAAACTTGCAACTTGCACAGAGAAAAACCACAAGAAAAAGAATTCTATACTGGCTTCTTATCTCATTGTGGGTAGCTATAATAGCAATTTTTGCAATTTTATTGGCATTGGAAAGTCCTTACTTAGGTTGGGATTATAGCGTTCCTGAAAGCGCTGTTCTTGGCGTAGCATTTCACTCCCTGGAGTGGCTGTTTGTCAGAGTAGCACCGATTATCTTTATTATTACAACCATTGGAATTTTCTTGATGCAGAAAAAAGAATAAGACTATTCCTTTTATGCGCTTGTGCGGTCTTACACCACACAAGCGTATTTTGTTTACCTGGTTTTGGGATAAATAGTTTTACATTTTTTCGTAAGATACCAATTCTTTTATTGGAATACGGTTTTGTGAATGTCGCTCTGGGTCAGCAGCGGCTTCGTTTGGATATCCAATCGCCAAAATGTTGATTGGCTCTAGATTGTCTGGCAGACTAAATTCTTTTCGTATCACGTCAGGTTTAAAATAGCACACCCAAACAGAACCTAATCCCAGTTCGGTTGCTTCCATCATCATATGGTCAGTCAAAATAGAAGCATCTATATCGCTTGTCTTTTTTTTATCAAATGGTCGTACCCATGCTTTATTATGGTCCGCGCAGACAATGATTGCAAGTGGTGCACCATAGATATTGGCACCTTTTCCAATTTTTTCAAGACCATCCTTCTCTTGTACTACAATTAAATGTACTGGCTGGAGATTCGCTGCTGTTGGAGCAATATGGGCTGCCTGTAAAATCTTATCTAATTTTTCACCTTCCACCTTTCTGTCTGAATAGCTGCGTACAGAGTAACGCTTTTTTGCGATTTCAAGAAAATCCATAGTAGTCAATCCTTTCTTTGTGTTGTATACTTAACGTGTTTTTTAACCGTTACCTATATTTTAGCATAGTACAATCATTCTTCAAGATTGTACTTTTTAGGTAGATACTTCCCAAAAAGGAAGTATATAAAGGAGTTGATATAGTATGACCTATAAGAAAGACCAATTTAATTGCCCTGTGGAAGCTACTTTATTTTTGATTGGCGGAAAATACAAGCCTCTGATTCTCTGGCATCTTATAGAAAAGCCTTTGCACTATATGGAATTACAGCGCCTGATTCCAAAAGCAACGCCGAAAATGCTTTCACAACAGCTACATGCTTTAGAAGATTGTGGAATGATTAACCGGAAAGTAATCCCAGAAAATCCACCCCGTACGCTCTATTCGCTTACGGTCTTGGGGAAAAGTATTATCCCTGTTTTAGATTCCATGTGTAATTGGGGGACAACTTTTTTGGATAGTCTGGATAGATTGTTGTAACATTTCACGGACATTCGTCTGTTATACTATCCTCAATATATAAAGGAGGACCACACTATATGAAACGGATATTGATTGTTGAGGACGACGCTTTATTAAATAAAACACTGGCCTATAATCTGGTTTCTGACGGATGGGATGTCACTTCGGCTTTAAATGCCAAAACTGCTGCTGACCTGTTACCCAAAACGGTATATGATATGGTACTTCTAGACATCAATCTACCAGATGGCAATGGCTATGACTTATGCAGGCTTATAAAGCCAGAATACCCCGATACGCTGGTTATCTTTTTGACTGCAAATGATCAGGAGAGCGACCAGATACATGGCTATGAAATGGGAGCTGTAGACTATATTACCAAGCCTTTTTCTATTGGAGCTTTGCAGCGGAAAATCCGTGCTATGTTTGCCATGTTGGAGCACCACAAACCAGCAAAGGATATTTTTGATGATGGCAGACTGTTTTTGGACTTTTCAGAACAAGCGGCTTCTCTCAACGGAAGACCTATCACACTTTCCCCGATGGAATACAAAATGCTGTATCTGTTCTGCAAAAATCCCAAACTGGTCTTGACAAGACAGAAGCTTTTAGAGCGTCTCTGGGATATAAATGAAAAATTTGTAGACGAACACACTTTAACGACCTCCATCAGCCGTATACGAGGCAAGATAGAGGCAGACGGGGATACCTATATCAAGACCATCTATGGGATAGGATACCAGTGGACAGGAGGCGAGAGAAAATGAAAGCACGGTTTCTGTTCATTGGAATGGGTATGGTGATTTCCATGCTGGCTATCTCTGTAATCCTTTTTACGATAACATATGAACCTTGGATACTGGTTAGTGGAGGTCTGCTAACAGTCTGTGCGATTGCCTGGTTACTCCTTTGCACACGTTTTTTTGCCAAAAGGCTTTCTCTGTTTACAAAAGGTCTGTGTCAGACGATGGACCGTATGATCAACAATGGTGAAAAACCGGTGCAAGTTGGTGACACAGAAACTATCTTTGCCCGCATCAGTTATCGCCTCTTTCGGCTGTATACGATTATGCAGGAGAATAGGCGCAAGGTAGAGGAAGAACGTCAAGAACTTCAGATGCTGATATCCGATATTTCCCACCAGGTAAAAACTCCTGTAAGTAATCTAAAAATGGTAACAGACACGCTGCTGGAAAAACCGGTCACCATACAGGAGCAACGAGACTTTTTACAAGGAATTCGCAGCCAAACAGACAAGCTGGAATTTCTTTTTCAATCCCTTGTAAAAACCTCACGTTTAGAAACCGGAGCTATCCAGCTAGAAAAAAAAGACAACCCGCTGCTTGATACCCTGGCATTAGCCTGTAGTGGTATTGTCTATGGTGCAGAGATAAAGAATATCTCTGTAACTGTCCAATGCCCGGAGGATCTGCATCTGTGCCATGACAGCAAGTGGACAGCAGAGGCTCTTTTTAATCTGCTGGACAATGCTGTAAAATACACCCCAAAGGGTGGAAAGATATGTGTATCGGTGGAACAGTGGGAAATGTATGTCAAACTGGATGTAACAGATACTGGCAAAGGCATTTTGGAGAGCAATCAGGCTGCTATCTTTCGACGCTTCTACCGGGAAGAAGAGGTACATGAAGAACCAGGAGTAGGTATTGGCTTATATCTGGCCCGCGAGATTATCACACAGCAGGGCGGCTATATCAAGGTAACTTCAGAGATTGGTAATGGGTCTACCTTCTCTGTTTTTCTGCCCTGGAATTAAACTGTTCACAAAAAATTTACAATCAATTCTCCAACTCGGACATTTCTGTGACATTTGGACTTTACAATGCTTATATGCAGGACAGAAATAAGGAAAGGAGCATTTGATAATGAATGTATTACAAACTATCGACTTGAAAAAATATTATGGCAACAAGTCCAATATCACCCGCGCGCTAGATGGCGTCAACCTTTCTGTGGAATCAGGAGAGTTTGTGGCAGTGGTGGGAACCTCCGGTAGTGGAAAATCTACGCTGCTCCATATGATGGGCGGCTTAGATACTCCCACCTTTGGCAGTGTGATTGTACGAGGGGAGGAACTGGCCAAAAAGAATGACGAAGAACTGACAATTTTTCGCCGCCGCAACATTGGCTTTATCTTTCAGAATTACAACCTTGTTCCTATTCTAAATGTCTATGAAAATATTGTCCTTCCTGTGGAGTTAGACAATGACACAACAGATCAGAAATTTATGGATGAGATTGTGCAAATGTTGGCTCTGGAAGATAAGCTGCAAAATATGCCAAATAACCTCTCTGGTGGTCAGCAACAGCGTGTGGCTATCGCCCGCGCCCTGATTACCAAACCAGCAATTATTTTAGCTGATGAGCCCACTGGTAACTTAGACAGTAAGACCAGCGCTGATGTGTTGGGGCTTTTAAAACGTACCAGCATGGAGTTTCATCAGACCATCGTAATGATTACCCACAACAATGAAATTGCTCAGCTTGCCGACCGCATTGTGCGGATTGAAGATGGCAAAATTATAGAATAAGGAGGTGACAGACTATGACTTGGCCTTTTGAAAATGACACCAGCGCAGTGGAAAAGAAATTGGCAACCCGAAGTATGAAAGCTGATAAACGCCGAAGTATCTTTGTAATTATTACGATTGCTCTCGCAGTCTGTCTTATGGGAACGCTTTGTTTTGTCTACTCCTCCGAGCAGCTGCAAACGCTAGAACATATCCAGGGACAGTATCAGGCTGGCTGTAGTGGTATTACCTATGCAGAGATTGAAAAGCTTGCAGAGACTGGAAGGTTTGAAAAATGGGGATATACTGCAGATAATGGAAGCATTCGCTATCAAGATGGTGTTTTAAATATCAGCTTTGTTGACCCAGAGCTAATGGATCTGATGGGCTATGGAGAAATCACTGGCTCTTATCCACAAACAGAACATGAACTTTGTGTGGAACGCGCTTTTCTAACATATTTTGGATTTTCAGAAGAGATTGGTCAAACGGTCACCTTAAATCTGGGAGATGGTGAAAAAAACTATACAATAACTGGTATTTTAGAAACAGAAAACAACAGTCGAATATTTACCATTTGGATTTCCGAATCTTCCATATCCATAGACGAAAATCCTGCTCCATATGAGCTGTACTTTCGATTTGCCAAAAATCAGATGACAGATGTCGAACAACTACGCCTGGATATTGAAGCATTTTTTGAGGAAATGGGCATCCCTGCGGACAGGACATTTTACAGCTCCAACTACTTTGGTATGGTAGAATTGTATCTGGGAAATGATATGGAAATCTATCTATTGGCTGTATTTATCGCCCTGATTTGCGCGATTGTTATCTATAATATCTTCTATATCTCGGTTATGGGAAAACTGCGGGAATATGGTCGCTTAAAGGTGCTTGGAACGACATCACGGCAATTAAAACGTATTGTAAAAAGAGAACGGCGCTTTTTTATTGTCGTGTCACTTCCGGTCGGGTTATTGATTGCTGCTGGTATTACATGGGCTATAGTACCTGGTTATTGGTCCTGGTCTGACAATCTTAAATATGCAATCGTTATCTCTCTTTTAACCTATCTCGTGATTCTGATTGCCACCAGAACTCCTTTAAATATGACAGGACAGGTATCCGCCATTGAAGCCATCCGAACTACTGCTTATTCAGAACAACAAAGCCGCAGCGTTTCTAGGCAGCTTTATCGCCGCCTGACGATACCTCGTCTTGCCTGGATGAATTTCTCCCGCAACCGCAAAAAAGCTATTGTAACAACGCTCTCTCTTGGCTTAACCGGGATTTTGCTTCTTTGTATTTCTGCATATGCAAATTCCGTAGATGCAAGAGAAATGGCACAGTCTCAATTTGGAGACAGAAGCCAGTATCTTCTGCAATATGAGGATTATGCCGGCCAGGAATTTGTTGATATACAAAAAGAGAATCCCCTAGGCCCTGCTCTGCAAGAAAAGCTTGCAGCGATTCCAGGTGCGGATTTTATTACCACTTACAATCTGGCCTGTGTCGAAATCCCCGCTATCAGCGCAATCCCCGGAAACAGGGAACATGAACCCTTTTTTATCAGAGGAATTTCAAAAGAACAGATGTCAGATATGTATGTAGATGAAACAATCCTGGAGGGAAGCGCAGATTACCAACAGCTTACCGAAGAAAATGGCATCTTGGTGATACCATTACGGTTTCTTGCTATAACGGTCAGACAAAAACATACACCGTTCTTGGTATTGTAAAAGATATTAAGATTGGCAACTCATCACAATTTTTTATTCTGCCGGAAGAAGAACTCTCTGTACTTTACCCTGAGATTAGCAATTTTACTGGTTATCTGAATCTTCATACCACACAGGCTGGCACGCAGTTACGACAAGCCGTATTTCGTGCAGTATCAGACGAAAAGATTGCTATCTCTGATCTGGAGGATATGGTTGCCAATCTGTCTCAGGGGTTGCAACAAGAATTGACAAGGGACTATGGTCTTTTAATTTTTATCTTTTTATTTTCACTTATCAATCTTGCCAATACGCTGATTACCAATCTTTTAGCCCGTCAGCAGGAGTTTGGCATCTTCCAGTCCGTGGGAATGAGCAGCCGGCAGTTGTCCCAAATGTTGTCTTTTGAATGTCTGTATTATATTGGGATTACACTGCTGATTACCTTAACTATTGGAACGATAGTTAGTCTGATGGTATGTAATATTTTGGGAGAAATAGGTTTATTTGGGGAGATTATCTATCATTTTCCGGTGCTTCAGGTATTGCTGTTTGCAGTCGCACTGTTTTTGGTGCAGGCGGTATTCTCTGCTTGTGCAGTATGTTATTCCAGAAAACTTTCCCTGGTAGAACGGATAAAAGCAACGAACTAAATGACTATTTATCCGGCTGTTGCCCATCATGTGCCTTCCACTGACATTCACTTATCTGCATCTTGGAAAATATTGCTTTAAAGGAAGAGTCTTCTGGTGAACATGCATATATGCCAAAACGTATCTTTCCTTTTCCTTTTTGCATATGGCAGATACGCATCTGATGGAATATTATCCCATCTTCGGAACATTCAACACAATAGTCATCCTGTCTTCGGCTTAAGCGATACCACATAGATTTGACAGAGGCATCTATCGCTGTTGTGGCCCAGTCAGAATAGCCTTGATTGGTCACAACACTGCCTAGATGCTGATAGGTACTATTTTCATACTCGATGGAAGCTTTCAGCCAATTTTCGCTGTCAAGATACATCACGATACCACACTGGTCAAATCTATGATGGCTTTCTCTAAAATCTGTTTTCACAACAAAACTAAAATATTCTTCTTCTGTCTCCATCTGAAAGACGGGTGCATTATCATTTTGAAAATGATAATAGGTTCTCTGCCAAAGGTCTGTACAAGGCTTTGTCACCACCTCAATCGTATCTTCTTTTATCTGGTAACTTTTCGGCTCTCTTGTCCATTGAAATCTGTTAAAATCCATGCTATCTCCTCCTTATTTCCTTCCCTAAATAGCTCCTTGTTTTTTCTTCTCATTTTCATAAAATTTCACAAATTCCTCACGGTCTTTATCAAAGAGTTTATCCAACTCATAGGACAGAGAAAATGGGTCATAATTACTGAAAACATTGGGTATATATTGATACAACTTATCTGCAATTTCCTCTACATGGCCAACATCCATTCCTTCCATAAAGTTAAAGGTCTTTTTCTCGGTAAATATCAGAAGGCGAACCGCAAAGGGACTGCGGCCTTTGATGCCGGCCTGGGCACAGAGCCAGTAGATTTTCTCGCGGGGGATGGCAAAGACTCTGCCCATGCTGTTAAAGAGTAACAGGTAGGATGGTATTAACATCACTCGTTCACCATAAGGTATCTCTTCATCGGTGAATTTTTTGATATATTCATCAACCAATACGTTTCCTTCGGCCACTTCTCGGTCTATGATTTCGCCTACTGCCTTTTTTGTATTTTCCTGAAAAGGAAGAATTAAACTTTTACCATCTGTTGTACCTAAGATGGTGCTAATCAGTCCTGTCACTACAGAAATCAACATAATCACAGACAAAACGCTTATACAGACAACCACTTTTTTGGTGTCATAATCGCTAAAGTCAATCTTATCCTTTACCATAAATACAATAATGGCAAGAAGGATAAGATATATGATTAGTAAAATCGTAAAAAGTCTTCGATTTTTCCGATGCGCTTTTTTCGATTCTTGCGCTAAAAATCCCTGATTCATCTGTTTTCTCTCCTAATCTTTCTTTACTTTTTGATATTTGTTAATTTTTAGACAAGTGGTGTCTCTCATAGTAGAAGACATATTGTTGGATAATGCCTGCATTTTCCTTAAATAGAGGAAATGGGGATTCTCCTTTGCAATCTTCTTCGATTGCTCTGGATATCCAGACATCAATCGGAACACAAGCCATTCTTCCATAGGCAAATAGCGCAATACAGTTCGCCACTTTTTTGCCAATTCCATGCATTTTCTGTAATTCCTCTAGCAATCTTTCATCCTCATAAGTAAAGAGAGCATCTAAGTCAAGCTTTCCTGTAAGCACCTGCCAAATCGCATCAAACACATATTGCGCCCGGTATCCTAAGCTACATTCCTTTAATTCCTCCACGGATGCACGCGACAGTTCTTGCGGCGAAGGGAAGGAATACAAGGTCTCATATTCGGTCTCAATGCGATGCCCGTATCTTGATGATAACATCTCCACAGACTTTGAAATAGCGGGGATATTTTTTCGCTGCGAAAGAATAAACGTAATAAGCATCTCCCAAGGCTCTTGACGCAAGATACGAAGTCCCTGGCCATAGAGCATGGCTTTATGTACAAAGGGATGTTTTTTGCACTCCTTGTTAAAAATATCACAATAGCATCGGTCAAGGTCAAAATAGGGTCTCCATATCTCTTCCCATTCTTCCATAGTGGCAGAGACAGAAAATGTTTGAGGTTTGACCTGCTGTATATAAATCACTTTATCGCCACTTATAAAGCGGTATCTCTCTCCCTCGAAGCATTTGACCCGGAAGCATTGACCACTTATTGAGATTTTCTTTAAATCAAAATCGTCTTGTATTTCTATTTGCATCTTTTTCTCCTAGAAATCTATATTGTAGGATACAAGTTCTTCTGCCACTTTTAACTCCATTGTATCTGACATTTCTTCATAAATCATGTTCTCAGTGACAGATTCCGTATCATTATCTACCCACATCTCACACTGGCTGATAACAGTGTTGATTGCCATATCATAATCCTCTGGTGGATATTTGTACTTTTTTAATAATCTTTTCACCATCTTTCTCATGCTGGCACGAGCAGTCTCCTTTTTTTGCCAATCTATTGTTCGATTTTTACGAAGCATTTCTGTCAACTCTTTTGTTAAAGCTATCAGTTCATTATTCTTATAAAAATCCACAATATTTTCAGGTTTAGTCAGTGCATCATAGAAAGCCAATTCTTCTGGTGTAAGCCCAAGTCTTTTTCCATTTTTATATAACTCAGTAATCTCTTTTGCTGTCTTTAATAATTCTTTGATGACTTCTTCATTTGTAATCAGACCATTATAGTAAGCATTCATCAATTTTGTAATTTTTTCAGAAAATTTCTGCGACTGGACTACATTAGTACGTTTATAGAGAGAGACTTGTTCTGCCATCAATTTTTTCAAAATCTCAACAGCAATATTTTTCTCTTTCATTTTAGCAATTTCTTCAAGAATAGCTGGCTCAAACAAACTGAATTTTCTGGCTAGTTCTTCTTTATATGCTTTTGTCCCGACAATCTTTTTCCAGTCTTCAGGGTCATTGTTACCACCTGTCATTACAACTCCGATTTTTTCTTCCCATGTAGGGCGAAGCTCTAATAATTTTCGATAAATCTTTATTGCAATTGCCCGAGAATAGGCTACAATCATTGCTTTGCCAGTCAGCAAGTTTGCACGATATTTTTCATAATGAGCCACAATATCCTCACACAACGATTGTATTGTAGCATCTGCACCCAATACACTTTCCATCTGCCCTAACATTTTTTTACTTTTTTCAATTGTAGCAGCATCTGATTGTTGTTCTAAAATATCATAAGTAGAATCAATTAATTCCAACGTATGTTTATCTAATTTTAGATGAACGACACGACTTTCATAGTAGACAGGACGAGTAGCTCCATCTTCTACTGCCTGTGTCATATCATAAATATCAATATAATCACCAAAAACTTCTCTTGTATTGCGGTCTTTTGCAGAAATCGGTGTGCCAGTAAATCCAATAAAGGTAGCATTAGGAAGGGCATCATGGATAATACGAGCATTTCCTATTACCGTATATGCTTCTTTTTCCCCCTGTTCATTTTCCTTTATTATCAATTTTTCTTCAAAACCATACTGCCCGCGATGTGCTTCATCTGCCATCACAACAATATTTCGACGTTCTGATAATGGTCGCTCGTCACGCTCAAATTTAAACATTGTTGTAAAAATAATACCATTGGCGACACGTCCATCTAGCAATTCTTTTAAATGTTCTTTACTCTCTGCCTGCACTGGCGTTTGTCGTAAGAACGGAGCACATTTGGAAAATTGGGTATAGAGCTGGTCATCCAAATCAATACGGTCAGTCATCACCACAATTGTGGGACTATCTAGTGCTTTCTGCAATAAGTGAGCATAGAAAACCATGGACAACGATTTTCCACTTCCTTGTGTATGCCAGAACACACCACCTTTGCCATCTGTTTCTGTCGCAATCTTTGCTTTTTCAATCGCTTTATGAACAGCAAAATATTGATGATAACCCGCCAAAATCTTAATAGATTTCTGTCCGTCATCTGAAAATAGAATAAAATTTTTCAGAATATCTAGCAGCCGTTCCTTTTGAAACATACCTTCATAAAAGGTATCAAATTGCACAGATGCAGTATCCTCATAATCGCCATCTTTTGTCTTCCATTCCATAAAGCGGTCCAAACCAGATGTAATCGTTCCAGCTTTATTTGTAGAAAGGTCGCTGATTACACAGATAGCATTATAATAGAAAAGCGATGGAATATCCTGCATATAATTTCGAATCTGAAGATAGGCATTTTCAACGCTCACTTCATCTTTTGAAGGACTTTTTAGTTCCATCAAAACAAGAGGAAGTCCATTGATAAACAAAATAATATCTGGTCTGCGATTATTCCCATTTTCTAAAAAAGTAAATTGATTCACAATATAAAAAGTATTGTTTTGAATATTTTCATAATCAAGTAAGCGAACAAGTGCAGAGCGTTCTTCTCCTTTTATATAAAATTTGACTGTAATACCATTTTGCAGATAATCCATAAAGATTATATTTTTTTGTATCAGGCTGCCAGTATCAAGATTTTTTAGTTTGGAAATAGATTCTTCTATCGCTTCTGATGGAAGGTTTTTATTGATACGAAATAGACTATCGTACAGAATGGAGTCTAAAAAAGGGGATGCATAATCCCGTTCTAATTCAGGAGCATAGAGATGGAGATAACCCATAGTCTCAAAAAGCTCTATGATGGCTTGTTCAAAGGTATCTTCTGTAAAAATCATGTTGATGGGCCTCCTTAGGGAATTGGGTGAAAAGGGGATGGAAGGGTATTATAATAATTATAGTTCTGGTATAAACGATAATTTACCGCCGCTTCAAAAAAGAAAATATCATCATAAAATGAAATGCGGCGGTAACGAAAAAATCGCAAAACGATTTTTGAGTCTATGGGTAGCTTAAGATAGTTTTATTTTCCGAATAAGTCAGCATGACTGCCAGTCGCGGTCGCAGAAAGAATAAGGGTGTCTTCATAAATTTGATACATAAGTAGCCAGTCTGGTTCTATATGACATTCTCTAAAGTCTTGTAAATTGCCCATCAATGAATGGTCTCTATACTGAACAGGTAATGGATTACCACTTGCAAGCAGTGAAAGTACATGGACAAGTTTTCTCATATCCTTGCCTCTTTTTTTCATCAATTTAGCATCTTTTTTCATACGATTGGTATAGACAATTTGATACATAAATCAGTCCTCTAACATAGAAGCAACCGCATCTTCAGCATTGTCAAAAGGACCATTCAGATTTCTTTGAAGCCTGCTATCATAAATTGCTTCTTGAAGAGAATCAGGGATTGTCTTATGTCGCACAGAAAAAGGAATTCCTGCATTTTCAATAGATGCATTTAAAAAAATACGAATTGCTGTGGATGTATCTAATCCAAGACTGGAAAACAATGTATCAGCTTGTTTTTTTAATGTGTCATCAATACGAATCTGTAGTGTAGCCATATTGCACCTCCATTGATTTTGTAATGATATTGTATCATATGAGTAATGGAAGGGCAATGATAATTTAGTGTTTAAAGTCGGATAGCAGATACATCAATCTCACCGGACATGAATTTAGGCAGTAGTGAGTCACGTAGTTCTGCAAGTTTTGCTGATTGAATATTATTCTCCTGCATTGCATGATACATAGGAGATACTATTGTTTCAAATTCTTCAAATTCAGATGTAGAAGGAATAGCTATCTCCATTGCATTCAA
>Ga0137308_102514_pt1 | contig 11989 bp, 8 predicted proteins | sample Inofrocosms_June_FD_97181 | JGI IMG/M metagenome (GOLD analysis project Ga0137308, IMG submission 97181) | Mouse cecal microbial communities from Vienna, Austria - N-Acetylneuraminic and N-Acetylglucosamine D2O microcosms_June | ecosystem: Host-associated > Mammals > Digestive system > Large...
GTCCACAATCAGCACATCTCCCTCCAGGGGCTGTTCCTCATTTTTCTGATATCCGTCAGGCGGCTTGCACTCCAGCAGGCGGTGGATGGTCTTCGCCTCCAGCCCTGTGGCTTCCGTCATCCGTTTTGCTGCTCTTCCTGTGGGGGCCGCCAGCAGAATCTTCAGCCCAAAGGCACGGTATGCGGCAATAATCCCCTGGGCAGTAGTGGTCTTTCCCGTGCCCGGACCGCCGGTGAGCACCATCACTTTTGACACAGCCGCTTTTCTAATGGCATCTGACTGGACACCATCGTATTCCATCTGTACCTTTTCCTGTATCCGGCCCACATCCACGGACAGTTCCTGATTTCCTGTCTTTCTCCTGGCTTCCATTAAAGCATTCCACAGCCTGTCCTGGGCCGGAGCCTGGGCCAGCTTCCGTAATTTTCCCGCCACACCTGTCTCCGCATAATAAAAAGGAGGCAGGTAGATGGCGTCTTCTTCGTCTTCCCCCAGACTTTGAACGATCAGGTCCCTGTCTTTCACCATCTGGTCGAGAGTCATTACAACCCTGCTCTCCTGTGCCTCCAGAAGCTCTGCCGCTTTCCTCACCAGCTGGCCCTTTCTCCCATACACGTGGCCTTCATCAGCCAGACTGCTCAGAGTATACATCATGCCGCTTCGCAGCCGCACATAGGACTCTTTTTCAAACCCCAGCTTTTCGGCAATGCTGTCTGCCGTCTTAAAACCAATCCCCCAGATATCGTCCGCCAGACGGAAAGGATTTTCTTTCACCTTCCTGATGCTCTCATTGCCGTACTGCCGGTATATTTTCGCCGCGAAAGACGTATTCACACCATGGCTCTGTAAAAACAGCATAACATTTTTAATTTCTTTTTGACGCTCCCAGCTCTCCTGAATCTGCCGGATTCTCTTGGTTCCCATCCCCTCCACTTCCCGGAGGCGGGAAATATCCGATTCGATAATCTCTATGGTCTGTGTTCCAAACCTCTGGACAATCCGGCTTGCAAACTTTGGACCAACCCCTTTAATCAGCCCTGACCCCAGATATTTTTCAATGCCATAGACGGTAGCCGGCAGGGTTTCCTCCCAGGTTTCCGCCAGAAACTGTCTTCCATATCTGCTGTCCACTTTCCAATTCCCGTCCATCAAGAGAACCGAACCCACATTCACATCCAGCAGATTTCCCACAACGGTGACCAGATCATTATAATTTTTCACGGCACATTTTAAAACCGTATAACCATTATCAGGATTTTGATAAGTGATGCGTTCCACCACGCCGCGCAGTTTCATAGTTGTATGCTTTGGCTTTTGAACTGGCACCGGCACTTCGCCTGACTTCTGCTCTCTTGTGCTCTCCCTTATCTTTGCGGCCATGTGCTCATAAACCTGCTGATTCATCCGGCAGTCGTTCAGCGCCCGGTGAGCCCCTTTGCTGGAAATCTGATAAAATTCCGCCAAATCCACCAGCCGGTGGCGTCGCAGACGGGGCAGCTGTCTTCTGGCCATAACCAGAGTATCCACATAATTGTTGGAAGGCACCCGGCCATAAAACCGCCAGGCATCCCGGTAGAGAAACTTCATGTCAAAATTGGAAATATTATGACCCACCAGCACAAATCCATCTGCAAACTCCAAAAATTTCTCCAAAACCTCTCTAAAAGGCGGCGAATCCGCCACCATCTCATCGGTAATCCCGTTCACCTGGCTGGCCCCATAGGGAATCGGCCGTCCAGGATTCACCAGTGTGCTGAATTCATCCACTGTTGTGCCGGATTGGACTTTCACCGCTGATATCTCGATCACCTGGTCTGTCTTCGGTGATATCCCGGTGGTCTCCAGGTCAAAGACTACATAATCCGGGGTGTACGTATGTAATAATCTTCCTTTTTGGTCAGCCATTTGTTACTTTCCTTAATAACCGCTGCTACAAGACAGCGGAAAAAAACTGTATGTGGTCCATGTAGTGTATCGGTGCAATATCTTGTGGTGCGGAGATTCAAAAAATCAGCTGGCAAGAGACACTGAGACCTTTTGACGGGTTGATTATTATTATAATAGAACACTTATTTCCATGTCAACGATTTAAAAACTCAAAAGTCCATTTTCACCAAAACAAGGAAGGTCCTCCCCTTACCAAGAGAGAACCTTCCCTTCCTTCATCTCACCTGCTGCCCATAATAAGCACCAGCGCCATGTTTTCTATCATAATGCTTATCCTGCAATTCCTGTGGAGCCGGCTGGTTCTGCTGATTGAGCATCTCGCACCGCGCCGCCATCTTTGCCACTTCTTCCAGCACCACCGCATTATGCACCGCCTCTGCAGCGTCTTTTCCCCAGGTGAATGGGCCGTGATTCTTACACAGAACCGCAGGCATTGCCTGGTAATTAATCTGCTTTTCGCAAAAATCATCTGCAATCAGCACGCCTGTATTTTTCTCATAAGCATCTTCTATTTCTTCTTTTGTCAGATTCCTCACACAGGGGACTTCCCCGTAGAGATAATCCGCATGAGTCGTCCCATAACAGGGAATTCCCCTGCCTGCCTGTGCCCAGCTGGTGGCCCATGGCGAATGGGTATGTACGATTCCACCGATATGGGGAAACCGGTTATAGAGTACCGCATGGGTGGCCGTATCGGAAGACGGACGGTACTCCCCTTCCACTTTCCTGCCATCCAGGTCCACCACCACCATATCCTCTGGCTTTAAACAGCTGTATTCCACACCGCTGGGTTTGATCACAAAGAGCCCCTTTTCCCGGTCAATTCCACTGACATTTCCCCAGGTAAATGTAACCAGGTTATATTTTGGCAGAAGCATATTGGCTTCATATACTGCCTGTTTCAATTTTTCCAGCACTTTTTTCTGCGCCCCCTTTGCTGTTTCTGAAACACTTTATTTTCCAAATGCCATACTGTTCCACCGGAGTTCATTTTTAAACTGGCGGATTGTGGTATCTTTGTCAATGTACACGGCTTCAATCCCCATGGCTTCTGCCCAGTCTCCCATCTGCTCTGCCGTGAGATCATAAGAAAATGCCGTGTGGTGGGCGCCGCCTGCCAGAATCCAGGCCTTAGCACCGGTCTTTAAGTCAGGCTGAGGCGTCCAGAAAGCCGTGGCCACAGGAAGCTTCGGCATAGGCTTCTCCACATTCTTACATTCCACCTTATTGATAATCAGACGGAATCTGTCCCCTAGGTCAATCAGGGAAACCGCCACTGCAGGTCCTGTCTTGGAGGTAAACACAAGTCTTGCCGGATCCTCTCTGCCGCCCATGGACAACGGCTGCTCTTTGATGCTGATGGCCCCCTGCGCGATGGACGGGCAGACCTCCAGCATATGTGACTGAAGGATTCCCTCTTTCCCAGGAACCAGGTTATAGGTGTAGTCTTCCATAAAAGAAGTGCCTTTCGAGTCTTTCATTCCCTGTGTCATAATTTTCATAATCCGGACCATGGCAGCTGTCTTCCAGTCCCCCTCCGCACCGAATCCATAGCCTTTTTCCATCAGTCTCTGGACAGCCAGCCCGGGAAGCTGCTTCAGGGCGCCCAGATCTCCGAAATGTGTGACCAGAGCGTGATAATTTTTCTCCTCCAGAAATCTCTCAAATCCGATTTCGATGGCCGCCTGAACTGCCACATGCTCCCGGAAATCCTTTTCATCTCTTCCCTCCAGAAGAATCTCATACTGGTCATAGTATTCTTCCACCAGGGCGTCCACATCGCCTTTTTGCACGGCGCTTACCGCCTCTGCGATTTCATTCACCGGATAGGCGTCTACCTCCCAGCCGAATTTGATCTGTGCCTCTACCTTATCCCCCTCAGTAACCGCCACATTCCGCATATTGTCGGCCACCCTCATCACACGCACATGGCGGCTCTCCACCACGCCCACTGCAGTGCGCATCCAGGCGGCAATTTCCCTCTGGACATCTTCATCTTCCCAGAATCCCACCACAACCTTCCGCTCCATCCCCAGGCGGCTGAAAATATGGCCGTACTCCCGGTCCCCGTGGGCCGCCTGATTCTCATTCATGAAGTCCATATCAATGGAATCGTAGGGAATCTCCCGGTTAAACTGGGTGTGCAGGTGCAGCAGCGGTTTTCTGAATTCCTGCAGTCCGTGAATCCAGGATTTTGCCGGTGAAAACGTATGCATCCATGTGATGACACCGGCGCAGTTCTCATCTATATTCGCCTCATTAAAGGTACCCCGTATCAATTCATTGGTAACCAAGGTGGGCTTCCATACCACTTCAAAGGGAAGATTCCCGGAATGATTCAGCGCCTCCACTATTTTTTTGGAATGCTCCGCCACATGGGATAGACATTCCTCCCCGTACAAATCCTGCGATCCGGTACAAAACCAGAATTGATATTTTTTTATATTTAACATGACTAATATACTCTCTCTTTCAAAATCTTTTCCAAATCCATGGAAGTATCAAAGTACGTTTCCTCAATGTACTGTATTTTCTCCACCTGTTCTCCGGCTTCCAGCCGTTCTATAATCTCCGCGACTTTTGGCCCCAAAAGAGGGTTGCACTCAAAGACCGCGTTGATTTTCCCCGCCTGCATAAACTGAATCGCCGCCCGCACAGCGTCAAAGGAAAGGATAATCATATCTCCCCCGGGCCCGCAGGTCTTTCCCGCGGCCTCAATGGCCTCGATGGCGCCGAAGGTCATATTGTCATTTTCACTGACCACCACATCAATATCCTCATATAATTTCAGGAAATCTCTCATGACCTCCTGGCCTTTTGCCTGGGTAAACTCTCCGTTTCTTTTGTCCAGCATATTCCAGTTGTCATGTTCTGACAACACATCTGCAAAACCGCTGGTCCGCCCAATCTGTGCGGAGGATTCCGGAGTTCCCTGGAGGGTTACTATGCGGATTTCCTTATTTTCACGGCTCTGGAGTTTCAGATAGTCTTCCAGCCACCGGCCGGCTGCCCTTCCTTCCTCCCGGAAATTGCTGCCCACCCAGCAGGTGTACAGTTCATCGTTTTCCAACAATATCTGGCGGTCCACTAAAATCACGGGAATTCCCGCATCCGCTGCCTCCATGAGAACCGTATCCCACCCAGTCTCCACAATGGGATCCAGGATGATATAATCCACTTCCTGGAGAATAAAATCCCGGACAGCCTTCAGCTGATTCTCCTGTTTCTGCTGGGCATCTTCATACAGCAGATAATATCCATTTCCCGCTGTAAATACGGACTTGAAGGATTCTGTATTGGCGTTTCTCCAGTCCGATTCTGAACCAATCTGGGAGAGACCGATTACGATATAATCTTCTTCCTCACAAGGTGCCGGGTCATGAGAAATTTCTTCCTCAAAAGCACATCCGAAAAACACCCACCCTGCACCTGCGCTGACAGCCAAAACCACGATGAAAATCATGACATATTTTTTTATCATAAAGACCTCTCCCTCCTCCTGCCAAATCTATGCCGAAGTCCTTAAGCTTTCTTTTTGCGGGCCATTACCACACTTTGAATCACCAGGAACAGACAGAGCATAACCGCTCTTGTAATGCCGGACCACCATGCCTGGTCAAGGCCCGCCGAAGATACAATATTCTGAATGGTTCCCAGGGAAAGCACGCCGAAAAACGTGCCGGCAATGTTCCCCACACCTCCTGTGAGCATGGTGCCGCCGATAATGGACGACGCAATGGCGTCCATCTCCGCACCGGCCGCATGGGACGCGGAGCCGGAACCCACATGGAGAAAATACACAAATCCGCCGATTCCCGCCAGAAGGCCGCATAGTACATGGGAGATAAACCGGGTCCTCTTTACATTAATGCCCAGCATCAGCGCACTCTGGGCATTGCCTCCCACTGCGTAGAAAGAGCGCCCCAGCTTGGTCCAGCGCAGGAAACAAAACATAAGGATCACCACCAACACGGCCACAGCCACACCGATTTCCACATAGGCGTCTACATAGATTCCCCGTTTATTCACAGAACCCATGAACGGCACAGTCACCCTGGTCATTTTCAGCTTGGTAAACGCCTCATTGGCCACATTAAAGGGTTTTGTATTTACAATGGTAGTCAGGCCCCTGGCGAAAAACATCCCCGCCAGAGTCACAATAAAGGGCTGAATGTCCAGATAGGCTACCAGAAATCCCTGGAACAGCCCGAAACCAAGGCCGATGGCCAGGGCAATCACCGCCGAGGTCATCACATTTCCCCCGTGGAAATCCAGGTACACCGCACAGCACATACTGATAAGCGCCGTAACACCGCCCACAGAAATATCAATTCCCCCGGTAATCATCACAAGACTCAGCCCGCAGGACAAAATAACCAGGGCCGCATTGGCACTGAGAATATTGAAAAACGCCTGGGGTTTTAAAAATCCGCCTCCCTGGAATATGACTGCCCCCAGATACATCAGGAAAAACACAATAATCGTAATCGCAAGAAGCAGGTTCGTGTCTGTAAGATTTTTCAATTTATCACGGAAACTGCCCGCTGCAGATGCTTGATTCTTTGACATACTACGCTGCCTCCCTCTTCATAAATTTTTTTGAAAATCCGGCGAACCATTCCCTTACCACAGGTGCGCTCACCACTACCAGTACAATGACCACAACCGCTTTATAAGCGGGAAGGGCATCCGATTGAACCTTGAACTTATACAAAGTGGTGGTCAGAAATTGAATCACATACGCGCCGATGATAGAGGCAGCCATATTAAACCGGCCTCCGCTTAAGGCATTTCCCCCCAGCGCCACTGCCAGAATGGCATCCATCTCAATATCCTTAGCAATGACCGAATAGTTAATGGTGGCAATACGGCTGACTTTAATCAGTGCCACAACCGCCACACAGACACCCAGAATCACAAAGGACATCACCTTAATCACTGCCGGATTCAGGCCGTTGAGCCTGGAAGAGCTCTGGTTAATTCCCACAGCCTGGGTATATAATCTCAGATTTGTGAACTTTAGCGCAAGGGCAGTCACAATCATACACGCCACAGCGATGAAAAACGGCGTGGGAATGGGAATGCCCGGAATGAATTCACCGAAATATTTAAAAGAGGGCTCACTGATAACCGGAAGCTCATTGTTATTAATCCAGGCAGCGATGGACCGCCCTGCTGTATATAAAATAAGAGTGGCAATCATAGGCTGGATCTTAAAATAAGCCACCAGCACCCCGTTAAACGCACCAAAGAGCATAGCCGCCACACAGCTCACCAGAAATGCCGCGATAATAGGAGCCTGGAGAGTTTCCGGACGGGAATTGGTCCCGCACAGCACCCGCAGCAACACGCTTCCCGCAATGGCCACCGCAGCGCCCACACTGATATCCTGTCCGCCGGAAGCCGCTGTCACCAGGGTCATGCCAATGGCAAGGATGGCCAGCTCTGAGCCGCTGTCCAAAATAGTAATTAAGAATCCTGATAAAATAGGATTGCCTGCACTGTTATCTGCCAGGGTGATTTTAAAGAAACCGGGGTCCGCGATCAAATTGAACACCACCAGAAGCAGCAACGCCATCAGCGGAATAAAACACTGATTCCTGACAATCTTCATGAAGATACTGTTCTCTTTTTTCATGACTATCTGTCACCTCCTGCAATGGTATTCATGACTTTGTTCTGATTTAGGTCTTCTGCAGTGAGTTCCCCTACCACCCTGCGGTCCCTCATGACAATCAGACGGGAACAGGTGCGCAGCATCTCATCCATTTCCGAAGAAATAAAGGTCACGCTCATTCCCTCAGCGGCCAGCTTCAGCACCAGCTTTTGAATATCCACTTTCGTCCCCACGTCAATTCCCCTGGTGGGTTCATCAAGAATCAGGTATTGGGGATGCGTGAACAGCCAGCGGGCCAGAATCACTTTCTGCTGATTCCCTCCTGACAGCGACTTAATAGGTGTATCTGCAGAAGCCGTCTTAATGCTCAGAAGCTTAATATATTCATCGGCAATTTTATTTGCCGCAGCTTTTGAAAACGGTTTGAAAAATCCTCTCAGTACCTGCTGAGCCAGTATGATATTATCCCGGACGGAGAGATCCCCCACAATACCGTCCACTTTACGGTCTTCCGGGAGATAGGCGATTCCGTTTTTCATAGCATCCAGAGGCTTATTGATTTTCACCTCCCTGCCATTCATCTTCACTGTCCCGCCAGTCACACGGTCTGCGCCAAAGATGGCACGCACACACTCGCTTCTTCCAGAACCCAGAAGTCCGGTGAATCCGTTGACTTCCCCTTTATCAATATGAAAGTCAAAGGGCTTAATCCCTCCATCACTGACCAGTCCCTGGGCCTCTAAAACCGCCACAGCGCCATCCCCGCGCTCATATTCCTGCTGTTCCCCTTTGATATCTGACATATCGTCCAGCTCTTTTCCCAGCATTTTGGACACCAGCTGTACCCGTGGGAGATCTTTAATGGCATATTCGCCCACCAGCTGTCCGTCACGCATAACCGTAATCCTGTCGCACACTTCATACACCTGGTCCAGAAAATGGGTGACGAAGATGATTCCCACCCCTTTATCCTGGAGATTTCTCATCAGACCGAACAGCTTTTCCACTTCCTGTTCGTCCAGAGAAGACGTGGGCTCATCCAGAATCAGCACCTTACACTCCATATCCACCGCCCGGGCAATGGCAATCATCTGCTGCACCGCAATGGAACAGCTCTCCAGCTGCTGGACCGCCTTTGCGGGTATGTCCAGTGATTTCAGTATCTTATCTGTATCTGCGTTCACCTTTTTCCAATTCTGCCCTATACCCCTGGTACGCCCTATGAACATATTCTCGGCCACAGACAGGTTAGGACAAAGGGTAATCTCCTGATATACGGTACTGATTCCCAGATTCTGGGCATCCTGGGGCGAATGGATAGACACCGCCCCCTCATTTCCTTCAAGAAAAATATCCCCCTCATCTTTGCCGTATACACCGGTCAATACCTTAATCAGTGTAGATTTCCCCGCACCGTTTTCCCCCATCAGAGCATGGATTTCCCCTTTTCTCAGGGTGAAATCCACCCCCTGAAGAGCACGCACACCGGGAAAAGATTTGTGGATATTTTTCATTTCCAATACAACGTGTTCTTTCACTTTTACCTCCACCTCCCAGATCCTTTCCGGAAAATTTCCAAAAAAAAGCGCGGTGCGGGCTTTCACTTTTTTGCCGCACCGCACTTGTCAGACGCACTCAGTTATTTAGATACCGTACTTATCCACGTCTTCCTGTGTGATTGTCTCCGCGTCAAATGACTTTTCGTCCATATTAATCACTTTTTCAGAAAGAGTTTCTCCGTTTTCCAGTTTTTCGATAACCTCTGTGAGATAGGAAGCCTGGTAAGGGTTACACTGGCCGTCATAGTTCCAGTTCTTGGCAAGGAGCTCCTCTAATGCCCATTTATTGCAGTCAAATCCCATCACAATCACTTCTTTGTCAACACCGTGGGATTTGTTTGCTTTGTCAAGGGCAGCCACTGCACCTTTTGCCATATCATCGTTTTCCGCGTAAATCACATTGAAGTCGTCTCCTGAGTCGATGACAGACTGAACAATCTGCTGTGCATTTTCTGCATTCCACTCTGCTGTCTGCTGGCTGACTATTTTCCAGCCTTCTGACTGGGCAGCTTCATCCAATGCGGCAGAACGGCCCTGCTGTGCGGAAGAACCCATTACGCCCTGAAGATGTATAATATTGTACTCATCCAGTTCCTGGCCTTTCAGCCATTCCACAGCCTGCTGGCCTTCTTTTTTCATATCTGACACAATGGCCGCCTCGTAAAGGCTCTCATCCGCGTCAATAACACGGTCGAATAAGATCACTCTGGTCCCCTGATCCTGTGCATCCTGGAGAACAGAATCCCAGCCTGCAGTGTCTGCCGCAGAGAGAAGGAGATAATCCACCCCGTCCTGGATAAACTTCTGTGCGGACGCAATCTGCTCATCGTTCTTCTTGCTGTAGGCAAACTGGGCATCGTAACCGTTTTCCTCTGTAAATGCTTCCTTCAAGTCCTTGTCATTGGCTGTACGAAACCCAGATTCATTGGGGTCATTGTTGATAATTCCCACGGAAATCAGTCCGCCGGACTCCCCTTCCTCTGTACCTTCGCTGCCTGCTTGTGTACTTGAGGCCTCTGTGCTGCCTCCCTCTGTGCCAGCTGACTGCTGGGTGTCTGAGCCGCCGCCACAGGCTGTAAGCCCCAGGCAGAGACACGCTGTGAGTAACATAGAAATGACTTTCTTTTTCATAGTGAAAAACCTCCTGAATCTTTCTGCTGTCTGCAGTATTGTTTGTTTTTGGCAGTGTCCGGACTTTTTTTGCTTTCCTGCCGTTCATGTCTATCATTATACGCAGACCCTGCTGAAATTCCATGAAGATTCTTTGGAAGTCAGTTGTATTTTTTACGGAATTTTATTTCAGTTTTTTGTCTTTATGTTGTTTTTTTACGATTTTAGTTGAATATTTTGTGTTCTTCAATGGGAATGGATGCCTCCACCACAGTCCCCTCCCTGTAAGTACTGTGAATTTTCACCCCGTACTCTGCCCCGTAGTTCAGCCGCAGACGCTGGTTCACATTAAACAGGCCGAAGCCGGAGGACTGGTTCTCCTCCGGCTGTTCCCCTGCAATCAGCTTTCTCACCTCGTCCAGCTGCTGGGGCTTCATACCGATTCCGTCGTCCCGGACGCAGAAAATCAGATGTTCTCCTTCCCTGCGCCCGTCTACCCAGATATGTCCCACACCCCTTTTATTCTTAATCCCGTGATAGAGGGCATTCTCTACCAGCGGCTGCAGGGTCAGCTTCAAAATGGGATACTGGCACAGCTCCTGGGGAATCCGGATTTCGTATTCCAGAATATCCTGGTAGCGCTGCTGCTGAATCTGGAGATAACTGCGGATATGGGTTTCTTCTTCCTGGAGAGTAATATAATCTTTCCCCTTATTTAACGTTGTACGGAAAAAATCTGACAGGGATGACACCATCTGCACTACCTTTTCCTTTTCCCCTGCCTCCGCCAGCCAGATAATACTGTCCAAAGTATTGTACAGAAAATGCGGATTAATCTGCGCCTGCAAAACTTTCAGCTCTGCCTGGCGCAGATTCAGCTGTTCAATCTTAATATCTTCCACCATCTGCCCGATTTTTTCCACCATCCGGTTAAAACTCACATTCAAAACCGTCAGTTCGTCATCACTGTCTTCCTGGGCACGGACTGCGAAGTCACCGCTGGCCGCCTGCTTGGCTGCCTCTGAGAGCCTGCGTATAGGCTCTGAAATTCCTGTGACAATCTGCCTGCTGATTGTCACTGCCCCCAGAAGAATCGCCGCAAACACAAAGATACTGCTTCGCAGCGCTTTCGATACATCCGAGCGGATCCCCTCCCGCAGCTTTTCCAGACGATTGGTCTCAAGGGAAATATATTCCTGAATTCTCTCTTGAATCAGCTCCGTCAGCACCCGGATATTCAAATCCAGCCGTTCCATATTCTCATCATAGGCACCTCCGGACAGGGCATCTGCCTCGATTTCCTCCACCCGGTCTTCCAGGGTATCCAGACATTTTAAGATTCCCTTCAGCTGGCTTCTGGTATACTCAGAGCCGGACAGCCGGTACAGTCTCTGAAAATCTTCACGTGCTTTCTCGATAAGCACATGAGGACGCTCCGTTCCCAAAAGTTCCTCGGCTCTCTCCACATTTGCCACAATCATATACATGGTATAATCCATTTCCTCTTTAAAATGAATGCTGTACTCATTTGCCTGGGTGATATTATCGGCAATGGTATCATACCTGCCGGAAAACCGGTTTACCATAAATAACAGATACACAATCATCACCGTAAGAGGCACCAGGCACACAATCACAAGCATGTACAGCCGCCTCTGAAGGGGTGACCCTTTCTTTTTCATCGTCTATGTCCATCCTTTCCGGGGCATCTGTTCTTCCCCTCAAATCCCATGGCGGAATTCCCTGGGTGTAACTT
>Ga0137308_102515_pt1 | contig 11962 bp, 9 predicted proteins | sample Inofrocosms_June_FD_97181 | JGI IMG/M metagenome (GOLD analysis project Ga0137308, IMG submission 97181) | Mouse cecal microbial communities from Vienna, Austria - N-Acetylneuraminic and N-Acetylglucosamine D2O microcosms_June | ecosystem: Host-associated > Mammals > Digestive system > Large...
GAGAAATCGTCCGCATTTTTATGGAGATGGAGCAAAGCGAAGTCAGCATGATTTTTGACAACGAGGAGTTCGGCTACTGGTCTGTCACCGTGGAACGCCCTCTGCGTCTTCGTGTGTACCCGGACAGGGAAATTCCCGCCGACACATTAAAAAAAACGGACGAGCTTGCAGCGGTGAAGAAAGCCCTTGCCGAATCCGCAAAAGCTACACCTCTGGATGACTGGATAGCATTTGCCAAAGCAACGAAATTGAAATCCGGCGTTCTAAAGAAAATCCGTCCCTTCATTACAGAGAAAGACCCGACCGCACAGCCCATTAACGGTGAACCAGATGTTGACCTGCGGGACACGGAAAACATTCCGTTTAGCTATGAGGGCGGCATTGACGCCTTTATGCGGAATGAGGTATTGCCCTATGCCCCCGATGCCTATGTGGATGAAAAGAAAACGCAGATCGGCTATGAGATCAGCTTTACCAAGTATTTCTATAAGCCGGTGGAACTGCGCCCAATGGAGGACATTTTGGAGAGTTTGAAAGCACTCGAACAGGAGGCGGATGGCATGATGGCGGAGATTATGGAGGGGATACAATGAGTGCAAATTATATCCTCAATAATCCTGCTTGGCTCGGGGAAATTCCCTCACATTGGGACTGCAAGAAAATTGGCTCTCTATTTACTGAGCGGAAAGTTAAAGTTTCTGACAAGGAGTATCCTCCGCTTTCTGTCGCAAAGATTGGCGTTGTACCTCAATTGGACACCGCAGTGAAAACAGATGCAGGGGACAATCGCAAGCTGGTACGCATTGGGGATTTTGTCATCAATAGTCGGTCGGACAGGAAGGGCTCTTGCGGTGTATCAGAACTTGATGGATCAGTTTCCCTTATCAATATCGTGCTTACACCCAGAAATCTGTGGAATAGCAGATATGTACATTACCTGTTGAGAAGCCATCCCTTTTCAGAGGAATATTATCGCAATGGGAGAGGAATTGTAGCTGATTTGTGGACAACACGATATAGTGAAATGAAATCCATCCTTCTTCCCGTCCCTCCCCGCCCAGAACAGGATCAGATTGTACGGTTTCTGGATTGGAAGGCTTCAACTGTTAATAAATTGATTGCGTTGAAAAGAAAGCAGATTACACTATTAGAAGAACATAAGGCATCAGTTTTGAACACAGCAGTAACAAGGGGTATTCAATTAAATCATTCGTTGAAGTATAGTGGTTTGAAGTGGCTACCAAAGGTACCGGAACACTGGGAAATTGTACCGGCAAAAGCCTTGTTTTCCAACAAGCGTGAGTTGCGTCATGATAATGATAAAATGATGGCCGCTACGCAGAAATACGGAATTATATCTCAGAAAAAATATATGGAGTTAGAGGGACGTAGAATTGTTCTTGCAAACGATAACCTCGATAAATGGCTTCATGTGGAACCTGATGATTTTATCATTAGTCTCCGTAGTTTTCAAGGCGGAATAGAGCGGTGTATAGAGGCAGGGTGCGTTACTTGGCACTATGTTGTTTTGAGGCCCAATAGAGAGGTAGTGCCTACTTTTTACCGTTGGTTTTTTAAGTCACCAGCCTACATTTCTGCTCTGCAACATACATCTGACTTTATTAGAGATGGACAAGATTTGCGCTACTCAAATTTTGTAAAAGTGCGTCTACTTAAAATTCCGCTGACAGAGCAAATAGAAATTGCTGAATATCTGGATAAAGCAATGCCACGATATGATACGGCTATCATCAAAAGAGAAGAAGAAATACAAACACTTTGTGAGTTCCGCAGCCGTCTTATTTCTGATGTGGTTACCGGCAAAATTGATGTCCGTGGCATTGAAATTCCTGAATGCGAATATATGGAGGAAACTAATTTAACAGAGGAAAGCAACGAACAAGACTATGAAGATTTTAAAGAGGAGGAAGCATAATGTCATTTTTAGTTGCTGTTTATGTAAATGAAGGAATTGTGCTTGCCAGCGACAGAAGGAGTACATATACACAAACAGAAAACATCAATGGTTTGACTGTTCAGAAAATAGGTATCCATGTCACCAATTCAACCGATAAAACATTTATATGTCCAAACGGTGCAGGTATTTCAACTTGTGGTGACGCATCCATTTTGGGGAAACCCATAACTGGGTTTATTCAGGACATGATACATTCCAAGATAAAGGAAGAAACCTCAGTTAAAGAAATTCCACAAATTATAATAGATTACTTTAGTAACTTTGTGATGACTCCGAATGTAAATTTTCTCGTTGCAGGATATGCCGTTGATGAAGACAGTACACAGAATCAAAAATTATACAAAATTGTATTGAATTCTGGAAGAAAAGCGATTGAGGAAATCAACACCGCCAACCAAGGGGCCGTATGGGATGGAGAAGTCACAACACTTTCTCGCATAACACAGGATGTTGCTCTTTTGCAGAATGGAAGTTATGTTAATTTGCCTCACGAGGAAATATTATTTGGCTACTTTACTTTACAAGATGCCGTCGATTTTGCGAGATTTGCAGTAGAAACGACGATTAATACTATGCGCTTCAAAAATGTTGTTGAAACTGTCGGTGGAGCTGTTGACATTTTGGTTATAACTCCAAAGGAAACAAAATGGTTACAAAAAGCTGAACTTCATTAATAGTTCGAGGATATGTGAAAGGAGGGTTGATAAAATGGCCAACAGTAACCTGATTCCCTATGAGGACATCTATTCTGAAATAAAAGAAACTCTCCTGCTGTCGCGCAATCAGGCATACAGCGCGGTCAATTTTGCGATGGTGCAGGCTTATTGGCAGATTGGGCGCATTATCGTAGAACACGAGCAGAACGGAAATGCGCGGGCCGGTTACGGGAAATCTGTGCTGCAGGAACTGTCCAGCCGTTTAACCAAGGACTTTGGCAAGGGCTTTTCTGTGCGAACATTGCAACAGATGAAGAAATTTTATGTAATGTTTCCAAATACGAACGCACTGCGTTCGCAATTGACCTGGACGCACTATCGCCTCCTGCTGTCGGTTGAAAATGAACAGGCGAGGCAATGGTATATGGACGAGGCCATCGCCTCCGCGTGGTCGAGCCGTCAACTGGAGCGGCAAATTTCTACGCTCTACTACGAACGTCTCCTTGCAAGCCGTGATCGATCGCCCGTAAAAGCGGAGGCGGATGAACTCACAGCGCCATTGGCGGCGGAGAACTTTATCAGAGACCCCTATGTGCTGGAATTTCTTGACCTAAAAAATTATCCGGCTTTGCGCGAGTCCGATTTGGAACAGGCCCTTCTTGATAAGCTGCAGGAATTTTTGCTGGAGTTAGGACGCGGATTTTGCTTTGTGGCCAGACAAAAACTGATGCGCTACGAAGATGAGGATTTTTATCTCGACCTCGTATTTTATCACAGCATTTTGAAATGTCATGTGCTGATTGACTTGAAAATCGGCAAGCTGACCCACGGCGATGTTGGACAGATGGACAGTTATATCCGTATGTTTGACGCACTGTATAAAAATGAAGATGATAACCCTACCATCGGCATCATCCTGTGTTCTCAAAAGAATGAGGCAATCGTCAAATATTCTGTTTTGAACGATGCTCAGCAAGTTTTCGCCTCGCGGTATCGTCTCACACTGCCGAGCGCAGAGGAATTGCAACATGAAATCGAAGCCGAACGTAAGCGGATCGAGGAGCAGGAGGAATGAGTATGGCTGTTACAAAGCAAAATGGAGACATTATTCCGTTTGTAAAGCAAAAGGATTATATTATGGTCAATAATGACCTCGGCGGCGGATCATTTGGAAAGACAGTTTTGCTTCAAGACCCGTTCATTGACGAATTGTTTGTTGCCAAGAAATACGAGCCGGAGTTCGATGGAATAAAAGAGCAATTCTATAAAAATTTCCTTGATGAAATCAAAATACTTTATAAACTCAATCACAGAAACATCGTCCGTATATATAACTATTATGCCTATGAAAACATTTTCACTGGCTATATCCTCATGGAGTACATTGATGGTAAAAATATCGGAGATTTCATTGGAGATTACTTTGCACCGTTTGAAACAACCACATTAGATGATGTTTTTCTGCAACTTATTGATGCTTTTTGCTACATAGAATCGCATGGAATCATTCATCGAGATATTCGAGAGGGGAATATTCTCATAGACAAAAGTGGCACAGTGAAAGTAATCGATTTTGGAATTGGAAAAATAATTGCAAAAGCTGAGGAGAGCGATACTGACAGCCTCGTGTCAGAAATCAATCGTGCAGCATCTGATACCCTTCCTCAGGAATACTATGATGGAGTATATACAAATCTTACAGATATGTTCTATTTGGCGGAACTGTTTGCCCGGCTAATCGATACTGCGGAAAGCTGTGATCGGACAGACTTTTCTTACAACGACATCCTGAATAAAATGATGGAGAAAAACCCTGAAAGCCGCTTTGAAAGTTTTGCTGCGATACGGGAGGCTATAGGAAAGCACGATTTCCTTCATATGAAAATATCTGATGAGAACAGAGAAATTTATCAGAACTTCACTAATTTGATTTATGAATCTTTGACTTCTTATATGGCTGAACCTCGATTCAACACCGATTGTGCTATTTTTATGTCCAGGTTGGAAAAAGCACTTACGACTAATCTTTTCGAAACGGTCATCCAAAAGAATGCCGATGTAATTGGCAGCGTTGTTGACTGTGGCTACCGCTATAACAACAGAGTGAATATCCCAAATGAAACTGTCAGAAAATTTCTGGATTGGTTCCGTACATCTACACCACAATCTCAGGCTCTTGTGCTAAATAATTTTATTTCTAAAATTTCTGATATTAAGGTTATAGAGCCAGAACCCGAGCTACCATTTTGATTTTTGTGGAGAGAGGAGTTGAACATGTTCACGAACACAAGAGAAAGTGGTTTGGAAGCCCTCATCGTAAAATATCTGGTTGAGCAGAACGGCTATGAAGAGGGGAATAATGCCGATTACAACAAGGAATATGCGATTGATGAAAGCCGGCTTTTTCGTTTTTTGCAGGATACCCAGCCCGCACAGATGGGCAAACTGGGTGTATTTCAATCTGAGCAAAAAAAGCGGCAGTTTTTGAACCGCCTTCAAGGGGAACTGGCCAAAAGAGGGATTATTGATGTCCTCCGTAACGGCATCAAGGTCTATCCTGTTGACCTTATCATGTTCTATCTAACCCCGACCGAGAACAACGTCAAGGCAGGGAAAATGTTTGAAAGGAACATTTTCAGTGTCACCCGGCAGCTCCGCTATTCGCAGGATGCCGGAAAACTTGCCCTTGACCTGTGCTTATTCATCAATGGATTGCCTATCATCACTTTTGAACTGAAAAATCAGCTGACGAAACAGAATACAGATGATGCTGTCCAGCAGTATAAGAATGACCGGGATCCAAGGGATTTGTTGTTTTCTTTCAAACGATGTATGGTGCATTTTGCCGTTGATGACGCCTGCATCAAATTCTGCACGAAGCTCGCAGGGAAAGACAGCTGGTTCCTGCCATTTGACAAGGGATATAAAGATGGCGCAGGAAATCCGCCGAACCCGAATGGCATGATGACCGATTATCTCTGGAAGGACATACTGACCAAAGCAAAGCTCACCCGCATCATTGAAAACTATGCCCAAGTGATCGAGGAAACCGACCAGGACACGAAAAAGAAAAGTGTGAAACAGGTATTCCCGCGATACCATCAGCTGGATGTAGTTGAAAAATTGTTGGCTGATGTCAGAGAAAACGGCATTGGGAAGAAATACCTTATCCAGCACAGCGCAGGCAGCGGAAAATCCAACTCCATTGCATGGCTGGCTCATCAGCTTATCGGTTTGGAGCGAGATGGGCATCCGATGATCGACTCTGTTATCGTTGTCACTGACCGTCGCATTCTTGATAAACAGATTAGAGACACCATTAGGCAGTTTATGCAGGTCAGAAACACCGTTGTATGGGCGGAACATTCCGGCGATTTGACAGACGCGATTACCAAGGGAAAGCGCATCATCATTACGACCATTGAAAAGTTTCCCTACATTGTGCCGCAGATTGGGGCGGAGCATAAGGAAAATCATTTTGCGATCCTAATCGATGAAGCGCATTCCGGCCAAAGCGGCAGGAATTCAGCCCAGATGAACCTTGCCCTTTCTGGCCTTGCGTCTGATGACGAACTCGACAATGAGGATAAGATTAATGCTATGATGGAGGGGCGCAAGCTGCTTGGCAATGCCAGCTACTTTGCCTTTACCGCTACGCCGAAAAATAAGACGCTTGAAACTTTCGGCATTCCTTATCAAGACGGCGATGACATCAAGCACAGGCCATTCCATGTCTACACGATGAAGCAGGCAATCCAGGAAGGTTTTATTCTGGATGTGCTTCAAAATTACACAACCATTGACAGTTTTTATAAGTTGATGAAAACTGTCGAGGACGACCCAATGTTTGACAAAAAGCGGGCGCAGAAAAAACTTCGCAGTTTCGTTGAAAGCAGCGAATATACTATTGCGAAAAAGGCTGCTATGATGGTGGAGCATTTCCACGAACAGGTAATTGCTAAAGGCAAAATTGGAGGACAAGCCCGGGCGATGGTTGTAACATCGAGCATTCCTCGCTGTGTGGAATACTATTATGCCATCAACAAGTGCCTTGCTGAAAGGCACAGCCCCTATAAAGCAATCATTGCCTTTTCAGGTGAGCATAAATATCAGGGGCAAGAGCCAGCGCTTACTTCTGCAATCATGAACGGTTTCCCAGACGCAAAGATTCCAAAAATCTTTAAGCAGGATCCTTACCGGCTCCTTGTTGTGGCAGATATGTTCCAAACTGGATTTGATGAGCCATTGCTTCATACGATGTATGTGGACAAAATACTCTATGACATCAAAGCTGTTCAAACGCTTTCAAGATTAAACCGCTGCCATCCCAAAAAGCACGACACAGTTGTTCTGGATTTTGCCAATAAGCCTGAAATGATAGAAGAAGCGTTTTCACGATATTACCGCACAACAATTTTGTCAGGAGAGACGGATCCAAACAAACTGTATGATTTGATTTCCGCTATGGAAAGCTATCAGGTTTACTCAAGTGATGATGTAGAGAGGCTGGTGGATTTGTATCTGAATGGTGCTGACCGGGATAAACTTGATCCTACGCTGGATGCCTGCACTGCAATCTATAAACAGCTTGACACGGACGATCAGATTAAATTCAAAAGTGCGGCCAAAGCATTTGTTCGTACATATGGTTTTCTTGGATTGATTCTTCCTTACGGTAATGCGGATTGGGAGCGCCTTTCTATCTTTCTAAACCTCTTGATACCCAAACTGCCATCTCCTCGTGATGACGATTTGTCGCAGGGCATCCTTGAGGCAATCGATTTGGAGAGTTATCGCAACGAGGCGCGTGAGTCCATGTCCATCAAGTTAGAAGATTCTGACTCCGAGGTTGCGCCCGTTCCCGCTGGCAAGGTCGGCCACATTATCGAGCCGGAGATGGATCTGCTTTCCGTTATTTTGTCTGACTTTAACGATATGTTTGGTAACATCAACTGGAATGACGCGGACAATGTACGTAGACAGATTCTCGAAATCCCCGCCATGGTTTCCAGAGATGAGAAATATCAGAATGCTATGAAAAACTCCGATGAACAAAGTGCAAGGCTTGAAAGCGAGCGGGCTTTGCAGCAGGTCATCTTTGCTATCATGGCGGATAATATGGAACTGTTCAAGCAGTTTCAGGATAATCCGTCCTTCAAGAAGTGGCTGTCCGACCTTGTGTTTAATCTCACCTACAACAAAGAAGGCAAACCTTATGAGTTGCCCACGCAGGAACATAAGGTTATTGTCTATGATTTTGAGCCTCGGCAAGAAGTGCAAATGGCAGCCGAGGAGCAACCACCTTACGGAAAAAAGAACGAATAATTCAAGGTTCATACAAGCGGTTGTGCGCTACCTTGCAAGCAGTGTCTTTGTTCCCACAAAGACTCGAAACTGCGATTTCCGGCGATGCCGGAAACCGCAGTTTCCGCTTGTTGGGGTAGCACCCCAAACCCCTTTTCAGCCCCGTGACCGGGGCTGGCTGCGCGTTCGGTTCCCGAACGCTGTTGTTCCTGCTTCGCAGGAAAAGACGGAGCCTGCGCTCTCCTACAAAGTGAAAAAGCGGCAATCCCAATTCTCGTCACAATCATCGAATTGCGGCAAGACTGGCAAGGGTCTGTCTGGACAATTCCCATATCTCGCCCAGGCGTTTCTGCAAATCCTCAATGTCCGCCGCATAGATGCTCCCGGTTTCGTTCGCCCGTTTAGCGTACTGGTTCAGATTATTCGTGCATCGCTGGAGCATAGAAACAAGCTGGCGCACATCCTGCAAATCCAGCCTGATGCAAATTCCGTCCAGTGCCATCTTGCGGACATAGGCGCTCATATTCAGAACGCCGGCGTCCTCCATTTTGAGTTTTATCCGCTCCTTGTCCTCCGGGGAAATGCGGATTTTCAGTTCTTCGGTTCGTTTACTCATTGCGTTTTGGCTCCTCCCCTCGCAAATAAAATCAGTCGTTTTTGATTTTCGGCATCGCGCCATAAATCAGATTTTCAAAAAACGGCCGGACACAGGAGGCCAATTCCCATGTCCGGCGCATATTCCGTATTTCCGTTACGGTTAGTGGTGGTGTCATATTCTGCCCGCACCACTAATTCCAGGATTTGCGTTACGGTTAATGGTAGTGTTCAATTTGAACACCACCAAAAGCCGTAACACTTTTTGGCTTTTTGTTACGGTTACTGCAAGTGTTCAATTTGGTCACTTGCTTTATCCGTAACGCTCTGGCGGTAAGCCCGTTGGCGGCAGGCGTTGCAGCAGTAGACCGCATCCGACCGCTTGGGTGTGAACACTTTTCCGCAGCCTTTGCAGACCCGATTTTGCCGTTTTTCCAATCGCCGCTGTTTCAAATCTTTCTGATACCCCCGGTTCCCGCACAGACCATAATAGCAATATTTCTTGGTTTCAATCAATGTGTAGAAATCCCGTCCACAGCCCTTACAGATGATTTTCCGTACAATGGAATTTGGTCTTATCCCGGCGAGTTTTTCTTCATACCACTGTCTCAGCGTTTCCTGATTTTCATATTCCCAATCACAGTTCCACATGGAATTTTCCCTTCCTTCCATAGGACAGGGCGGGCCAAAAATATCTGACCCGCCCCGTCCTGTGTTTATACGGTTTCTGTTTCCTGCCCCTCAGCCTGCCGCCGATACCGCATTTTGCTATGCGCTTTCCTTTGGCAAGCCTCACAGCAGTATTTTACATCGTTTCTGGTCGTGGTGAACACTTTCCCGCAGTTCCCGCAGACACATTCGCGGCTCCTGCCTGCCGCCGCCTCCTGCCGGTAGAATTTCGCCCGGCAGTTCGGGCCGCAGAACAGAGTGTTTGATCGCGTGGATTCAAATTCTTCCCCACAGCGTTTGCAGACCAGCTTGAACGGCTGGCCGACCGCGTGTTCGCCGGCCTTGATCTTCTGATAGCGTTCCCGGCTCTTGACCCGATGCCTGTGCAGGGAAGCCTGCCGCTTTTCTTCCTCCGGCGTCAACTCCGAGGCGGGGAGGTCGAACCGACCGATAAATTTCAGATAGATGTCCACTTGCTGCGTCCGGTCGCCGTCTACCTTTTCCGGGGCGTGGACGATGATCTTTTCGATGAATTCATTTATCATCGGCGTGGTCAGTTCCGAAAAGTCCGTGTACTTTTTCGCCAGGGCGAGGAACCGTTCCACGTTGGCGGTGTCCTGCTCGAAGCTGTCCAACGCCGATTCTGCCTCCATGATGGACTGACGGAGCGCCGTCTGCTCCTGCTCATACCCGGCAAGAAGGGTGTCAAAGCGTTCCTCGCCGATGCGCCCCACCGCGTAAGATTCATACAGCTTCTTGATGATAGTGTCCAGTTCCTCACAGCGCCGCCTGTCCTTGTTCAGCTTGCGTTTCAGTTCTTTCGCCGCCTGCGCCTGCCGGACTTCGGAAGCCGCCCGAACTTTCCGGATAAACTCCGCCTCGTTGGAGATGGCATAGGTGCTGGCGGCTCGGATTGTCTCCAGAATCAGTGTCCGCAGGGCCTTGGTGGAGATGTGATGATTGCTACAGGCATTGTCGTGAGATTGCCGGGCCAGGGTGTAGGTGGAGCAATCAAACCAATCCGACGGATAAGGCTTGGCAGCGTTTCCTCTCGACCGATGATTATACAGTTTTGCGCCGCAGTCGGCGCAGTAAAGAAGCCCGGTCAGGGGATTGGCCTCGCCGATGGTGTCGTGACGGCGGGGAGTCTTCCGCAGTTTCTGGGCAAGCTCCCAGGTCTCTTTATCCACGATGGCCTCGTGGGTATCTTCAAAAATCAGCCAATCATCCGGCGAATGGACAACAGCCCGTTTGTCTTTGTAGGATTCCTTGTGAGAGCGAAAGTTGACCGTATGGCCCATATACTCCGGCTTGGAAAGGATCTGCCCCACTGCGAAGCCGTTCCAGCTATAAGGCCGGGGAATGTCCTCTCTGCTTTTCCAAACGCCCCGCCCTTGTTTTGCAAAATAAGCGGCAGGCGTTTCGACCTTCTCCGCGCAGAGCATTGTGGCGATCTCATACGGCCCGTGACCCTCGATGGTAAGCTGGAAGATGCGCCGGACAACAGCAGCGGCCTCCTCATCAATCAGCCAGTGGTATTTGTCGTTGGGGTCTTTCCGGTAGCCATAGATGGCGCAGTTGGTGGTGGGCTTGCCAGACTCGCCCTTGACCCGGATAGCGGTGCGCTGCTTGCGGCTCAGGTCCCGCAGATACCATTCGCTCATGATATTGACGAACGGCGCAAACTCGCTGGAACTGGGGTCGGCGCTGTCGATGCTGTTGCCGATGGCGATGAAGCGCACCCCGAATTTGCGAAAGAGAACCTCCGTATAAAATCCTGTCTGGAGGTAATCTCTGCCGATTCTGCTCATGTCCTTCGTCAGCACCAAGGCCACTTTTCCGGCCTCAATGTCAGCAATCAACCGCTTCCACGCGGGCCGCTCGAAGTTACCCCCAGACCATCCGTCATCGGTGTAATGGACGATATTGGAGAAGCTGTGCTGGGCGGCGTAGCCCTCCAGGTATTTTTTCTGATTCACGATTGAATTACTGTCCCCAGCAGATTCATCGTCACGAGAGAGCCTCTCGTATAAAGCCGTTATCTTTTCCTCAGTCTGTCTTGCGCTCATGACGCGCTCCTTTCAGACTGACGGCTCATTTGTGGTGCATCCATCATACCACGTTCTCCACCGTTTTGCAGCCCCTCATTTCGGATCATCCGCAAAATTTTTTCTTCCATCGTTTCGCCGCCGTTGTCGGAAAAGACCACCTTCACCTTGTAGGTGGTGGAGCCGATTCGCCGGGTCATATACTTGCAGTTTTGGTTTTCGTTGTTTTTCGTCATGGTGTCCTTTCTCATATCATTGAAACTCAAAAACAGAAATTTCTGATATGGGAAGCCGTTTCCCCGAAGCAGTTCCTGGCAGGCATATCCCTTTGTTGGTGCTGTGCCGTTGTATCTTACCCTCGGTACGCTCGCTTTCGGTCATGGCATACTTTTCCGGCGTGATAGCTGCTCGGACGGTCATTCGGTTGTCGTTTTCGCCACCTTTCTGTTTCTGGATTTTTGGTTATGTATGAGAAAGGAAAAGGCAGATACAAAAAACCGCCCACGGATTTTCTCCGCAGTCGGTTATGTATCTGCCAAATGAAATATGTGTACTATAAAGACATCAGATATTCAGTTCAAATATGAACTTATTATAATTCAAACGTCCGTTCTTGTCAAGCCCTGCCGAAGAAAATTTTTGAGGGAGGCTGCGAACAGGCAGTCAGCGGTGGTACAAATGCAAAGGAAAAACTCCCGCAAGGTCCCGCCCAC
>Ga0137308_102516_pt1 | contig 11959 bp, 15 predicted proteins | sample Inofrocosms_June_FD_97181 | JGI IMG/M metagenome (GOLD analysis project Ga0137308, IMG submission 97181) | Mouse cecal microbial communities from Vienna, Austria - N-Acetylneuraminic and N-Acetylglucosamine D2O microcosms_June | ecosystem: Host-associated > Mammals > Digestive system > Large...
CGGGCTATCCCTGTCCGCTCCCGTATCCACTCGTCGCTGGTGTCTACCAGCTTGGCAATATCGTGATTATCCATTGTATATGACGGTATGTATGAACCCGTCCCGCATATTGTCGCTGTCATATGAATTCCTCTGATTTGTTTTGAATTTAAATTATTTTGATTTTCAAAGTATATCTCATTTTGTTTTGCTTGTCAAGTATTTTGAATATCAAAATAATATTTCATCAATATATATCAACTATATATATTACTTGACAACATATATTATATGAAATATAATATACTTATTCTAAGTATATTAAGGAGAATCACTATGATATTTCCCATGAACGCACCGATGTTTGACCTGCTTGTTCTGTCGGTCACCGCAAAAAAAGATGCCTACGGCTATCAATTGAGCCAGATCATCAAGAGAGTATCCCATACGAAGGACTCCACACTCTACCCTGTCCTTAAGCGGCTGCAGGAACAGGGTTTCCTGACTGTCTATGACCAGTCCTATCAGGGACGGAACCGGCGGTATTACAGAATTACCGAATCCGGCCGCCAACACTGCCGGACACTGTCAGAAGAGTGGAATACTTACCGTGATACGGTAGATCAGATTGTGAAAACAGGAGGAGTACAGCATGAGTAGAGACGAATATATCAACCACCTGAAATACCGGCTCAGGCGGCTGCCCAAAGAAGAATACGACAAGGCAATTTCTTATTTTACAGAATATTTCGAGGAAGCCGGGCCGGATAATGAAGCCCAGGCGATCGAAGACCTGGGAACGCCTGAACTGGCGGCGGATCAGATCATCCGGGACTTCGCGGTTGAGAATGCCAGAGAACCTGTCAAGGATGTACGGCACGGATTCTCGGCTGTATGGATCGGAATCCTTGCCGTCTTCGCCGTCCCGATCGGATTACCCTTCGCATTGATGCTCGGCATCATGGTACTGACGCTGGCCGTGCTCATCTTCGCACTGATCCTCTGCGTATTTATAGCGACTATCTCTGTCGCCGTGTCCGCAATTCCGTGCATTATTATCGGCATATGGATGTTGTTCACTTCATTTGCAGACGGTGTTGCTACACTGGGCGCCGGATTCATAGGGCTTGGTATCAGCATCCTGCTGTTTATGGGCAGCATCGGACTGGGGAAAGGATTATTGCGTATGGTAACCTGTCTGTTCGGCAGGATCGCGAAAGGAGGCATAAAACATGAGAAATAAAAAAATGTGGATTACAGCGGCATTCATCTTGGTCATATCCGGCACCGTTATCCTGACGGCGGGACGGATGATGGGCGGACATGCGGGATTCTATATTGACGGAAGGGGCCTGCACTCTGCCGGCGACCCGAATATCACAGAGCCTTTGGACGGCAGCAAGGAATTAGATCCATTTAACAGCATAGAACTGATGGTTGATTATGCGGACGTAGAGCTTGCAGCTTCCGACAGATTTGCAATTGAGTATTGTATTACGGGAGAATACGGCAGCCCGGTCTGCGAGGTCAGGAATAACCGGCTGATCTTCAGAGAGTCCGAATCATTTGAAATGTTTCACCTGGGATTCTCTACAGACAGTTTCGGCTTGTCTGTAAACGAACCAAGGTATTATGTAAGAGTAGAGATTCCCAAAAACACAAAATTATCCGACGTCTCCCTGGAATTGGACAGCGGAGAGCTTGAAATATCCGCATTAAAGGCGGACAGACTGGATATTAAGAGCGAATACGGGAATGTCCGGCTGGATAAATATACCGGTACAGACCTGAATATCTGCATGGACAGCGGCAATCTCTTCATCGATACCCTAAAGGCAGACAGGACAGAGATCCAGAATGAATACGGGGAAGTCACACTCTCTGACGTATCGGGAGGCAAACTGGACATTAAGATGGACTCCTGTAATTGCCAGATCGGACGCACAGACCTCTCTGATGTGACGATCACGAATGAGTTCGGGGACGTTCAGCTGGGGGTTGCGGGCAATATCTCCTCCTACGGATTCGATCTGTACACAGAGTACGGAGATATCTTCATAGATAACAAGAGCCAGGGAACCTTCACGGACGACGGCAGCGACATTAGCTATAAGGCCGCCGGAGACGGAAAGAAAAAGGTAACCGTATCCTGCGACAGCGGAAATATCGGGATCGATTCCGCCAAATAATGCCGTAAGCCGCTTAAGTCACTCGCTGCTTCGCGGGAATAGAGGCAAGATATGGTATTGGTCCGCCATATCTTGCCTCACGCATATCAGCATTTCTCTGCGATATCCTTCCTCCCTTACGCATATCAGCATTTCTCTGCGATATCGTAAATCAACCTCTGCGTATCCTCCCACCCGATACACGGGTCCGTAATAGACTGTCCGTATACCAGGTTCTCCGCGATATCCTGTCTGCCTTCCACAAGATAGCTCTCTATCATAACACCCTTCACCAACCGCTTCAGCTCTGGGTTATAATTCCTGCTGTGCATCACTTCGCTTACTATACGGATCTGCTCCTTATACTGCTTACTGGAATTAGAGTGGTTCACATCTACGATCACAGCCGGATTCTTCAGATTCCATTTCTCATACATTTCCGCAAGACGCGCAAGATCTTCATAATGGTAGTTGGGTATATTCTTCCCATACTTGTCCACACCGCCCCGCAGGATGGTGTGTGCCAATTCATTCCCGCTGGTCTCCACATCGTTCCCGCGATAAATGAAACGATGCGGATGCTGCGCCGCGGTGACGGAATTCAGCATAACCGACAGATCTCCGCTGGTCGGATTCTTCATCCCGACCGGGATATCCATACCGCTGGCTGTCAGGCGGTGCTGCTGATTCTCCACAGACCGCGCTCCTATAGCCTCGTAAGACAGCACATCATCCAGATAGCTCCGGTTCTCGGGATACAGCATCTCATCTGCCGTAGAAAGCCCCGTCTCTTCCATCACTCGGATGTGCATCTTACGGATCGCAATGATACCCGCCAGCAAATCCGGTTCCTTCTCCGGATCCGGCTGATGCAGCATCCCCTTGTATCCGTCGCCGGTCGTCCGCGGTTTGTTGGTATAGACTCTGGGTATAACCAACACCCTGTCCGCTACCTGGTCAGACAGCTTCTTAAGCCTTCTCGTATATTCACACACGGATTCTTCATTATCCGCGGAACACGGCCCTACCAGGACTATGAACTTATCCTTCTTTCCCGTAAATATATCTCTGATCTCTTCATCTCTCTTTTGCTTTGTCTCTCTGATCCTGTCAGAAACCGGATACTTTGCCTTCAATACCTCCGGCAGCGGCAGCTCATGATTAATCTTAATTGACATTGGCTTTCCTCCTAAACTCCTGTACTGAGCCCTTACCTCTTGCGCCGATCACACAGCGTGAATTTGCAGCCTGCAAGATAAGCGCTCAGTACACTCATATTTATCAATATAATATCTCGGCTCACTTGTGTCAATGTCTTTTGACGCTGCCGCATGGCATATGGTGCTTTTATTTATGATAAACTTTCATAAAATCTATTCCATCCGAAAAGTTATTGCAGTATAATGTAGCCAATGTTAAGTTGAGAGACACTGATACATAGCCTGGAGGAGGTATTCCATATGAATATAAGTAACTATAATACATATATTTCGTCTGAAACGATGATGGGACCTAATAGCATAAGGATATTGGCAGAGCTGCTCGATAAATATCCTTTAGAGCTTGTTCCTGATGATATAATCCTCGATCTGGGATGCGGAACAGGACTGACAAGCCTTGTCATTGCCAGAGAGACAAAAGCGAAAGTTATTGCAAATGATTTGTGGATCAGCGCAGAAGATAACAGGAAACGATTTGCCAAATGGGGCGTCAAAGACCAGGTAACGCCTATGTGCGAAGATGCGAATAATATTCATTTTGAAAAAAAGCAGTTCCGTGCTCTGATCAGCGTTGATTCTTATCATTACTTTGCTGGGTACAAGGGATTTTTTCAGGAAAAGATTTTACCGTTTATAAAAGATAGCGGCACGGCCTTAATTGGAATCCCCGGTCTCAAGGATGAATATACCGGCCGTGCCAAAGAACTTCTCTCCGATTGGCTTGGAGACGACGCTTATATGTTCAAAAGCCCGAAACACTGGAGGGAACTTATCGGCAGCGGCGATAGAATCGAGTCGGTGACAACATGGGAAATGGATTGCTTCAGCAAAGCATGGGATGATTGGCTTGCGGTGAATAATAAATTTGCGCAAAATGATAAGCAGCATTTTGAAACAATCATCAAACCGTATACTTGCTTTGTGGGCATTTATATAAAGATTAAAAAAGCATCGTAAACAAAATTTACAGAGAGGGGAAATAATTGTGGAAGATAATACATTAATAACAGAACAGACCAATCTGAAACTTGCAGATTACTTACATACATCAGCTAACGGCCGCGAAAATCTGGGTGAAGAGATACCTGTAGCAGTTTATCGGCTATTGGAATATTCCCTCCGCGAAGAACTGACCGAACAATTCGGACGTAATGACCAGATCCGCATTTTCCGTAATGCAGGTTACCGGGCAGGACAATATTTTGCAAAACAACATTTGGATCTGTCACTGCCGTTCTCTGAATTTGCCGCCCAGCTTCAAAAACAGTTGGAGAGATTCAAAATGGGGGTTCTACGAATCGAAAAAATAAATGAAGATACAGGCAGGATCATCCTCACAGTCTCGGAAGACGCCGACTGTTCCGGTCTCCCCACCCTTGGAGAAACGGTATGCAATTACGATGAGGGTCTCATATCAGGAATCCTCACCGCTTATACCGGCAGCCCGTACACTGCGGTTGAGATCGACTGCTGGGCAACCGGGGACCGCGTATGCCGTTTTCAGGCAGAAGTCAAGGATTCATTCCATGTACAGGAGTTGATCGAGCCTTACCATGATTCGAAGCAGGAGCTTCACTCTCTGCAAAGCGAAATAGAAGAATTAACAACATATACGGCAGAGCTTTCCAAAGGGAATCTGTCTGTCCCATTCCCAAGCAAGAGTAATTTCCTGTGTGAGAATCTGAAAAATCTTCATGCAAACCTGAACCACCTCACCTGGCAGGCCCAGCAGGTAGCCAAGGGCGATTATTCACAGCAGGTAGCTTATCTTGGGGATTTTTCCGAGGCATTTAACGAGATGACCAAACAGTTAAGGGAACGCGAAGAACGCCTGCGCCAGGAAGCGCTCAGAGTCCAGAACCATGCCGAGATGATCGAGGGCTATAATGAGCTTATGGTCGAAATGCTCAGCAAACGGAAGGAATGGCTTCTTGTCGTGGATACGAACACGAAAGAAATCCTCTACTGCAACAAAAAGCATCACGGCGGCGCTGTGGATGCAAGCTTCTGCCGCGACTGCAAAAAGCGTCTTCCATTTCAGCATGAGATCTTGAAATGGAACTGCGACGAACAATATAAAGTATGGGAAATGGACGGTGACGCCGACACCCACTACCGTATCACTTCCTTCCCGATCCAATGGAAGGAACATGATTCTCACGTCCATATCATCGTCGATATCACGGACGAGAAACGGGCTGCGCACAACCTTGCAAGCAAGGCTTATCATGACCCGGGAACCGGGATCAAAAACCGCCTGTTTTTCGAGGAATATATGGAGATGATCCTTCGGGAAGAACAAGATACTACTCTATGCTACCTCGATCTGGACGGACTTAAATATGTAAACGATACTTTCGGTCATCTGGAAGGTGATATCTATATTCAGAACTTTGTGGAACTGATCAAGGCGAATTTCCGAAGCGAGGATACATTTGCCAGAATCGGCGGGGATGAGTTCTGCCTTGTGTTAAGCGGCAGTATCAAAGAACTCATAGATCTTAAAATGGCGGAAATCTTAAAAGACTTCCAGACAGGAGGTTATGCCGAATACCAATGCAGCTTCAGCTACGGTATCGTAGGGATCGACGGCGCCAACAACGACTTGTCTTATGATGATATTCTCCATGAGGCTGATGGGATCATGTACGAATGCAAACGCCGGAATAAAGAGAAATATCCGCAGCTTGTCCGGTAACGGAATTCTTCTGTGCCCGTGCCGGATGTACGTCTATGTTACAACATTCTGCACCGCGCTTCGGTTTTGTAAAATGAGTCAAAGACCCCGCTGCAGAGCAGCGGGGTCTTTGACCCTCGCGGCAGTCGCCAAATGTGCATGCAAGCATGCCCGCTTGGCTCGTTGCTCGCGGGAATAAACGCCTCCGACACTTGAACCGCAGCAGACTCCGTTTGGCATTGAGACGTACATCCGGCACAGACAGCGAACTAGTACAGCATTGCATTAATTCCGAAGTAATAGGTGACTGAATTTTGTGTCAGCGCAAGGCGGAGGAAGGAGGCAATGCGGTGGCATTGTTGACTGACAACAACGAAGCGATGGCGCAAAAGGCAGGTGCATATTACTTCAAGATTAATGCAATGATGTACTAGAGCGTTACTTCTCCTTCGCTGATCAGATAATTCAAGAATCCTTCGCACCCTTCCAGAATATCATCGTAGGTTCTGTCAAAATTGCCTGTATACCATGGGTCGGCGATATCTCTTGGGTTCTCGCTGAAATCCATAAGCTTATATACCTTGTGTTCGGGGTCTGAGCCGATGATCCGGTCAATGTTCCTGATGTTCCGGTATTCCATTCCTAAAATATAATCATATTCCTTATAATCCTTTCTTCTTAGCTGAACCGCGTATTTGCCCTGGGTGCTGATGCCATACTGCATTAATTTGCTGGCGGTTCCATAGTGAACCGGATTGCCTAGTTCTTCGCTGCTAGTGGCGGCAGAGGCGATGTAGAACTGGGCTGACAGGCCTCTTTTTTGTACTATGTCGCGGAATAAGAATTCCGCCATGGGGGAACGACAAATATTGCCGTGGCAGACGAAAAGTATCTTAATCATAATTTTTTCCCTCCTAAAATGCCGTGATTTGCCGTTTTTTGGGGACTTTTGCACTATCTGTAAAATCCACATAAAATCTGCGAAATGTGGCACATTACGCAAAATAAGGCAAATCAGGGCAAAATGTAATAATGAGTAGTAGTCTAATAGTAGTCAATTTTACGATTGCAGACTACCAACTTTTTAACGATATTATCGTTAAAGGGGTTTCAAAGGGTGTGCATAATTTAACGATAGCCACTTACAATCGAAGTACTTCATAAAAAAGTGTTTAAATCCAATCTATAACAATACACTACTTCATCAGTACTTTCTCCGAATAAATCCCTAAATTTCTCCAAATCCTGTTCCTCTTTTTCTGCAGTTCCTTTAAATCTCTCTACAAACTTTGAAAAAGCGGTTTCCTCTTCTCCAATTTTAATAGCTCCCATCTTTTCAAATACATGTTGACTATGCAGATTATTCGAAGAAATACGAATCAAAAAGTAATCGACCTTTCTTATTGCGTACGCTCTTCTCGCAAATAAGCGAACAGCCTTCGAGGCTATCCCCTTATTCCTTTTATCTTCCATTAAATCAATACCTATTTCTGGTGTATGGCTATCTGGATGCTGCAATTCTATGCTTCCACAATAATCTCCATTTGCTGTAAACAAAGAAAAAACACTATCTGCATTATTTAATATTTGCTCCCACATCATATCTTTTGATATCGGATTCAAATATAGTGATGTTTCTCCGTTTAACTGCCTATGTAATTCTACATAATCATTTCTATCTTCCTCAGATATCGTGCATATTTTAAATTCACCGTCTGTGGCAAAAATATCCCGTTTTGTCACACAAGCCACTCTCCTGTCTGTAAGTCCAAAAACTGTTCCAACTTTATATTCCCACTATAACTTTCCCCATATTCTCCAGCACGGGTCTGATCATCCAACTTAAATGAAATATTATAGAGTTTTCCAGTTTTTGTCTTCTGGATCATATCGTTACTCATAAAAAACCGAATTACTTTTTTATGTCTCTCCATATCATCGCACTCCAAATAAAAACATGAAACTCCATCATCTGCATTACTATGCTTAGCCTCTAGCACAACCCCTTCTTCTACAGCTTTGCGACATAATTCAACTACCCGGTCATAATCCTTAAAGAAATACATCCATTTTCCAACCTTGTGCCTATCGAACTCTGGCTTACCTTCAATATAAAACACCCATGGTCCTAAATTCAGAATCTGCATAAAACCATCCTTCCTAAAATCAATAAAACTCATACCTTGAATTCCAACAATTTCTTCTTTTTATTCCAGCATGTATATTTCTGATTGCCCATCAAATTTTATTTTCCTTGCCTCACAAATATCCTGAATAATATCCACATACCACTGTGGAGCTAACGGATGAACCATTACACCTTCTAAAAACTCAGCTATATCTCCAGCATTCTCTATTCTGATATTATTATCTCCATCTCTATTCCAGTTTGCTCTCTGTTTACAAATTCTCTCAGTTAAATAATCAATGATTTCATCGGCAGTCTTTCCCTTTACCTGCTCCTCAATTTTAAATTTCACGCCAAGACTTGATAAGTCCTCTGCAATATATAAACTGTTATCAGCAATCAACAAGCGGTATTCTCCCTCATGTCTGAACGCTGGCCTTTTATGAAAATATGTTTCATGCACTAATAAACTATCCTTCATTTGATTGATTTGTTGCTCCATTGCAGATTTTTTATCCAAATCATAATTTACCTTTTCAAGATAAACTTTAAAATGTTCTTCCTCGGGAAAAACTTTTTTAGTGTGGTCTAACAATTTATCATCTCTTGTTCTTATTCTAATTGCTTTGTTTCCATACGAATAGCATCGCCACATGGCATCTGTTTCTGGATGTTTTGACCAACATTGAGCATAAGTAAACCACTTACTATGCCACATTCGGAAATAATTATTTGGAATCGCAATAATTCCTTGGGCATATTTTATCATACATTTCACTCACTATTTTATGGACATCTTCTGGTGTTTCCATATGAGAAAACAAGTACCCCTCGTATTTATCATCCCAAGAAGATGGTCGAACAAATCTGTCTTTATTATTTATTGTAAGATTTACAAAATCTTCAAAACAAATGTACCTAAAAAGTTTCTTTCCCACTGAATACCTCCTAGTATTTTTCCAACCTAACTGTCCCAATACATCAATCTTATCATAACAGTCGTATTTTTACCACAAAAAAAGAACCCCGGATGGCATTTCTGCACCCGGAGTTTCATCTTCATTCCTACCATATTAAATTGCTTTGAACATTTTCTGGCTAATCGTTTTTTCGCCTGTTACCTTCTCGACTTCCTTCTTGGCAGCCTCCAGTTCCTCCAAGCGAATCATTTCATCCTTGGCATCATCAAATCCAAGATGGGTATAAGTATTCATCGTAACCGAAATGTCTGAATGCCCCATAAGGTACTGTAAGGTTTTGGGGTTCATTCTCGCCCTTGCCATATTGCTGCAGTAAGTATGCCTGCAAACATGGGGTGTAATGTTCGGCATCTGTATTTTGAAGATATCATTGTATCTCTTTACTGCGTGATTGAAGCGGTGCTGCCAGTGCATTGCCACCTCCGGCATTCCATTCTTATCCCGGAAAAGAAATCCGCCATAACCCTGAACTATGATCTCCGGCAGGTCTGTTGGCCTGTCCTCGATGATTGCCTGGAACATTTGGTAGACATCATCGGTCATCGGAAGTTTTCTTGTTCCTGCATTGGTCTTTGTTGCCTCGATGACATACTCGCCCCACGAAGTTCTCTGCAGCTGATGGTTAATATCAATCACCCTGTTCTTCATATCCACATCTTTGAGGGTCAGCCCGCAAAACTCTGAAATTCGCATTCCTGTGTGGAAAAGGATATAAAAGACTTCATAATACTTGCAGTATACATTATCATCACGCACAAACTTAAGGAACTTCTTCATCTGCTCCTTGGTTATTGCCTCTCTTGTTTTTTCGTCATTATAAATAACCCCGGCAAGCTGGAATCCAAATGGGTTCTTTACAAGCATATCGTCATCAACCGCCATTTGGAAAGCCGGGCGGAGAACTCCCCGCACCGTTTTGATGGTGCTTGAGCCTTTCCCATCCTGCTGCAGCTTGATTAAAAATAATTTTGCATCTGATGTCTTTACCCTGCTTATCTTTTTTGAGCCGAATTCTTCCTTTAAAAGGATGTTCTTTACAAATCCGTAATTCATAAGCGTATTAGGTTTTACCCCCGTCCTTGTTTTCAGGTATCTTTCCACCAATTCATTTACTGTCATATTCCTGCCCACCGGGTCAAGCAGCGAATCCAAATCCCTGCCAATTTCCTTTTCAAGTTCCCGGAAGGAACGGCATGGAGCCTTTCCGGCTGGCTGAGGATCCGTAGGCTCCAGTCTCCAGCTGTATACGAAGTGTGGTTTCCCGTCAACATGATACTTAAACTGATATTTTCCGTTTGCCCTGATTGACTCCCCCTTACGAAGGATTCTGTGTTTTGAGTCTCTTCTTATCGATGTACCGCTCATCTCTTGCTAACGCCTCCTTTACTCCCGGCTGTGCCAGGTATTTCTTAAAATCATTCTTAATGATAAGTTTGCGTTCTCCATACATAGCCATGAAATCAAATGTGCCTCCTTCCAGAAGTTTATAGAACTTTCTCCTGCTAAGCCCAAAGAATATGGCCGCCTCTGTCGGAGTCAGGAAATCCTTATCCGCAAGTGTTGGTTTTGCCATTGTCTCACCTCCCAGTGTTTTGGTCATACCATATATCACTCTAAACCCCCGAAATAGCAACTACTATTAGCAGATGAATACAATTTATATCGTAGAAGTTTCCTGTAAAAACTCCTCAAATTTTGTGCGGATGATAAGATATCTGTTGCCACTCAATACGGCAAAGGAACTGGTGTGTTCCTCTGCCAGCCTTCTCATTTTCTTGATGCCGATGCCAAAGTATGCGGCTGCTTCTTTAATCGATAATGTGTACTTCTCATTCATTGGTATCTCTTTCATAATTCCCTCCAAATCTGTCCCTAACATAACACTCATGCGAACAATACTTCCTGTTTTTATTGCCATAAGCCGTAAAAGACTTTTGGCAGCACGGACATACATATTCATAATTGGCTTTGCGGTTCACTTTATCGAGATTCTGGTTCCACCATTTGTTTCTGCAGCGGTCTGAACAGAATCTCTTTTCTTTTCTCCCGGATGTCTGCACAACAGGGATGCCACAGCAAGGGCAGAAATGTTGTGCTGCATCCATCAGGGCAGGCGTTTCAACCGCTCCGCCAAGTCCGTGCCTCCTGCAGTAGGTTTTTATGGTATTGATGCTAAGCCCAAGTGCCTCGGATATCTTTCCGTAGCTTAATCTCTCTGCCCTTAACCTCTCTATCTGTTGTCTTTGTGTATCGTTCATTGTATCCACCTCCAGCAAACTTGAAGGGAATAACTTTTATGGTTCCATCGTTATGATGTTTTCCCTTCACAATCCCACGGACATTAAAATCAAAAATGGGCGGTAGAATTTTCCCTTCTAAATGGGTTAGTAAGGAAAACCAATACTTTCCTGTTTTCTGTGAAACATTTTCCCTTCACAGATGGGAAAAGTTACAGCCCTTACAATCCTCCCAATCACAAAAGGAATAGAAATGAATGAGAAAATTCAAAAAAAATAAGGCTGAGTCGATAAATCACCAACCCAGCCTTCATATAGATAAACCCTATTTTAATTGAGCATTTCATTGACCTTCTTCTGAATAACAGAATAATCATATCCGGCAGCCGTAAGTTTCTGCTTACGCTCCTGCCCGTTGCCCTGAACCATTCCTGATCTGTACGTTTGATACGTTTCTGAGCCATGAAAGCTCACCTCTTCCTAATCTATTTGGAGTAAGCGTGCATAGAGCAATCGAATGATTTGATAGTCAACATGCCCTGAATGCAAAAACCGGGAAATGGGGAAATG
>Ga0137308_102517_pt1 | contig 11956 bp, 8 predicted proteins | sample Inofrocosms_June_FD_97181 | JGI IMG/M metagenome (GOLD analysis project Ga0137308, IMG submission 97181) | Mouse cecal microbial communities from Vienna, Austria - N-Acetylneuraminic and N-Acetylglucosamine D2O microcosms_June | ecosystem: Host-associated > Mammals > Digestive system > Large...
TCCATACCCTCCCGTAAACCGTACATGCCAAGAAAATCTCTGTACACTCCCGTCCGGAAGACGAAACGAATGTTCCTCAGAAAACCGCTCCAAAGTTGCCCCGGATTCCGGGGTTGCTTTTGCCAGAACACTTTTATCAAAAGTATCTCCCATATTTTCCGCCGCATGCTGCAATTCCAGCAGACGTTTATACACCTGACCAGCTTCTGATACCCCAACACTTCTCCTGCATCCGTCAACAGCATTTTCACAAAATATCAGATTGGGAAATACCTTGGCAGCAAGATTCAAAATATCCTGCCCGGATACAATCTGTGTATACCGCCATGCTTTCCTTTTCTCCTCATAACATCCTCTGAAACTGTCAACATTTCCATCATAAGAAACATTAGGGATTTTCACCGAAGACTCTTTCATACTGCCATCATCCGTCAGCTCCGTATAGATTCCCTCAATCTCCTCTATCCGCCAATGAGGGCTGCTCAAAAAACTAACTGCAACGCCATCCATCTCATAAGCCAAAAGGCATCCCCTGGAAGAGCGCTGCCCATGCAGAAACTCCGTTCTGAAATCCCATCCCTGCTCCTGCTCAAATTCCCCGGAATTGTAAACCACGGACTTATTTACCAAGAAACGGAACCTTCTTTTATCCTCTATATCTACACCAGGGTCATTTCTCCACTGCTCAATCCGATACCCCGGCGCCAGTTCAAAAGAATTGTAATCCTGGTCCATCAAAATACTGTCATTTTGTATGATTCCTTTCACCTGAAAACAAGTCCTCAAAAAAGAATCCATCATCTGCTTCCCATCCTCTATGGATTCAGCCGGAAATCTGGCAGACAGTTCATTTACTATCATCTGCATTCTACTATCCCTCTAAAACAAATCATCAATAGCCCTGTCCCACTCATCAAAAAACCCCTCCGGCCAAAAACTAAGCCGCCCATCCAGCCTTAAAATGGGATTCTCTATGACCGGCACAATTTTCATCTGGTTATCTGCCTCCATCTCCCTTCTGGAAAAATAGTACAGCCTTACAAGGTCCGGATCCACGTTCCCGTTTTTCGCGCAGAGCCTGATTCCATTGAGAACATGGTCACTGTGAGTCTCCACAATAATCTGAACGCCGCCCTGAGCTGCCTTTGCAATCAACTCCCCTATTTTTCGCTGCCCCTTTGGATGAAGATGGGCCTCCGGATTCTCCAGAATCAGCAGCTGGCCTTTCTTGGCCTTCAACAGGCACAACACCACAGGAAGCACGTACGAAATCCCAAATCCCACATTCTGCGCCGCAAAATAATCTGACCCCATGGCACCTTCCTGATGTACCGTAAGCCCCATCCGGTTGCTGCGCCCCATATCCTCCATACGAAGAGAAATGCCTGGGGTAATCTCCCCCATCCAGCACTCCACCTGTCTTGACAGACGGATGCTCTCCTCCCCTTCATACAATACATTCTCATTTTCCACATCATCCAATTCATGGGTGTAAAGATAATGGACCGCATACTCTCCGTGGTTTCCTATCTGCCTGTTTTCCCACACCTCATAGTAGGACTTTTCATAACTGCTCTGAGGTCCTAAGCGGTCCGCCCCAATGTACTGAAATTCTTTATCAAACAGATTCAGGCTTTTCGTTGCATCCACACTGACCTGGCTCATAAGCTTCAGAAAATCCGACGCTCCATGATAGTCATATTCCGCGCGCAGAAAACTTTGCTCCCCCTCCAGAAAAATGCTTATTTTATTCTCCTTTGCATCCGTATAAAGAATATCCTTACCCACACCCAGATTCGTATATTTTCCGTTTAAATAAATCCCCTTTTCCAGGGTATTCTGCTCATAGGACTGCCGCAATAGCAAAAGTATCTGAATTAATGTAGATTTCCCCATACTGTTAATGCCGGAAAGCAGATTCAGGCCCGACAATTCCAGAGAGATGTGTTCAAAACATTTAAAATTCTCTGCTTTAATCTTTCGTATCATGCAAAACCTCCTTCAACATCTGGTCTATGAACGTAAAACGCATTAAAAAAGACTTTTTATCGCCGGATTTGACCATCTGCAAAAAATCGGAATCACCGCAAAGCTTCAAAAACCGCTCATACACCACAGCTCTTTGCTGCTTTAAAACATCAAGTTCTGAATCCTTCAGAAAGAACAGACTTCTACACCATGCCTCATAAATGGCTTTATTGATAGAATTGCGCCTTCCGTCCTCTCTCAATCTCCTAAACGCATACTTTCCCATAATCTCTTTTGACGCGTTCATCACTCTTTTAAATGCCGCCTCCATTGCCGGCTCCTCTGCGCAATGGCTTGAATTTAAGTATTCCATCGCCCCGTTCAGGTAATTATCCGGAACCCCCTCATATTTATCTATCCCATAATAGCAGACCGCCACAAACCGAAGCACAAATTCCCGGGCCATCATCCGGTCGTCGCAAATGCTGTATGTTGTGGCTGTCTGAAATTCCGGAAGAGCCGCAAATTTCCTGCACAGGTCCGTCGCCCTTCCCTGGTACAAAGCATGGCGGATCTCCTGGGGTTCCAGTTCCAGACCTCCGGTGTTGATTCTTTTGAATATATTATATTTAACGTTGGGCGGCGTCCCTCCCTTTACAATATACGCAACAATGTTCGTCTCCTCTATCCGTCTTGTAAAACTCCTGGGCAGCTCCTCAAACTTCAATCCCTCCAGGTCATGAAAAAATTCCAAACCGGTAAGTTTCAAAGTTTTGTCCACCACAAACTCTTTTAATGTGGTAATGCGCTGCAGCCCGTCAATAATCAGCCAATTATCTTTTATCCCTCCATCAAAATAGAAAGCCGGAATCGGAATACGAAGAAGGAGGGACTCTATCAGCTGGCTTTTCTGCACATCTTTCCAAAGCCCGCTTTTCCTCTGGAAATTCGTATCCATGTTAATCTCATGATACTGCAGCCGCTTAATGATACTGGATAATTCCATGGTCTTCATGTCAATATCAATTTTACTTGGGTCAAAGGGGCGTATCTCCGGCACAGATACCACCGGGTCCTCTGCCTCTATCTCTGAACCGTCATCTATAATCTCAATGCCTGACCGTTCCAGATAACCCACCATCTCCATGTAGGTATCTTCTGTCTGCCTTTCTGTGGGAAACCCAACAAAACAGTTGGAAATAATCATGGAACTAAGCTTTCCCGCCTGCCTTTTCCCCATCCCAACCAGCAAATCCAGTTCTGCTTTTTCTTTTTCATCAAACATACATAATCTCCTAAAATTATGAATATACTTACCTTATGAAAAGAAAGGTCTTTGTAAAATGGAATCCGAATATGCAATCAAACTATCCCTGACCAGCCATAAACATGACAACCCGGAAAACCCGTTCTATTGGAGCCTTGTCCAATATCAGGAATCGTGGCATCAGATAGCCTTCGGCTGGGAATCCACCCCGGAACAAAGTTTTCTCACCGCCATGGAAGCGTATCGTAAACGGGCTGCCCGGAAAACCCCTTAATCCTCAAAACAAAAAGCACTCCTGCTCCACCACCTTCTTCTCCTGCAAAATCCTTTCCATCAGCGGCTGCAGCAAAGGCTCCTCCATCCCCTTCATCTTCTCCCAGGCCGACGCCTCCATATCCGTCCCATATCCCAGCTCCAGATACTTGTCATACCGGGCTGCATCCATAAACAGCGGCCTCACCAGCGGAAAAATCTTTGTCCGGATATACCGGAAAATCCGCACTCCCCCGTAATCCAAATCCCCGGTGTGACCGTACTCAATCTCTGCGCCCGCCTGTCTTAACCCCTCAAGAACCCTCTCTCTGGGAGAGAAAAATCCATGGCAGAACAAAATCAACGTCCCCTCCTCAAACGGCATAGACATATAATTTGCCTTATTCTCCACGGTTTTTACCCTGCGAATCCGCTGAACCGGGTCAATAATCCCATGTTTAAGCGTCTCCGAATTTAAAACCGTTCCATAAGGAAACACCGACAAATCAATAACCTTTCCCCCCAGAACAATGCGCAGTTCCCCTTTCAGCTCCAGCTCCTGGGCATAATTCTCCACATACATCTGGGACAAAATCTCATGCTCCCCCATAGCCTCATCCACCATGGGATGATACTTCCTGCCGATGCTGACGACTCTTGATTTTAACATCCTCTCAAACACCTTAGAGCCATTCAGATATTTACTGCTGAACACCCGCATAAACACAGGCTCCTCCAGCTTATCCAGTCTGTCAAGGCACCGAAACAACAGCTCCCCGTACTTCTCCAAATCGCCGGGATACGTTCCCCTGTCAATGTCCCGGAACACATCCCCATAGTAAGCCTTCAGCCACGGCGTCACAGCCTGCCTCTCATACCGGCCCGCGCACTCCCTGGCCCGCGCAAGACGGCTCCTTTTAGACTCCCGGCCCGCAGCCCGGTAAATCTCCGCCATGTCCCGCAGCCGATAAGTCACCTTCTCCATCTCCGAACCCCCGCAAAACCAGGCCACCCGAATCAGCCCCATCTGTTCCAGCTTTCTGGCCTCCTCAAAAAGTTCGCTCTCCCCAACCCCATCATAATCCGACTGCTGGATTTTAAAACTGCGGTTCCCGTCCGCCTCCTCCCGCCAGTCATTTGCGCTGTTCTCAAATTTATCAATCACTTTATCCAGTAAATAAAATCCGGACTGCCTGTCTACCCCCCGAATGCTCTTAACTTTCCGCCCCACTTTCCATCCGCCTTCCCAAATTTAAATCCTGCATATTCCTTTAACACCTGGCAATCTGTCCTTGAAATAATATAACCATTATACTATACAACAATTATTTGCACAAGGATTTGCACTTAGGTGGTAATTCCATTGATATTCGCTGATAAATTAGGTACAATATCAAATATCAATAGATAAAGGGTGATGATATTGGCATTAATAAATATTGATTCTGAAACGGAGCAAATTGAATATAAAAAGAGTATCGGCGAATTAAAAGAAGCGATGTTTTCCATTGTTGCCATTTTGAACAAGCACCAGAAAGGTGAGCTGTATTTTGGTGTAAAAAATGATGGAACAGTAATCGGACAGGAGGTGCTTTTCCCGCAAATAAAACACCAGAAAGTTATGTGGCAGGAAATCAGAGACCAATCCGCAGAAATCCTCTAATTGCCCGTACATTGTACTATTCTAAAGATATGGAAAGTTTTGCAACCGGATTAAAGCGTATTAAGGATGCTTGTGACAAAGCGGCATGCATGACGGAATTTGAAACACCAGATGATGGTTTTGTTGTTGTGTTTTATCGGCATGGTACTAAAAAATTGAGCGGTACCGCTCAAAATACCGCTCAAAAAGAAGAAAGGTTCCATGCGCTGCTTGAATATTGCAAAGAACCGAAAGACAGAGATGAAATGATGAAGTTTCTTGGTATAAAACACAGAACCGCATTCAGAAGCGATTACCTGAAGCCATTATTGGATGAAGGGAAACTTGCGATGACAATACCTGATAAGCCCCGCAGCAAAAATCAAAAATTTTATTCTGTTTAATTTTCGCTGATTTTCACGAAATAATAAATTTTCAATCTGCAACGACAGAAGCAATGTCAAAAGTCTGATATTTTGCAGTTTTTGACATTGCTTTCTGTAGTTTTGGAGGAATCCTGCTTCTGCCCTCCAGGATTTCTCACTCTCCCTCCTCCTCCAAATCCTCCCTAAGCCGCCGAAACTCCTTCTTCTCAAACTCCTGAATCGAAATCGACTTCTTATTGGGATTGGCAAACACAAAAATCTTATCCACCGTCTCCAGATAATTCTGAATCTTGTCATTGGTTGCGCTGATAAGAGCCTGGAACCCAAGCCCCCGGATAAGCTGGATACAGCTGGCCACCTTCTCCGCGTCCATCTTGGAAAACGCCTCATCAAGGACCACCAGCCGAATGGTGGGATTCCGTATAAGCCCCGGCTTCAAATCAATCTTGTACGCCTGGGCAAAACTGGCAAGCAGCGCCACATAGAGAGGATTCTGCCCCTCCCCGCCGGAGTTCTTCTTAATCATTTTACTCAGCCGAATCTTAATCACTTCATCCTCATTCTGAATCAGCTGCTGCATATCAAACGAAAGGTAGGTCCGGTAATCCGCGTACCGGTCCATATTCCGCCTGGCCTCCTCCAGCTCCTCCGCCGAAGCATTCTCCGGGGGAATAAAAATGCCGATTAAATCATTAATCATAGCCCCGTAATGGTTCTCATGCTCCTGGGTAAACATGTTCAGCTGATTATCCAGGCCGATATCCAGGTCCGAAGGGTTCACCTCCAAAGCCTCATCCATAAACATATCGTAATACTGGCCGTCCGGCCCCTTATTTTTCCCGATATAAAACTGATACTTATCCTTCCCGAAATCCAGACGGCTGATAATCCGGTTCAGCTCATCCTTCCGCTGCATGGCCTCCTTGATGGCGCTGCGGATCTTGTACATAAAATCGTCCTTAAAATGCTCCACCGCCGTCCTGGCCTGCTCCGCGGCGCGGCCTCGAAACTCCTCCAGCCGCTCATCATTCAGATGGTCAAGCAACTCGCCATAATCCTTATTATCCTCCGTAGTGGGAGAAAAATTACGGTTCTGGTAAGCGCGCAGATACTCGGTCCGCAGATTGACCAGCCGGTCCATCTCCTGTTTCTTTTTCTCCTCCGCTTTGGCAAGCTGCCCCAGAAACTCATTGCGAAGGCTATCATATCTGGGATTATTTTGGGAAGCTAAAATCCTGGTCAGCTCTTCGTCAAGCTCTGCAGCGGCCGTAAAATCCCGCTCCTTCTCCACCAGCGCCTCGTTCAGGTTCACCAGCCGTTTCTTCTCGTCCTCCTGGTCCCGCTCCAGCTCAAAGGCAGTCTGACGAAGCTGGTTTACCACCACTTTTTTCTGATCGCACAGATCCAGGATCGCCTGCCGCTCTTTTTTCCACTGATCCACATTCTGGGACAAAAGCTCCTCCAGCTTTGCCTTCAGCTTCGCCTGCTCCCCTTGTTTCCCCTTAAAGGAGAGCATATCCTTCTTCCACTCCAGATATATGCTCACGTCCTGGCTCAAATGCTCCAGCTCCAGAACCCGTCCGGCGTCTTTCACAATATCCTGCCGGGGCTTTAACGCCTCCTCCATGCCTTTAAGGCTTTTTTCCAAAAGCTTTATCCTCTGCCGGACGCTGCTCTTTCCTATATAAGCCGCCGTGGTGTAAAGCGTCGGATTGATGTGCTGAATGCGGTAATTGTGATAGGACACGCAATTTTTTGTGATCCCGATCCTGTGGCTGCGCAGTTCATCCACATCGTTACATTTCATCCCCCGCCCCAAAAGGAAATTGACGTAAGCCTGGGCATAGTCGCTTCTGGCCTCCACCTCCTGAGCCAGAGACCCCTCCGCCACCTGATGATGATCCGCCGCCACCCGCTCCGTGTCCAGGACCGCCACCCGGTAAAACTTCTCCTTGTCCATCTCCTCGTAGATCTTCATGGCCTTTTGGGCATACTTGGGCTCCACGATCACCGACAGCTTATTGTAGCCCATGTAGCCCTCCACCGCATTGCGCCATGTCTCGTCCCGGATGTCAAGAAGGTCTGCCAGGATCTCCACATTGACGCTTTTCCCTGTCTCCTGATACAAACGGTTCCGCAAAATGGTCCTGGCCTGCTCCAGCTCCTTTGGGTAAGCCTTGTTTCCCGCTTTCAGCTGGGCCAGCTCCCCCTGGGCTTGGGCCATTTTTTTCCTCAGTTCCCGCAGTTCCCCCTGGGCATCCTGCTGCTGTTTCGCCACATCCTTTCGGACCTCCGCCAGATCACCCTTCAGGCGGTTTAATTCTTCCTCCGTTATCTTCCCCTGCTCAAACGCCTCGATATCCCACAAAGTCCGGTTAGAAACACTGTCTTCATTTTCCCAGGCTTTTAAAAGCGCTGCCGTCTGCTCCCACCGGGCTTTGCTCCTTGCCAGCTGCTCCACCAGGGCATTTAAAGAGGCCAGCTGCTCCTTCATCTGATCATACCCAGTCATGGTAATCCGTTTAAGAAGCTCGTCCCCCTGCCTGGCCATTTCGTCAATATAATCCTGTTCCTGCTGGATATCCTGGAGGGTCTTATTCTTAGTCTCCTCAAACACATGGATCTTGTCCTGACACTCCGCCACTTTCAGCCTGTCCTGCATAATGTCAAGTTTGCGGCTGTAATAGTCAAAAGCCTCCATCTGCTTTGTGATATTTTCCACCTGTCCGTGCTGCCCGCAGATGACTTTCAGCTTCTCGATCTCTTTCCAGGTATCCTCGATCTTCTGCCGCATGCGCCCGTACTCCATGACGCTCTGCTGCATATCCTCAATATGGATATCCTGCTCCATGCAGATATATTCCTTCACAAACTCTTCCAGTTTGATATTCATGCGGAACGGGATGGCCCTCTTAAACAGAAGGGGAAACTTTTCCGAGTCCAGCCCTCCAAGGTATACGTCGTACAGCTGTTTGCGGAACCGCTCATTGTGGGAGCCGAAATAGTATCCTTCTTTCTGAAAATTCCCCATAAGCCACAGCTTCACTTCCTCTGTGGACATGGCCCGGCCAAAAGACGGCCTGCTATTATCCTTATGATTTCCCGCTGCCCGGTACTGGTGGTCCGGTATGGGGCCTTTGTGCCAGAAGAACATTCTGGAAATCTCATTGGTGGCCGTCTCCACATCAAACACCACGCCGACGCACTGACACTCCCCTGTGTCAGTCCGCCGAAGCTCCAGCACGATAGTGGTAGAGAAATTGCTGTTCCTCAAATAGGAAAAATTATTGTCCTCCCCGATATTGACCATGCCCCGCAGGTACTCAATCAGGTTCCGGTCCGAATCATCAGCCGCCGCCTTGTTAAAAAATCCCCTGCCGTCGGTATTGGCGTAGAGGACGATCTGCATGGCGTCAATGACCGTGGACTTTCCGCTGCCGGAATGGCCGGTGAAAAAATTGATCCCTTCATGGAAAGACAACGTTTTATGTCTTATATAGTGCCAGTTGTTCAGGCATATTCTGGACAACGCCTCAAACCTCTGATTCGTCATCTTCCTCATCCCCCTCCGTATAAGTCTCGATCAGCGCCCTCACGTCATCCCCCATCAGCACCACATTCACCGTAGGATAGATGACAAGACGGCTCTGCCCGTCCATCTCCTCCAGGATATCCAGAGGCTCTATTAGCTGGTATCGTTTCAGCAGGGCAAGGCACCGGCGGATCTCCGTCACCGACGGCTGTTTTTTCAAAAGCCGGTAAGTCCCCAGTTTCTCATGGATCTCCCCCAGAGAAGTCACCGCATTGACCGACGTGGACACCGTTGACATCTGCTCATCATAGATCAGCTTCAAGATCAGGATATACAAGGTAGCCAGCTTAGGCAGTTTCTCCCCCACCACCTGCTCTCCCCGGATATAAATGACCCCAATCTGGCTGTTTTCCATTACCTCAATATCCATAATGGCAAAGTACGCCTTGATAAATTCCAGATGCTTGCTGCACTGGTAGTAATCTTTGTTGATCTGATACCGTTTCGTCTTTCTGTCATACCGCCGCTCCAGCAGAAATGTCTGCCTGTAAAGCTGGCCGATATACTCGGTCACCCTGCGCTGTTCTTCCAGCGGCAGTTCCTCGTAGTAATTTATCATTGGATGCTCCTTTTATTGTCCCATATCACTTTTTAGCCCTTTTTTCTCAAATACCAGCCCCGGATACCGGTATCTTCCGTTATCGATCACTTCCACATCCTGTTCCCTGACCCGGTAAGGGCTGTCTTTCCGCACAGAGCTGTCATACGCCAGCACCAATTTCTCAAAATCCTCCGGCGACGCAACGGTATCCTCTGTGACCGCAAGCCGCCCGTTGTCCATTTTCTCCAGGATAAATTCCTCGATCTGCTTTCTGCTGTACCGGTTTCGGATCCGGTTAAGCCTTAAGATCTCCTCCCCGGAAAGCTCCTCCGTCTCCTCCTCAGGGGCCAGCCCCTCCGCAAAGTCCTGTTTCAGACGCCTCCTTTTATAGAGCGATTTCTCCGAGATCACCGTCATCTGGGACAGATTTATAAGAGCGCCGATCCGCTCCGCTTCCCTGTCCTGAGCCTCTTTTCCCTCTGCCTCCGACAGATGGTTCAAAAGCTGGATCACCAGCCCTTTCATATTGTCCTCCCGATTCAGCAGATAATTCAGCCTGGTGACGGTTGCCCGGATATACCTGGTGTGTTCCCGGTCCATATTGATGATCCGGTGTTCAATATCATCAAATCCCCGCTCAATCATATCCAGCTGCTCCTCCAGTTCCTCCACCCGGATATCCAGCCCCCGCAGCCGCTTGTTCCGCTCACATACCTGCAGAAGCCACGGGTAATCCTGCCGCATCTCTCCCAGCCATTTCTTAATGTCGGTCTTATACAGATAAAAATTGTCGGATGTCTTCAAAATATGGTACTTCTTCCTGACGATCTCCTCCACATACCCGTCCAGATGCTCCTTCAGCAAATCCCCATATCCCCGCTGTTCCAACAGGTTTGAGAAAAATTTATCCATATTGTGGAGCATATCCTGGAGCGTCTTGTTCAGCCGCCTGGTATTAATAAGGGCCGTCTTTAAAAGAGAGATGTTGGACCTGGGATCATTTTTAAAGGCGAACAAAATCCCGTACACATTCTGGATATATACCTGGGTCTCGTCCTCGTCCTCCCCCGCCAAGTGGGCAAAGGCGTCCACAAACACAGCCGCGTAATCGGGTATGACGATATTCACCGTCATGGCCCCGTAATCCTCCACCTTCCGAAGCCATCCTGTCCGCAAAAGCCAGTTGAGGATCCGTGTGGACAGAGGCTCCAGCAAGTCAAAATCATCCTCCGTTTCTTCCTGTTCCAACGTCACTTTCTGTCTGGCAAAATGATCGCTTAAGGTCTGGATGCAGATCTCCCTGCTGAGAAAATAATTGCTGTACTGATATTCATCATTTACCTGCAAAAGCGCGTCAATATATATCTGCCGGTTCCGGGAACGAAACAGCCCCCAAAAGCTCTCCGGTATCTCCGAAAATTGATTTGCCATACATCATGCCTTTCTTACCCTCTGTACTGATCTAATATCCCAATAATCTCTGCCCCGTACTTTTCCACTTTCACGTCCCCAAATCCAAACACCTTCTTTAGTTCCTGCTCATTGGCCGGAAACTTCTCCAGCAGATCCATCATCTGCTTATCATTGAAGACCATATAGGGCTTGATCCCCTCCGCCTGGCTGGTATTCCATCGGTAAGACCTTAGGTCCTTAATGATACGCTCCCTGTCCCCCTGGTCAAATCCGCCGTCCCCATCATAGATTTTACTTTCCTGCGTTTTGCTCATTGGCTTCCTGTCTCCGTAATTTCTGCCGACGCGGTTCCCTCCTGAAGGATTTCCCCTGCCGCAATCCCCGCCTGAAAGATTTCTGCCGCCGTAATCTGTGCCGTCCCGGCTTCCTCTTACATTCTCTCTCCTGTCTATGTTCCCAGCAGCCTTATACTCCTCATACTTCCTCAAATAATCCGCTTCATTTTCCTGTTCCATATCCAGGTAGGACTGCGCCCAGTTAAGCATCTCCTTATCCGACAGTTCCGCCGCCCGGGACTCCTCGCACGCCTCCCGGATAAAATCCACCAGATGATCTGCCCGGATTACCTGGCTCTTCACCTCTTTTTTGGCATACTTGGCATCCAGTACCGTCTTTGGATTGGCCAGCACCACAATGGCCCGGTGGTCCTCATCAAAGCTTCTGTCCCGCAAAAACCGGCTCAAAAACCCTTTCGACTGTTCCAGCCGCAGCTTCCGCAGCAGCGCCATATGCCGCTGGTTTTGGGTGATGGGCGAATAAATGCCCTCTTTTCTCCTCTGCCAGCCAAATTCCATAGTCCGCACAAACGTCCCCTGGCTGTCGATCTCAATATTCC
>Ga0137308_102518_pt1 | contig 11955 bp, 9 predicted proteins | sample Inofrocosms_June_FD_97181 | JGI IMG/M metagenome (GOLD analysis project Ga0137308, IMG submission 97181) | Mouse cecal microbial communities from Vienna, Austria - N-Acetylneuraminic and N-Acetylglucosamine D2O microcosms_June | ecosystem: Host-associated > Mammals > Digestive system > Large...
AAAGGTCTCATTTCTTTTGCCGGCTAAGGAACTGCCTCAAAATAATAAGTATATCTTGCTTGTCTAAATTTGTATAGGCGCCGTTGCCATCAGTCGCCACAATATATGTTAACGATGCGCCAAATCGCCTCCATATATTGTGGCACGAAACTTCAAAAATAATCTCAGCAATGAAAATGGACTTTTGACGGTCGAATCATCTATATTCACGGCAGCCGTAAAGCGGTATACGTCCCTTTGCGGCTATGCTTCAGAACAACCGCAGACATGTGTGATCTACAGAGCGCGGATTTACTGTTGACCTGCGGCTCAGGGATGTCTGCCGGTAAGTACACGAAAAAGGAGGCGCTTTATTTGCAGAAATTATTACTCCTCGAAGATGATATCAGCTTGATTGACGGCCTGACTTATTCTTTACAAAAAAATGGATTTGACCTCCGGGTCGCCGGGACAATCCGGGAGGCCGAAAGATTACTTACAGAAAATGCAGATTTCGACCTGCTTCTTTTTGATGTGACCCTGCCGGACGGAAATGGATTTACCTTGTGCGAAAAGCTGCGGGAATCGGGCAATCCGGTCCCCATTATCTTTCTGACCGCGTCCGATGAGGAAACCAGCGTCATCCGCGGTCTGGACTGCGGAGGAGACGATTATATTACAAAGCCGTTCAAGCTTGGGGAGCTGTGTTCCCGCATCCGGGCGCTTCTGCGCCGCAGCAGCATGCAGGGTGCCGGAGAGGGAATCCTGCAGTCCGGAGAAGTGACGGTGAATCTTGCGGAAGGCAGGGTATTCCTTCGCGGGGAGCCTGTAGAATTTACCGGGGCGGAATACCGGCTGCTCTGCCTGTTCTTGAAAAACAGCGGAAGAGTGCTCACCCGGGGAACGATCCTGGACAAGCTGTGGGACGGCGCAGGTAATTTTGTGGATGACAATACACTGTCTGTTTATGTGCGCCGTCTCAGGGAAAAGCTGGAAGAAAATCCTTCCCGGCCCCATCATCTGAAAACGGTCCGGGGATTCGGATATCAGTGGAAGGAATAGCGGCGCTTTATAGGTGGAAAGCGGGGCAGTTTGCATGATCGAAGGAGGAAATGTTTTGAAATTCATGTATGAAAAACAGACGCGGAGGTTTTATATTTTTCTGATATGCATCTGTGCGCTGCAGATCTGCTTTCTCGGTATCTGCGGTATCTTTCAGGCCGGAGCTATCCGGCGGATCCTCGTAAACCGTGAGCTTGCGGCGGCATCGTATCTTTTGGAGCGGGAGATTGAGCCCGCGCTGATCGCCTCGGCCTGGAATCATACGGAGGTGACGGAAGCAGGAGAAAAATTGCTGCGGACGATCGGCCACACGGAGGATACGCCGGCTTACCTGCTGCTCCTCGCCGAAGAGACTTCCATTCCCCTGAGCTTGCTACTGCTCTCGGCAGGAATCTTATTTGCGGCAGTTCTCCTGGCGGGCACGGCACATTTCCTGCGGGGGCGGGAGCATTTTTATGATAATGCGGAAAAGGTGATCGCCGGGTATGCGGACGGTTGGTTCGGGGAGCATTTACCATCAGGGGAGACCGGAACGATCTATCAGCTTTTCGGCAGTATTGAGCAGCTTGCCCTGTCGCTGCAGGCGAAGAGCGAGATGGAGCACAGAGCAAAAAGCTTCTTAAAGGATATGATCTCCAACATTTCCCATCAGCTGAAAACACCTCTGGCCGCATTGAATATGTATATGGAGATCATATCCGAGGAGCCCAAAAATGAAGACGCGGTAAAAAATTTTTCCAGGAAATCCATGCAGTCCCTGGAGCGGATGGAGCAGCTCATCCAATCTCTTTTGAAAATGGCGCGCCTGGACACGGGAAATATTGTGTTTGAAAAGCGGCCGTGTTTTGTATCGGAGCTGGTCTCCCGGGCCGTGGACGATCTGCTGGAGAGGGCAAAACAGGAGGGAAAGGAGATTGCGGTCCGGGGAGATCCGGAGGAAATGCTGTCCTGTGATCTGGAATGGACAAAGGAAGCGGTAGGAAATCTTGTGAAAAACGCGCTGGACCACACGGAAGCAGGCGGAATGATCCGAATCTCGTGGAAATGCTCTCCGGCGGTGTTCCGGTTGACTGTGGAGGATAATGGGAGCGGCATCGCGCAGGAGGACATTCATCATATTTTCAAGCAGTTTTACCGCAGCAGGTCATCCGTCGGCAGACAGGGCGTAGGGCTGGGGCTTCCTCTGGCGAAGGCGATCGTGGAAGGGCAGGGCGGAAGCCTGTCCGTGGAGAGCAGACCGGGGGAGGGGAGCGTATTTCAGACTACATTTTTTTATCCATGACTTTACACCCAAAAAGCCTTTTGATATAGATGAAAAAAGTGCATGCTGTATCATCCAGACATATCTTACAGATCTGTAAGCTCCCATTCACCGGATTGTAAGGTTGGGATGCTATGATTCACTCAATCCGGAAAAGCAGCCATTGAAGTGACCTGTTTCCCTATGAGAACAGGCTGATCATCCGAAGAGCTTTGCCGTACCGGATTACTTTTGAATCATTCAGAAAGGCAGGTTATCGCAATTGGAAATCTTAAAGGTAGAAAACTTAAGCAAAACGTATGGCAGCGGCGAAGCGCGTGTGGATGCCTTGAAGCACGTATCCTTCTCCATGCAGAGAGGAGAATTCGGCATGGTAGTAGGGGTATCCGGCTCCGGAAAATCAACGCTTCTGAACTGCATCGGCGGTCTGGATGAGGCCAGCGCCGGAAAGGTATTTTTAAACGGGCAGGACCTGTTTGCCATGGGAGAAAATGAACGCACCATCTTCCGCAGGCAAAACATCGGCTTTATCTTTCAGTCCTTTCACCTGATCCCGGAGCTGAACGTGGAGCAGAACATTATTTTCCCGCTGCTGCTGGATTACAAAAAGCCGGACCAGGGCCGGGTGGATGAGATCCTGCAGGTGCTGGGGCTGGAAAATCGGAGGAAGCACCTGCCGGGGCAGCTTTCCGGGGGACAGCAGCAGAGGGTGGCCATCGGACGGGCGCTGATCACGCGGCCCGCCCTGGTCCTGGCGGACGAGCCCACCGGAAACTTGGATTCTCAGAGCAGCCAGGATGTGATGGACCTTCTGTGCAGGGCGTCCCGCCATTACCAGCAGACGGTCCTGATGATCACCCACAACAGGAACCTGACTGCGTCGGCGGACCGGGTATTTCGTGTCGCGGACGGGGAACTTTCGGAGCTGGGAGGTGCGTCAGAGTGAAGCATTATCTGGACTTGATCAAAATCTCGGCAAGGCAGCACCGGAAGCAGAACCGGATGACCAGACTGTGCATCGTGCTGGCCGTATTCCTCGTTACTGTGATCTTCGGAATGGCGGACATGGAAATGCGCTCCCAGATGATCCAGGCAGTCAAATCTTATGGAAACTGGCATGCGGCCTTCGTGCTGGATGAAGAGCATGGGACATTGCTGAAAGCGCGTCCGGAGGTAAAAAGCAGTGTGCGGTACGGGGTGCTGAATTACCGTTTAGAGGACGGCTATCAGATCCTGGGGGTGGAAACCGCGGTCTGCGGGTTTGACCCGGAGATGATGGAAATGTTTCCGGATGTGGAGATCCTGGAAGGGACGCTTCCGGGGAATGCCGGTGAGGCCGTGCTCAATGAGAGCGCAAAGACCCGCTTTGGGGTGCAGGTGGGAGATACCGTAGAAATGACTATCCCCCAGGGAGACACCGTGCAGTACCGGATTACCGGGATCGTCAAAGAAATGGCATTGATGGCGGAGCATGACGCGTTCGGCATGTTCCTGAACATGGAAGGATTTTCGGCGCTCCGCTCGGAAGAAACCGGGGCGGCCCGGGAAGAGGTTTATTATGTACAGTTTCGTCCCTACTGCAATATCCAGAAAGCAATCGGCGATATCAGCGCGCAGTTCGGCCTGAAGCCGGAGGAGGCGCGGCAGAATGTGAAGGTTCTTGCGCTGATGTTCCAGAGCCGGGATTCTTATATGATGCAGTTTTATTTTGTGGCAGCGGTTCTGGCCGTGCTTGTAATGATCGCCGGGATTCTGATGATCGCCGCAAGCATGAACAGCAACATTGCCCGGCGGACAGAGTTTTTCGGGATGATGCGCTGCCTGGGGGCTACCGGCAGACAGGTGACCCGATTTGTGAGGAGGGAAGCGCTGAGCTGGTGCAGGACTGCAATTCCGGCAGGTGTGATCGCAGGCATCCTGGTAGTCTGGGTACTGTGCGGGATGCTGCGCTTTTTAAGCCCCGGCTATTTTGAAGGACTTCCGGTGTTCGGAATCAGCTTTCCCAGTATGGCTGCCGGGATCCTCGTGGGCCTCCTCACCGTCTTGCTGGCGGCCAGGGCTCCGGCGAAGCGTGCGGCAAAGGTGTCCCCGCTGACCGCCGTTTCCGGAAACGCAGGCACCGTGCAGGCGGCAAAGCATGCGGCGAATACCCGTTTTTTCAAGGTGGATACGGCGTTGGGAATCCATCATGCCTCCGGCAGCCGGAAAAATTTTCTGCTGGTGACAGGCTCCTTTGCGTTCAGTATCATTTTGTTCCTTTCGTTCAGTACGGCTATCGATTTTATGCACCATGCGATCACGCCGCTGCGTCCGTCGGCGCCGGATATTTATATTAGTAAAGAGGATTACTCGAACCAGATCCCATCAGGACTGGACGAGGAGCTTGTAAACTATCCTGGAGTGAAGCGGGCATTCGGGAGAAGCTACGCGGAGCTTACCGTGCCGGCAGACGGGAGGACGCTGGATGTTATTTCCTATGAAGATCAGCAGTTTCAATGGGCAGAAAAATCCATGATGGAGGGCAGCTTGGAGGACGCAATGAACGGAAAAGGCGTGCTGGCCGTGTTCCGGGAGGAATATACGCTGCGGCTCGGAAGCAGTATCCTGGTGTCTGCCGGCGGAAAGGAGCGGGAGCTTCCTGTGGTGGGCGTGCTGGGAGACGTTCCGTTTTCTTACGGAAAATCCGGGGATACGGAAGTTTCGGCCGGCATGGTCATCTGTTCGGAGGAATTTTTTCAGAAGCTGACCGGGGAATCGGGTTATGCCGTGATAGACATTCAGCTGGAACAGAACGCGGACGACGCACAGGTGCAGGAAATCCGGCGGGCATGTGAGCAGGCGTGCGGAGGCGGCTTCGTGTATTCTGACAAAAGGATCGGCAATCAGGAGGTCAAGGGGGCCAGCTATTCCATGTCTGTATTCCTCTATGGATTCCTCGGCGTGATCGCCTTGATCTCCTTTTTCAATATCATCAACTGTATCTCCATGGGTGTGTCCGCGCGGCTGAGAGAATACGGCGCCATGCGCGCGATTGGGATGAGCGTCCGGCAGGTGATCCGGATGGTTGCTGGCGAGGCCCTGACCTATACGGCTTTTGGAGTATTGTTGGGATGCGCCGCCGGGCTGCCGCTGAATCGGATGCTGTTTATGGCGCTTGTGACCTCCCGCTGGGGAGAAGCGTGGAGTCTCCCGGTATGGGAAATGCTGGTCATCGTGATGATTATGATCGGCTCGGTCTGCGCGGCGGTCGCGGGGCCGGCAGGGCAGATCCGGAAGATGACGGTGGTGGATACGATCGGGGTGTAGTGCAGAGGGAGTTGTCGGAAAATGCTGTTTGCCCGCAATTTTCCGACAGCCTCCGCGCTTTTAATTCACTTTTGTAAAGGTTTCAATCACGCGTTCATGGAGTTTCTTTTCTTTATCATAATTTATCCCCACCAAAAGGATTTCCCCTGTGTAGCCTTCAACCCATGAAGCATATTTTTTGTCTTTGATCTGCCGGGGAGTGCCGTCTGCTGTCTTATCCCACTTCAGTTCAACAAGCAGCGCGGGCCGGTCTATATCCCGCTTCGGCTGCATCCATCTTTGCGGCTGATATATGTACAAGATCATAATATGATTTTTTTTGCGCTTTCAATGTTATGTAGTTTACATATTCTACAAAATAATGGTATACTGTTATTGTTCAAAAGAAATTCGGAGGTTTGCTCATCTTGCCGGAAAGCGATGGATTTCGTCAGCTTATATATCGGAGAAGGAAGATGTAAAGACATTTCAGGAATATGATGAAAAATATACGATACATGATCCGTGCGAAGAGTGGATGCAGGTTCTCCAGAATTTGTCAAAAAATGGTGACAAAGAACTTTTCGATTCTGTCACGGCATGCTGTAAGAAAATGCAGGAATTATGATGGTATAAATGTATAGAGGAGGTGTTTGTTTTGGATTTTTCTGTGATGCAGTCAATAGGTATGTATACAAAAAATATGGAAATGCAGATGAAGTGGAAGCAGAAGAAAGCGAACAATGACTTCACTGCTGACGGAAGTACAAAATTAAGCGATCCAACTGCGCGCCAGGCGGAAGAGATCCGGGAGGCGCAGGCAGACGGATCATCCAAGCTTTCTGCGCAGATCAGGACGAAGCTGGCAGTCGGTAAGAAGCTGACGCGGGAGGAAATGGATTATCTGCAGAAGAATGATCCCCAGACATATCAGAAAGCAAGAGCGATAGAAGAAGAGCAGAAAAGCTATGAGGAGGAGCTTAAGAGATGCAGGACAAAGGAAGACGTCCAGCGTGTGAAAATGAACCATACGGCAGCTTCTTTAAGCACAGTGAACAATGTGAAGAATAATCCGGCCATACCGGAAGGCGCGAAGCTTGGGATTATGTGGCAGGAACTGATGAAGACCAGAGCTTTGGAAGAGACGATGGGGGAATTTGTAAAGAGCGGCAGATACGCCCAGCTTCCGACCGAAGCAGAGAAGGCAGAGGCGGAAAAGGCGCTCAAGGAAGCAAAAGAGGCGGAACTTGGAATAGAAGATTCTGTGGAAAGCACGGAAAAAGCGGACAATGACGAGAAGGAAGCCAATACAGACCGCGCGGCGGACAATGGCGGGAAGGAAGCCAATGTGGACCATGCGCCGGAAGGGATTCCGGAGGACAACGGAAAGGATGCTTCGCTTCATGAATCCGTGCAAAAGGACAGAAGGGGTTTACAAGAGCGCAGGATGACTGTCGCGGAAGCGGAGACAACGCCGGAAGCTTTGAAGGTAAAGCGGGCTAAGGCTCATGCGGCATATAAAGCGAATCAAGCCGAACTTCCTAAATCGGTTATAGATATGAAAAATTAGATCATATTGCGCGCCGGATTGATCTGCCGCTTCACGGCTGCGGCTGGCGCGATACTTACGGCAGACTTTATCGGCCGTGAGTATAAAATAACTTATTGGAAATGTAGTTACAGGTCACGGGTTTACCAGTGGCCTGTAACTATGTCAGCTTTGAACCTCTCGGATGTCACATTAGAAACTGTTCAGGCGCTCTCCGAAGGTGTATAATGCACAAAACTGTACTGGGAGGAACGCAAAAATGTTTGAACAATGGATTACAAATGGAACCGCGAAACCATTTTACGCAAGAAAGGAGCTTACGCTTGACAAAGCGGTAAAGAGAGCCGAAGCAAAGGTCTGCGGACTTGGACAGTTCCAATTTTACATCAACGGGAAAAAGGCAGGCGACCACGAGCTGGATCCTGCGTGGACAGATTACCGAAAGCTGATCTATTATGTCACCTTTGACGTGACAGACATGCTGCGTCCCGGAAAAAATGTGATCGGCGCGGAGGTGGGAAACGGCTGGTTTATCAAGTGCGACGAGCATTATACATTTACATTTCCGGGATTTATGCCGCCCAATCCGAATCCTTACCGGCCCGGCGCAAGCTGCCTGATCCTGGCAATGGAGCTGGATCTGGAATATGAGGACGGCACCCGGGATCTGATTGCGGCAGACAACAGCTTCAAGGTGAAGGAGCATCCGGTAATCATGAGCAATGTCTACGGCTCGGAGACGATAGACGGGGGGCTCCGTCAGGCTGGCTGGTGTGAGACCGGATTTGACGACAGCGCGTGGCAGCAGGCAGAGTATGTGCCGGAGGAGGAGATCCCCCGGGCGGACATCCTGGAGCAGACTATGCCGCCGGTGAAGGTCATAAAATCCTATGAAGGGAAGCTGCTGCATCGGGTAAGGCCCCATCGGGATATTTTCGATTTCGGGCAGAATATGTCCGGCATTCTGGAACTGGAAGCCAGGGGAAAGGCCGGGGATGAAATCCGGATCTATCCTGCCGAAAAGCTGGATGAAAACGGAGATGTGGATCAGGTGGCGAAGAACTGGATCACGGTGGATTCCTGTATCACCTGCATCATCGGCCAGGATGATGTGTGGGAAAAATTCCGCATGACCTTTACCTATTTCGCGGGGCGGTTCGTGGGCATGGAAGCATGTGGTTCCACAGAGAGCGGGAGCATGCCGAAGCAACTGGACTGCCGGGATCATGGCGCGGAAGAAGGCGGCTCCGCAGAGAGCGGGAGCATGCCGAAGCAATTGGACTGCCGGGATCATGGCGCGGAAGCAGGCGGCTCCGCAGAGAGCGGGAGCATGCCGAAGCAATTGGACTGCCGGGATCATGCCGCGGAAACCTGCGGTACGATTCAGATCCGGAACCTCACCGCCCATGCGATCACCAGCGCCCATAAACGCTCCGGCACATTTACCTGTGATGACGAGCGCTACAACCAGATTTATGACATGATCGAAAAGACCGTGGAGGCAAATATGGTAGGCGTTCACACCGACTGCCCCACCATTGAGCGTTTTGCCTGGCAGGAGCCGAACCACCTGATGGCAGGTTCCATTTTCTATATGAAGGACGGGAAAAAGCTGTGGGAAAAATTCCTCCGGGACATGCGGTACGCACAGCACACGAAAGAAGACTATTTCTTTGATTATGCGGGAGAAAAAATATATCCGGGAGATGGGCTGATGCCGTCCCAATGCCCCTGCTACATCCCGAATGTGATCCCGGTACCGGGGATGGGGAGTTTCTACGATATCATTCCCTGGGGAAGTACCTGTATCCTGGGAACTTACTGGCACTACCAGTTTTATGGGGACCGGCAGATTATCGAGGACAATTACGAAGCCGGAATGCGTTACTTCCGGCATTTGCTGACAAAGGTGAATGCGGATGGATTTATCAACCATGGTCTTGGGGATTGGGGAAATCCGAAAAATGAACTGGCCCGTGAAAATATCGAGACTGCGTTTCTCTATGCGGACGCGGTATGTCTTGCGGAATTTGCCCAGGTGCTTGGAAAGGCGGAGGATCGGAAGAGGCTGCTGGAAAAAGCGGAGGAGATCAGGGCGAATTATAATGAAAAGCTGATGACGCGGCATCCGGAGAAAGGGCTCTGGTGCTACCAGTGCGATGCCGGGGACACGACCCGCAATGAGTGTCTCGGCGGGGGTGATGGATCGGGGGGAACAGAGGACCGGAAAGGCGCGGCACATCCCGCGGATCCAGATGGATCAGATGGGCATGATACAGCGGCAGCTGCCCGCCCGGAGGAAATTTTGCTGACCCAGGCGGCGCAGGCGCTGCCGCTCTTCTGGAATATGGTGCCGGAAGACCGGAAAGCGGATGTGGTCCAGGCACTGCGCTATACGTTAGAAAGAGAAGGCGCGTTTATCGCCGGAGAAGTGGGTCTGCCGTATATCATCCAGTGTGCGAGGATCTACGGAATGAACGAGCTGGTCAGCCGGTTCATCCTGCGGGAAACACATCCCAGCTATTATGCGTTTATCCTGGACGGAGAGACTACATTGGGAGAATATTGGGAGAGCAATCCGAGAAGCCACTGCCATGATATGATGGGGCATATCATCGAATGGTATTACAATGGAATTGCGGGGATCATCCCGGAGGCGCCGGGCTTTTCCAAAGTCACGATCCGCCCGTATCTGCCGGAGAGCATGCATGAATTTACCTGTATCTATCAGTCGGCGCATGGTCGGATCAAGGTTCATGTCAAGGAGACTGGGAAGGAGATCCTGCTGGAGACGGAAGTGCCGGAAGGGGTAGAGGCAGCGATCGACGTGTCCAATCTGGAGGCGTCAGGGAAGAAGATTGTGGCATGAATGAGAAAAATGCGGCTGCATTAGCAGACGCAAGAGTGCGGTAGCACGGATTTTGCGAATGGATATGCGGGTTATTTCCCAGCAGTTCCTTAGATTTATAACAGACACCGGTTGCGTGGAGGCATGCGGCCGGTGTCTGTTTTAGCGTCTGTTTGAAGTTTGTTTTCTGTAAACGTACTTATTTTTCCGCCAGTAACTTTTTTAAACGTTCAATTTCTTGATCCTTCTGAATAAACTCCAATTATAAACAGATACATTTCTCTTGCATCCTACCACACGATTCGTTTTTTATACATCAGATTCTTCTATTTCCATTAATTCCCTTGCTTTAATATATACTCCTTCTTCTCTTCTTTCGATGCCCCACAATTTGTTAAATAGAAAACTAACCTTGAAATGATCCTCTTCATTGATGCCATTCATATCCAGCATTTGATCAAATTCATCGACCAGCTCTTGATTCACAATAATATAAATTTTAGTGGTTCCAAATTCTGTTGGATCAACAAAATAACCAGGATAATCCTGCTGTAGTAAAATTTCTTTATTATTTCTTTCTACGATTTTGCAATATGCGATTCTGCAAAAATTATTATAATAATAAACTACAGCTATTACTACGATCAAAGCTATTAAAACTGCAATATATGCTTTTGCTTTCCGTTTCATGCTTCCCCCCCCTCCCTGGCAATATTTACTATATGTTTTCGAAAACTTTAGTTATTTTATATTTTACCACACATTTCGGCAATGTCAATATTTTTTTAATGATTAGATTAATAATTATTCTTGCGGCTAGTATTTAACTTTATATATTTGATTATTATTTAAAGTAAATCATGTTGACAGTGTTGTTTGATAATGTTATACTTTATCAAACAATAGAGAATACTTTGCAGATCATGATTAGACGAACTGTATATCTTATAAAAAATATACAATCACTTAGCAGGAGATTATGTATGAAAAAACTGAAATTAAGCAACAAAGAGTTGGATGTTATGATTGTTCTATGGAATTCAGAACAGGCACTGGCATCCAGTGATATTTCTCGAATAGACAGCTCATTAAATATTAATACTGTCCGCGTAACAATGAAAAACCTGTTAAAAAAATCTTATATTGAAGTTGCGGATATTGCACAGCGTGGAACTGTATTGACCAGAATTTACCGCCCTGCGGTTTCATATGAAGAGTATCTCTGCAGTCAGATACAGCATATGAATTATAATTCTCTAGGCTTGATCAGTACTTTGATCAAACAGGAAAAAGACATTGACAATCTGAATGAACTGGAAAAAATCATCAATGAACATATACACAATATAAATAATCCCACAAAAGATATACCGATATGAGGAAAATAAAATGCATTTTTCAACAAGATCTTATATGATGGCTGTTTTGGGTGGAAATTGTCTGATTTGCTTTTTATATATCATTATGAAGGAGCCCCGTATTACGCCGAAGCTCAGCATCCGGTTTCTTAGATATTTTTCATTTTTTATCCTGTTGAGGCTGTTGATGCCGTTTGAGTTTTTCCATACTATAACTGTTCCTTCCCAAAAAATTTTACCTGCGATCATAGATTTTTGCAACATGTATATATTCTTTACGATTAAGAACATTGCTGTTACTCCTTCCCGCCTGTTTTTGATGATTTGGCTCTGTGGAGGGGGCTATATTGCATATAACACATTTCGCGGCTACAGGGAATTATATAGCACCATACGCTGCTATCCAAATTTACTTGTTAGTAATCCAGGTATATCTGCGATTTTGACTCATATTTATGCAGAGAATCCTGTACCCCATCCTGTAAAAAAGGTAATTCGCACGCAACTTGTAACCACGCCATGCATCACAGGATTTTTTTCACCTGTAGTCTTTCTTCCTGACCTTGATTTTAATGAAGAAGAACTATATTGTATCTTATTCCATGAATTAAGC
>Ga0137308_102519_pt1 | contig 11946 bp, 8 predicted proteins | sample Inofrocosms_June_FD_97181 | JGI IMG/M metagenome (GOLD analysis project Ga0137308, IMG submission 97181) | Mouse cecal microbial communities from Vienna, Austria - N-Acetylneuraminic and N-Acetylglucosamine D2O microcosms_June | ecosystem: Host-associated > Mammals > Digestive system > Large...
GTAAACAATATTATCCAACCAATCCATAAGTCCTATAACGTCCACCATCTGACGGTATTCGCATTCCAGACGCTTATAATCGTCCGGATAGCCGCGCGAACCGTCGTACCATCTGTGATGTCCCAAAGCAACAGCTGCGCAGCGCGATGTGGATCGCCTTTTTTCAAGACACGCCATACCAACAAGCGTATGAAGCTGCGCCATCTTGTTTTCATTCTCAAACCACTGTCTGCCCACATTGGTATATAAACTCATAAAATTCATTTTCCCAATATCGTGAAGCAAACCGCACTCAAAGGCATAATCGGCAATGACACGTTTTTTTTCTTCAACATCTACTATATCTCTGATAAATCCTATATCATCAAAATAATCAGGCTCCTCATCGGCTATTATTTTACACAATACCGACGCCGCCCTCCCCACCGCGCAGGAATGGGCGTAAATCACGGGAGCGAAGCTCATTTCAAGCTTTATAATAAAATCCTTATATGAAATACTGTTCTCCGTTTCAATATAAGTAAAGGAAAGCTGCCTGAGGTAAAAAAACAATTTTTCGCTTAGCTCCCGTTCCGAAAAGCTCTTTACATAACTCAGCGCCCTTTTATTCAGTACTCCAATATAATCCAGACGTTTTGACAAATATTCCGGGTTTTCTTCAAGATACTGACAGTAAAAGGCAGGCAGAGAAATAATCCCATACATAGTATCCTCTGAACGGTCGTTAAAATCCGCCGAATCCATAAGCTGTTCAATTTTCGTGAGCAGCTCCTCAAAACCGTACAGTCCGCAGTAATATTCCGCTACGCAGTAAGAAAACATTGGGCGTATCGGAGTACGCTCGTTATTTTCCTTTGCCTCCCTGAACCGCGTTTCATATATGACATATACCGACTCCATAAAATCAGCCACGTCCTGAGGAGTAAGGTCGATTTCTTTTTTATAGCTTGCGCTGGATGCCATCTGACGGTGTATGGTGTAAACATACTTGTCCCATGGAAGATCGGGCGCTTTTTTACGATATTCGGGATCCTGAAATATCATAAGGGTACGCTTTACCATACGTATTTTTTCTACGTTTGCCTTAAATCCGCCCAAAGACATATTCGCCCTTGAACGCAGTATATAACTCCTTGTTTCCGTACTTTCAAGCTCGTTGAAATATTTCAGATAAGCCGCAGCCTCTGCAAAACAAAGTCTCATCTGCGAATAATATTTTTCACAAACCGAATATTCGAGACCGATAAGCTTGGCGCACATACTGTTATAGCCTATGCCGAGCCAATAAAGCTCCTCTATCATCGCGCAGCGTTCCTTAGTCAGCCGCGCGTAGCTCAGCATCGACCTTTGTATCTGGCAAAACAAGCCTATATCAGTCTCAATTGCGGAGTTTAAAAGCTCCGAAGAGAATTTCTTAAGCTCTTCGAGCTCCTTTTGGTCAGCATCAAACATATTATCCAAAAGCGGAAAAAGATGTTGACGCAAAATAAGCATATTGCGCTTTATTGTCATTTCAGCGCACTCCCTGTCACGGAGCAGTTCCGCACAGTATTCATCAAAGCTTTTTCCAACGGCGCTTTTACGGAGATTCAATGCGCGTATTTTCTTTAAATTCTCGATATATTCTTCCTGATACCGCTGCATACTGCCCACACTTTCCGGTTACTTTTCAAATCTGTTTTTCAATATTTCGCTAAGCTTATCGGGATCCACAGGCTTTGAACAGTGTTCATTCATTCCCGCGTTTCTCGACATACGAATATCCTCCACAAACGCATTGGCCGTCATAGCCACTATCCAGACCTCTGCTGCATCGCTTCTGGAAAGAGCGCGAATCCTCCTTGTCGCTTCGTAACCGTCCATAATCGGCATTTGTATATCCATAAAAATAATATCGTAATACCCTTCGGAGGATTCCTCGAATTTTTGAACAGCCTCGGCGCCGTTATTTGCCACGTCAACATTTATCCCCGTAACCGAAAGCATTTCCGTAACTATCTCCTGGTTTATCTCCACATCCTCCACAAGCAAAATACGGTATCTGCTGTAATCCTCCGTCTCGTTCGATCCGCCGTCCTGTACCCCCGCGCTGTTTATCAGACCGGCAACCGTATTAAGCAGCCTGCTTTTGAGCAGAGGACAGGGAACAAAAGCGTTAACACCCGCGCGGGAAGCGCTGTATTCAACCTTAGTCCAATCCTCCTCGGACACTAAAATTATAGGAAAATCCGGCCCTGCAAGCTGTCTTACATGAGCTGCCAGCTCCAATACCGGCATATCGGAAAGAGATTGACCAAGCAGCATCGCACAGGGCATATTATTTTCATAAAGCCTTTCCGTAAGCCATGTAACCGAATCCATACCTCCCGAAGTCCGCACCGGACTCAAACCGCCGCTTTTAAGATAGCCCTCTATACGGTAATAGCCGTCGTCTCTGTTTTCGGCCACCAAAACGGTTCCACCGTCCGGAAGGCTTAAACTCTCTCTGCTCCGAAGAGTAACGGATACGGGGAGCCGTACCGTAAATTTGCTACCCTTTCCCTCCTCGCTCTCCACCTCGATATTGCCGCCCATACTGTCCACAAGGCTTTTCACTATAGACATTCCCAAGCCCGTTCCCTCAATTTTTCCTATGGTGGAATTTTTTACGCGTTCAAAAGGCATAAAAATACGCTGCAAAAACTCTCTGCTCATTCCCATGCCGTTATCCTCGCAGATAAACAGCAGCCAAACCTTCTCGCCGTCCGCTTTGCAGTTCTGAGTCCCGTCTTTTTTATACTGTGAAAAGCTTACCTTTATATTGCCGTTTTCCTGAGTATACTTTACCGCGTTTCCTATAATGTTTACAATTATCTGACGCAAGCGCAGCGGGTCGCCCAAAAGATTCTCCTCATAAATATCCGTTATATCAAACTGAAGATCCTGATTTTTCAGCATCGCCTGAGGGCGCATAATGACTACTATATCGTGAATAAGATCGGCAATTGAGAATTCCTCTTCGTTAAGCGTCATACGCCCGCTGTCGATTCTTGACATATCCAGAACGTCGTTGACAAGACTCATCAAATGAGCGGAAGCGGTCTTTATCTTTAAAAGACAGTCCTGCACCCTTAATTTTTCATCTATATGAGCCAGCCCGATAGACGTCATTCCCATAATGGCGTTCATTGGAGTACGTATATCATGTGACATATTTGATAAAAAACTGCTTTTGGCGCAGTTTGCCTCCTCCGCCGCCTTTAAAGCGTCTTCTAAAGCCTTATTGGAGCGCTCAAGCTCCGTCAGCCTTTGCCTGTAATTGTGTACCGTATCCAATATCCATAAAAAATGGGTAGAATCAAAAGGTATTTTCGTCACCTCAAGCTCTTCCGTAACCTTATACGGATCCGATTGCAGAAGTTCATCCGCCGCAATTCCGGTAAGAGCGCAAGCGGCTTCGTCTGCATATATAATACGGTTTGTTTTTATATGTTCTGTTACAAGGTAGCCTTTCTCTTCCATATACTTGCCTTTGTGCTCCTATCTGATCTTCAAATCCTGTGAAGACAGGTTCTTAACCGTTTTTAATAACACTTTATGCGATAAATTTCAGAATGGTGCTTTGTACGATTTTAATCAAATCTGCAATTCAATTAAATTGGCATAACAATTTATTCTATCCGCATAAAATGTACGTACAAAATCCCTATTCCCGCAATAAACCGACAGACATAAAATCAAGCAAAAGGAGACTTTTGCCTGTTATAAGCGATTTGTTTATCTCATAAAAAAGTCGGTATCCTATTTTCTCCATAGCGGATGATAATTCTTCTCTTCCTATATCACGATGGACGGCGCTCAAACCGTCGAATGTATGAGAATACGGAGAATCGGATACAAATCCGCTGTCCTCATTTACCTGAACGACACAGGAAACATATTTTGGCTTTGCTCTTAAAACAATATTTGTAAAATTTTCGTATCCTATATATTCTATCAGAAGATCCGCTATTATCATTTCCGCTTCGGGAATAACAGCATTTTTATCCGTTAGATCAATACAAAGGCATTCCAAAATATCGCTTATATCCGTATACCTTGTCCGACATTCATTTAAATACCCGACGTTTATATCAATTCCGTATACCTTTTTAAGCTTTTCCTTTTTAATATGCTCAAGACCGTTGCCTCCCGCAATGCCCAATACAATTACAGACTCTGCGGGATACCTGTTAAGCTGACCTTCCATTAAAGAATTGAGACACTGAAGCTGTCCGACCGTTTCATGGCGCATATGCTTTTCATAATCAACAAGCGCTATTTTTTCCCATGGATTTTCCATAATATTACTCCAATACAAGAAAAGTTTTTATCACAGCTTGATCATACGCCCCGAAGTCTTCATACGAATACGAAGCTCATCGGAAATAAGCGCGATAAATTCCGAATTGGACGGCTTTCCTCCGGTATTCCTGATAGGATGACCGAAATATGTGTTTAAAACCTCGGTATTTCCCTTTTCCCAGACTAATTCAATAACGCTTCTCAGCGCCCTCTCCACACGGGTGGGAGTAGTCTTGAACCGTGCGGCGACGGTAGGATAAAGAAGCCTTGTTACGCTGGTAAGCATATCGGTATTGTCAACGCAAACCATAATAGCGTACCTCAAGTAATAATAGCCCTTTAAATTCGCAGGTATTCCCATCAATCGCATAATATCCGTAACAATGTATTCCAGATCCTCTATTGACGGTTTTTCCTTAAGAATTCCAAAATCGGTATTAAATGCACCGATTCTCTTTCCGGCGTCGGAAATGCATCTTATGAGCTTGTTCACGTCAAAGGGCTTTACCAGAAAATCTCCGGCTCCAAGGTATATCGCCTCTTCCCTGACTGATACCATTTCATAATCGGCTGTGACAATAACAACGGGAAGCTTGCCTAACTTTTTAAGCTCTTTTATAAACCCGATCGCGTCAAGACCGGGCATTTTCGCTTCGATAATTATTACGTCCGGAATTATTGAATCCTTTATGTACTGAAGCAGACTTGGCCCGTCAGACTTTCTTGTCACCGCGAAAGCGCCTGCGGATTTAAAGGTGTTTGCCCACAGCATTCCTTGATCCGGAATATCATTTCCGATCAAAATTCTCAAAATGTCCATTTCTCTGCCTTTCTTAATTTTGATCAATAGTAGAATCCCCTGCACCTAAGCAGCTTCACATAATCAAACAGCATACCGGAGTCGCAGTCACTGTCAAAAACAAAACTGAATCCGATTTCCTTTTCTTTGCTTTTTTCAACATTTTCCCGAAACTGCGAGAATGTCATATCGGCAGAGTAATAATCGGCAAGATAATCCTCAACGCCGTACGCCTCAAAGGGGATATTGTTAAATTCGTCAAAAGAAAAAGACATCACCTGTTCCCGTTTAAGCTTCGTGGATACTGTAATCTGCCCTATCCCAATCTCTATATCGCAAAAGCCTTTCACACTTACAACGGGTATTGGGAAATAATCCATCACATACTGTCCGCTTTGATTTTTGCTGTAATGACCGTTATACCAACCGTATTCGGCTTCAAAAATACGGCTCGGTACAAAACGCTTCAATATCTCGTTTGCTTTTATGTACAGCGGATAATATACCCCATTAAGTTCATCAGTTTCCATCAACGTCACCCTCCCTAACGAATTATTTGTACATATAGTATACCACATAAATCGCTAAATAGCAAGCAAAAATGAATAAAAATAACATAAATCTAATAAAAATATTTTTTTTCGACAACAAAGTAAGTAGTGCAATTTGCATAAAAACCACTGTAAATTTTTGTATTGTGCAAATTTGCTTGATATTTGGAGTGCAAATAATTGTCGATCGAAGTATAGGAAAATTTGAAACAGACCGGTATTCCTGCGTGGATTGTTACAAGCTGACCAAAACAGACAACACAATCGTACAACAAAGGTTGTGCTAAAAAAGGATAACATTCTATGTATTCAGTTTTTTCTGTACCCATAAGGTGTGGTTCGGTAAGCTCTCCTGAAACTTCTTATAAAATAGCTTACGTTTGCGAATCCACAGTTCTGTGCGATTTCCGTAACACTCATATCCGTTTCTGCGAGAAGCCTTTTGGCCGTATCAAGTCGGTACAGCACTATATATTCGGAGGGAGTCTTTCCCATATACGCTTTAAAAAAACTTTCAAAATAAGCCGTACTGTATCCCGTCAGCTCCGCCAAATGATCTATATATATTTTTCGGGAAAAATTTGTATGGATATACTCTATTGCGGAAAGAATATTTTTCTGCGGCGTTCTTGCGGGAAGCAGATCCGATTCAAACAAGTCTTTTTCCGCAATGGTAAGGTAAATGTCCATAAGGGCTTTTTTAGCCTTCAGCTCATATCCGAAGGGTCTACCCTCCATTAAAGCGCATACATTTTTTACCGCCTCAATAATAAGCCTTTCTTCCATAATATCATCTCGGAAAAGTTCCCGTATATCCCTGTCAAAATATTTATTGCAAATATCCTCCGCCGCGAAAAGGTAAGAACGGTTACAAAGGAGCGCCTTAAAATGTATTTTCCCTTTTCCCTCCGTCATCATTGAATGAAGCTTAAATCCTCCGCAAAAAGCGCATCTTCCCTCCTTCAGCAAAATGTGCCTTCCGTTTATGTTATATTCAGCCTCACCCTCTACCATATATATGAATTCATCTTCGTTATGCCACTGATGAGTTATCGGCCACCGTGAATCGTATAACGCCACAGGGAATGAATCCGTACCGTGCTTTGTGTTTTCCTTAAGATCGGATATATTCATATATGGCCTGCCTTTCTTTTATTATACCAATCTTTAATCAAGTTGCAGACTTGATTAAAGATTGGTATAAAGCCCGTTTTTATCATCATCGAAAATTTGCCGCAATAATCGGACGAAAATCAAATAAAAAGCGGTGTAATATGCGTATATTGACGGCATTTTTAACAAAGAGAGTTTTCATCAAAAAAATATCACCTACATGACTTATTGATAAAGAATATGATATAGTGTTATTTTACGGTGTTAAAATGCAAGATTTTTTTATTTTTATATGCTATAATTATATTATTCCCAATCGGATAAGTCAATACAAATAATGAAATTTGATGAGTTTTTGAAAGGAATAAGATATGGGACACGTTGTAATCGGAGAAAAATACATCGGCTACACCGCCCGCGACGAAATAGTGAGAGTGGAAGCCTACGGAAAGGATCGTATCCGCGTGCGGTCAACAAGAAACGGCAGCTTTTCAGAAGAAAGCTGGACACTGCTCCCTCCGCTGTCCGACGAGTGCACCGTTACGGGAAACGGGGAAAGAGGCGTCCTCACCAACGGCTGTCTTTCGGCGGAGGTTGTAAAGATGTGGGGAATATACCACATTATCTTTTATAAAAACGGCATGGAAATATTACGGACAAAAAGAGAAGGCGACATAACAAGCCAGTACCGCCATGTGGAGGGCAACAACTATCGCATAAAAGCGATTTTTGAGGCGAGATACGGCGAGCGGCTGTACGGATTGGGTCAGGAACAGCAGGATTATTTCAACAGAAAGGGCTGCTCCTGCGAACTGGTACATTACAACACCAAAACCTCCATGCCGTTCCTGTACTCGTCATTGGGCTACGGATTCCTATGGAATAACCCCGCGCCGGGAAAGTGCGAAACAACCCTGAATCATACAATGTGGCTTTGTGAAAGCGCGTATCAGGCTGATTATATAGTAATAGGCGGAGACAAGCCCTCCGATATAATGCGTAAATACTGCGAGCTCACCGGTTTTGCGCCCAAATTTCCTCAATGGGCGGCGGGCTTCTGGCAGTGCAAGCTCAGATACGAAAGTCAGGATGACCTGCTGGAGGTTGCACGGGAATACAAAAAAAGAAATATTCCCATATCCGCCATAGTTATAGATTACTTCCACTGGACGGAACAGGGTGAATGGCAGTTTGACCCCAAGCTCTGGTACGATCCTAAGGCTATGTGCGACGAACTTAAGGAAATGGGCATACAGCCGATAGTTTCCATCTGGCCCACCATAAATCCCAACAGCAGGAACTACGAAAAAATGAACGACGAAAATATGCTGGTGCGCACCGAAAACGGACAGTACGGGATTTTTCCCTTCTACGGCCAACAAACATATATCGACGTTACAAATCCCGAAACCCGCCGATTCGTCTGGGAACAAATCAAAAAAAATTATTATGAATACGGCATTAAAACCTTCTGGCTTGACGAAGCGGAGCCGGAAATATTCCCTCAGCAGTTTGACAACCTCAGATTTCATATAGGAAACGGCGCCCAGACTGCGCTTTTGTATCCATATTACTACTCAAAAATGATCTATGACGCATTAAAGGAAGAGGGGGAAAAAGAAACGGTGCTGCTTACGAGAGCCAGCTATCCGGGAAGTCAGAAATTCGGCGCCATAGTATGGAACGGAGATATCCCCTCCACCTTTATCGCGCTCAGACAGAGCGTAATTTCGGGGCTTTCAATGGCAATGTGCGGCATCAACCTTTGGAACAGCGATATAGGCGGCTTCTGCGGCGCGGATACCGAAAGCGATTATTTCCGCGAGCTTATTGTCCGCTGGTTCCAGTTCGGCGTGTTCTGTCCGGTTATGCGCCTTCACGGGGCAAGGCAGAAAACTAAAAATCAGGTTGACAGGCACCCCGAGGTTCTTGAAAGAAGCGGCGGAGACAACGAGATATGGAGCTTCGGCGAAAAAAATTACCCTATACTTAAAGAACTTGTACAGCTAAGGGAAAGACTTATGCCCTATATTGCAATGCATATGGACATTGCCTCCGAAACCGGAACGCCGATAATGCGTCCGATGTTTTTTGATTACTATGAGGACGATCACTGCTACGACTTGGATACTCAGTACATGTTCGGAAGCGATATCATTTTTGCCCCTATTCTCAATGAAGGCCAAACGGAGCGCGAGGTGTATCTGCCAAAGGGAAAATGGATTCTCACCAACGGAAAAAAAGAATACGAAGGTGAACAAACGGTATTCTGCCACGCTGAATTAAACGAATTTATTGCCTTTGTAAAAGCGGGAAGCGAGATCCTTAAAGAGTTTACATAAAAAATATAAACAAAAAGGCTGTAATCTTACGGATAATAAGATCATAGCCTTTTTGTTTATAGTATAATTACCCTCCTTGCAGACCTACCCATTCGGCCTTATCCTCGATAACCGTACCGTCCGAAAATCCACCCTTTACAACTATCTCGTTTGTTTCATATTCGTTTATAATTACATTTTTCCATACAAATACGGTAGAATAATTCGGATCAAGCTCCGAACGGTATATTTTCCCCTTAATAATACCGTTAACATACAATTCCGCAAATTCCGCGTTTGAATATGCCTTTACCTCCGGAACCACACAGGCACGGCGCTTAAAACCTTTTTCCGTAAGATAAACCATAGGGGACAGATTCCACACAGATTTATAAAAATAATACGAATCCTTTGGTACTCGTTCGCGGGTTGCGAGTCCCTTATCGTTCTGACCAACCGTATCGCCCTCATGCCTTCCGTTGGAGGCGAAATCAAACATGCACCAGATATATTTCCCCCACAGATAGCGGCGGCGGGAAAACTGCGCCCATATTTTTTCGTGCATTGCCGACTGATAATTCTGATAGTGTCTTTCGCCCCAGGGATCGATTTCCTCAATCCAGTTTATATTGTCTTTGAACTGTGACAATGCGCCGCCACCGCCGTATTCCGACACGCATACCGGACGGGATTCCTTTGATTCGTGATATTCGTCCAGCCAGCTTCCGAATCCCTCAACGGGACCCGCCTCCTTATACCAGCCAAAATAACGGTTATATCCAACCACCTCGCCGGGAAGCTCCAAGAACCTCCCCCAGAACTGTGCGTCCGCGAATGTTGTAAAGCGGGTTTCATCCTCCCGTTTCGCAATAGCCCTCAGCTGGGCGTACAAATCGTATATTTCGTCCGTCATCTGATGAAGCTCGTTGGAAATTCCCCATACTATTACCGACGGGTGATTGTAATTCTGCCGTATAAGCTCGGTAAGCTGCGTTTTCGCGTTTTCGGCGAATCCCTCCGACAGCTTATGGGTTTCCGAATCATCGGCGGACATTTTGTTAACTATTCCTATCTCCGTCCACACCGTAAGCCCAAGCCTGTCGCACAGCTCATATTCATAACCGTCATGCTGATAATGCGCCATTCTCACGGAGGTACAGCCCATATCAAGCATCATTCCGTAATCCCGTTCCCGCTGCGAATTTGTCATTGCCCAGCCGTTTTCATAGCTATCCTGATGATAATTAACCCCGCGGAGATCAAGGTATCTTCCGTTAAGGAAAAAGCCCTCCTTCGGATCCATGCTATAGGTGCGTATACCGAAGCTCTGACGGTAACCGTCAAGAGTCTTATTATCATTTTTAACGGTTATCAAAGCCGAATAAAGATAAGGCGACTTTACTCCGTCCCACAACTTTGGCTTTTTCAGCAAAAGAGAAATGCCGATTTCCGACTTTTGACCCGCTTTCACAATTTTTTCGGAGCATGAAACAGCCGCCGTTTCCCCGTCCGCGTCCAAAATTTCCGCCGTTACAGAAACGGCTTCGTCATGTTCGCCGTCATTGGCCAGCCTGACAAGTATCTCAATATCCGCCGATTCCTCTGTTATATTTTTCGGCGTAACGAAAATACCCGACGAACCGAAATCGGTAAGGTCAATATGAAGCGGCTCAACCGCAATAAGATTTACATCACGGTATATGCCGCCCATTTTCGTAAAATCTCCCTGATCCGTAATAGGCGCTATGTAATCGGTGGGAGCGTTGTTTACTTTTACGGCGATAAGGTTTTCCCCGTCAAGCTCAATATAATCCGTAATATCGAATCTGAACAAGGAAAAACCGCCCTCGTGCTTTCCGACAAAACGGCCGTTTATAAAGAGTTCGGTAATCGTATTTGCTCCCTCGAATTCAAGAAAAATCCGCTTTCCCTGATATTTTTCCGAGGAAAAAAAACAGCATTTTCCGATATGCTCCAAGCCCCCTGTAATAACATTCTCCTCCTTCGTCCTTTTCAAAGCTTCCCGCTGCGCCGTCCTCCGCATTCCATGTGTGAGGGAGATCAATCCTTTCCCAACCGCTGTCGTCAAACTCCGCCGATTCTGATTTAATGAAGGCCAAACCATCCTTTTGCTTAAGCTTAAGAAAGCGCCAATCTTCATCAAGACTAAATGCGCTTCTTCCAAAGTGGTCGGAAAATTTATCCGAATTTATTACGCCGTTCATTTTCTGTCCTACCTTTCCGCATATTGCAGATAAAAAAATGTGTAATAATATTATACAGCATTGACTTTTAATTGTCAATCAAGTATAATTGACATATTGAAAAATTTCAGAAAGGTGTAAGCGATATGTCAGAAAAAATAAAAAAACTTACAGCCATAATCTTATCGGTTGTCGTCACGGCACTTTCCTGCGGATGTTCATCCGCTGCCCCGACGGATCATATTCCCGAAGATTCCGTTATTTCTTCGGGAACGGCTGATGATACCGAAAAAGAAAGCTCCGTCTCCGACTCCGCCCCGCAGAATTCCGAAACCGCTTCCGATACGGTTTCTGACGAGGAGGATACCGAAAAAACAACCTCAGCCGCTGCCGATGCTTCGGAAACAACCGTAAAAATAGAAACAAATACTTCCGCTGCCGAAACCGTAAGCGAGTCCGTCACAACCGCGGAGGAAAGCGTCCCCACCGCCGAAACAAACAACTCCCCCGCCGAGACAACACCACCGAAAGAAACATCGGTAACCACGGCGGCCGTTTCGGAAAACACAACCGCAACCCAACCGACTCATACCGCAGCCGTGACTACCACAACCGCCGCAGTCACAACTATAACC
>Ga0137308_102522_pt1 | contig 11920 bp, 10 predicted proteins | sample Inofrocosms_June_FD_97181 | JGI IMG/M metagenome (GOLD analysis project Ga0137308, IMG submission 97181) | Mouse cecal microbial communities from Vienna, Austria - N-Acetylneuraminic and N-Acetylglucosamine D2O microcosms_June | ecosystem: Host-associated > Mammals > Digestive system > Large...
TACGATGAATTGGAAAGTGATGAAAAACTCCTATTAAAGTGGTATCGTGAGAATCCGTTATCCGTTTATATTGAAATTGCTTTGATAGCACTGGAAGAACTTGAGGTTATCACAAAAAATGAATACAGAAAATATAAAGCAGAAACAGAAAAAAAAGCAGATTTATTGAAAACATATTGGTTGCTGCAAGGGGGAAAGAATTATCATGTATAAAGACGATTTAAAAGACTTCCTTTTTGATATTTTGAACGAGCATGACACAATATTTACGGACATATCATTGGACGATGAAACAGACACTATATTTATCAAATCCGTTGATGGAGAAAATTTTATTGTCACTGTCAGCCCTGTGACTGCGGATGAAGCACTCATAGAACTGTGGGCAAAGAAAAACCCAGAATTGATGTCTCTTGCCCTCGGTGTGTTAAATATGAGGGATTTAGGGGGATTTACAGAGGAAGAAACACATAGGTACTTGTCAGAAATTGTTGGAAAAGCGGACAATTCATATGCTAAAAATATAAAAGGCAGGCTTGAAAAAATAGGAAATGATAAATGAGATAGCATTCTTCACACATTATATAAGATAATTGATATGCAGGCTGCATAACCATTATTTCAGATGGTTTTGCAGCCCACATATATTAATTAAATAAGCGCGATTCCACAATTACCAAAAATCATGTCCATCATAATAGAAATACAAGCATTCCATTATCCCGGTAATTATCATCCACCAACTCACCACATTCAATCTAATTGAAATGAACGGTATCTTCATTACTGCCAGTGAAAGGGAAAAACCCATAAATGCAATGCCTGTCATCACAGATTTTTTAAACAGTTCCATATTTTTGTACCCGTAATACTCCCAACGCTTTTTCCATTTCCGCAGTATGCAGCAGGCTCCCATACGGATAACAAAAAACAAACTAACCGCAATGACAGCAGATGCAAAAACCAGTATGCCGACCGCCAGCGGTGATGGCATAACAGTTATCATTGTTTGATAGAGAATCCGATAAAGGTTTCCTAAATTCTGCAAAAGCCAGATGGCATTCTCACATCTTTCCAAAAACCATAACGGAATGGCGGCTATGATGTCCTTCTCGGTAATCAGGACTGCCGCCATCTGCGCCAGATATGCGGCAATCAAAACCAATACTGCACCAGACATCTTTACGGACTCCCTGCGGAGAACCCTCTTACAATCCTCCTGCAATTTTTTCTGCAATACCCTTCTCGCTTTCTCCACTTCCCTTGCCAGTGTTTCCTCATATTCTGCCATCAGTCGGTTTGCCATTGCAAGTTTCCGCTCAACAGTTTCCTCCTTCCTACCTGCCTGGGCAAGAACGGCTGCGGCTCTTTCTTCCATTTCCTTCCCGCGTTTCTCTGCTTTTTCCATCTCTGCTTTCAGCCTCCCGTTCTCCTGGAAGATGATGTCGCTGCCGCTGTACCTCTCTAGCTGCTCTGTCTGATGCCGCAGCGTCTCCCCTTGCTCGGAGAGAACGGATTTCATGGATTGTATCTGTGATTTCAGTTTCTGACTGCTTGAAGAAAGATTCTGTATCTGCCTGTCTTTCTCCTGCATCAGTTTCCACAAGTCTTTCAGTTCCCTGTCTTTGTCTGTCAATTCCTGTTCCATTTCTTCCAGTTGGTTCAGCAGACTGTCTATCTTCTCTCCGCTACTGTAATCTTCTAATCCGTTCATTTCGTTCTCTCACTTTCTCTAAGATTTGCTCTTTAATTCCTGCAATTCGGCTGTCTGTCTCAGCAATGCCTGATTCTGTCTGGAGAGCATGGCGTTCTCGCTGTTCAATCTCTCCACTAATTTTGTCAATTCCCGATTCTTCTGGCGGAGTATGGGGAGTTCCCCGTTCTCCGCCTGCAGCCGTTCGATTTCCGTCTGCTGACTTTCCACCAGTTCCAGAATCTCGCCCTGTTTTTCCAGAATAGACAATACCTCCTGCAACGCTTTCATATATTCGTCCAATCAAATCCCCCGCTTTCTGCATGATTATCCGGTGCAGTTCTTTCATGGTCTGCATCCATTCCTTTGTTACATGATTTAGTTGTTTTACTATGCGGTTATACTCGCATCGGTCAGACACCTCCCCGCGCTGTTCCATCTGTCTTGCACGGAATCCCTCGTGGATGGTCGGCGTGGGGGCAATACCCTGTCTTTTGTAGCTGCGGTGGTCAATCTGCTGTTCCATTGACAGATAGCGGTTGCAGATATCCGCCCATGACTTTCTCCATTTCTCCACGTTCCCTTGGCCGTTCCAGTCGTTTGCCTGCACGGTTATCCGCTTCCAAAGTTTCTCGTTCCGTTTCCCTAACTTCTGCATCCCAGTCTTTTTATCAATAAGCGGGATGCGTTCCCCGTTTTCATCCCTTGCATAATCCTTTTTCTCCTTTGCGCCCCATGAGCCGTCTGCCTTAATGGGTCTGGTGGTAAGGAGGATATGGGCGTGCGGGTTGCCATTCCCCTTATCGTGGATGGCAATATCCGCGCACATGCCCTCCGATACAAAATTGCCCTGCACATATTCCCTGATAACTGCAAGCTGTAATTCTTCGGAAAACTCTGTCGGCAATGCAACCTCCACTTCCCGTGCGAGCTGCGCATTGGATTTTTTCTCTGCTCTTGTGACTGATTCCCAAAGCGTCTGCCTGTCCGCATATTCTTTTGGCGCATGTCCCGGCAACAAGATTTCCCGGTGCATGACGCCGCCTTTCCGTGTGAAGTCATGGGTAATCCCTGTTTCCCTGTCACAAAGTCTCTCCCCGGCGCGGTACGCAGCAGCCGCAATGACAGATTTCCCCTTGCTCCGCCCGATTATCTTGACCGAGCAATGATAAATCGCCAAAAACACCACGCTCCTTTCCGTAAGCTGTCTTTCAGATATGCGGCACGTAAAATATATCTGCCAGAATATGGGGCTGGTTCCTGGCAAAAACTGCAAACAGTACTCAGCCCAAGCCTCGCAGAGCGCGCGTCCACGCAGTGGGATAGACAGGCTCCGCCTGTCTATAAGTGCGCCCTTCTTCGTTTCCCTACAAAGGGAATGGCAAAGTGCCGTCCCCCTCATCTGCCCCCTCTGTTGTGTTCGGCACAGTAGAATGCTACATGGCTTTGGAAAAATACCTGCCGTTTGCCTCCTGCTTTTTCAAGAATGCAACCAGCTTTGGAATATCCTCCTCCGTGACATCCCTGCCTAGCACAGATTCCACCGCACCGCCAATCTGGATTAAGCGGTGGGTTCGGATTTTCCGGTCTCCACTCCGTTTCGGTCCGTGCAGAACCGATGTCCGCCGGACATCGTGCACCCTCCTCTTTTTTCCGCCGTTCCAACTGCTTACGCTGTATCTGATACTGTTTCAATTTCTCTAACATTTCTTCCTCTTTCGTGGTACAATTCTGAATACGCTCATCCAGTGTCTTTCTTTGTTTTGCCATAAATGCCTCCTTTTCTCCGATACCTGCCGAAAATAAAATCCGATTGTTACAAATCACTTTTCCGCCATCACCGGCAGACCGTTTACACATACATCATTTCTGATAAGATGCAACAGCCTGTCTTCCAACGTGGCAGAATTTGTTTCTGAAAAATGCACATTCACCACATAAGTGGCTGTCCCTATGCGTTTTGTAAAACTGCTATTTTTTGTTTCTTCCCTGCTGTCTCCCATAAAAATAAAATCCTCCCATTGATTTTAGAACATTTGTTTTGTATAATGTTTATGAGGCGGCGGTCTGCAACAAAGACAACCATTCCCATTTATCAGTCCTATATAAAACAAAATCCGATTCTCCTTTCCTACTTTTTGTAATTTAGGCAATTGCGAAACTCTAAACTTAATTAAATTTCATGTACAATTTAAACAATTCTCTTAAAATATTTTCATAATACAGAAACACAAAATGCTAGGCGCATCAAACATTCCAACGAGCCTCTTACTACAAAATCCCCTGTCAGCAAAGGCTTCCAGCGTCTTTTGAGTCTCGTTTTCATGATGCTAAATGCATTTTTTAGTTTCTGTATATAAAAATATTTACTCATAATTTTTTGAATTGTACATGGAATTTTGAAAATTTATGTGTTTCGCAATTGCCTATTTTTGTAATTGTTTTATCAAACAAACAATTACCCCTGTCACTAATAGGAGAAAAATACATAACAAATCGGAACTGTTTTGAAAAAAGCTGGAAAAAAATTTTAATATATAGATAAAAAGGCGGTGACTCCATAATGCAAAAAGAAATAGTATCGTTTTCAGAAACGGACGATAGCGATTTTGATAATGAACTTTTAGACGCACTGGAAATGGAACGCTCCGCCATACAGGAAATAGAACAGGAAAAAGAAGAAAACTCCTTACCCGAAGAAACAGCTTCCGCCCCCACATCAAGACAAAAACTGTGGAGGGATACCCAGAAAGAAGCCCTGACCCGGCTAGAGGATTCTGCACGGACAGAAAATGATTTCCGCAATGTGCAGTCTTGGTGGGACAGGCTTGATGCAAATGCAGACAGGAGATACCGCTACCATGTCATAGGGCGTTCTGATGTGCCGCTGGAATGGGGCGCAGCGCCGGAACAGGTTATTGTACCTGAACCAATCCAGCATGTATTCTGGCAGCAGATAATAAAAGGCGACTTTCTGGATGCCGTCTTTGACTGCCCTTTTGAGATGCATAAATTGATAGAAGATGACGATATCGCAGATGCCGTGTCTGAATTAAAAGACCTCCACAAAGAAGTGCTGTATTACAGTGTCATCCGGCATTATTCTAACCAGAGGATTGCGCATATCCGCAGCCAGACTGACCGCAACATCCTAAAAGTGAAAAATACTATCCTGAAAAAATTGCGGAAGAAACTTTACGCCGTTTTATGTGGACGGAAAGAAATGAATCTCCCTTTAAGCAAGGGAGAAAAAGGCTTTTTAAAAGAATATGCCCCTATTTTTTCTGGCACGGGCAAAAGAAAATGTTCTGGAACTGATAAGAAGAAACCACCTATCAAAAATAATGATTGACGGCATTCAACTTGTCTGCTACGATAGTAATATATTTTCAAACAATTACAATTACACACATTTGAGGTGGTTATAATGAATCTTTTTAAGAAAACCAGTTCCCACTGGGTACGGTATGATAAGTATGAATGGCAGGAAGATGATAAGGGCAGATTGTATATCACTCCTACCAAAAAAGCAAAACCGAAACTTTATAACCCTCTAAACGATGCGGAACGTATGGTACTCCATGCCATAAACACAGGCGTTACCTGCATGGCTGAAGATGCCGGGGAACAGGCGAAACGGGATGCTGTCATGGATTTCGTATCTGCCTATGGCTTGCTTGGATTCATGACTGCACTCCCCACCACGCCGAAATTTATTACATATGAAGCGGTTTATTTCCCAAAGAACCATTTCATCCGGCAGGAAAGCATGGCAACGGAAGAATACCTGTCGTACTTCTTTCCCTTTGACGGGCTTGATTTTGTAAAGCGCGGCGTGGAATCCCGCTGGAACGTCAGCGATACGTCAATGATTGCACTGACAATGGCTATGAGCAGCCAGCCGCAGGCAGTAACCATGAGTTTCCAGAAAGAATACGCGGAATCCTATGAATGGCTGGCAAAAGAGTTTACCGACTGGGCATTTACATTTGTGTCTGCTTTCCTATACTATCAGGATATGGACACGCTTGACGATATGCAAAAAAGTTTATACCAGCAGGGCATGGCAGCATTCGGCGGCATTGCGCCAACCTACCATATTGAATTGCTGGAAAAACCCACGATTGTATGGGATTTTCATTCGCTGCTACTGGCAATACAGATGATGTTCTGTTTCATGCTGACGGATGAGAAATCCTCCCTGAAAGTCTGTAAGCACTGCGGCAAGGTGTTTCTTGCATCCAGACCTAATACGGTATTTTGCAGTGGGCAGTGCAAGAATCAGTATAATGTGTATAAAAGCCGGGCAAAAAGCAGAAAGGAAGATTTGACGGATGAACAATGATGAAATGATGGAACTGGATGAACTTTGAACTTGTAAGGGATTCTTACAAGTTCAAGAGTCTCAAAATGGATAATTCCTCAGAAATTGATTCATAGGTTTCTACAACACATTTTTTTACAAAATGTGGCAACAGGCAAGGCTACTGGCCTGACATTATGGAACGATGTTCAAGAAGGTCTATACCGTTACCAAGTATCACTCAATACAGATGATGGAATAACTGAAAAAGTTTTTATATTTCAAATCTTATTGTATGGCTGATTTTAATAAATAGGATGGCAGTAAGCCAAAACAGAATATAGGAATCTTTATGGGCGCGACAAACAGTAAGTATATGCGAGGAGAAGAAGCAAATGAATATGTATATTTATGATGATAAAAAGGACAAAACCGAAATAATAGAAATTGATAATTCGACGATTGAAAAAAATCCAGATTTGGAATTTTTTAATGACAATGACATTAGAAAAGTATGGCATTCTGGTGAAGAAGAATGGTATCTATCAATTATTGACGTCGTACGTTTCCTCACAGACAGCAAAGACCCCAAACAGTATATTAAAAAAATGCGCCAGCGTGACGAAGAACTTTCCTCCAAGTGGGGTACAATTTGTACCCCACTTCAAATGCTTGCTCCTGATGGAAAAATGAGAAAAACACAAGCTGCCAATGTGGAAGGAATTTTACGAATTATCCAATCCATTTCATCTCCCAAAGCAGAACCTTTTAAGCTATGGCTGGCAAAAGTCGGGGCGGAACGTCTGGATGAGATTGCCGATCCCGAAAAAGCTATGCAACGCGCGGTTGCTACATATAAAGCAAAAGGGTACTCCGATAAATGGATTACACAACGTCTCCGTTCTATTGAAATCCGAAAAGAATTAACGGATGAATGGCAAAACTCTGGTATTAGTAGTTCCAAAGAATATGCTGCCCTTACCAATATTCTAACAATGGCATGGTCAGGAAAATCTGTACAGGCGTACAAAAAACTCAAAGGATTAAGAAAAGAAAATCTGCGGGATAACATGACAAATACAGAACTTGCCCTAAATCTTTTAGCAGAAGTGTCAGCAACAGAACTGTCAAAAAGCAGGAACCCCAAAGGTTTTGCCCAGACGAAAGATGTTACTGTAGCTGGCGGCAGGATTGCTGGCAATGCAAGGGAAGAACTGGAACGACAGCTTGGACACAGCGTCCTGTCACCAGCCAATGCGAATGAACCTGGTTTATTAGATGATACAGATAAAGAAGAATCATGATTTATATTTGCAGACAAATTAAAGCCTTGATTATTCCTGTCACTATAAAGATAAACGTCATAACAAAGGCAGTGTTATTGTATTTCCATCATTTCATTTATCAGTCGGTCTTCGATTTCAATTTTTTTCGGATCATCAAAATTATACTCAAAAATTGAGGCAATGATTATCTGGTGGTCTGCAAAATCACGTTTCAGAATCTCCATCATAAGGCTGATATTGTCATGGTCTACTTCTTTTCCGCTTGGCGAATCAAGAATAATTGGCAATTTAACATTCAGCTTTTTTTCGATTTCCGCGATATACGCCAAACGGAAAGCAAAAGCTGTTTTATGCAGCAATGCTCCCGATAATTCTTTTAAATTTGATGTGAAAAGATAATTCTGTGGAATAGTTTCTTTATTGCCAATGCCTAATTCCGTTCCATATTGAATAATTTTATCAGAAATCGATGCAACAACACAGTTGTTATTTTTAGTTATACTGCTGATTTCGTCACGGACAGCTTTCAATTCCTTTTCCAACCTTGACTGCTGTGCCTTTATGGCTTGCGGATTCAGAGGAATTCTCAATATTTTGCGGTCAAAAATTTCTATCTGGCTGGCAGTTTGAAAGAAAGCCTGCTGCTCATATTCGCTTTCTTTCTCCTTTTCAAGAGCACCAATTTTTGATGATACCAATGCATATTCCCCAGATATTATTTTCCTTTTTGTTATCAATAAATCAATACTGTCGTTTAATCCAACAATGTTGTCCTGCGTTACTGCAAAGGTAGTTCCATCCGGCGCTTGGACAAGCAGTTTCATATCTGCCACAAATTGTTTAAAACGCTTATTTTCCGATAAAGTCTGGTCAATCCGTTTCAGCTCTGCTTTGAGCTGCCGTTGGCGTATAATTAACTTACTTAATTCAATATCCGTTTCTTCTTCGTAACTATCAATGGCGACAGAACCTGCATCTTCTTCAATAGATTCCCTATACAGTGCCACGCTAAACATCTGATTATATTTCTGCCTTTCGTTCAAAAGGCGGTTTTCCTTTTTTATCAACTCAGAACAATCCCTACCGGACAATCCTCGGATCAATTCCTCAATATTAAAACGTATACTGCCAATCACTATGCCTCTGTTCAACAACGTCCATCCCTTTTCCTGATCCACATAAAATGCTCCAAGGAGGTTATTTAATATATCTGCATTATTTACGCCAAAAAGTTGTTCTTGCAATTCGTGCTGCTGTTCTGGAAGGACATATGTATGATTCACCCCATTTTTCACCAAAATAATGGAGATACTATTTGAACGGCAGAGTTCAATACAGCCATATCGTTCACACTCTATGGAAATCCTTACCTCACAATTATTAAAATTAATTTTTCGTGTATTTGGTATGTTATAGCCCAGTCCATGTAATATAAATCTAAGCAGTGTAGTCTTTCCACAGCTGTTTTTACAACTGTGTACTAATGAAACATGAGGTGAAAAGTCTATTCTGCGCTCAAAAAGCCCTTCCTTCAAATAGACAGTCCTAATAATCATAAATTTACACCCTCCTTTATATGTTGCACCTGAATACGATTCCGCACAATACTATAGAGAATAATCTGAATCAGCCCTTTCTGTGTTTCCGGGTCTACATCAACCTTTAGTTCAGGAAGATAGTCTTCCCATTTATTCAGTGCAAAATCAAGGCATTTTTGAGCTAGAGATTTTCCCATCCCCTTATATTCATTATAATCGTGCAGCACTTTTATAAAAAATTCACATCGTTCGCAACACGAATCAATTAAGCTTTTATACCTATGTATGATTTCATCATATTGGCTTTGGTCAAAATAATCCAACAGCAAATCATCACATCGCTCAACATCTGTCGCAATCACAATAATTGGCCAAATAATATCACGTTTATGACGAGTTATCGCGGCATTCTTTTTGGTTCCATTATGAAATATTTCATTTTGCCATATGTTCATTAGCCTTTTGCCCAAACCTGGAATGTTCAGATTAAGCTTTCCGACAAAATCATCCACATTCTGTTTGACAACTTTATATTTTTCAACATCATCATCTGTTTCAAAAGGAAGAATCTGTATCTGAAATTTATTTAAATCAAGGGGCTGTTTAATTCCATCAAGGCAGTCTTTAATAATCCCCTGTGAGGAATCAGGAAGTGAGGAAAACAAACGGTGTGCCGGCCCATAAAATACGCTCCGGGATGCCTCCTCATTTAAGGGATTAGGCGAATTTGTAATCAATATCAATTTTTGAGCATCAACCTTTTGGCTTGCCTCAGAAAGCGTTTTAACAGATTTTTTTAAATTAGCCCGGACATTTCTAAAATCGGTACTGCTTTTCTCAACCGACTTAGCCTGTGCAAGTATATACTGATTATTTTCAAGTTTTAATTCAATGTCCTCGTAATTTCCCTCTAACCGTAGGGACTCTAAATCCTCTATATTTTCCAACATTAGAACAATTGCTGCGTTTACTTGAAAATCAAATCCAAACATCACAGCATTGGCACGTCTGTTTTTTTCTATAATTATCCCTTCTCTCCATCATTCTGACAATATTCTTCTTAGTAGTTTCAGTTCTATTGTTAAAATAAATTCTGTATGAAAAAATTTTAACATATCCATTCTACAGATACAATCCAAATCTCAAAAGAACGCAATATGTTTTAAAAAACAGTTCCGATTTCCCCACCAAAAATCTCCTATTAGTGAAGAACAAGAAATATCTTTCAGGCAGAGCCACAGCTCTGTCTTTTTCCTGCCAAAAATCAAAATAACGTATCAGAATCGGCATATCTGTGTTAGAATGGAATTACATAGATGTGCCGATTGTTGAAAGGAGATTTGTATGAAAAAGCAATCGGAACAAACCAAAATTACTGCACTCTATGAAAGGCTTTCCCGCGATGACGAATCCGCCGGGGAAAGCAACAGCATTGTAAACCAGAAAAAGATGCTTGAAAAATATGCAAAAGAACAGGGATTCTCTCATTTGGCACATTACACGGATGACGGATGGTCTGGCACGAATTTTGAACGCCCTAACTGGAAACGGTTACTGGCAGATATTGAAGACGGCACGGTTGGCTGTGTCATCGTAAAGGATATGAGCCGGATTGGGCGTAATTACCTACAAGTGGGATTTTACACGGAAGTATTATTCCGTGAAAAGGGCGTCCGTTTTATTGCCATATCCAACGGTGTTGACAGCACACAGCAAAGCACTAATGAATTTGCCCCGTTCTTAAACATTATGAACGAGTGGTATGTCCGCGACACCAGCCGCAAAATCAAATCCGTACTCCATGCAAAAGGCATGGAGGGCAAGCACCTTACTTCCAATGCCATTTACGGATATAAAAAAGACCCTGAAGACGGCAGTCACTGGATAATTGATGAAGAAGCCGCTGCTGTGGTAAGGCGGATTTACCAGCTTATCATGGAAGGCAACGGACCGATGCAGGTGGCACGAATCCTTACCAATGAGAAAGTAGAACGCCCATCCTATTATCTGGCAAAACAGGGGCTTGGCACCTGCCGGGGAAGCTGTGACATGAGCAGACCATACACTTGGACTGCCACAACTATCTCCGATATGGTAAAAAAGTCGGAATATATGGGGCATACGGTTAATTTCCGCACACACAAGGATTCCTACAAGGATAAGCATTCCAGAAAAGTCAATCCAGAAGACTGGATTCTCTTTGAGAACACACAGGAACCCATTGTGGATGAGGACACATGGTATACTGTCCAGAAAATCCGTGAAACAAAGCATAAGCCGAGCAAGCGGGGAGAACCCAACCCACTGACTGGATTGATGTTCTGCGCAGACTGCGGCGCAAAGATGTTCAACCACCGGACAGGGGGCTATGAGAAAAAGGACAAAGATGGCAATCCCACTGGAAAATACACCAATGCACAGGATGCTTACCATTGTTCCACTTATTCCCTGAACAAAGGAAAGTTTGTTGATTCCTGCTCCATGCACCACGTCAGAACCGATGTTGTCAGGGATTTGATTCTGGAAACACTGAAGGCAACCGCGGGATTTGTAAGAAAGCATGAGGAAGAATTTATTGCCAAAGTGCGGAATGAAACCACAATCCAGAGGGCAGACACCGCAAAAGCATTGCAGAAGAAACTTTCCAGAGAGCAGAAACGAGACAATGAATTAAACCAGCTCATAAAGAAAATTTATGAAGATAACGTCATCGGCAAGCTGTCCGACAAACGATTTGAGATGCTGCTTTCGGATTACGAGCAGGAACAGGCTGACTTGGAAACTTCCATCCAGAATACACAGAAAGAAATCTCTTGTTTTGAGGAAGATAATACAAGGATTGATAAGTTTATGGAACTGGTAAGGAAATATACGGATTTTTCAGAACTGACAACACCGATGATTCATGAATTTATTGATAAGATTGTAGTGCATGAAGCGGACAAATCAACCGGGGAACGGATACAGCAGATAGACATTTACCTCGAATACGTGGGCAGGCTGGATGTCCCCATGCCGGAACTGACGCCGGAACAGCGCAAAGAGGAAGAACGCAAGCGCAAGAAACGTGCATGGAACCGTACTTATATGAGACGGAGAT
>Ga0137308_102524_pt1 | contig 11913 bp, 9 predicted proteins | sample Inofrocosms_June_FD_97181 | JGI IMG/M metagenome (GOLD analysis project Ga0137308, IMG submission 97181) | Mouse cecal microbial communities from Vienna, Austria - N-Acetylneuraminic and N-Acetylglucosamine D2O microcosms_June | ecosystem: Host-associated > Mammals > Digestive system > Large...
ACTATGCCAATATTTGCCCTCAGCCCTGTTGGGCTAATCAGTGGGGCGATGGTTGGAATTGTAACTGTCTTACTGGCAGCGCAGTCTCCTGCAAAACATGCGTCTAAAGTTTCTCCGATGGCAGCGGTTTCCGGAAATTCGGATACGGCGCTTTCTGTACGTCATACAACAAAACGGAAGATCAGAAAGGTTGAAAGGACACTGGGTATCCACCATGCAACAGCATCTAAGAAAAACTGGTTTTTATTGACTGCCAGCTTTTCACTCAGTATTATACTGTTTCTCTGCATTTCCGTAGGGTTGGATTTTGCGTATGAACTGATGCCCTCCGTAAATCGGTCATGGCAGCCGGATATTACCCTTACAGGCTATGCAAATGAGCGTGTACTGGATCAGGGTTTAAGCGATGCGATCAGCAGGATTACCGGTGTAGAGCTTGTTTGGGGCAGTTCCTATACAGAGCATGTTCCGGCTGTTTCTTCGCGGCAGGAAATCGATCATGTCAATATAACGTCATACAGTGAGTATTTGCTGGACTGTGCAGAGGAGAGTCTTGTGCAGGGAAATATATCGGAAATCTATGGGGACAGCGGCAAGGCTATGACAGTTTTGGATAAAGATAATCCGATCAAAGTGGGAGACACCATTCAGGTAGCGGGACAGGAGATCGAGGTGGTATGCGGCATATCCAGTGGGCTGTATCCTGGCGAATACAGCATCATCTGCTCACAGGAAACGTTTGCCCGGCTGACAGGGGAAGAAAATTACAGTATGATAGGGATACAATTAAGCAGACAGGCTGCGGAGGAAACGGTAAAACAGATCAGCAGTCTTGCGGAAAGCGATGTTATTTTTACGGATGAGCGTCAGAGTAATCAGGAAGATGCCAATACCTGGCTGGCTGCGAAATTTCTGCTGTATAGTTTTATGGCAATCCTTGCGATGATTACACTGTTTAACATCATCAACAGCATTTCGATGAGTGTAACTGCCCGGATAAAGCAGTATGGAGCTATGAGGGCGGTTGGTATGGATGGGGAACAGCTTACCCGGATGATTGCTGCGGAAGCCTTTACTTACGCTGTCTCCGGTCTTATCGTTGGCAGTGGTATCGGAATTGTTCTAAGCCGTTTTTTGTATGTGAAACTGGTTACACGGTATTTTGGAAGCCAGTGGAGCCTGCCGGTCGTTTTGCTTGCTATTATTGTTGTATTCGATACAGTTTCTGCTGCGGCAGCAGTATATGCACCTGCAAAGCGGATTAGAAACATGCCAATTACAGCAACGATCAATGAATTGTAACAGGAATAAATGATAAAAATCTGCTGCACGATGGTGCGCCGCCATGCTGAATACGGCGTTTGTCCTGACAGCGAGAGCGCAATTTTTCTCAACAGGTACGCAATTTTTCCGATTGTACGATGGGATAGAATCTGATATTTATTTCTTATAAGTGTCATAAATTTTTTCCTTATGACGTTTTCTGTGAAAAATATTCCAAAATCGGAATAATGGAGGACACATATATGATCTATTCACTGACAGGGGAATGGCAGGCGGATATCGGTGACGGAAAGGCTTATCGCATGGAGCTTCCGGGAACATTGGACGAGAATGAGATCGGAGGCCATGACAGAGGCAAAAACCAGTGGCATCCGGACAGCGCTCTCGGAGCGCTTTGCGAGGAATTTGGCGGAGACGGCCCGATCCTCACAAGGCTTACCAGAAAGCATACCTATGAGGGGGAGGCAAGGCTTACCCGCCGCATATCCTTTGCCCTGCCGGAGGGGAAAAGACTTTTTCTGGAGGCGGAGCGGGCCAGGGTTCTGCGGCTGTTGGTGGATGGGATGGAGATTCCGGATTTTGTGGAGCCCACCATCAGCACGCCTCATGTGTATGAGCTTACGGATATCTGGAAGGGAGAGCATGAGATCACTCTGATTTCGGATAACAGCTATCCGGGGCTGCCCCATGATGCGATCGCGTATTCTTCTGCGGCTACGGATGAGACACAGACCAATTGGAACGGCGTTCTGGGATTTGTACGTCTGCGCATGGAGGAGCCTGTTTTTCTGGAATCCGTGAGGGTTTATCCTCATGGGGACAGACTCACGGTCAAAGCGGATCTGTGCGCTGACAGGCCGTGGAGCGGAAGATTGTGCATCCGGTCGAAGGCCCTTAGGGAGGATGCCGCTATGGAGGCCTGCGTGAAAGCCGGAAGGACGCAGATCGTGCTGGAAGACCTGCCGCTCTGCACACAGGTACGGCGCTGGGACGAATACGAAGGCAGGCTGTATGAGCTGACGGCGGAGATTATACCGGGTGAAAAAGCGACAGTTACCTTTGGAATCCGGGATTTCACGGCGGGAGCAGATGGAAGGCTGGCGCTGAACGGGCGGACAATTTTTCTTCGAAGCGAGGCGAACTGTGCGGAGTTTCCTGAGACGGGACACTGTCCCATGTCCGTGGAGGAATGGACGGACATACTGGAAACCTACAAATCCTACGGGGTTAACTGTGTGCGGTTTCATTCCCACTGTCCTCCGGAGGCCGCTTTTTTTGCGGCGGATCAGATGGGCATACTGATGCAGCCGGAACTTTCCCACTGGAATCCCAGGGATGCCTTTGAGTCGGAGGAGAGCTTTTCCTATTATCAGAGCGAGCTTCGCCAAATCATCCGGATGCTGGCAAATCATCCGTCCTTTGTGATGCTGACCTTTGGAAATGAGCTCCATGCTTCCGGGAAGGGACATGAAAGGATGACGCAGCTTCTGAACCAGGCCCGAAACCTGGACAGGACAAGGCTCTATGCCGACGGCTCTAACGTGCATTATGGGGCGAAGGGCTGTGATGGGGACAGCGATTTTTATACCGCCTCCAATTATTTTGACCAGGAAATGCGGGGAACCTTTGCGGATATGAAGGGATATATCAATCACTGTTATCCGAATGCGCAGACGAACTTTGATAGGACGATGGAGAATCTGCGCAAAACCTATTCCGGACCTGTGTTCAGCTTTGAGGTGGGGCAGTTCGAGGTGCTTCCGGATTTTGACGAGCTGGAGGACTTTAAGGGAATTACCGACCCGGCGAACCTGCGTTGGATCCGGGAACGGGTGGAAAAGCAGGGGCTTATGCCCGTCTGGAAAAGATATGTGGAGGCAACGGGCGAACTATCCAGAATCGGCTATCGGGAGGAGATCGAGGCTGCCATGCGCACCAGAGAGTTCTCGGGAATTTCCCTGCTGGGCCTCCAGGATTTTCCCGGTCAGGGTACGGCTCTTGTGGGCATGCTGAATTCCCATTTGAAACCCAAGCCCTTTGCCTTTGCGGAACCTGAAAAATTCCGGTCCTTTTTTACCTCCCGGCTTCCGCTGGTGCTTCTGCCTAAGTACACTTATGAGAATACGGAGACGCTTACCGCCCGGATACAGATCGCCAACTTTGGCAGGCAGGAGCTTAGGGGAGAGATTTCTTGTACGCTGGAAAGCGCCGGCCGTGCGTTGGAAGGCAGCGCCGGACAAGATGGGCACTGCGGGCCGAAAAACGAAAAGTTTCTGCTCCAAAAAATGCTGCCGCAGGTCACTTGTCCGGTGGGGAGTCTGACGGATGCGGGAGAGCTGGAGCTTGCTCTTGATGAAATCGTAAGTCCGGCCCGGCTGGAACTTTCCGTTTCCATAGGAAATATTTCCATAGGAAATGTTTCCAACCATTATCCAATCTGGGTTTATCCGCCGGTAAAGCCTGCCCTTCCCGAAGCGGTATACGAGACAGCCAGTCTGGATGAGGCGGCAAGAGAGGTGCTGGAGGCGGGCGGAAAGGTGTATCTGAGCCCTCCTTCCACAAAAGAGGCGCTGCCGTCCTCCATACAGGCGCAGTTTACCACGGATTTCTGGTCTGTGGGAACCTTTCCGGGTCAGGAGGGCGGGATGGGACAGCTGATTGATGAGACACATCCCATTTTCCGCAATTTTCCCACGGAATTTCACACCAACTGGCAGTGGTGGCCCATGGCTTCCCAGAGGGCTGTGATCCTGCCAAGGCCGTACCAGGCGATCGTCACACAGATGGACAGCTACGCTTTTCTGCGCCCCATGACGCAGCTTCTCGAGTGCCGCTGCGGAAAGGGAAAGCTTTTATTTTCCACCATGGGACTTCAGAATCTGCAGGAATATCCCGAGGCAAGGGCGCTTCTCGATTCCATCTACCGCTACATGGATTTGCCGGAATTTGAGCCGGGACAGGAGATCGAGTGGGAGGTTCTGGAAACTCTGGTCAGAGAGGGCTGATCGCAAGAACGCATTGGCCAGGTTGGTTTCGCTTTCCAAAGAAGGAAGTTTATGGTAGGATAAAAAGAGTAAAAGAGCATGTGGTGCCGGGAGGTATGAGATGAGCAGATCAATCCTTGAAATATATAATAATATCAGTGTGCAACAATATAAAACAGACATGGGATTTAAGGCACTGGTCGAGGGAGTCCATGATAATATGTATGTTATCCCGGGATATCAAAGAAAATTCCGCTGGAAAAAGTTTCAGGTGGAAGAACTGGCTGCTTCCTTGATCAGAGGGCTTCCCATTCCGCCCATATACGCATATCGAAACGAGCGGGGACAGATGGAAATACTGGACGGGCAGCAGAGAGTGATGAGTCTGTATTTTTATTATATAGGTAAATTTTTTAAAAATGATAAAGAGAGTGTGTTTGATTATCAGGAGATTGATGTGGAGTCGGCCGGTAATTTTATGGCTGCTCTTGAGGAAAAATATGAGATTGTCCCCACTGATTTTTATATGGATATAGAGAAAGAACGGTGTGATATCAGTTACAGCAGGCTTCCTGTCGAACTGAAAAGAAAAGTGGATTATCTGGTTATCACTATAGTGGAAATAAAGATTTCCAATCAGGATAAGAAAGATGAGTTTTTACACAAAATATTTACAAATTTAAATAGTGGAGGAGAACAATTGTCTCCTCAGGAATTGAGAAATGGTATTTATCCGTGCGCTTTTAACCGTGCGATGAAGAAGGTCAATGAGAGCAATGAGAGGTGGAGAGCGTTATGGGGAGCGGCGGATGATAAAAGCGCAGATTTGGAAATGTTATATCGTTTTTCTGCGTTGAAGATGTATGTATCTTATTCAAAAGGAGAGTATAAAATAGAAGAATATAAGTATTCTACCAAAGAAATGCTGGACAGATTTGCGGAAAGATCGTTCTCACTGAGCACTGGGGAAATAGCGACTTATGTGGACAGTATCGAAAAATTTATTTCTTTACTGAATATTTCCAAAGAATTTTTCACAAAGACAACGTTATTAGAGGGATTATATGTAGTTTTTGAGAAGAGGCATTTTCAGTGTGAAATAACAGATGATATCTGTAGAGAAATTTCAGGGAAAAAGGCATTTAAAGATTCGACTGCAGGCGGCACCATATCAATCCCAAACATGAATAAAAGATGGAGATGTATATATGACGTGTTATCAAAACATGATCAATGATCTGACAGATATTATACAGAGGGAAGGATTACCGTATAAGGATACGATAATTATTGGAAATAACTCAAGCGGGAAATCTGAGCTTATTAAAAATCTTCTGCAGAAAGCAGGATTTGAGAACTGGTATTTGATTGATGCGGTAAATAGATATTTTAGTGCCGGTCAGATATTCCAAATGAGCGGAGAGGCTTCGAAACTTCAGTTTTCCAGGAAGATAGCGGAATATAGGCTAGAGGAGGACAATTTTAATCGGAAGGATACTTTCTATTATATGGGAGTACCCACGTCAATTGAAAATTTCTATTTCGAATTTGCCGCAGAAATAAAAAGGCTGATCCGTGAATTCCTTGGTGTTGAGTTAGAGATTAAGCAGACAGAAGTTGGCTATGAGGTGTATTTGGACAATGTTATATCGACGCTTTCGAGCGGATATCAGGCGCTTGTTCGTATCTTTATGGAAATGGAATATGTAAAGCGTACTATGGAAAAAGGAACTGTCATTGTAGAGGAAATAGACGAATTCCTTTTTGCGTACAACAGTGGAAGGATCTTTGAATTTTTGAGGCAAGAATACCCTCAATTTTCTTTCGTTGTGACCACACATTCAGCGGATTTGATTGCAAATGCGAAGCGGGCGAATATTGTGCTGCTGTCAGATGGGACATATGAATTTCTGGATGCCGAGGATTTTAACAGTGTGTCACAGGTTTATAATATCTTTGACAGTATTTTTAGAGATACAAAAATTTTAGACGATAAGGAAAGGATAGATACCAGCTTAAGAAGATTACTAAATAATAAGGTATCTGGAATATGGGAACAAGAGGATGAAAAAGAGTTTACGAGGATAAAAGAGATGAATTTGACAAAGATTCAAAAGGTACTGATAAGACAAATCGAGGAGTGGTAGACGTGGATGAAAGTATCTATGTTTTAGATATGCCGGATTTCAGACCGGAATATTCGCAGAAGGTTTTATATGGTTATTCTGGAAAAAAGGGTGAAAAGTTAAAAGAATTGTTATTGGGAACCAGCAATTTTCATTGTATGTATTGTTTTGCATCCTTAAAAGGAGACAGAACAGATCTGGGAGAAATCGAACATTCGATAGAAAAAACCTTAAGTTATCACCTGATTGAATGTGTCCCTAATATGGCGGTTACCTGTAAAAATTGCAACCAATCTTTAAAACGCACAGGGGAAAAGCAACGTAAAGATAAAATACTGCCTTATATTGATCAATATGAAAAGGGACTTGACTGCAAAGGGGCGCAGTGCAAAGCCTTTTGTGATGCATATGGAAAATTGAGGAGGTGGTATTGCAGATTAAATAAAATAAATTTACAGCCTTTTGGCATGAAGGGTGAAATTTCCGGATTAGAATACAGGATGCAGTATGATATTATGAAGGCTGAATTTGTTCCAAGCAGGAAATATAATTATGATAAGGAAGACATAGAAATACTGGAACATCATATCAGGCAGTTCAAATTAAATGACAGTGATTTCAGAACAGAAGCATTGATAGAATTTATTGAGGATACGATTGAGGCAGATGGCAGATACAGTAAACATAAGAATAAGTATTCGAACTATATAGTGGATTTGTTTATTGAAAAAATAGCGAAGTACACAACGAAGGATGTATTAAAAATCTGTGAACGAATATACATAAATTATCAACTTCGTCATGTGATCAGGAAAGGAAGGAATACATAAATGAAAGTTTTAATGTTGAACGGAAGTCCCCGCCCAAAGGGGAACACATTTATCGCACTGTCCGAGATGGAGAAGGTTTTTCACAGGGAGGGGATCGAGACGGAGATTCTTCACGTGGGAAACAAGGATATCAGGGGATGTATCGCCTGCGGCTCCTGTCGGGAAAAAGGCAGGTGCGTGTTTGAGGATCTCGTCAACGAGACGGCGCCCAAATTCGAGGCCTGCGACGGGCTGGTGGTGGGAAGCCCCGTCTACTATGCCTCGGCAAACGCAACGCTTGTGGCGTTTTTGACGAGGCTGTTTTACAGCACCTCCTTTGACAAGCGGATGAAGGTGGGAGCCAGCGTGGTGGCGGCCCGCAGAGGCGGACTTTCCGCAACCTTTGACGAGCTGAACAAATTCTTTACCATCGCCGGAATGCCCGTGGCTTCCAGCCAGTACTGGAACAGCGTACACGGGGCTGCGCCCGGAGAGGCGGAGCAGGATCTGGAGGGAATGCAGACCATGCGCACCCTCGCAAGGAACATAGCCTTTCTCATGAAAAGCATTGCCCTGGGGAAGGAAAAATACGGCCTGCCCGAGAGAGAGACGGGCCAGTGGACGAATTTTATCCGCTAGGGAGAGACGGCCTGCGGGGAGAGCGCTGGTGCGGCAAGGAGGAGCGAAATGTACACATTACTGCTGTTGTTGATTTATCTGGCGTTCATCAGCCTGGGCCTGCCGGATTCCCTGCTCGGCTCCGCTTGGCCGGTGATCCACAGGTCTTTTGACGTACCGCTGTCCTATGCGGGTTTTGTGACAATGATTATTTCCGGCGGAACGATCTGCTCAAGCCTTTTGTCAGAGCGGCTGACCAGGAGGCTTGGAGCGAATCTTGTCACCGCATTCAGTGTGCTGCTGACCGCGGCGGCTCTGTACGGCTTTTCCACGGCAGGCGCATTCTGGATGCTCTGCGCATGGGCGGTTCCCTACGGACTTGGGGCAGGGGCTAATGACGCTGCCCTGAACAATTATGTGGCGCTGCATTATTCCTCGAAGCACATGAGCTGGCTGCACTGTTTCTGGGGAATCGGGACGATTATCAGTCCTTATATCATGAGCTATGCGCTGACCACATCAGGCTGGCAGGGCGGTTACCGCACGGTGTCCTTTCTCCAATTGGGAATCACGGTGATTCTCTTTGCGACGCTTCCCATCTGGAAAGTAAACAGGATCGAAGAGCGGCGGGAAGAATGCGGTGAGATTATCGGAATCCGCGGGGCGCTTCGGATCCGAGGCGTGCCCCAGCAGCTGTTTGGCTTTTTTGCATACTGTGCGCTGGAATCCACGCTGATCATGTGGGCCAGCAGCTATCTGGTGGGTGCAAAGGGAATTACGCCGGAAAGGGCGGCGGCCTTTGCCTCCCTTTTCTGTATCGGGATCACGGCAGGGAGATTTCTGTCGGGATTTGTGACGGAAAGGCTTGGAGATTACCGGCTGATCTGCCTGGGAGCGGCGATTCTGCTTTTTGGATGTATCACGCTTCTGCTTCCCATACCCATTGACACGCTGGCACTAACGGGGCTTGTGATCATGGGATTTGGGTGTGCGCCAGTTTATCCCTCCATTGTCCATGCCACGCCGTCAAATTTCGGGGAGAAAAATTCCCAGGCCATCATAGGAATCCAGATGGCAAGCGCCTACTTGGGCTCCACCTTTATGCCGCCGGTTTTCGGACTGATTGCAAATCATATCTCGATTCGTCTGATGCCGCTGTACGCTCTGTTCTTTATTCCTGCGAGCAACGAGCCAAGTGGCTGCTTGCAGACATTTGGCGACTGCCGCAAGGGTCAAATACCCCGCTGCTCTGCAGCGCTGCAAGTTTGATACCCCGTTGCTTGCAGCGGGGTCTTTGATTATTCTGATGTATGTCATAATCCGTAAGACCTTCCGCATGGTAGGAAAAGAAGAGTTTTAGGGGGATTGTATTTCTGTTTCCTTTCTACTACCAAATACGGTAAAATACCTGTAAAAACGAAATACGTATTTTGAGGAGGAAGAGGAATGGAAGGTTTTGCACTGACAGGCGAGAAGATTATGGAATTTGAGAGATATCTCGGGGAGGAAGAACATCGCAGGGCCACGGTGGAGAAATATTTGAGAAACGTCAGGTTCTTTGCCAGATGGCTGGAGGGCCGTAAGATTGACAAGGAGGCGGTTGCGGCATGGAAGGAGCATCTGCAGGGGGAAGGCTATGCGCCCAGCACGGTGAACTCCAAACTGGTGGCGTTGAACCGTTTCTTTGGCTTTGCCCATCTGGAGGAATGCCGGGTGAAGTTCCTGCATGTTCAGAGGCGGGCCTTTCGGGAGGATTCCAGGGATCTGGAAAGACAGGAGTATGAGAGGCTTCTTATGGCGGCAAGAAGATCCGGGGACAGAAGACTGGAGCTGGTGATTGGAACCATAGGGGCCACGGGGATCCGGGTGGGCGAGCTGCCGTTTGTCACGGTGGAGGCCGCAAGAAGAGGCAGGACAACGGTAAATCTGAAGGGGAAGGTGCGGGTGATACTGCTTCCGGAAAAACTGTGTGGGAAGCTCCTTTCCTATGCAAAGAGGGCAGGAATCCGGTCGGGGGAAATTTTCCGGACAAAGAGCGGGAGAGGGTTGTCCAGGCGTCAGATCTGGCGGGAAATGAAAATGCTCAGCAAAAGAGCCGGGGTGGAAGGAACCAAGGTGTTTCCCCATAACTTGAGGCACCTGTTTGCCACGGTCTTCTACGAGGCCTGCGGGGATATTGTGAAGCTTGCGGACGTGCTGGGACACAGCTCCATTGAGACCACCAGGATTTATCTGATGACCACGGGGAAGGAGCATGCGAGACAGCTGGATCAGCTGGGACTTGTTTTGTAGACAGACTCCGCATTCCGTCCCCAACATTGCTTCTTTACTGATTTTTGTCTGTAATTGGGCAAAAAATAAATGGAATTAAAAAGAATAAAAGAAAAGCATCCGATTATCCGCAAGCATAATAAAAAAATACGGAAAACGAATCACTTTAAAGACACAATGATACAGAGTTGCCACATGCATTTGCAACTCTTATTATCCATGCCCTGAAAAGGTTTCCCAAAAAGACATGGCTCCCCCATCAACTTTTACATCCGGCAATGCCGGAAAAAACTATTGAATCCCGTCTGTCAGATGTGCTATAATTTGTATCAAATAAAAGGTATTGCCTATCAGTGGACGGAATGCGGAGTCCGCATCTTCCGGACTTGCCAAGTATCAATTCTTTTGTTCCGGAAGAAGGCTGTATGCATGGAAGGGAAACGGAATTTCCACTGCTGCATTTGGAGAAAGGGGCACGAATCAGAGATGGTAACAGAAGAGAGAGTGTGTTTGACACCGGTGAGGGAGGAACGTCTGACTCTGCAGAGGATTGAAGAATATCTGGAGTATTTGTCCGAAAAAGGCAGAAGCAGTTCTTCACTGGAAAGTTATCGAAGAATTCTGACCGGACTTTACGACTATCTGTCAGAGGAAAAGCTCATAGGAGGCGGGACCGGGCCACAGTGGAAGGCATATATGGAACGACAGGGATTTTCCGCCGCCACGGTTGACAATCGAATGAGCGCCTGGAACAGCTTCATGCAGTACCTGGGCCACAGGGAGTGGCAGATGGGGGATTTTCACCGGGATAAGGGGAACATCCAGCCGGAGTTGTCCCGGACGGAGTATTTAAGGCTGCTTTCAGCGGCAAAACACCTGGGAAAGGAGAAGGCGTATCTGCTGATCAAGACATTGGGAGGCGCAGGGATGCGCATCCAGGAGCTGCCCCAGCTTACCGTGGAGGCGGTGAGAAAAGGCACGGTTGAGCTGGAATATCACAATTTCAGACAAAAGAGAAGGCTGTGCCTTCCGGAAGGCCTGCGGGAGGAGCTTCTGGATTATACGGAGAGGGAAGGATTGCGGACGGGACCGGTGTTTCAGTCTCCGGACGGAACTCTCATGGCCCGCTCCAGCATCAACTATTACATCAATTCGGTCTGCCGGGAGGCCAGGGTGGCGGAGGAAAAGGCGAATCCGAGATGCCTTTGGAAGATGTATCAGAGCACGTGTACGGGAATCAGAGCCAATATATCCGTGCTGGTGGAGCAGGCATATCAGAGAATGACGCAGGAGGAACAGCTTAGCGTGGGATGGAAGGCGTGAGGCGCTTTACTATGAATATGGAAAATCAGAGTTTAAAGCTATGCTTGGTGGGGTCTTCCGGAGGGCATCTCTCGCATTTGTATATGCTAAAACCGTTCTGGAAGGACAAAGACCGCTTTTGGGTGACATTCGATAAAGAAGATGCGCGCAGCTTGCTGGAGGGTGAAAAAATGTACCCCTGCCATTATCCTACTAACAGAAATATAAAAAATTTAATAAGGAATACGATAGTGGCATGGAAAGTGCTGATAAAGGAAAAGCCCAATTTAATTATTTCTGCCGGTGCGGCGGTTGCGGTTCCCTTTTTTTATGTCGGCAAATTGTTTGGGGCAAAATTGATTTATATTGAAGTATTTGACAGGATTGACAGGCCGACTCTGACAGGAAGGCTTGTTTATCCGATAGCAGACAAATTCATTGTGGAATGGGAAGAGATGAAAGACGTATATGCGAAAGCGATTAATTTGGGAAGCGTCTTTTAGGGGAGCGGGGCTATAT
>Ga0137308_102527_pt1 | contig 11878 bp, 8 predicted proteins | sample Inofrocosms_June_FD_97181 | JGI IMG/M metagenome (GOLD analysis project Ga0137308, IMG submission 97181) | Mouse cecal microbial communities from Vienna, Austria - N-Acetylneuraminic and N-Acetylglucosamine D2O microcosms_June | ecosystem: Host-associated > Mammals > Digestive system > Large...
AAGAAAGTGGTTAAGGCAGTAACCGATGTATATATTGAAAACTGGAATACAGGATCTCTTGAGGATTTTGTTGAAGAGTTGGGTTCTGTCAAAAAGGAAATTGAATCAATAAGAGATGAGGACTTAACGGGAGAAATGATATTATCATTTACAAGAAGAAATGGTGCATCATTTGAGAAAACGTATAGATATGCTGATGAAAGTACCGGAAGCGTCCTTAGAAATACTATTGAGGACACTTTGGAAGAGTTTGAGGATTTAAGTGTGAATGATAGGGTTTCCATTCTTTTAGAGATGATTGAAAAAATTACAAGGTAAGGAATGATGATATGATTTATCTGGATAATGCGGCTACAACATTTCCTAAGCCAGAGAGTGTTTATAAAGCGATGGATAAAATGAGCAGGGAGGGGGCTGTTAATGCTGGAAGAGGGTCTTATAAATTAGCACAGGAGGCAAGTAAACTTATAGAAGAAACTAAAAATTTACTACGTAAATTAATATATGTAGATATATCTGCAGCAGTTGTATTTACTCCTTCGGTAACAATTGCAATGAATCAAGTTGTTAATGGCTTGAGGTTGAGGAATAAAGCGGTTATTTATGTTTCACCGTATGAACATAACGCTGTAGCCAGAAGCATTCACGAACTTGCTGGGAAAAAAGAATTTGTTATTAAAGAAATTCCGATCAATTCGGCATTAGAAATTGATTTGGAAAAAATGAAATATGAATTTATAAAAGATAAGCCGGAAGCAGTTTTTTGTACCCATGTAAGTAATGTTACCGGATATATTTTACCAGTGAAAGAAATATTTAAAGAATCAAGGAAATATGGAAGTATTAATATTCTTGATTCTGCGCAATCTATGGGATTGGTGGAAATCCATGCAAATTTGATGAATGCAGATATAATAGCATTTGCTGGGCACAAAACCCTTTATGGACCATTAGGGATAGGTGGCTTTATTAATGTTTCTGGAATTCCGTTAGATGTCTTTATTTGCGGAGGAACAGGAAGTGATTCGCTTAATCTTGAGATGCCAGCAGGAAAGGAATCCAGATACGAAGCATCAAGTTACAATATAGTTGCAATTGCCGGGCTTAATGCGGCACTCAAAGATATTAAGCAAGAGCATTATTTGAAACATGAAAAAGAATTATCTGACTATTTGGTAGAGAATCTTTCAGCTATTAATGAAATAAAGCTTTACTTACCAGAAAATCGGATGAAACATGTTGGAATTGTATCGTTTAGTGTGGAGGGATTTAATTCGGAAGATATAGGGACAATCCTTGATGAGGATTTTGATATAGCAGTAAGAACGGGATATCACTGTGCGCCATTTATTCATAAGTATTTGAAGGATACTGGGACATTAGGAACAGTTAGAGTTGGGCTGGGACAGTTTTCTACTAAAGAAGAGATAGATAAGCTCATAGAAGGATTAAAGGAGATTATATATGAGTAATTACACTGATTATATGATGAGTTTCAGTCAATCTGATCTTCGTGGATATTTGGGACAAGATATGGTTGACTTAATCATTGAATGGCTTCCGAATGGAGATACGTTATTGACAAAACAGAGAATGGTAAGCATGATTAATTCTCTCTATGGGACATCAATATTAAAGAAAAAGAAATTTAGAAAAGATTTGCTTTTATGTATGGAGAAATCGGAAATTTTTGAATTGAGAGATAGATGCCTTTCAGCGGCAGAGAAGCTAGAAAAAGATCCATTTATGATAATTGATATTGTGGCGAATAAACCATGGAATAAAAATGTGGTGAGTACATATCTGTTAGAATTGTGGGGAGTTTCAGAAACTATATTTGATAAAGAAAAAGATGATTCATTGATTGATAATATAATTGATTCTCCTGAGGAACAGTTTTATGAGTTGCTAGATTATCAATATTATATAAAGCAAAGAGTCCTCAATAATCTGAATTCCGAGCATATGCTTGAACGAATGTTAGTGCATATGCCAACGGGAACCGGCAAAACAAAAACAACTATGCACATAATCACAAATTACATAAATTTTACATTAGAGAAAAAAGGTATAGTGATTTGGATTGCACATACGACTGAACTTTTACAGCAAGCATATGATACATTTGCATCTGTTTGGAGGCATTTGGGTGATGGGGCAATTAATGCTTATAAATTATGGGGGAAGAAAAATGTAAGTGACATAGATGCCCCGTTGAATGGAATTATGTTTTGCGGATTATCAAAATTAATGTCAATTGGGGCATCTCATCCAAGTTTGTATGAAAGGCTAAAGAAAGACTGTAGATTGGTTATTTTTGATGAGGCCCATAAAGCAGCAGCAAAGCAGACTCAAAAAGTAATTGAAGGACTAATGAGAATGCCTCAGGGGTATGAGAATAGGGCCCTGATAGGTTTAACAGCTACTCCTGGTAGAACGACTAAAGATTCTTATGATAATAATTTATTAACTAATATGTTTGGCAATAAATTGATCTATATTGATTCAGACATATTGAATCAGATAAATTATGGAAAACTGAAAGCATTAAATACGGTTGCGGAAACAAATATAATTAAATATTTTCAGGAAAGACGAATATTAGCGAAAATAATTCCGCAAAGGTTAGCATATCGGCAGGAATTCTCAGAACAAGAACTAAAAACTTTAAAAGGAGCACTTAAAGATTTAGGCTATGATGATAAGGAATATACAGATGAGCAGTTAAAAGTCTTGGCTCGAAATAAGAATCGAAATTTGGCAATAATGAAGCAGTTGCGGCAGCTTCAGGTAGAAAAAAAACCTACCATTGTCTTTGCTTGTTCGGTAGATCATGCAAGGATGTTGTCAGCAATGTTAACACTTGAAGGAATATCTAATAGCCTGATTTTAGGAGAGATGAATCCTGTGGAGCGTAAGAGTGCAATAGAAGTTTTTAAGAAGAAAGATTCAGGTGTGGATATTATTATAAATTATGAAGTACTAACAACAGGTTTTGACTCGAAAAATATTAAGTGTGTTTTTATAGCAAGACCAACAAAATCGATTGTTCTCTATAGCCAGATGTTGGGAAGAGGGCTCAGAGGCCCACTCATGGGAGGAAATGAAGAATGTACCCTTATAGATATAGATGACAATTTGCAGGAATTTGATAATGAAACTGCATTTTCACATTTTAACGCTTACTGGAGAGTTTAGGAGGAAAACATGGGAAAAAGTATTGTGGATATTAAAAATATGGGCGATGCACTTAGAAATACTGGATACAAAAATATTGAGAGTGCTGTATCTGAAATTATTGATAATTCGATAGAGGCGAACGCAAAAAATATTTTTGTGATTTTACGGGAAGGAATTGCAATATCAGGTAGAAAAGTAGTTACAGAGATAGGATTCCTTGACGATGGAGAAGGTATGAATATTGATATCTTGGGAAGGTGTTTAGGAATTGGAGCGTCTACCCGGCAGTTAAGGAAAGGGATGGGGAGGTTTGGTGTAGGTTTGCCACAAGCCTCGTTATATGCTTGTCCGTCAATAGAGGTATATTCCTGGCAGGGTGGAGTAGAAAATGCCCATAAAGTATATCTGGATATAAATAAAATCAAAGATGGAGAACAAACGGAAATTGAGGATCCTGTACAAGAGCCAATTCCTGAGCCATATGTTTCGTATATCAAATATCAGACGCTGTCAGAAATATATGATTTTTCGCACTCTGGAACATTAGTTATCTGGCGAAAATGTGATCGAATTACGCCTAAGACACGTGGACCTCTAACAGAAAGGTTGGAGTTTAGTCTGGGTCAGAAATTCCGTTATTTTATTCATGATGGAATAAGCAGAATAAAAATAGTATGTGATGAAAATCCGGATGCAGTGGTTGATGTGGCACCAAATGATCCTTTATTCTTGATGGCGGATAATTGCGTACTTTGTGATCCGACGGAACCTAAAATGATATACAAAGCGGGCCAAAAAGCGAATACTGAGGCGCCATTTGAATTATATACGGCAAGGGGAACTGGAGAAGGGGAGGTTAAAGTTCCAATCAAATATATTGATAAAAATGGAGATTTGGCAACGTTGCCTGTAATGATAAGATTTTCCATTGTTAAAGATAAATTTTATGATGAGACTGCATTTCCGAAGGGATCGAACCCTGGTAATTATGCGCTCGGAAAGTATGCTGCAAAAATGGAAGGCATTTCTGTCATAAGAGCAAGGCGTGAAATAGATTTCAGACGTTTTGACTTTTATAATGTAGTCAATGAGCCACAACATAGGTGGTGGGGATGTGAAATTATTTTTGAGCCAGAATTAGATGAAGTGTTTGGTGTTGCGAATAATAAACAGTATGTAGAATTAAAGAAAGTAGATGTAAATGATTTGGATTCGGATGAAAGTGATGTTCCCCCGATTTGGCACCAGTTATCAGAAATAATTGTTCCAACAATAAAAGCAATGTATGATCAGAATGAGGAGACAAGGCATAATACAAGAACTTTTGAGGGGAGTGAGAGCCCAAGTACAGATATCATTAATACTGTAGAAAATGATCCGGCTAATATAGATTTTGAAGACGAAGATGTGGAGGTTCCGTCAAATGAAGAAGTTGCTGAAATGGGTAAGGAGGAATTGAGGGAGTTAGGATATGAAAATCCAACAGATGAACAGGGAATTGCGTTTATTAATAATTCTGTTAATTTTGTTTATGCAGATAAGGGAGAAAGAAGTCCAGCGTTTGACTACAAGGCTGTTCTTAAAACAACGGTAATTACTATAAATACAAGTCATAAATTTTATACATCTTTCTTAAGTAAAATAAACACAAATGCAGAAGTAAAAGTAACTTTTGAATTATTTTTAGCTTCACTAATTCAGTCAGTAAGGATGCTGGATTCATATCAACAGGTTGAGAATGATAGACTTATAACAGCTTGGTATAATCGTTTGAATAATTATATTTCTGAACAGCTTAACCCGAGAAATACAGCAAGATAAATGGTGGATATTATGTCAATACTTTTTTCTAATGAAATATTAAACGCTGTAAAAAGAGAACTAAAGAATGCATCTATATCAGTACAGATAATTACTGCTTATTGCAAAGAATCATCATTAACATATTTAAATAATTGTATAAGCGATAAGATTAAGGATAAGCGGCTGTTGGTTCGATTCAGAATGGATGATATATTAAAGGGCAGTACAGATTTTTCTGCAATTGAGCATGGTATGGCACAAGGTTGGAAAGTTTATATCCGCTTTGATTTACATGCAAAAACATACATTGTTGATAATAAGAGAGGTATGGTGGGAAGTGCAAATATAACCAATTCAGGTCTTAGTATTGGTAGAAAGGGGAATATGGAAATTGCTGCATTGGTTGATGTAGAACAAAAAGATATTGATAAAATTAACAAGCTTTTTGACGATGCAATATTAGTGGACGATGTTTTGCTAAGTAAAATGAAGACTCAAATAGAGGCTGTGGATTCAAAAGATAAAACGGAGAACCATAGCTGGGATGCTTCAATAACGACAATGTTTAATCCATGTATTGATACCCTGTTTTCGTATGAATTACCAGAAGATTTTATATTAAGTGAGGGAGAATATTTTTCATTTTTAGATGAGACTTATGTTGGAGATATTCAGAAATTTAAGGAATCGTTTAGATGGAGCAATGCATATTTATGGTTGCTGACAACAATAAAGGAAAGTGATGACGGTTTGTATTTTGGTGTATTGTCTCAGAAATTACATAATGCACTTATTTCTGATCCGAAACCATATAGAAGAGATGTAAAATTAATGCTGATAAATCTTCTGAATTTAGTTGAAAAATTAGAGATGGAAGAGGTTATAATTGATAGACCAAATTATTCGCAGAGAGTAAGATTACTTAAACAGTAAATTAAACTTTTATAAAGATTAGGGGAAAGCAAATGAACGAAAGAAAAATAAATAAAAGAAGAATGAATGCAACCAGAGTATGTGTGGGTATCGGGCGCATCGGATATACGCCGGCAAATGCAATTTGCGATATCATTGATAATTCTGTAACACATGGCGCAAAAAACATTCATGTTATGATTAAAAAGAAAAATGATAAATGTAATATAAATAAAAAGGATAATGTTGAGGAGTATCTGATTATAGATGATGGGGAAGGAATGGATCCGCCTGCGGTAGGAAATGCGTTGGATTTGGGATCTAATGATTTTAATTATACACAGGATACATTGTCGAAATTTGGACTTGGATTGAAGGCAGCATCTTTTGCACAAGGAAACCGTTTGGAGGTTGTTTCTAGCGCAGGGAATGTATTACACAAAGAATATGTAGATTTAAGCGAAATAGGGGATGACTATTTTAGCGTGGAAGAGGCGCTGACAGATAAAGATAGAGAATTATCGGACAAGTATTTTTCTGAGAAAAAAACGGGAACTATAATTAGAATTACCAAAATCCATGCAAATAATCATCCAAGTATTAAATCAACAATTGAGGAGTTAAAAGAGAAAATCGGGGTGATATATTATTATTTTCTGAAGAAAGATTTACATATCTATGTGGAAAATGAAGAGATAGCAGCATTTGATCCTTTATTTATTGAGGAAGCGGGAAATAATAATCTTGATGAAAATGTTTGGGACGGAAAATCTGTGCAATGGTTGTTACGACCTGTAGATATATTGTTAGATAAAGATGCTGGAGTAAAGGGCAAAATAGAAATTACTATGCTTCCACATCCGAAAGTATGGAAGTCTGAAGGATTTTCTGCTGCAAGTGTTAGAGAAAAATATAGTATATCAGCATCGAATTATGGCTTTTATGTATATAGAAATAAAAGGTTAATTAATTGGGCGAATAGACTTGATATTATACCGCAGGATCAGGATTATTATTCTTTTAGAGGAAGAATTAATATACAATCAGATGCAGATGATGCATTTAATATAGATGTCAGTAAATCGCATATAAGTCTTTCTGAGGATGCGCGCGATTCGCTTGATGATTATATAGCAGATTATAAAAGAAAGAGTAAGGCGGCGTGGAAAAACGCCTATGATAAATATAAAGCACTAATCTCGGAAAGTTCTAATGATATCTCCAATAAAATCATGAATGATGTGGCAGATTCTTTAGAAATTGTGCCAATGAATGACAGTGATGAGTATAATGATGAATTGGAGCGGCGAGAGGATGAGATTATTGATAAAGATAGAGAGAAAGGCATCAACATTACGATTGAAAGATTGTCAGATGAAGGAGAGAGTAAGTCAAAACAGGAGATAACAGATGAAGATATTAACACGACCGTTAAGGGTGGGAATGCTGTAGATGAGTTGAATAAGATTTTTAAGGTAAATAATATAACGGATAATGTGTTATGGGAACCGTATCTTGATGCTGAGAAAAAAGATTGTGTAAGAATTTCAACAACACATAGATTTGCTAAATTGATATATGAAAACAATAGTTCAAACAAAGATTTACAAGTTTTATTTGAACTGTTGATGTACATACAGGCAAAAGCAGAAGTTCATGTGGAAAAAAACTATCAGGATGTTAAGCTGGACCAGATAAGAGAAATAATGGAAGAATACAGAATACAGATTTCTGAGATGCTCGCAAAATTATGTCGAAAGCAAAGTGAGAATTTGCCGCCTTTGTCTGGTGATTAATAATGAGAAAAAGTTTTTATATAGGATATAAAGGAAAAGTAGAAGCGTATATTTACATTTGGTTCACGAAAAGTAAGGGCTTAGTTTATGTTGGAGAAACGAACAATATAAATGGTGTTATAGGACGGGCAAATCAACATGTAACCAGTAATATTGGCACATTATATAATTGCGTATATGATGAAGGATATGACTTATATGAAATAGAAGATTTTGTTTTATTATCATATCCTTTGCCGAGGGAGAAAAAGTATCTTTCAGAAGAAACTTCTTATAGAATTTCTGTAGAATATTTAGTTCAGAAAGGTTTAATTGAAAAACGAATTGCATCATCAAATCCATATAGACTAATTTCTCATGTGACACCAGGACCACATACTGGAAAAAAATCTGTTCAGAATATTGCCAATAAAATTATTTTTGATTTTCTTGAGGTTTATGAAAAAATTTAGTTGATTCAGCATTTGTAAGAATCTGGCAAATGTTTCTTTGTCAAGAAAGAGGGACTAGAGGAGATAGATAAGAAAGGAATTCTGATGAAGGACTGGAAAAATCTTTTTGAAAAAAATATACTGGAGAGAGGTTATCGCTATTATTCCGAGAATGCAGTGGGAAATCTAGATATATCTGCTGACATGATAAGGGCTGATGTGACAGGTTCGGAGGACTATGAAGTGGAAATTTCGCTGGATGATGACGGCGGGGTTGCGGAAATGTATTGTTCCTGCCCTTATGCCGATGACGGCAGGTATTGTAAACATATGGCGGCTGTACTGTACGAGTGGGAGGAAAATCCGGAAGTAGATGATTTGGCAAAGAAGGAAGCGGATCCGGATAGAGATCTGTTTATTACTGCTTGCACAAGAGAAGCTTATGACAGGAAGGTAAAAGCTATTGAAAAACTTGTTGAAAATGCGGATATAGGGGTTGTGAGGTCCTATCTGACATCTGTTCTGGCGGAGAATGAAAAACTGCTGGTACGGTTTAATGGTATTGTCAGAAGAGGAGCGGATGAGGTTGATGTAAAACGATATATGGAACAGGTTGACAGGATTGCCGATTGTTATCTCGGGAGAGATCGTTTTATCAGCTATTATGAGGCGGGCAGCTTTATCTCGGAACTGCTGGATATATTAGAGGAGGATGTGCGCCGCATGATTGATAACGGGCAGTGCGGGAGTGCATTTCAACTGGCAAATCATATTTTTATGCTGGCGGGCAGTGTCGATATGGATGATTCGGACGGCGGTACAGGGATGCTCGCTGACAGGATATATGGACTCTGGCAGGAACTTCTCGAAAAAGCGGATCCGGAAGTGAAGAAGGAGATGTTCCAATGGTTCACAACCCATCTGGACGGTTCCGTTATCGATTATCTGGAAGAGTACATCGAGCAGATCATAATGGATGAATTCAGAGGGAAAGAGTATTTGCAGCAAAAACTGCTTTTTGTTGAGGAAATGATTGAAAAATCCGAGGGGACAGAGTCTGGCTGGAGCAGAAACTACAATGTCGGGAAATGGGCGGCAAGATATCTGGAACTGCTTGAATTACAAAAGAGCGGCAGATCGGAGATAGAGGATTTCTGCAGAAAACACTGGGAAAATTCATCGGTTAGAAAATATTATATTGACTTGTGCATGCAGACGAAGGAGTTTGATCGGGCACTGCAGGCTTTGGATGAGAGCATATCAATAGATAAAGAATACAGAGGGCTTGTTTCGGAATACAGTAAGAAGAAAAAAGAGATATTTCTGCTGCGGGGAGATAAAGAGGCGTACATAGGGCAGTTGTGGGAACTGGTACTTGACCACGAAGCGGGAAATCTGGAAATATTCAGGGAACTGAAGCGTCAGTATAAGGAAGAGGAATGGGTGGAGAAAAGGGAGGAATTATTCGGGAAACTCCCGGGATATGCCAATGTGCAGGAACTTTATAAAGAAGAAAAAATGTATGAACGTTTGCTTGAGTTAGTTATGAAAAGTCCCGGATTATATTCTCTGCAGAAGTATGTCAATGTCCTGAAAAAGGATTATCCGGAACAGGTACTGCAAAAATATGAAAAAGAGGTCAATCAAATGGCGGCTTCTGCCGGGAATCGAACAAAATATCAGGAACTGGTGGGGATACTGCGCAGTATGAAAAAAGTCCGCGGCGGTTCAAAGGCAGTGGAGGAGATCGTTGAAGACTGGAAGAGGAAGTTTCGAAACAGACCGGCGATGATGGATGAGCTGAGGAAACTTTGAGCAGTATATCCGTGATGCACTGAGGGAGGAAGTTGTTAGCCTGTCTTGAAAAAGTGCATTATACGGGGATATGCTGTAAATAATAACCGTATCGATCGGCATGGTAAGGTGATACGGATTACAAGGCGAACGGAGAATTCTCCGGACAGCAGACAGGTGCTCTAAGGCGTGGCGCATGTATAATCCCTGCTCTGGGGGCAGGGACTTAACGGTTTGTCTGCTTGCAGGTTTGATAGAATATATATTGCGGAAAAGCGTAATTTGGTGTACTGTTACTTTACAGAAAGACATTTTGGATGAAGGAGGAAGGATATCATGCCTATAGAACTGGAAATTGCAAAAACTCCATGCAGGGTTTGAGGACGATGCATGGAGGGTAGACAGCCATTGGCTGTAGTCCTCGGACTTTGCAACTTGATTTTTGCGGGCGGCGGAATCGAAAAGCCTGCCTGCGGGTATGTTGGACGGATATTGTCTGATATCCGTTGAAAATAAAGATCAAAGGAGCAAAGTAAAATAATGAAAAATTCAATAAAGGAACTGAAAACATTTTTAATTCTCTGGAGTACCCAGTCGCTGTCCCAGCTCGGAAGCGCGATGACGAACTTTGCGCTGACGCTGTGGCTCTATCAGAAGACGGGTTCTGCGCTGCAGACCGCGCTTCTTGCGGTGTGTTCCTATGCGCCTTATGTGCTGGTGAGCATATTTGCAGGCGCGCTCAGCGACCGTTGGGATAAAAAAAGAACCATGCTTGCCTGTGATACGTTTGCGGCGTTTTGCAGCGCGGTGGTTTTTGTATTGCTGAAAACGGGGACGCTGCAGCCGGTTCATATGTATATTCTGAATGCGGTAAACGGGCTGATGAATACCCTGCAGCAGCCGGCGGGGGATGTGGCGATGACCTTGATCACGCCGAAAAAACATTATCAGAGGACAAGCGGGCTGCGGTCTTTCTCCAATTCTCTGGTGACGATCTTAAATCCGGTGTTTGCCACCGCCTTATTTGCGTTTGCGGGGTTGAATGCTGTTATTTATGTGGATCTGCTTACCTTTGCTGCGGCATTTTTATCGCTGCTTTTTTTCGTCAGGATTCCTGCGGTATCTGATGGGACTGTAAAAAAGGAATCATTTTCCGGCACGGTGAAAGCGGGACTCGGTTATCTGAAACAGAACCGGATGATCCTTGTTCTGATCCTGTTTCTGGCGGGCGTGAATCTTGTGGCTTCGGCTTTTGATGCGGTGCTGCCGGCGTATGTGCTGCCGCGGGAAAACGGCGGGGAAAGGGTGCTGGGGATCGTTACATCCTGTTCCGGAATCGCAACCCTTGCCGGGTCTCTGGTCATGATAAAGCTTCCGGCGCCGAAAAACCGGATCAGGGTGATCTATGGTACGATGCTGATCTCCCTCAGTATAGAAAATTTTATGCTGGCATTTACAAAAACACCGCTGCTGTGGTGCGTGGCACAGGTTGCGGGCTGGCTGCTCGTTCCTGTCATGAGCGCGAATCTGGATGTGGTCCTTCGGACAACGATTCCTGTGGATATGCAGGGGCGGGTGTACTCCTGCAGAAATTCACTGCAGTTTTTTACGATTCCTGTGGGGTTCTTTATCGGCGGTTATCTTGTGGATAAATTTTGTGAGCCTGTTATGGCATCGGCGCTTCCCGGCGGATTGCTGCAGAGGTGTTTTGGAACCGGAAAGGGTTCGGGAGCGGCAATGATGATGTTTATTCTCGGTGTGATGGGAGTCGGGGTCTGTCTGTGTTTTGGAGGGGCTTTGAGCAGGTATACTTATATGGAAGAAGAATAAGACAGCGGAAAGGGCACGGCCTTCGGGATATCCGTGCCCGCAAGGGGGGACTTTAATGATATCAAACAATGTTTTTTTGTGAATACAGATACTTGACATATAAATCTTACAGATGTAATATTATATAACACG
>Ga0137308_102528_pt1 | contig 11869 bp, 12 predicted proteins | sample Inofrocosms_June_FD_97181 | JGI IMG/M metagenome (GOLD analysis project Ga0137308, IMG submission 97181) | Mouse cecal microbial communities from Vienna, Austria - N-Acetylneuraminic and N-Acetylglucosamine D2O microcosms_June | ecosystem: Host-associated > Mammals > Digestive system > Large...
ATCATTTTTCTTGACTTTCTGCTTTTCTTATGCTATCTTATAGTTAGATATTTCGATAATTGTCTAATTGTTAAAAGTATCACATTTTTCTTTATAAAAGGAGAAGCCTATGGGATTTCAAGACAGCTTTAAAGCCCTCTCAGACCCCACAAGAAGAGAGATTTTAACCCTTCTGCGTGCTGGCCCACTGACCGTCGGTGAACTTTTAGAACACTTTTCTATCACGGGAGCTTCTCTCTCCCATCATCTCTCCATCTTGCGCCACGCTGGACTAATCGATGATGAAAAAAAGGGGAAATATATCTTCTATACACTAAATACCACGGTTTTGGACGATATCCTGAACTGGATGATGTCCCTGAAAGGAAAGAATTATGAAGAATCGTAAATTGCGTATCCTTAGTTATCTGCTTGCTGCTATCAGCCTTCTTCTGGCTATCCTGCTCTACCCATCACTTCCCGACAAGATTCCTACCCATTGGGATATTAACGGAACTGTCACCTATAGCGGCAAATCTGCCATCTTTCTAACCGGAAGCTTAGGGCTAATTGTTGCAGTTTTAATTGATTTTCTTCCCAGAATCGACCCTCGCCGCCGCAATTATCAAAAATTTAACAAATACTATGATCTTTTCTGCGTCTTTATGCAGTTATTTTTACTGATAATAAACCTTGTTACCATCGTTGAGACTTATCGGCCAGGAACGCTATCCGTTCCCACCTTTACGATATTTGCCATAGGCTTTTTATTTCTCCTTACGGGAAATATTATGCCCAAATTTAAAAGTAACTTCTATATGGGTATCAAGACTCCATGGACCCTATCAAGCGAGGAAGTCTGGCATAAGACCCACCGTCTAGGCGGCAAATGTTTCTTTATCGCTGGTCTTTTATGCCTTATTTTTCCATTTCTTCCCCTAGAGCATACCGTTATCTATAGCTTTTTTTTCCTAAGTTTTATCCTAATCGCCACTTTTATCCCCGCAGTTATGTCCTATTTCTGGTGGCGACAGGAGCAAAAGTAAATTTTATGCTTCAAGTTTTAGAACGAAGGCATCGCAAAATCATCTAACTTGACGATTTTGCGATGCCCTCGTTTCTATTCTTTGACATTTATACTTATTAAGAATCCTACTATTCGTTCACCTCAAATTTATACCCCATCCCCCAGATGGTCTTAATCAGTTCTCCTTTCTTTCCAAGCTTACTTCTAAGCTTTTTCACATGTGTATCAATCGTTCTGGCATCACCAAAATAGTCATAGTTCCATACATTGTTCAGGATTTTCTCTCTTGAGAGTGCAAGTCCTTTGTTTTCAATAAAATAAGCAAGTAGTTCAAACTCCTTATAGCTAAGTTCTACATCCACTCCGTCAATCAGCACCCGATGGGCTGATTTATTTAGCTCAATCCCTCCAGCTTCCATCGCTTCCTCACTGGCTAACAGATTGGTCCTTCTAAGAATCGCCTCTACCCTTGCCACCAGAATCTTAGGGCTAAAGGGCTTTGTGATATATTCGTCCACACCAAGCTCAAAGCCTTGCAGCTCATCATGCTCGTTTCCTTTTGCGGTCAGCATAATAATCGGAACCTTAGAATAGGCACGGATTTCTCTACAGACCTCCCATCCATCCATCTTAGGCATCATTACATCTAAAATTAAAAGCGCAATATCCTTCTGTTTAAAAAAAATATCCAGTGCTTCCTCTCCGTCTTTCGCTTCTAGCACTTCATATTCCTGCTTTACCAGAAAATCACTTACCAGTTTGCGCATACGGCTCTCATCATCCACCACTAAAATCCTTAGTCTCTCCATCTGGTATACCGCCTTTTCTTATTTTTATCTCCATTATAACAGCCCATCTTTAAAAAGCAAGAATCAAAGCTTTTTTCAGGAAATTTCCCATTTTCTGTTAAGTTTTGTTGATAATTCACCGATATATTATAAATAATAAATTTTTACAAGGAGGTGACTGTATGAACGTCATGATGATGAGTTCTCTAAATACCTACACAAAAAATATGAAGATGCAGATGAAATGGAAAGAACGGCAGTCTTCTGGCAACTATTCGAACCATTCGATTGGCTCAAATACTTCCAAAGCATCTTCTGTAGAGGAGAACAAAAGCCCTGAAGAAGCAATGCTAGACTCCTTAAAGCAGGATGCCTCCAACACGATGGCACAGCAGATTCGTGCCAAGATGATGTCCGGGAAGCGCCTGAATTCCAAAGAGATGGAATACCTTAAGGAAAATGACCCACAGACCTATCAAAAAGCCAAAGAAATCGAGATGGAGCGTGAGGCTTATGAGCGGGAATTAAAGCAGTGTAAGACCAAAGAAGAAGTACAGCGGGTCAAATTAAGCCATGCAGCAGCTGCGATGGCTTCTGTTAAGGAGATTGAAAGCAATCCCAATATTCCCAAGGGAGAAAAACTCGCACGAATGATGCAAGAACTTAGCAAGATAAATGCTGCTGGTGATGTCGAGAGAGCCTATACGATGAGTCGGGATTACAAATCTCTGCCTACCGAGGCTGAGCGCCAAAAAGCCGAAGAAGAACTTGAGAAGGCGAAGAAAGAGGAGATGGGCATTGATGACAAGACGGACGATTCTGTAGAGGAAGTTACGGATTCTGTCAACCGTGATGCCGTAAGCGACGCCCTTGAAGAAGAGGTGAGCGAAGAACCGCCAACGGATACCGAGATAGAAGCTGCCAAAGAAGTTATCTCCGGCCAGCAAAAATCCCGTATGGAAGCAGAAGTCACCCCGGAAGCCCGCAAAGTTCGCCGCGCCAAAGCGCAGGCTGCCTATGCACAGACCTCTTATACAGTTTCTACTACTCATGTAGTGGATGTCAAAGTGGAATAGCAGACAAGAAAACTGCCGCATCACAAGGATTTTAAGCCTTGCTTATGCGGCAGTCTTTTTATAATTCGTTAATCGTCTCTGTTACTTCCATCTCGCAGATTCTCTTTGACGGCAGATAGACCGCTGCTATCACAGACAGAAACACCAATAGAAAGATAATCAAAATCTCCCAAACAGGGAATGTCCAGGCAAAAGACTCTCCAAAATGTGAAGTAATCAAAAAATCATGCATCATTTTACTAAGCGGTAAGCCTAAGAAACAGCCAAAGCTGCAACCAAAAAAGGCATAGGTATACGCTTCTGCTGCAATCATCCTTTTAAGCTGCCGTCCATTCATCCCGACTGCCCGCATCGCCCCATATTGCTTGATTCTTGCAGATACACTCATTGAGATACTGTTGACAATGTTTAAAACCGAAATCATAGCAATTATCAATAAAAAACCATAAACTAATAAAGTAAATGCCCAAAAGATACTTCTGTCGCCTTCTTCGCGCCGGTCTAACACCTCATATCCTTGCTCTTTTCCCAGGGCTTTTATTTGCTTTACTTCCGCTTCTGTTATTTCTTTCTCTACTTGAAGGTCCACAATCGAATAGTTTTCTTCTCCTGTTAATCGAGCACATGTTTCTTCCGAACAGATAATATCAATTATCCCTTCTGAGCTTCCATCATTGGTAAAGGGATTGTTCTTTAACATCCCGGCAATCTCCACTTCTTCTCCATTTATCCATATGTGGTCTCCAATATCAAGTGGATTTGTCTTATCATAGATGCCAAGTACATAACGGCTGTCTCCATACACCTTTTTTATATCACTGCCCCGTCTTACATCCCCATCTTTTACAAGCCACTGTAACTGCAGTTCATTGTAGGAGATAAGATCCACGGTATTTTGTGTGGTTTCCTTATTAAAAGAAGCAGGAACTTTCCCAACACTTGTACGACCAAACACCTCTTTGACATAAGGTATTTCACGAAGTCTCTGCATCCATTCCTTGTCTATTGTATTGTCATAATCCACACTGATAACCGATATATCAGAGGCATAGCTTTTGTCTGGCAAAAGCATGGAAAAAAAATCCAGTAATACTGAAAAACACAAAAACATCATGATACTAAGTGCAAAAGAACAGGTCATCAAAAGCAGGTTTTTCTTTGCTGCTACTGCATGATGGATACCAAGTGCTGTCTCAATCTTAAGGTGGCGTATATAGGCTGCATGATGCATCTTTTTCGTCCCCTCTTGACTGCCGGATACAGCACTCACTGGTGAGACCTTTGCTGCTTTTTTTGCCGGAGACTGTGCAGCCAGAAGAACGCTCAAAAGTCCAACTATCACACCACTTGCTGTTCCAATCAAACTAACGCGAATCACTGGCATCTGTGCAAACTCTCCGCCAATTAGATATTTAATCGCTGCACATAAAAGCCAGGTAAAAAAAGTTCCAAGTGCTATCCCTACAGGAATCGCCGTCTTACACCACATCAGAGCCTCTAGTCTGACAAAGCGAATCATCTGCCTCTTACTTGCACCAATGCAGCGCATCATTCCAAAGAACTGTGCGCGTTCTGCAATATTGCTGTTAAGACTGCTAGAAATCATAAAGATTCCAGCTAACAATATCAGTATAAACAAAAAAACTGCCATTCCATAAATATTGGCCATATAAGAGCTGTCTCCAAGCCCCATAGACATCATCAATATATCATTTTGGTGAATATATTCTTCTTGCATCGGATATTCTTTTTTAATCTCTGCAAGCGCTCTTCTTACATTGGCATGTTTCGAAAATTGCAGATAATAAGTCGAATATATGTTCTGTTCTTTTCCCAACTCACAGATTTGTCGAAATGCATCAATTCTAATAAAAGCACAGAGTTCCTCATCCTTTAAGCGTATACCATTATTATTCTCTGCGTCTTTTTCCCGCTCCTCCTCTAAAAAGCCGGAGACCAAAAACTCACAGCTGCCAGCTGGTGTCTGTAACACAATCTCTGCACCCACATCCACCTTAAGAAGCTCTTTTGCATTGGCGGAGAGAATGATCTGATTCGCCTGTGCTAATGTAGCAGTCTTATCAAAGTATGTCATCATCTCCTTGATAAATGGTTCCTCTATCCCATAAAGAGCTGTAGGATTGCCCTGGATGGTATATGCATCCAGAATCGTTCCAAATCCCTTCTCACTTCTGATTAGATTGGTGCTTTGATACCAGGAAACCGCTGCAATATCGCTTCGTGCGGCTATCCTATCGGCGTTATCTTCTGAAAGTTCATCAATATAAATATGCCATCTTCCTTTTGTTGACAGTGTCAGCCTTTTCTCGCCTTCCACCCCTGCATCTGCCATACTAAAGACACCTGTCACTAAAAGTACCGCAAGGATAATGCAAAAAAGCGTCATCCTGTTTTTGCGTTTGTGTACCTTTGCCGAAATCGGAATCAGACTTAGATAACTTTTCATTCCCGGCACCTCCCAAAATCAGAGACTACCCCATCAGACACTTTTAAGATACGGTCCGCAGTCTGTGCGATGCTTAGGCTATGGGTAATCATCACTATGGTCTGTTCATATTTTCTCGATGCCTTTTTTAAAAGCGCAATCACTTCACTGCTGTTTTGGCTATCTAAGTTGCCTGTTGGCTCGTCCGCCAAAATCAGGGCTGGACGTGTTATCAGGGCGCGCTCAATCGCCACTCTTTGCTGCTGCCCGCCGGAGAGTTGGTTTGGCAGATGATGACGACGCTCCTTTAGATTTAGGACCTCTAGAATCTCTTCTAGATATTTTTTATCGGGTTTTTGATAGTCTAAAAGCACGGGAAAGATAATATTTTGCTCCACATTAAGCTCTGGAATCAAGTGAAAGCTCTGAAAAATAAATCCAATATGTCTACGGCGAAAGACGGTCAGATTTTCCTCTTTCATCTCAAAAAGATTGCGTTTACTGATATAGACCTTTCCAGAAGTTGGTGTATCCAAGCCACCGATTAGATTTAAAAGTGTGCTTTTTCCAGAGCCGGATTCTCCGACAATCGCCACAAATTCCCCTTTTGGTACAGAAAAGCTGGCTTTTTTCAGCGCATATACAGCAGTTTCGCCGCTTCCATAGGTCTTAGAAACTGCTTTCACTTCCAATAAATTCATCTTACTACCTCTCTTTTCTCTATGAATACCAAAAGCATAGCACACAAACCCTACTCTCTTGTGACAGTTCCCCTACAATTTTGTAGGAATCAGAAAATCCATCGTAAAACTAGCTCCCATCCCTTCTACACTTTCCACTTTGATACTTCCCTGATGTGCTTCCACAATCGATTTTGCAAGCGGAAGACCAAGCCCTATTCCCTTTGTATCTTTGGAATAGCGACTGCGATAAAAGCGCTTGAAAATATGATATAAGTCCTCCGAGTGGATACCGCTTCCATTGTCTTCTACCACAATCTGAAAGATAGAAGCCGACAATTTCCATCTAATCTCTATGATTCCACCGCGCCCCGTATGGTCAAGTGCATTTTTTACCAGATTGCTGATGGCCTCTGTCAGCCAGACGCGGTCACATACAAACGTAATCTCTATATCTCCCAGAAGAAGTATCTCTTTTCCTTCCTGTCTTGCACGATACGAAAAGCTTTTCTTTATTGTCTCCATTATCTCCTGGATAAATTCTGTGCGCTTTTCTAATATGATAGCGCCAGCATCAAACTTTGTAATTTTCAAAAGGTTTTGCACCAATATCTCAATGCGGTCTAGCTCTTGTTCTGACAGGCTTATAAACTCCTCTATTGTAGAAAGCTCCTTTGCCTCCTCTTTTAATATCCCATTATAGATATGAAGTGCTGCTAGTGGCGTCTTTAGCTGGTGAGAAATATCAGAGATGGTATTTTGTAAAAATCTCTTTTCTCTCTCCTTATGCTCTATATGGGCATCTAAAATATCCACTAAAGAATTAATCTCATAAAACAGTCGATAGAGTTCTCCTTCCTCCTCACATGCCAGATAACCATCTTTTTCTCCCAAAAGATATGCTCTAATCTGTAACACTGCCTCCTCTATCTTCCTCTCCTGTTCCTTTAGATAGTGATAACAGGCTGCAAAGATAAGCGCACTCATCACAAAAAAAGCGCCCCATAGAACAACTATCCTATTTTCTGCTCTATAGACTGCCATTCCTACAGAGAACAACATAAATCCCAGAAGACATCCGCCAATCTGGTAAAAAATCCTTATCACACTTTTATTTTCTAATAGTTTCACGCTGCACCTCAATCTTCGGTATTCCATTTATAGCCCATACGGCGCACGGTGACGATTCGCTTTGGCTCCCCTGGATTATCTTCAATCTTGGTACGCAGTCTGCGAATATAGACGGTCAATGTATTGGCATCAATATATTTTTCTTCACAGTCCCACAGACTGCTTAATATCTGCTCGGCAGAAAGTACCTGATTGGGATGCTCCATAAAAAGACGCAGAAGCTTATATTCGCTTGCCGTTAAGTCAAGCAACGTTCCCTTTTTATATACCTCGCCTTTTAAAAGTTGTATCTGAATATCATTGGAAGACAACTTTGTATCCTCTTTATAAAAGTTATCATATCTTCGAAGCAATGCATGGATTCTCGATAGAAATATTGCCAGTTTAAAAGGCTTTGTGATATAGTCATCTGCTCCGATATCAAGCCCCATAATAATATCTGTCTCCTCATCCATCGCTGTCAAAAACATAATCGGCACTTTGGAAGTCTTTCGTATCTTTTGGCATAAATCAAAGCCAGAACCATCGGGAAGTGATACATCCAGTATTACCAAATCATACGTATCCTCTCTCCACAGTGCTTTTGCTTCCAGACTTGTCCTGGCAGTTGTTACCTGATATCCCTGCTTTTGCATCGCAAAGGAAAGTCCTGTAATTAAGCTTAAATCGTCTTCTACAAAAAAAATCTGTTTCATACTATCTTTTCCTTATTTTTTTCTGGATAATATCAAACAAGGAGGTATGACTCATCCGAATCACACCTCCCTGAATATTCCGTTTTTGCTTAGTCTTCTATTTCTCAAATAAAAATCGCTCGTCTAATGTCACCTGGAATTCTTCTGCCAAATCTCTAAATTCCTGTGGTTGTATTGTCTGCAACTTATCTGGTCTCATTGATAAAGTTTTCACAAGAACTTCTGCGGATTTCTCCACGGTATGCATCAGCCCAAAAGTCAGATCAAAATCTTCCCCGGAGCAGAACATTCCATGATGCGCCCAGACAGCCACATCATATGTTTTCATCAGCTCGCTGGTGGCCACAGCAATCTCTCTGCCGCCTGGCACCATCCATTTTACAACGCCAACACCTTTGGGAAAGACTACCGGACACTCGGTCATCATCTCCCATAACTCTCTGGTAAATATCTCATCCTTTAGAGGAAGGACAAAGGTCAATGCAATAATATTGGCTGGATGTGCATGGTAGATAACGCGATGTGCGCCATGAGATACTGCTCTTTTCACCTCATGATTCATCAGATGTCTTGGAAGCTCACTGGTAGGCTTTCCGCCATTGACAAGCCCCCACAGGATGCGGTATCTTTTACCAGCTGCATCTACCTCTAAGATGCAGACACTGTCTGCGGTGTCAGAGGCTACGTTGCGGAAATATTTTCCACTGCCTGTCACCATAAAATATTCGCCGCCAAGCCCTGGTACGCTTGCACCAATCTCCTTCCACTCTTTAGGAGTAGTAAAATATGGCTTCGCTGCCTCTATATCCTCTGGTCTCATACGATAAGAAAGATTGCCACCGTTTCGCTCATGCCATCCCTGTTCCCATCCATCCTGACACATACGGACAAATCTTTGTACAAATCCAACATCTAGTATACTCATCTTATTCTCCTATTGGAACTCTTGTTCTGGGCATTGTCTAGAACTCTGCCGTTATCCATGATGACCTGCTCTTGCACAGGAACCGTTGCAGTAGCCGCCACCGTGGGCATAACCGCAGTAGAGTACATCGCTGTGGGTATGATGGCCAGTTGTTGTGCAGCCTTCTACTGTACAATAGGATACATTGCCGCAAGAACCATCACAATAACCGTTCTCATGGGCATAGCCACAATAAGACACACCATCATGGCTGTGATGGCCATATGTTGTACAGCCCTCCACAGAACAGATGCTTATTCTCTGACAAGAACCATCACAATAGCCACTGCTGTGGGCATAGCCACAATAAGCGGTGCCATCATGGGTATGATAACCGGTCTCCGTACAATCTTCTATTGCACAAACTCCAATCGTGCCACAAGTGCCATCACAATAACCACTTGCATGGGCATAGCCGCAGTAAGATGCATTGTCATGCATATGACGCCCTGTCTCTAGACATCCTTCTACAGGACAGACCGGACAGCTTGTATCCACAGTCTGCACAGGCTGTGTCTCTGGTGCTGCCTGCACCTGTGGAGTCTCCTGTACTTGCGGAGCTTGTGGAGCCGGCTGTGCTTGTTGCACTTGCTGGCGTCGTCCATGATGACCTCCTCCATGGTGTCCATGGGCCATGACTGGTGTTGTGATAAGCATCGAAGCTGCTAATACTATGGTGCCTATTCTTCTTAACTTTATCATATCATCTCACTCCTATAAAATATCCTTACTTAACCTTCTACCTCAAGTGCCTGCAGAGCCTCTACCGTCTGCTGATAATCTTCTTTTACCTGTGTAAGCAGCGCATCTGCTTCCTCGCTCCCCCCATCGCGAAGCTTATCTGTCAATACACTGCTAGAATTGCCAAGCTTGGTAAATCCTAAGTTCTGACAGATTCCTTTAATCGTATGAGATGCACGAAACGCCTCCTCATAGTTCTTCTCATCCATTGATTTTAAAAGTAATTCATAGCTCGAATCACTTAAAAATTTAATTGCAAACTTTTTCACCATCTTTTCACTACGCAGACGTCCAATCACCCCTTCATAGTCCCCTCCAAATGTTGCATAGCACTCCTGTAAGCTCATACTTTTCACTCCTTTTCTGTCTCTATCGGCAGTATTTGTTCTTTCTCTGATTATTTTATTATATAATAAAACTGCCAAAGAAGCAATCGGAACCTGATTGAAATTCGCAGGAAAAATCCAAAAATACAGTTGAAACATCTTATTTTTTATGCTAAAATATACCTGTTTGACACATAGGAGGTGTGAAAATGGGCATTCTGAGAACAATTCTTACCATAATTTTTGTGTTAGTTTGTGTGGTATCGGTTATATTAGTATTACTTCAAGAGGGTAAATCTGCCGGACTTGGCGCGATTGCGGGTGCAGCAGAGAGCTACTGGGGTAAGAATAAAGGACGTTCGATGGAAGGAAACCTTGTAAAAGGAACCATCGCTTTAGCTGTTGCGTTCTTTGTCCTTGCAATTATCTTAAATCTTGGTTTCTAACCAGATAAAGTTATGGGCACTCTTTTGAAAGGGTGCCTTTTTTCATATATTTTGACAGGAGAAATGAGGTGAATAGATGTCAAGAGAAGAATTAGAAAAACGGAAAAAAGTAGTATATGAGCTGATTTGCAGCGAGTTTTATGTACCAATGAAACTCAAAGAGATGGCCATCTTTATGGAGATTCCAAAGGAACAAAGAGAAGAACTTTCCGAAGTTCTAGAAACGCTTCTGCTAGAAGGCAAGATTGAAGTCTCCCCAAAAGGAAAATATCAAAAAAGCAAAGGAAAATTTCTAACAGGAGTCTTTAGCGCTCATCCAAAAGGCTTTGGCTTTGTAACGGTTGATGGGATGGATGCAGACCTCTATATTAGTGAGGATGATGTACACGGCGCAATGCATCAAGATGTTGTACAGGTACTTTCAAAGCCAGGCAGCAATGGAAAACGCCCGGAAGGCAAGATTGTCAAGATTTTAACAAGAGGAACCACACAGCTTGTCGGACTCTATCAGGAAAGTAAAAATTTTGGCTTTGTTATCCCGGATAATGGCAGATATACCAAAGATATTTTTATTCCCAAGGAATATAACAAAGGAGCCATGAATGGTCATAAGGTTGTTGTACTTCTGACTAGCTATGGAACGCAGGAGAAAAGCCCGGAAGGCAAAGTCCTCGAGATTCTAGGACATATCAGCGACCCGGGAACCGATGTACTCTCCATCGTCAAAGGATATGAGCTTCCTGTAGAATTTCCAGAGAAGGTTATGCACCAGGCCGAGCGGACGCCTTCAGAGATAAGCGAGGCAGACTGCAAAGGACGGATGGACCTTCGGGATGTCAAGATGGTGACAATTGACGGCGAGGATGCCAAGGACTTAGATGATGCAGTCTCCCTAAGTATGGACGGCGACCACTATCTTCTGGGCGTGCATATTGCAGATGTTGCCAACTATGTGCAGGAAAACAGTGCTATGGACCGCGAGGCTCTTAAGAGAGGCACCAGTGTCTATCTTGTGGACCGCGTAATTCCCATGCTGCCAAGACGGCTCTCTAATGGCATCTGTTCTCTTAACGCTGGAGAAGACCGCTTAGCGCTTAGCTGTCTGATGACGATTGACCAGAAGGGAAATGTCATAGACCATGTGATTAGTGAGTCTGTGATTCATGTAGACCGGAGGATGACCTATACAAGCGTTAAGAAGATTTTAGAAGATCAGGACCCGGAAGAGATGGCAACCTATCAGGAGTTTGTCCCTATGTTTCAAAATATGCAGCAGTTAGCTGCTATCCTTAGAGGCAAACGCAGAAAACGTGGTTCAATTGATTTTGATTTTCCAGAGACCAAGATTCTTTTAGACGAAGAAGGAACCCCTGTTGACATTCTTCCATATGAGAGAAATACAGCAACCAGACTGATTGAGGACTTTATGCTGATTGCCAATGAGACAGTCGCAGAGGATGCTTTCTGGCAGGAACTTCCATTTGTCTATCGAACACACGACAATCCCGACCCGGACCGGATGCGAAAGCTCTCGACTTTTATCAACAACTTTGGCTATACCATACATTTT
>Ga0137308_102529_pt1 | contig 11860 bp, 3 predicted proteins | sample Inofrocosms_June_FD_97181 | JGI IMG/M metagenome (GOLD analysis project Ga0137308, IMG submission 97181) | Mouse cecal microbial communities from Vienna, Austria - N-Acetylneuraminic and N-Acetylglucosamine D2O microcosms_June | ecosystem: Host-associated > Mammals > Digestive system > Large...
GTTCAAGGAGTACCGCCGGGAGTACAAGCGACGGTTTGCGTGGATCAAGTCTGGCAGGATCGATGCGGAAGAGTTCTATGCCTGGAGCGAGGAGGCCAGAGAAAAGAAAGCGGAGTGCGAGGCGGGAAAGATCTCCTTTGAGGAATTTTCGGCTTGGCTGGGCAACTCATGAAGAAAACCGCAAGGAGGAACAACTGGCTGGTTTCTCCCTGCGGAATTCCTTGGTTTACTGCGGAGCAGATTTTGATTTTGTGAGAAGTGTTGCTCTATTTTGAGAGAATCATTTTACCGAATGTGGAACTTGTACATTAATCACAGAATTTGACTTTTCCATCTATATCTTGAATTTTTTCCTCTGCTTTAAGCTGCTCAAATGCGTCATTCATTGCCCTAGCAATATTTGTCCCGCGCCGGTTAAATCCAAGTGCCCGAGTAGTCTCGTCAATCAGAGCTGTCCGAGTTGTACCAACACACTTGCTCAAAACGCGAAGCATCGCAGCAGCCAATTCATCCGTGCTAATGTGTTTGATGTTTCTTCCGTTGGCCTGCCGGACGGGAATTTCAGTAAAGCTGGCAGGATAGAAAAAGTCTCCCTTTCGGGTTACCCTCTCTCCCATAAGCCGCAGGGCATAGTCAACCTCTTTGCGTACAACGGAAGTTGCTTTCTCTCGTCCCAGCAGAGGGCTGATTTTTTGACACAACAATTCATAGTGAATTGGATATTCATTGCGAACCAACAGCTCAATACAATCAGCTAGTCCTGGATGGCCGCTCCGGTTACGCGGCAGAATACTGAAGTCAGTTATATTGGGTGGGTCAAAACCGTAAGGATTTGCAATATCTGCGATAGACACGGGCTTGTCCTCAATGGTCATAAAGGATTCTGCTGTATCAAATATCTCCTGTTGTATCGGTGCTTGGACCTCCGGCGCAGATTCAGTATAGCTATTGATAGCATTATCAACTGCTTCCATCAATCTCTGCCCCTCTGTCACCGGGTCCTTGATCCAATCGGTGGACCAGATACGGTAGATTTTCCAGCCCATACTTTCCAAAACATCCTGACGAAGGCGATCCCGCTCTCTAGCGGTTCTGGCAGAGTGGTAGGCAGCACCATCGCACTCGATCCCCAGCACATAGCGTCCGCTGAGAGTTGGATGCTTGACAGCCATATCAATACGATAGCCGGAGCAACCTACTTGCGTTGCCAACTTATAGCCCTTGCGATCCAAGAAGTTGTAGACTGCAGCTTCAAAGGGAGAATCAAGCTCCACGCAGTCAGATTCGGTTATCTCATTCTCCAAGATAGACGGGCCATTTATGGCGAAGTCAATATAGCCCCTCAGCAGTTTTGGGCCATCAGCAGAGATGCGATCAGTGCTGATGTCCGTCGGAAGAATGGAGCCGACCAGCTTCACATTGTATTTGGCGCGGGTAATGGCAACATTCAAACGACGCTCCCCGCCTGTTTTACTCAGAGGACCAAAGTTCATTCGCATAACACCGGACGCATCCTTAGCATATCCGATACTGAAAATAATCGTGTCCCTCTCATCGCCCTGGACGTTTTCCAGGCTCTTGATAAAGAAAGCCTCCTGACGATCTTCATCAAAGAAAGATTCATATTGCTGGTCCTCCATACGCCGCCTGCGGAGCACAGTATCAATGGCTAACTGTTGGACCTCACCAAAAGCGATGACGCCCAAAGAACGATTTGGGAATTGGCGGATATGTTCAAAAATCAGATCAACGACCTTTTCCGCTTCAATCACGTTTCCTTTGCGGCCCCCGCGATCATAGTAACCGGAGGGGACATAGGTATACTCTACTCCAACATTGGGTGCGCGATCCACATTGGAGGGGAATGTGATCAGGCTCCCCTTATAGATCTTTGCGTTAGAAAATGCGATTAAGTGCTCATGGCGGCTCCGGTAATGCCAGAGCAGGGTACGCTCCGGGAGCAATGCCGCTTCGTCCAGAATGGACTCGTAAGCACTGCCGTCATCGTACTCATCCTCATCACCAATATCTCCATCAAAGTCACTATCAGATACTGTTGCAGAGAAGAAATTTGTGGGCGGAAGCTGTTTGCTGTCGCCGGCAATAATGACCTGTTTCCCGCGCAGGATAGCGCCGATAGCGTTCTCTGTGCAGACCTGGGACGCCTCATCAAAAATGACCGTATCAAAGATGAACGTATCGGCTTCCAGGAACAGGCTGACCGACAGAGGGGACATCATCAGGCATGGCTTCAATGCTAAAATAAGATTCGGAATTGTCCGGAACAGGCGGCGAATGGGCATAATACGACGCTGTTTATTCAATTCCCGCTTGAGGACGCTGATTTCATCAACGCCGCTTGTGAAATGCTCCAGAGAAGGCAGACCATTGATGAGCTTCGAGCGAATACGCGAGCGGGCGATAGCAAATTGCAGTTTATCAAGCTGATCAAATTCTTGGATCACAGATTCCTGCGTTTTCCTGCGGAAGTTTGCTACCACAGGATACTCCGGCAAAACACTGTCCAGCCAAAGGCGGAAAAAGCGCTTTTGGAATACAGGCACAATAGAGGTCGAATCAATATGTAAAGTCTCAATCTGATGAATGTATTCTTTCAGCCCCAGGTCATAGCATTGGTTGCGAACTGTGCGAAAGTCAATCCACTCTTCCAGCGCCGCCAAATTGTTCATGCACTCGGTCAAACGTTCTGTCAATACGAACATGGGCATATCGTGCCATTCATCGGATGATTGAAAAAGTTTTGTAAACCATTCAAAATCTGGCCAGATTGCCGTGAGCTCTTGCCTAATCTGGTCGCTATATGTTTTGCAAAGACCTATTTTTTCGTCAGAGGTACAAATGTAGCGCAGGAAAGATTCGCCATACCCATCATGTCCCTCAATGGTTTTATAGAAAATAGAGGCCCAATCCAAAGCCTTGCGAACCATATCCCAGTCAGTTTCCAAGCCAGAATAGAGTGTTTCGTAGAGTTGGCGGAGAGAGCTTTCTTTCTCCTCATTGTGGGCAACAGTGATCCGCAGATTATCAAGGCTTTCCAGGCAGATGTGCATAAGACCGTAGGCATCAAGGAGTCTCTTCAATTCGTCAAAGTCCGTATTCTCCGCCTGATATAATTCTCCAAACATGGCAGCCAGCGAACCTGCATTTTCATCCATCCATTTCTTTTGTTCAGCCATGTGACGGAGCTGCTTCAAAAGTTCAAAAACTTCATCATCGGACAACTTCTTCCCGCGCTCGCGGGAGAGGCTTTGGACGAGTTTTTTATCTGACCGATACTGTGATTTGAAAAATTTGAGTGCAGAAGTGTATTCTGACTTGAAACGCAGATACATGGCGTCAAAGTCAATAGAGAAAATTTCACTTTCGTATGCCTGCGCGATTCCCTGCCGGATGGTGTTGTAAGCGCTGATCTGTTCTACAGCAGAATCGTAAAGGGATGTTATCACCGCTTTGTTGGACAGCTTCGACCATATTGCATAGCATGATGGGGCAGACATAATGTAAGCATGAATCGCATCAATGTGGGCGTCGATTTCAGCGGTGGATGCCAAGTTGCTGAAACTTGTAAAATCAGCAGCACTGTCATTTTGCATTATTTCTTGATGCAGTACCAAAATGCTTTCACGCTGCGCTAAAAAACTAGCCTTGGCTTTCTCACTCTCTTGAATTTCAATCAGTAACTGGGCAATCTCCTTATCCCCTGTCAACCAGGATACAGGCACTTTGGGAGATTGTCCGGCTAGTTTGAGAATTGCAGCCGCCTGCGTCAGATTGGAATATGACAGTTCAGCAGAAATCGACAGCGCCGACATAGCGGCATTGCCGACTTCTCCGATCCCTTTTATCTTTGGGATCAAACGATTCAAATGGGCAAGGATGTCGTGCCGCAGCTCATTGCTGACAAATTTTACGTTAGCCCCATACCAGGGATTGCTTTGGTAGTCGATGTTCATGCCGGAAACTGTATCTGCAAAGCGCGTCAGCCTGTTGATATAATTTGCATATATCGAGGGAGTAACCTGCTGGATTCCGTCAACGGGGAATATAATATCCGCATAGTCGGTCAGGTTTGCAAGAATCCCGTTTGCCTCATAGATTGTCTTGTGCAGAGGCTCAATGACGGTAAAAATTGCGGTAGAATATTCATTCAGACGATTCCTGTCAGCAGTCAACTGAGCCAGCCGCTGATAAGCGCCATCGCTTAGCGTAGCTTTCTGGCTGGCCAGGTTCAAAACGCTGCCCAACTGTGCCAGAGTATCTTTCTTGTTAGCCTTATAGCTGTGCAAAATCAAGCAGAAATCAGCTAATCCGGCATCTTTTAGCCGTTTATGTACCACTTCCAGTGCCGCCATCTTTTCTGAGACAAAGAGGACTTTCTTTCCATCGGCAAGGCACTCGGCAATGATATTTGTGATCGTCTGGCTTTTTCCGGTTCCGGGAGGGCCTTGCAGTACGAAACTGTAACCTTTCTTGGCGCAGAGGATGGCATCCTGCTGGCTGGCGTCTGCATCTACAACTTGAAATGTATGCTCGGGGGCTGTATTGTTATCGTGGTCAAAGTGGTCAATCACAGACAGATCGTGATCGACAGCAGTTGCGTCACCGCCCAAAGCGCGAACGATAGGATTTTTTAAGATCGCCTCCCGGTGATTCTCCAAATCACGATACATATTGATTTTGAGGAAAGACAGCAGCCCCAAACTGACCTCCGGAATAACGTCCCACTGGTTAGTGGATGTCAACCGGCAGATACTTTCAAAATATGATGAAAGACTATCTTCAACATTGAACTCGGGCAATTTGATCCCGAAATCGTGATCCAGCTTATAGGCAAGCGTTGGATTGACGATGATTTCATCCTCGTGGAGCGACATTACAAAAGGTGATGTGATAGACTCCCAGCTCAAAGAAACCGGAACCAGAACGAGTGGGGCGTCAAAGTGTACATTGGAGTGGTCGGACTCCGCCCAGCGCAAAAAGCCAAAGGAGAGGTATAGCACATTGACACCCTGTTCTTCCATAAAGGTTCTGGCTTTGCTGCGAAGGTTGCGGAGGGTGCGCTGTTGCTCCCTTATAGACTGATTTGTTTGTACAGAGCTGGTCCCCCCAATGGTATCTGTATTTTCCTCTTGAAAGCTGAGTTGCTGTTCCTCATCTACAAACGGGAATTCCAATGCGTGCTCATTAACAACAAAGCTGTCCCACAGATCATAAATACCAGGAAATTTGATTCTTAGATTGGAGCGGCGGGTATCACGATAGTTGAGTAGTCGGTTCCGTTTACCCATATCCAACAGCTTATTTTTCCAGGTTTCGAGTTTTATGTCCATATTGACCATTTAGCCCACCGCCTTATCTTGGCAACTCAGTTTAGAAGAACGTGTGTTTGCTCCCCGCCATAGGAATTGCGAGAAAACTGTCGATTCTTGGAAATATTATAAGGCATAATCGCTCAAATATCAACCCAGACTGCCAAGTTTCGGCGAGCAAATACAAAAATGCGATTGCCCATGAGTGTTAGTGGTAAACATTTTTGACAACGATGCTGAAAGCAGGGCATGGAACTGTCAAGGCCGGGGTAGACAGCAGATGTATCATTTGCCAGACTTAACCGTCACGTTCTCTTTGTTTACAGCATAGCAAAATTTGATATACGGTACCTCCTTCCTTTTGGGGCATTCCTTTACGAGATTTTGAAGAGACGGCGCGCCTGTTGGCACACCGCCTAGTATTGTGTACTGACCGTCAGCGTAGGTTGTATTCCGTCCTGATGAATTTGCCGTTCTTGAACACATCCCAGACCTCCAGGTAGTAGTCCCCGCCGGGGCAGGAGTGGAGCATCTCTGGAACTGCCTCCTCCCGCCAGGGCCAGAAGGGAGCGCCGATCATGCCCTCTAGGAGCGTCAGATGGATGTGTACCCACGGTGTCCCGTCTCCTCGCATCCTCGACCTGCCATTCTGCATGATCCACTCATCCTCGCCCATGGCGTTGTAGAGGCTGTAGAGCATCCGGCGGGTCTCGCACAGGTTGCGGATGAAGAGGTAGTCTCCGTCGGGATCGTTGAACCGTCTGACCTCGGTCTTGGGCAGCTCCGGCTGGTCGAACTGGCTCCAGTCGCAAGTGACTTCTGAAAGGGGCCCCGCCGGTCCGTCCGCAAAGTAGTTCTTGTCGTACCGGTTCACGTCCGTGATAGTGTAATTCGTGACATCATCGCAGCGGATTACGTCACCCGCCTGCGGGACGCACTGGCTACCGCCCTGTGGGACATTGATGGAGCCATCCGGATTTTTGCTGAGTGCGGAGGGGAATGCTACTTCCGCTTCGTAGGGCTTGTCCGGATAGATGGTGACGGTGTTGGTCTTGGCGTCGTAGGTGACCCCAAAGTCCAGCGCCTGTCCGATGCCCCAGAGTTTGACGTAGTTGTTGCCGTTGATCTCATAAGCTTCTAGGGGTATGCGGTAATCGTTGACGGCTACTGGTGTTGGCCATGAGGCCCGCTGTTGCCTGGAGTGCAGGGTTGCTGATGGTGATTCCTGCTAACAGACGCATGGCCTATGTTGTCCCATCCTCCTGGGCCTTATCATCGGAGCTCAACTGCTTGCTTCTTTGGAAGAAGTCCTGCTCCATCCGTTGGGCTATCGGTACATTTTATCACCCTACTTTAGTATATCTCTTATTGCTCCGTTTTTATCAGAGTATTTTATAAGTGAGTAGTATGAGATGCTGAAAATTATGAAAACTGACAAGAAAAAAGCCAAGCAAATCAAGAAATTACAGGAATTAAACCAGCTATGAAAAAGTTCCATTGGCGGATTCAATATAAGTCAGTCAATGGAACTTATATATTGCTAGAAATATAAGTCTTATAATTCTTTGATTTCACGGAGAATGCTTTGATTATAGCTTCGTTTTGTGATTTGAAGACAGTGTTCTTTTTCACGGAAGAAGCGGAGTTCCTGGAAGTCTTCCAGTAGGAAGCTAAACTTTCGGCGAAATAGCTTTGCTACATTTTGGTTAGCCGTTGTAAAGAAAATCTGACGATTGTGGGAAATTGCGATTTCACGCAGGAAATCCATCAGAGCCAGCACATTTAAATCATCGATATTGGCAACTGGTTCATCTAGAAGTAGAAAACTAGGTACTGAGCTTGTTACGAGATTCATCTGGAAAAATACCGAAATTACCAGAGCGGTGCGCTGCCCTGTACTCATGCGGCTGATGGGAATCTCTTCCTCGTTTCGGAAAGCCACCAATTTTTGATTGACTATGCCCAACCCCGAAAATTCTTGTGGAGAGTGGATGGCCAGGAAAATTTGGCTAATCTGAGCTACATTCTGAGAGATAAAACTTTCTGCATAGGCCTCGGGAGGTTGAAGCTTTTCCAATTCGTCGCATAAAATTTTGCATTGCCCTGCCTTTTTTGTAATTTCTGCTTTTTCGATATGTAATCGTTTCTTTGCTTCTTGAGTTTGCAGAGACATTATAATATCGTGCGCCAGATTATAGATGTGTTGGCACAGGGCTTGCACGGACTCTCCGCTTAATGATCGGTCCGCAATCATTGGGGTTATTGCTTCCCAAAAAGCAGCTATCTGCTCTAATTGTAACGATTCTCGTTTCATCTGTATCAACTGTTTTCGTTTCTGTTCAAGAGAATGCCTGCACAAACTAGTTGTATTAGCTTGTTTTTCTAAAGCAACCAGATTCTCGGATAAGCGTCCATCATACTGATTTTTCTGCTCCTCCCAGTCCAACTGCGCAGTAAAAATCGCCGTAATCAGTGCCTGGTCAGAGGCATCTGGAGAAAGAGAAAGATACTCAGCGGAAGCTTCGCTCAAAAGCCTCTGCCGACTGGTCAAAATGTCTTCTATAGTATATGATAAATTTATTTTTTCCAGTTCTCTTTGCAGGGATTCCCTGATTTGGGTTGCTTGCATTTCTAATGTATTCAGTTGCTCTCGGATACTATCATATTCATGGCGGAGGTCAACACCGCTTTGAATTTTGGGAAATTCTTCTCTAACTGCGTTCAGTGCGTTGTTGTATTCTTGAACGATGGTTTCCTGTTGGTTGAGCTTTTTCAATGCAGATTTATTTCTTTGAATGTCATTTTTTATTTCATGTATTGCCTGATAAAGCGACGATAAGCGTTGGCTACCTTGTGCGAACTCTTTTTCCAGATGAGCATGCAAAATTTCTCCTGTAATTCCGTCTGTGCCGCACAAAGGGCAAGTATGCCGCTGTTTATCCAATTTGTAAATTTCCTGCCCTACCGAGCTGAGTGCAGAGAATAGTTGCGTTCGTTTGCCCTGGCTAAGTTCCTCCTGGTCAATTTTGTCCTGTACAGCATCAAGTTCTGTATTCAGAGATCTACATCCTTTTTGTAGCTCCTGCGCTTCTTCTCGAAGTTGCTGTATGGATTTAGCGGGTGTTGTTTCTAGAATCTCCGCATATTTATCGATAAATTGTCGAAGCAGGAGACACTTCCTTTCGTAGGACAAGCGCTGTGCAAGGCAGTTTTCATAGTTCGTAATCGCTGTTTTATGATCAGAACGGAACTGGAGTTGCTTTATCGGGGGCCGTAGTGTCTGGATAGAATGCAGCGCCATCTGGGCTTTACGAGAAGCTGTCAGCAAATCCAACTTTTCATTGGATAAAGCATTTTGCAACGTCTCCGCCTCTTTTAGATTTTCCGAAAGCTGTTGAATCTCATTCGTAAGAGTACAATATTGATTTTTATGCTCTGCCAGTTCCTCCTGTAGCTGTGTCGGCGAAGGAACTGGGGCGAGCCCTTTGACCTTATCGTATTCTGCCAAAATCATTTGAGTTTTCCCAAGGAGACCCTCTAGTGGTTCCTCCGGATCAAAGCACAGACCAGATGTTGCCAAGTATGTGCGGAGGCCTATTTTGTCTGCTGGAGGCACTTTTACTAGCTCTCCTATCCGTGTGTCTAGCTGGGCTAGATCTTCCTCGTATTTTGTAATAAGCCTTCTGCACTCTTCCTTGTAACGCTCAAGATTACGCCACATATCAATTGTTTCTGGCCCGTACAAAATTTTGGAAAAGGCGTCAGATAGGTTTGGCTCTTCCTTCGCAAATAAAAACGTCTCATCCACAGATAGATAGTTAAAGCGGTGAAACAGATTTTGTATCTGTGGCGCGGTGCGACTTTCATTTCGACTTCTAAAAAGGTATCGCTCACGAGCTTTTTTGTCTGCAGACGTGCGGGGCGGAGCTAGTTTGGTAGCGTGACCGTCTATTTCTGCTGTCAGCAAGACTTCTGACTGAACGGAGGAATCATTCGCTCCTGCGGGATTACGAATCGATCCAGTCATAGCAAGCTCGATTGCCGAAAGTACAGATGTTTTTCCAGATCCATTCAGACCATAGAGCAAATTAACCGCCTGGAAGGGAATCGTCCAATCCTTAGGGTAATAATGTGCTCGGAAGCCCCGTGGAATTTCTATCGAACGGAGTGTGGACAGTTTGCAACTGTCAGGAATTTCTGTGAGGGAATTTGTTGCTTTTTGCATCTCGATTGTGTTGCTTACATAGGCATCCAATATTTTTTTGGAATATTCGTTCAGGCAAAAGCCCAAGCCATTCTTATCCAGCCGATCCATCCAATTTTCACTGGGCAGTATCATCTTTTCGCCTGTAGTATCTGCTTGGATTCGGCCTACAGGAACACATTCGGACAAATATTCCATGGGAATCATCAGATTTCTTGTGTATTCTGTGTTGCTGGAGAAGGAAATTCGCTGTTGCATATCAATCTTGTTTAGCTGCGCTTCTTCTAGGATACTGATCCAATAGAGGTTCCAACTAAGATCATTTGCTAGTTGGAAATATACAGGCTCAATCACCTCGGTAACAAAGCTGTCCCCCCACTGGTCCCATTGGTCCCACGGAGTTGCATCTGTGAATGTAAAGAGATATTTTGCAAAAGGGCGTTGGGGCTCCCCAAACAAAGCATTTGCCCATGCATAGGGGATTCCATGCCAGTTGCCAGGGGTATCAATTTCAAGGCCTGTTTGTTCGATGAGTTCAGGGATCGGATTCGCTTCCGCCATTAGTAATATCCCCCTTCAATGAAACAGCGTTACCCTGCGTGATGTCTGTTGAGAATTTTGGTTCACAGGCCACTTTTTGCTGGACTGGATCACGATAGAAAACACGGACAAACTGTCGGAGTAAATCCTCATTATCATAGCATTCTTCCTTCCGTAAAAACTGCACATGCTTCTGTGCTTTTAGTGTTGACTGCGCATATGCAACTAACGCGTTTTTTTCCTCTGTTCGAAAATTGATGCTGGGTTTTCCATTTTGAGCAGGTTGATAACAGAAACTATGGGGGGCCTTTAATGGGACACACTGCGGGGGAAGCTCCGTGTCAAATACAGCAATCAAAGATAGCAGTAAATCTAACGCATCTGTGGCAGCATCTATATCAGCATTGTCTGAGAGGAGTGTCCAGGCAGAAAGATTTTCTCTCTCATCGATTTCCAGTACATTATTACGAAAATCTGCAAGCGCCAGAGCGAAAAATTGGTCTGAATCAAATTTGCTGGGAATATCGAGTGGGAACCGGTATGGTTCTTTGACCGCTTTGCTGAATGTGCAAAGGAGATTATCTTTAGGACAAGTTGCATCTATCCTTTCCTGGAGTGTTCCCAGAGGCTCTACGCATTCCTTCCAACATTTTGCGTCTGAATCATAGCAGAACAGCTCCTGAGCATGTATATCTGGAAGATGTACTTTTCCATATCCTGAGAACGAAGACATCGGGATATTAAGCTCCAGAGCCTCCTCGTGTCCGAGGCTGAACCAAACCTCTGTCCGACGAAGGCGCATTAATGCGCCAAAAAGCCAGTGCTTTCCATTCTCGCGCCGAAGAGAGTCTTTTGTGCACCACTTGTCGTATATATCATCGCTGTGCTTGCGATAGAAACAGGACCAGGAGATATCAATCGTTTCAGCGGGCTTATCAGGGCATCTCTCCTGATAAAGCGCTGTCCCTTTAGCCCAATTGCAGGTGATATAATTTCCGGAGTCCGCATGCTCAAATAATTCCCATCGGAGCCGGGAAAATACACGGTCTTTTGGGTGAGGATTTAATTGCGGATGTAGTATCGTAAGTCCAGGCATCAGCAGATTATCCTTCTGGAATGCTTGCCACGTAATGTCGTTGTTCATAGAATCAGCGCAAAGCAGAGTCAGCAGACGATGTTCTAATGTAAAAATCACGTTGCTTGTTGACATTCCAGCTTGTTCGCAAAGACAGTTGCGATCGCCCATGGGCTGAGTTTTTAACTGAGGAACGAGGCATAGAACTGTTTTGCCATCTCGCTTCCCCAAAAAGCAGTAAAATAGCGCAGTAACAAAAGCCCTTTGATTGGTGCCGTCAGAAATCCATGCCTTATCCAGTAAAAAGATATTTTCATCTGCAGATGCTCGGTGCATAAATTCTTGAAATTCATCTACCGTAATCCCCTGACAAGGAAGGACCCAAAGCTTCTGGTTTTTGGGGCGTAGCTGCTCATCTGCTATAATTCTCTGAAGTACCGAATAGGAAATGCAGTATTCTGGAAACAAAACCAAGTCGTGATTTCGGCGTGCCGCTAAGCGGAGCAGATCCAAGCACTTTTTGTCATGTTCCGGGTTTTCAATCCAGACGCCATGCCGATTGAAGAAAAATTGGCCCTGCATCTGTACACGCAACATAGAGTAATTACTCATGCCGGAATTGCAACAGACTGGTGTGTGCCATGCGATATTATTCTTCACCAGTTCATCCTGGAGATCAACAAATTCGATGCCGTCCATTCGACCCTTCCT
>Ga0137308_102530_pt1 | contig 11858 bp, 12 predicted proteins | sample Inofrocosms_June_FD_97181 | JGI IMG/M metagenome (GOLD analysis project Ga0137308, IMG submission 97181) | Mouse cecal microbial communities from Vienna, Austria - N-Acetylneuraminic and N-Acetylglucosamine D2O microcosms_June | ecosystem: Host-associated > Mammals > Digestive system > Large...
CACCCTCCTTAATCATAAAATCCGTTTTCCTCAATGCCCTTTTCCAGAATGGACGCTATCAACACATCCAGCTCCACGCCGTTTATCTCGCTGACCACGATCAGCTTCGCAAGGGTATTCTTTTCCACCGGAACCGAATACCGTTCCTCGTCCGGACACAGCTCACGCACACAGACACCGAGCGCATCCGCAATCTGGCAAAGCGTGCTTATATCCGCCTCCCGGATTCCCGCCATGATGTCCAGGAGCATATTCTCCCGGACACCGGAAAGCGCTGCCAGCCCCGGTATGCTCATATCCATCTCTTTCATTGCATTTAAAACCTTATCACCTGTGCTTAAAATCCCTGTTCCCATTATCGCTCCCTCCTATTCCGTTTTGCTGCCGAAAGAAAATGCCGTGTTTTCTTTCGCCTTTGTAGCTGTAAACTTTGTTTTCACTTCCGCCACCTTTGACTCCAGAACGGAAAACATGGCTTCCACCTGTTCCTCTGTGTAGTCATAGGCCGATCTGTTGGAGAGGTTTTCAATCCGCCCGATTGCGTCAATCGCCTTATTGATACGGTACTCCCCAAGCCGGATAAATTTCTCCGCTTTCGTTTCCTCTGCCTTTCCCGCAGGCGTGTTTTCTGTTACGTTTTCCATAGCTTCACCCATATTTTCGCTCATATCTTTTTCCTCCATTTTCCATATGGTTCAGGGCATACAGATTTTCCATATGCCCCGTGCTTAAAATACTTTTTTACTTTTTCTTTTTGGGAAATTCCAGCTTCACCTTATACTGCGAGCCTTTGATTTCTTTCCCGTCTTTGGTATAGGAAAAGTCCTCCACGCCCTCCGGTATCAGGTACGCATCATAGCTGCCCTTCTTCCCCTTCAAGTCTTTTACGAGGGTCTTTTTCCCGTCCAGCAGGCTTTTTACCTGGCTGTCGGTAAGTGCCGCCCCCATTGCCCTGGACACGTTCATGCCGCATTTATTTTTACAGTAAGCGCCGAATTTCCCTTTTATCACATCGCCCCCGCACTTCGGGCATTTTCCAAGAGATTCCTGCGTGCCGCCCCCGAACATGGATTTCTGTTCGTCACTGATACTGTGGTAAGTCTGCACAAGCCCGTTTACCAGATCGGTAATCCCGTCCATAAACGCCTGCATAGGATATTCCCCCTTTGCCACAAGGGTAAGGGCATTTTCCCAATCAGCGGTAAGCTGTGGGGATTTCACCACGTCAGGAAGCACGGTGATCAGCTTCACCCCGTCCTCCGTAGGGAGCATCTGCTTTTTCTCACGTTTTACGAAACCGTCCTTGACTAACTTCTCAATCACGTCCGCCCGTGTAGCGGGTGTGCCAAGCCCTTTCCGTTCTACATCATCACCCATGTCCTCCGCCCCGGCACGTTCCATTGCCGACAATAAACTGTCCTCCGTAAAGTGCTTCGGCGGCTGCGTAAAATGCTCTGTTACGTTCGTCCGCACTCCCTCAAAAACCATCCCTTCCGAAAGCTCCGGCAGCTTCCTGTCCTCTTTTTCCTTATCTTCCGTGGTTTTATAAGAACGCTTCAGGGCAGCTTCAAAATCTTTCCACCCGTTCCTTATTACAGATTTCCCGGAAACAGAAAAAACAGCGCCGCCACAGTCAAGCTCCGCCCTGACTGTTTCATACTCGTGTTTTTCCCCCGTGGCGCATAGCAGGCGGTTGGCGGCAAGGGAGAGGATTCTCATTTCCCCCTCCGGCACGGTGGCAAGGTCAGCCTTTGCAATCTCCATTGTGGGAATGATTGCGTGGTGGTCTGTCACTTTTTTGCTGTCCATTACCCTCCGGACATCCGGCTCTGCCCCGGACGGTTCTTCAAAGAGGATTGCCTTATAGACCGCCCCAATCACATTTCTTGCAGTATCCTCCATATCGTCCGATAAATACTGGCTGTCCGTCCGGGGATAGGTGACCAGCTTTTTCTCATAAAGGCTCTGCGTATATTCTAAGGTCTGCTTTGCTGTAAATCCAAATATGCGGTTCGCATCCCTCTGTAACGTAGTCAGGTCATAGAGCTTCGGCGGCTGTACGGTTTTCTTCTCTTTTGTGACAGATACAACCGTGGCGGTTTTTCCTTCACTGGCTGCAGCAATGCTTTCCGCCTGTACCTTTTCAGCTATCTTCTCTGTTGCCGCATCCATGCCGCCCGCCAAGATATGCGCCGTATAATACGGCTCTTTCCTAAAATTCCTGATCTTTTCCTCACGCTCCACCAGCATGGCCAGCGTTGGTGTCTGCACCCTGCCGACCTTTAGCACCTTGCCGCCATACAGGACGGTAAAGAGCCTTGTGCCGTTCAACCCCACAAGCCAGTCCGCCCTCTGCCTACACAGTGCGGAGTGGTAGAGGTTATCATAATCGCTTCCCGGCTGCAGGTTCGCAAATCCCTCACGGATTGCGCTTTCCTCCATAGAGGAAATCCAGAGCCGCTTTATGGGCTTCCTGCACCCTGCCTGGTCATACACAAGGCGAAAGATCAGTTCCCCCTCCCGCCCTGCGTCTGTTGGATAGTTGGAATAGGTGACTTAGAGAATATCCATTATTCAAGGGTTTCCAATGCCCCTATGAACTTGTAATGGATAGTAAGTCGTTGAATTTTCTGCCCGTCAACTTCTACGGGTTCAGAAACAAGAATTTTTTCTATCAGTTGATTGATTATCTTAAAATTGAGTTCCGTTATTCCTGCATAACCGCTTATCTGCTCCGCAAACTGCTCAATGGAAGATAACTGCTCTTTGTCCGCTATGGCACTTTTTTCAAGTTCCTTTATCTTGGCTGTCAGTTCTTCCTGCTCGCTGTCATACCTTGCCGACAACATCTGAAAACGCTTTTCGGTCAGCAGTTCCCTTGTCAAGTCCTCGTACAGTTTGGCATACAGGTTTTCAATCTCCGACACACGCTGTTTACATTGCCTTAGTTCCTTTTTCTGCTGTTCCCTGTCCGCTGACATTTGGAGATTAAGACGCTCGGCAATCTCCGTTACCATAGCTTTCCTGTCCGTCAGTGCCTGTCCTGCGTGTTTCTGAATGTCTGCAAGCACAACTTCGTGAACCGTCCTCGCCTCAATGGTGTGTGCTGAACAGCCCTCTTTCCCAAACTTACGGTATTTGGTACAGCAGTAGAAAGTCTTGTCTAATACATTGTTCCGCTTTCTTTTCTGCTCGACTTTGGCAAGCATGGCACTCCCACAATCAGCGCACTTGATAACCCCTCGGAAGATGTTGTCATATCCGCTTGAGCTTTCCCCAATAACGGGCGGTCTGCTCTGCAAAATCTTCTGCACGTTGTTCCAACGGTTCTGTTCGATAATCGGCTCATGCGTGCCATAGATGATTTCACGCTCCGCATACGGGATATACTGTCTTTTCTTGGAACGCATGGTCTTAGTTGGTTTGTCCGCAACAGTAAGGTTTCCTGCATAGACGGGATTGTGCAATATCTGACTGACATAGGCAGTATCCCAGTCATACATTTTTTCCTCGTCCATAAAACGCTCAAACAGTTCCTTTTTATAGAAACTCGGTTTCAGCACTTTCGCCTTACGCAAGCGGTTACAGATAGTGTGAAGCCCCACACCCTCCTCGGCGATTGAGAAAATCAGTTCCACAACGGGGGCGGTCACTTCATCAATGACAAGGTGGTTATGGTCTTTCTCGTCTTTCTGATAACCGAATGGGGCGGTAGTAGCCATATACTTGCCCTGCATTCTCCTTGCGTGGAGTGCGCTCTTGATTTTCCTTGACGTGTCCTTTGCGTACATTTCATTAGATAACCTCGCATAAAGAAGGATAGATTTCAGAGTTCCACATACCCGACAAAGTTGTAGTAGATTTTGATGTCCCGATGGGTCTCCCCGGCGATTTCATACTTCTCGCCCACCTCGATGCGCTTTACCAGCCGCAGAAGCGAGGGGCGGTCCAGTTCCTCAAGCTGGGCATAGTCCCTGATGACGGCCAGCCATTCGTCGGTGGCCTGCTCGTCCTCCTGGGTGGCCTCCAGCTGGGCGGTGAGCTGCGTCCGCTGTTCCAGCTTGCTTCTGCGTTCGTCCTCATAGCGGTTCATCAGCTGGACGCACAGAGCCTCCGGCATGACGCCCTTCACCTTGTCCTCGTAGGCCAACACCACCAGCTTCTCCAATTCAGCCAACCGCTTGTCCACCGCCGCCAGCGTTGCCCGGAGCGCCTTTGTCTGCTCCAGGCTGGCGGCGTTCTTCTGAGCGAGGATTTTCTCCTTAAGTGCGGCGGGACTGTTCTGCGCCAGCATCGCCTTGGCGTGGATGTCCAGCAGGAGCAGCTTCGTCAGCACCTTGAAGTTGATGATGTGGGACGAACAGGCCGCCTTGCCCCCGCATCCGTAGCGGTTGCACATATACGCCATGTAGCTGCCAAGATGTCCATCGGCGTGGCGTTTCCGGCTCTTGTAGTCCTTCAACACCCTCATGGACGACCCGCAATCCATACAGTAGAGAACGCCAGCAAACAAAGAGATTTCTCCATCGCTGCCGGAGCGTCCCTTTGACGGATGATTGTCCAGCCTTTGAACGGCATCCCAGACCTCCTGAGAGACAAGCGGCTCATGGGTATGCTCCACCTTGATCCAGTCCTCTTTCGGCTTGCTGACCTGCTTGTGAACCTTGTAGGATACGGTACCGGTCTTGTTCTGCACCATGTGGCCCAGGTAGACCTCATTGCGGAGAATGGTCTTGACCGTCACATCGTTCCAATAGGGCGTCTCACCCCGCAGGTTCGGCCTGCCCTCCGCCATGTAGTAGAAGCCACGGGGAAAGGGTACGCCCTCCTCATTCAGCGTCCGGGCGATTTTCCGAAAGCTGTCCCCCTGCAAGCGCATATCGAAAATGCGGAGAACGACAGGTGCGGTCACTGGGTCGATTTCAAGGATGTGCTTGTCCGCCGGAGATTTTCGGTAGCCGATGGGAGCGTAGCAGCCGACATACTTTCCCGTCCGAAAGGTGGACTGCTTGACGGCGCGGATTTTGCTGCTGGTATCTCGTGCGTAGAGGTCGTTCATGACATTTTTCAAAATCACCAGCATCTCGTTGTTTTTGCGGATGGTGTCCACGCCGTCATTGAGAGCGATGAACCGGCAGCCCATCGAAGGGAACACGATGTCCGTATACCGGCCAGCCTCGATGTAGTCTCTGCCGAGACGACTGAGGTCTTTGCATAAAATCAGATTGATTTTCCCCGCTCTGGCGTCGGCAATCATCTGATTGAACATGGGCCGGTCGAAGGTCGTACCTGAGACTCCGTCATCGCAGTAGGCGGAATAGAGGTTCCAGCCCTGCTCCTGCACATAGCGGCTGAGCATGATTTTCTGATTTTCGATGGACACGGACTCCCCGGTTCTCTCATCGTCCCGACTGAGTCTGCAATAGATTCCAACATTGTATTTTTCCTGCATCTTGTTTTTTTACCTCCCTGGACGCAGGAACATAGCATCTGTTACCTGCCTCCATTATAGCCGCTTTAGCACTGTAAAGCAATATCTTTCGTGGCAGACAGAGAAAATTTTTATGCCGTCTGCCGTTGGCTGCGCTCCAGTTCTATCGTGTCCAGGACTTCACCCATCTCCGGCTTTTCGGAAAACCGGCTGATGAGGTGATAGGTCACGCCGTCCATTTCCACATCAAGCCCCAGGTTCAAAAACACGCCCCGGCATCCGCCGTATTCAAAGCCGGGAAGTTCTCCCGCCACTGTGATTTCTACTGGCCTTTTCTCTGTTTTCATGCGATACCTCCCATTCTCCGCAGAATGTCCACGGTGTTGCCCAGCGCACAATAAAGCGCCTCATTGTCTGGATTTTTCATGCTGAACTTCGCCGCCATGCGGATTTCCCGTAGGACAATCTCCACCTCCCGTGTGGTATAGCCATTTTGAACGGCGGCGATTGCCAGGTTAGCGAGATAGACGCAATCGGTACGACCCAGCTTGTCCCGCACCGCCATTCTGCCGAGCTGCTCCAGGATGCCGTCACGAGATTTCACGGTGACCGCCGTTCTGTCCTCCTGCCATAAGACCTCGCTGTTTTGAATTTCGGTAGCCGCTACCGATAACAGGTGGATGCCCTCGTACATATACATCTTGTTCAGCGCCTGACGCCTGCTGGGAGCATATTCCTCGGTGATGCGGGCATCCAGCTTCGGCCTGCCCCGCTTGCGCCTGACTTCCTTTGTCTTGATTTTTTCCATTGTCCGGCCTCCCTTCAAAAACAAAAAACGCAGATACAATAAGACCGACCCCAGCATAACGCTGTGGTTCGGTCTATGTATCTGCGTAAAAAATATGTGCAGTATTCAGTTCCCTATTATGGTAGCGCAAACAGATGTTCCTGTCAATGGCTTTTGGGTAAATTTTGTCGAAGGCTGACAGATGCGGCGGTCATGCGCTACCGGGCAAGCAGGGCGTTTGTATATACAAACGCACAAAACCACGGTTCCCGGCGATGCCGGAAACCCGCAGGTTTTGCTTGTTGGGAAACATCCCAAGCCCTTTGAACAGACCGCTCTGCTGGTCTGGCTACGGCTCTGCGAGCCTAAGAAGCTGTTTAGTATCTATTCAAAAGCAAACGAATAAAAGCGAGAGAAAACATTTGAAAAGAGTTCTGCAATTTGCGCTCGCAGTTTTTCCAAAGTCTGCGACATTTATCGATCCAAGCAAAAGAGCGCTCGACAATCCAGCGTTTTGGCAGAACAGCAAAGGTGTGGAGTTCACTGCGTTTAACGACCTCAACATCTGCGCCAGAAAGAGTGTTGATGGCGTTGGCAAAATTTTCTCCGGTGTAACCTCCATCCACCAAAATCTTCTTGAGCATAGACAAATGATTCGTTATATCACAATAATAGTCAACCATGTCGATTGCTCCGTTCCGGTCGGCCACATTGGCAGTTGTTACCATGATCATGTGGGGCAGCCCTAAAATATCCACTCCAATATGCAATTTTATTCCAGATACTTTTTCCCCGCGTCATAGCCTTTCTCTTCAGCAGTATCAGCATTTTGAATACTTTTGGAATCAACGATCAGCATGGTTGTCTGCGTCATACGCCCGTTTTTCTCCCGCTCTGCTTCCACCAGCTTGCGCAGGACTCTATCGAGAACACTGACCCCATTTTCGTCTGGGCTTGACCATATATCATAATGGTAGCGCACATTTTGCCATTTTGGAAAATCGTGTGGTATGGCCCGCCATGTGCATCCTTCTTTTAGCAGATACAAAACCGCACAAAACAGGTCATATAAGTCATATTTGCGGGGATGTGTTCTCTTTTTTGCTCTGATCAATTCCTTGCGTATTTCTTCAAATTGTTCCCGACTAATGTCACTCGGATAGCTTTTTCTCATCTGCCTCCGCCCCTTCCTGCTCTGCTATTATAGCGCATTCCAGGACGGTTTGATAGATACTAAACAGGTTCTTAGACCTCCCATTCATAGTCCTTTTATCAACAGGCTTCTTTGCGTCTTTTGGAAGCAGCCACATGGTTCCTATTTTTTCCGCTTTTTGAATTTTACCCTCTTTGCAGTAATATTGTACCATTCTGTTTGTAAGCCCCCATTTCAAGGCGGCTTCTTTAGTTGTCATAAAATCCATAATCGTTTCCTCCTGCAAGATATTATATTTCGTTCAAACGAAAAAAACAAGTTGCTATTGTACTTGCTTTTTCGTTTTGAAAGAAGATATAAGAATGATATGGATTTCATCGTTGCCGGCATTACTGGTAAAATCAAAACTTTTGGATTTTTCCGCAATGCCGGTCTTTTGGTCATCTGCACAAGGGATAAAGCGGAAATCATATGTCGCCTACTGCAAGCCGAGTGCAGTCAGTGAAGAACAGAGGGAACGGGCAAGGCAGATGATAATTAAGCGTAATAAAGTTATTGTAATATTTGAAATTAGATATTTTGCATGATATACTTTGATTTGGTATTTGGCGTAAAAATCAACTCTACGGATCGTAGAACTCATAAATTGAGGAATCTCTACGGTGCATGGGTGTATTTTGGATAGAAAAATTTGTATTCTTATTTCCGAGGAGGAAAAGTCTATGGATCAAATAAAAATTGGAAAATTCATAGCAAGCCGTCGCAAAGAAAAAAATATGACACAAAGGCAATTGGCAGACATTCTTGAAATAAGTGATAAGACAATCTCTAAATGGGAATGTGGTAAAGGCTTACCGGAAGTACAGCTTATGATGCCGCTTTGTAATTTGTTAGGGATAAATGTGAATGAGCTTCTTTCGGGTGAAAAAATTTCTGCCGATGAGTATCAACGGAAAGCGGAGGAAAACATGATGACATTGGTAAAAGGAAATAAATATGTGAAAACATATAAACCATTGATAGGATGGATTGTTTCATTTGTAGTGATTGCTCTATTTTTGGGATTTGGGTGGAACTCATTAGGAAACGCTCAAATATTATCCAAAATAGTAATTATAATGGTAATGACATTTGTTGATGTATTGTTTACGATTATTTATAAAGGGGAATATGTTTATTGGATTGTTTATGGTCCTGACTTTGAAACCGCAAAAAATTCTGATTCTCAGAGAAGGAAAACGTATGCATGGAAGTATTTAAGAATATTTCTTGCTGCGAGTATAATTTTAATGATATTTTTATTTGGAAGTATGTTGCTTAACTTATCAGCGAGTTTTGATTTTATAATATTTTTGGTTGTTGGTATAACGGCGGGATTGACAACTGTTCCAATAAAATTTTAGACTATAAGTTTGCACGACTGAACGGAAAGCGGAGAACCATCATAAGTACATCATGGGCAGCATTATCGTGAAGTATTCCCCGACTGTTACAGCTGTACACTATCAAAGGAGTGAGAAAAGTTTTAACTGAATGCATTCTCGTAACGGTTCAGTGCCCTGTCTGAACTGTTACGTTAAAAGAATAAAAATATAAAAAAACTAAAATTTTTATTGCAAAGAGAGTTTTGCTGTGTTATAATCAATTTCGTTGGGGTTGCTAAGTGAAAAGCGGTATATTAAAAGAAATATTATCCTAAGAGTAAGGAATGGCTGGCAACTTTTACTTTAGCATTTCCGGCTGCATATCATACAATGACAGAGCGTTCGGTTGTTAATCGAGTTGTTGCAGGTTTGAGTCTTGCTCGGGGAGCGCAAGACATGGAAGTGCAGGAAGAAGCCGGGGAGCGCCGGATGGAGGCATCCGCCGCGGCAGCCCGTGTGCTTCCGGAGAGACACAAGGGAAGCAGAGAAGACAAGGCTCCATGGTCAAGCGGTTAAGACATCGCCCTTTCACGGCGGTAACACGGGTTCGATTCCCGTTGGAGTCATTAGAAGCCTATTAAATGAATATGTTCCCGAAAGGGTATGCGGACCTTTAGCTCAGTTGGTTAGAGCAACCGGCTCATAACCGGTCGGTCCTGGGTTCGAGTCCCCGAAGGTCCATTGGAGAGTAATCTCACCGCAGGAAAACATAATATTTGGCCCAGTGGCTCAGTTGGTTAGAGCGTCGCCCTGTCACGGCGAAGGTCGTCGGTTCGAGTCCGATCTGGGTCGTTGTACACATTCTTTTTGTTTTGGGGTCTTAGCTCAGCTGGGAGAGCATCTGCCTTACAAGCAGAGGGTCATAGGTTCGAGCCCTATAGGCCCCATTTTTGTGTTTAAAAACGGTGTTTGTCCGGTTTAGAATTAAGTTTTCGGACGATCTGTTTCGCACGAAAGCATTGTTGAAATGTATGGATGTGCCATCGTGTTGCCGTGGAAATCGTGTCGTGGAAAGTTTTTCAAATATGCTCTGGTTTTTGGTCAGCTTAGAGGAATCTAAGCTTTTTTCTACTATTGGTACTCCATTCGGCCATAAATTTAACTTTGAGTAGATTATGCGAGAGTTTTTTCGTTCTTATGGAGTAGTATTATGTTCTAAGGCCATTTTAACAAAATAAAAGTTAAAAAGGTTATGAAAGAAATCATACTTTAAGTAATTGCAAAGCTTAGGGAGGAATGAAAGTGATTAAAATTATTACGGATTCATGTTCGGATATCATGGATAATCAAAGGGAGGACTTGCTGATCCTTCCTATAACGATTACCTTCGGAACGGAAGAGTTTCAAGACGGCGTAAACTTGACACATAAGGAATTTTACGAAAGATTAATTGAAAGTGACGAGCTTCCCATTACCAGCCAGATTCCTCCGGCTGTGTTCGAAGAGGCGTATAAGGCAGCCGCAGGTCAGGGAGATGAGATTATTGTAATAACTATTTCCTCTAAGCTTTCGGGTACTTATCAAAGCGCGAATATCGGAGCCGGGGATTATCAGGGAAAGGTATATATCGTGGACAGCGAGAACGCAAGTCTCGGAGAGAGGATCTTGGTGGAATATGCGCTTCGTCTGAAAGATCAGGGATTTTCAGCAGAGGATATTGTGGAAGCGCTTGAAAAGGAAAAAAAGAATATCCGCTTGATCGCATTGCTTGATACTTTGGAATACTTAAAAAGAGGCGGCCGTATTTCAAAGGCTGCCGCATTAGCCGGAAATTTGCTGTCTATCAAACCTGTCATTGCCGTACAGGGAGGTGAAGTGGCTGTCCTTGGCAAGGCGAGAGGCTCTAAACAGGGAAATAATCTGCTGGCGGAAGAGATTGCAAGGGCTAACGGCATCCAGTATAATATGCCTTTTATATTGGCATATACGGGACTGACAGATGTGGTTATACAAAAATATATTGATGACCATGAGAGCTTATGGAAAGGAATTGTGGAACGTCCGGTTCCGGCCAGTGTGGGCGGCGCAATTGGCACACATATCGGACCGGGAGCTATAGGAATAGCTTTTTTTGCGGCTTCAAATAATAATGACACGAAATAATTTCAATAGTTATTTGAACCGCTGTGAATAGCGGCAACGGATAGTATTCATGGAGAGCGGAGAAAGCGCACACGGAGGTATAGATATGAAAGAAATAAATCAACAGTTTTTAACCGGAGAAAGAGCTTTGTTTCAGGAAAAAGACAGCCATATCAGCTATTGTACATTTGCGGACGGCGAATCGCCTTTAAAAGAAAGCTCCGATCTTGAGATCGAAAATACGTTATTTCGCTGGAAATATCCTTTGTGGTACAGCAGGAATGTAATTATGAAAGATTGCACTCTGTTCGATATGGCAAGAGCGGGAATCTGGTATACGGAGAATATTTCCGTCAGGGATACTATTATCGAAGCACCAAAGAATTTCCGCAGGTCAAAAGGGATTGTGTTAAAGAATGTGTCATTGCCTAATGCGGAAGAGACGCTGTGGAATTGCGAGAATATTGAGATGGATACCGTTACTGCCAAGGGGGATTATTTTGCCATGAACTGCAGGAATGTGAAAGCAGTAAATTTTTCACTGGTGGGAAATTATTCTTTTGACGGGGCTTCCAATGTGGAAATCCGTAATTCCAGAATGCTGTCCAAGGATGCTTTTTGGAATGCGGACAATATTACAGTTTACGACTCCTTTATATCCGGAGAATATCTGGGCTGGAATTCCAAGAATATTACGCTTATAAATTGCACAATCGAAAGTCTTCAGGGTATGTGCTATATAGATAATTTGGTGATGAAGAACTGCCGTCTGATTAATACGAATTTAGCGTTTGAATACTCTCAGGCGGATGTGGAGATTGTGGGCAGTGTGGACAGCGTGCTTAATCCCAAGGGCGGTATCATCCGTGCGGACAGAATCGGTGAGCTGATTATGGACGGCAGAAAGGTGAAGCTGGATCAGACGAAGATTGAGGCGGGAGAAATCGGAAAAACTTCCGATTGTGCGGAGTGGGAAGTGTG
>Ga0137308_102532_pt1 | contig 11855 bp, 18 predicted proteins | sample Inofrocosms_June_FD_97181 | JGI IMG/M metagenome (GOLD analysis project Ga0137308, IMG submission 97181) | Mouse cecal microbial communities from Vienna, Austria - N-Acetylneuraminic and N-Acetylglucosamine D2O microcosms_June | ecosystem: Host-associated > Mammals > Digestive system > Large...
TGATAATGGGGAACTGATATTATATCTGACAAGGACGGGAACGCATAGCGATTTGTTTTAAAATTGAATCATTGAAGATATTACATAAACTATTGCAGTTGATGTCAGTTATGACACATGATAATCGTTTTGCGGACGTGTATAGTCCGGACATGGAAAGGAGACCAACGAACATGTGTGAAGTATTAGACCGCGTAGAGAACAGAGGAATCCAGAAAGGGATAGAAAAAGGGATAGCTCAAGGCGAGGATACAATTTTATCTTTGATGAAATATTTGTTGTCAAATGGCCGGATGGAGGATGCCAGAAGAGCAACCGAAGACGAGGCTTATAGAAGTAAGCTCTTAGATGAGATTTCATTTCAAAAATGATTTTGAGGACGTGGTTTTTGATGTGTAATTTGAGTAAAGGGATAGAAGAAAAAGGGATCAAAGAAGGGATTCTGTCATCCATTCAAAATCTGATGGAAAGCATGGGCTGGAGTGCAGAGCAGGCAATGGCGGCGCTTAAAATTCCAGAGTCTGAACAGATCCAGTACGTCAGCGTATTAAAAAAGTAAAACAGATTTTCTGACGAAGTTTAAATTAAGTTTAGTATGTATGATGAGAAGGCATGGCGGTCTGAAAAGATTTCCATGCTTTTTCTGTATTTTTGGATATTGGTTAGTTGAATTTCTTTTCCTTTGTCCGGCCTAACAGATAATCTGTAGAACAGTTATAATAATCGGCCAAGGCAAGCAAGATATCAAGTGGGATTTTTCTGGTTCCATTTTCATAGTGAGAATATGCCCGTTGGCTGATACCCAGGACATCTGCCAGTTGTTTTTGACTGATATCGGAATCTTCCCGTAAATCTTTAATACGTGTGATATCTACTATAGCCATGTCCTTCATCCTCCTGTATGGAATTATATGCAGAACAGAATGGACTATTATAATTTGGAACAATATGGACTAAAAATTTAAAGGGATTATTTCAGAGAGGCAGATTATCAATAGATTTCTTTCTTATTTGTTCGCCCTAACAGGTAATCCGTTGAACAATGATAATAGTCGGCCAGTTCCACCAGAACGTCAAGTGGGATTTTCCTGGTACCACTTTCATAGTGGGAGTATGCCCGTTGGCTGATACCTAGAATCTTTGCCAGTTCTTTCTGTTTTAGGTCGTGATCTTCCCTTAAATCTTTTACACGTTTCAAATCTATTTCCAACATTTCCATTCCTCCAATAAAAATAATTATAAATAGAACAATTTGGACTATTGAAATTAAGAACAAAATGGTCTATCCTTTTCTATGTTCTCATGTAAGGCAATGAATGGAGGAATTAAAGAAATGAACAAACCAAAACGGTTCTTTAGAGCTATCCTGCTGATACTAGGAGTAGCAGGCATATTCCACTATTGCATGGACGATTCTGAGGAATGGGAAGAAAGCCATTCGGGAATCCCGGATGCAGTCAGCAGTATGTCCGGCAATAACCGGCAGTATTTAAAAGTTGTGGCAAACAGTGACCGAATTGATGACAAGGAAGCATTTGCTCGGAAAGTTATTCAGATGTGCCGGGAAAATTCGTTCCATACGATCCGGTTTTCTACAGATATAAACGGGTATCCGTCAGGGCTTTGTATCACCGTCTATTTAAACCGGAAGGATCTGGAAAAAGGCGAACCAGTCTGTGAGATTGAGTTTCGCATGGAAGAGTATATAGCAGGGTGTGACATTAAGAATGATGTGGAACAATTTCATCTTTATTTAGATGGGAAGGAAATAGAATTTATTGCGGAAGATGAAGAGGATTGTGATTTTTAAGAGCATTGACAAGGCTTCAGTTGGAAGGGAGAATCGGAAATAAAACAGAAATGAGGGTGGAATTGCAATGCTGTTACATTTTTAATTTGATAAGAGTCACGTTTACGTCAATATCAAAAACTTCCTTATCTGGGAAATCGAAGCCTCCGACCAGTCCTTTGGAATGGATATCCTACGAACGGAAGAGAAAGTACTGCTGATTTTCCAGGACATGTGCCATGATATTATAAGAACAATATCCTCGATATATACATTTTTTGTTCCGCAGAGACCGGATACCGGTCAACAATGTCATATAAGGCGTGGAATTCATCTTTTTGATACACAGGTTGTAAAAGTGTATCGGTATAAGTATGGCGATCGAGACCATAAAAAGCATTGATATGGATACTATAGAATCCTTTAGAGGAATGGTCCGGTTCTACAAAATATTCAGCAGAAGAGAACAGCGGTTTGTTGAAAAAGGTGGCTGTAGATCTATTTGTTACGAGAAAACGATAATGCGAATGGATGTTTAGGGAATTAATGGATTCGTTGGATTTTTGGAAGACGGCTTCGAGAGCTTTCGGTTTGAGTGTGGCTCTTTGCTGATTAAAAGCAGAATCCGTAGGTTTGTCAGTGTCCATGTCAAAGAAATCAAGTAGTTTATTTTTGGTAGAGGAAGAGCTTTCTGAAACCAGGAGAGACAAGAGTTTGTCAACGGGAAATTTTTTACGACGCGTAAAATCCTTACCAGGATGAATCACGAAATCTGAGATCCTAGATACTACGGATTGAATGGAAGCTGAGAAAAGGGATTTGATTTTATTGAGGGATATAATGCATACCTCCCTTGAAGTTGAAATAATGATGATAATTTCAATTTCAAGAGCCGCTCTCGCTACCTCTAAAAATCAATCAGTAGCGAGAGCGACCGTATATTTGATCTATTATGTTAACCCATTTTGGAGAATTTTTACAAAAATTTAGGTTAGACCCTATAACAGAATCTAACCTGATCATTAACTAAATGACATTGATTCAGAATCTACAAAATAGGCATATCGATAATATGATCTGCTATAATATTTAGCTCTTTATCATGACTAATAAATATTATGATTTTCTCTTCTTTTATCTCCTTTAATAAATTAAAAAACTCAGATTTACTTTCTTGATCTAGTGCAGAAGTTGGTTCGTCGAAGATTAATAAATCACTATGTTTTGCAAGTGTTCGAACTATTCCTATTTTTTGACGTTCTCCTCCAGAAATTCCTTCGCCGTTTTTACCTATTGACCCGATTTCTTTTTTTATAAAACGAGGGAAATATTTATTTTCACAATGTTCTTTTGTTAAGTAGATGTTTTCTTTCAGGCTTCCTTCTAAGAGATAGGGATCCTGCTCTAATATAGATATTTTGCATTGCCTCATATTTGACATATCTAGCTTTTCGATATTGATATCATTGTAGAATATTTCACCATCATATTCTCCGATAAATAGTCCAACTAATAAGTCTACGAGAGTTGTTTTTCCACTGCCATTTTCGCCTTGAATACAATATGTTTTACCTTTGCAAAAAGTGAAATTAAACCCATGTAAAATTTTTTGTCCTTTTCTTGAAAAACTTAAATTTTTACAAGATATTGTGAGAATATTTGATAAAGTTTCTATGCCGTTTTTTTGCTCTGATAAATTAAGGTAACTTAGTAATCTCATATAAGATACATTGTTGTCTTGATATTCCTTCCCAAGATTTACAAAATATTTAATTGATAAAATAATATTATTATAGAAATTTAAAATAATAGTAAATCCGCCGATAGTCATGTTACCATAAATAACATTAATTCCACCTAAGATATAAATACAGAAATTTACAATAGTTTCAAGTATGTTATCTGCACTTGCGTACAGATAAAAAAACTGTTGAACGTCCAATGCAGTTTTAAAAAAAATATTAAAGTCATGTTTTAATTTGTCTTTGAATAGATTCTCAAGAGCATGTTGTTTTATATACTTTATGTTCCTGAATTGATCAAAAAGTGCTCCGAAAAAAGTTGATCGTGCATTCTTGAAAGACTCAGACTTTATCATAAGCTTATGTCTAAAACATAAGAAATAAACTATATATATGCCCAAAAAAAGTAATAATACAATCCCAATATTAATTGATATTGAACATAAAATCAATAATGATGATACTAGAAAAATGCCATTAGATAATGCATTTATTAGCACTGATAAAAAAAACATTACTATCGAGTTGCTGTCACTATTGATACTTTCATTTAAATATCCAATGTCATATTTTTGGAGTTTATTTAGTGATGTTTTGTGCAGATGATGAATGATATCTGCACTAATATCCATAGCAGAGTTGGTTTGTATTATAAGGTGGAATCGGTTATTCCAATAGCGGATTAATATGTTGAAAAGCCCTAAAAGCAGAATAATACATCCCAATTGAATTAAAGTGGAAATTTCATGACTCATTGTCATCAAATCGATAATTTTTCCACAGTAAATGGGAATTAGTATTGTTATAATTGTAGAAATAATAGAAATTAATATATATAGTAGTAATTTCTTTTTATAGTTTGATACATATTTTCCGCAAAATTTAAACATTATTTTTGGACCTTTGTTTTGATATCTCATAAATTAAACGTACAATCTGGCTAGCATTTTCTTTGATTGAATGACAATTTTTACCCTTATTCTTTATACGGTAATTTGGACAACCACCCATGCAGATGGGAAGATAAGGACATTGTACACATTCTTCATCGTCTTCAATGGAATAGGAAAGCCATTTTAATAGCTTCTCATTTATTTCAAAGTCTTCCTGAAAAATATTCCCAACTTTTTCAGATTGATTTCCGATATCATCCCAGCATTTGTAGAAATCACCTCTGGCATCAATTAACCATGAATGAAGTGAGACAGCTCCGCACATTCCTATGTTCTTTTGAGGAACACTAATTAATGAGAAATCCGATCCATAGTTTTTCCTCATGAAATTAATTTCCTCGAGTGCAAATTCTTTTACAGTGAAACAATTACCATCGGAACAGGTTCCATTGATATTAGTAACAGGAGCAATATATGTAGAAAGTTTGTCGAGCAAATTAAATTCTTTTAGGTATTGTTCGATTTCATCGATACGGCTTATATTAGTTTTATCTACGTTAATTCGTACAGAAATGTGCAAATCGGGATATATATCTAAAGCTTTTTTAAGATTGTTTAAAATTACAAAAAAGGTATCCTTGCCTGAGGGGAGTTGTCGCCTTGCATTGTGTATGTCTGGTGGACCATCAATGGTAATCTGTATACGATTTATATTTAAGGTTTTCATTTCAAAAGCAATAGTTTCATTTAGTAAATAGCCGTTGGATACAGCACTTGCTGATACAAACTCTCTATCAAAATTTTCATAAATTTCTTCCATTAATTCTTTTATGATATCAAATGCCAGTAGTGGTTCCCCTCCGTACCATGTAATATGGATGTATTTATATTGGTCTTTTAGATTTTGAATATATTTTTTTACTTTTTTTATTACTTCTTTATCCATTGTTACATATTCTTTTCCTTTTTCATAACAATAGGGACATCTGAAATTGCAGGCTGTAGTTGGTGCTATCGTAAGACCAATCATATTTCCACTAAAACGAACAATTTTGTTTTCTAAAAATAATTGTTCTGTTTCGTTCCCATTAGTTTGTGAAATGATCATTTTTCCATGAATGAGAGCGTGCTTGAATTCGGTATCTTCAATGATTTGTTTTTTGGAAAATAAATCATATTTCTTTTTATATTCACTGTTTAGCTTCAATATTCCACCGCTGTTTGTGTTATAGATTAAAACACCATCCTCTATATTCTCGCATATATTGTATTTGGATAGTATTATTTTATCGTTATTTAATGTGCTGCTAAAGGGCATAAGTATTCCTCCTGATTGCAATAGTATTGTGGTATATAACATTGATGTTTAATTACAAATATTTCCCAATATGGTATTGATGATTTTATGCGATAATGCGAAGTGATTTTGATACAAGGGAACACTTTGCGATAAAGTGTTCCCTTGTAAACTTGTTGTTAGTGGATACTACAAAGGTGGCAGGTATATCCATTTGGACAAATTAAAATACCACAGGGTTTGTTATAGTTACCACATCCGCCATCAGGTGGGTGTGTAATTACCCTTGGCTCAAGAATCCATTCCATATTATACTTCTCCTTTCTAAATAATATTTTCTTTCCTCTTGTAGAGATACAAGGTAGAAGACAAATATATTATATCCCTAAAATATTTTTTTCGCTAGCAATTATTTTTTGCGGGAAATTGATCACCCTTACACGAATTCAAACTACATCCTGATTTATATTTGGCTACAATGGTTTGGCACCATAAAAAAGGAATAGGATAAACAGATGCTTGTTTTTTTGCTCGTCGTATGTTACAATTAAAAAAATTAATTGAGGAGGAATAAAATGAGGAAAATGTCTAAGAAGCATTGGCTTGTTTTTCTGATACTTTTTTTATATGAGGTTTTAACTCTCGTAATTTCGCCGGTTTTAGGAAACTCATTTATTGCAGGATTTACTGTATCTTTTTTAAATGTTTGGCTTTGTTTATGGCTTATTCATAGCTATCTCCGGGAACCATTGGTAGAATATGGATTATATTTAAAGAAGATACATATACAGATAATTAGTGGAATTTTACTTGCTATGGTTATAGATTATTTGCTTTTACAAAGCAGTATGAATATTGCATCAGGGATATTTTATATAAAACGTTATGTGGAAAAATTGATATCAAATCCAGTTAATATTCTTGTTTTTTTTAATCCTTTAATTTATGCAATACGAGAAGAATGTGTGTATCGAGGATTTTTATTATCTTTTTTTCAAAGATTATTTAATAGCCCAATATTGAGTATTTCGTTAAGTGCTGCCTTATTTGGTGTGAGTCACTATCCTTCATATTATAGTATAGATCAGGTTGTTTTTGCATTGATTTACGGAGTTATATTGGGATATTTACGATTAAAAGAACCAGAAAAATTTACACTTTTTTCACTTAGTTTAGCTCATTTTTTGCATAATACTTTTTTGAATAACACCCTAATTTGAATAATTTGATATAGTATATACGTAAATTCCTTGAAAATTTCCGCTAACAAGAATATTAATAGTTTTCAGTGGCGAAATTCTGGAAATTTACATATATATTATATTGAAAAATAGTCATAAATTTTAAAGGTCAAGTTAATTTCTTAGTACGAAGTACATTAGCTTTCGTCAATTAGTTTGATTAAAGAAACTTTATATATATTGCTTAAGAGAAGTAAAGTTTCAAGATCGGGACGGGATAAATTGTTTTCCCAAGCCGAGATAGCTTGTCGGCTTATGTTCAAATATTCAGCTAAATTTTCTTGTGTTAAATTATTTTTTTCTCGATAGTCTTTAAGTATTTTTCCAATATTCATCATTTTCCTCCATATAATTTGAGAGTCAAAAGTTTTAAATATGAATTTTGTTGATTATGTTTAATTTTCTGGACAGTTAAAAGTTTTCTCAACTAACAAGCAAGTCAATTTCCCTCTTTTCAAAGGCTGTTTGCTCGCTGAGAATTATTTTTGTTACGATTAAATTCTTCTGTTGAACTATAAAACGAAATAAAGTCTCACGCAGATATTTCGTCATGCCTGCTTCCGGCATGATTTTACGTGATGGTGTACGCGAATATCGGAATGCGGATACCGGAAGTTTTTCTTTATATCTCAGACATAGCAGCTGGAGTAATCCAATTGCTGTGTTGCAAAGTAACACATAGCCTTCCGTCGCTTTTTCTGTTTTCAGTATTCATTTTTGCTGTTCTGGGTCGGTTATCTGATTCAATGGATCGGGATTTCCGGTTCTGCAGTAATAGTCTAATTTAGGAACTACTTTTGTTCGGAAATGATAGCAAAATCCGCCTAATTGCTGCTTCAGCTCCCGGAATAGTGCTTCAATCGAGAAGCTATGTCCATAGACCTTTATCAAATCCTTAGTGGAAGGAGTCAGACTGGTGCTCACAGGTAGGGATATTTTGTTTTGAGGACATTACAAAATTAACATATTTTTGCTTGAAATGTTATCTTTTTATTTGTTTAACATAAAAAATTTTTAACTGTCCAGTAAATTTCATATTATATTTTAATTAATATAATACAAAGTGATGATAACTTTTGACACATTAATCATTGAATATATGCACTGAAAATCTCGGAAGACTACTACTTTTACTTACTTTAATACAATATTGATATTACAGGCATAAATAAACCATCTATATGTAGATATAGATATACTTTTAGTTCTAATTTACAAATTATTGTTAATAAATTAATTCGAATCTTCCGGAATCAATTATACATAGGTCGACTGTCAATGATTAGAAACCGTATAAAATCGCCTTTTCCCATCAATTCTCTTTGTAAACATATATCTGGATATCAGAGGACTCAAAACGAACATAAGACGGGGGCGGTTTCAAAAACAGTTCCACAAACGCCTAAAAAGAAACCTCCCAAATGCTCTGCACATAACTGTGGCATTTTTATTTTGTTGAGAAAGATTTCTTTTGAAATCGGTCTCACTCTCACCTTGAAGAAAGTGTTCCCTGATGAGTGGATGGCAATCCTGATTTGCGCATAATTACCTTGTCAGTGAAGGACCCTGTCTGTCGCGGGCTGAGAAATGATTGTAGCAAGCGGTCACTTTCTACGGGTCGATATTCGCAGACCAATGGATTAGTGAACTCCTGACACGGATTACCCTTGGGCTTACACAATTTTTTTGCTACATGGATAACTTTGTTGAATGTAGTTGGGATGGGATGGATTTTAAGCAGATGCGGATTTTCCATATGTGGGAAGGCGCAAGCAAGATTGTATTCGGGGGTTATGTGTACAGTCCGGAACAGTCTTCCTTTAAAACAACATTTACGGATTTTGAGATTACGGAATGTAAATGGGAAGCACATAAGTGAAATGAGTGTTTGAACTTCTGGGAATTATCTGGGAAAGCAAAGACGTAGATATATCTTGCATGCCAACCGTGACCGGTGTCGGAGTGGCGGATGATGCTATGGCAGAGAAAGATATTACGGGAAAAACTATGGAAGCTTACCATGATGTATTTGCGGATATCATAAATGTGTTACTATTTAATGGCAGGTGATGTGTGAAAGAAGATGAACAGGAAGAAGGTATTGGACAAATACTCCAACGTATATACGGAGGATTATTTTATCCAATACCTTCTTTTTTTTGTTTCTTTGAAAATTATGGTGATGTTTATGCCGGGCAGTTGCCTGGTGTAGTGGTTACAGTACTTCGCCATCCGAAGCCTTTAACGGTTGTTTCTTTGAATGATATTTAATCTTTGAAGAAATCTTCATAATCAGCCTTTAAAATTTTTTTCATTAATTTCAGATCACATGCCCTGATATTTCTGGTTCCTGCTTCAATATTTGCGAGAGTGCTGCGTGTCATAGCGCTGCCATGAAGCTGCATTTGAGCAACAAGCTGTTCCTGCGTCAGGCCGTGTTTTATTCTTGCTTTTTGGATATTTGCTCCTAACGGAATGTCCCGTATGATCCATTGCATGGCAGTACCTCTTTGGGTGTGACTGATTAGAAACTTTTTCATTGAGTATACTTGATTTCTATGGTATGATTGTCACTAGATAGAAACAATCACGAGGAAAAATTAATCTTTGAAAAATTCAGCAAAATCAACATCAAATACGATTTGCAGCGCTTTTAAATCACTTGCCTTGATGTTTCTCCTCCCTGACTCAATATTTGCATAGGTACTGCGGGACATGGTACTTCCTATTAACTGCATTTTTTCTACGACTTGCATTTGTGTCATTTTCCTTTCCATTCTAATTGTTTGGATATTCCGGCCTAGAGGAATATCGCTCAAAATCCATTGCATGTTTGTTTTGCCTCCTTGTGTGACCGATTGGAAACTTGCTAATCTTTAGTATATTTTTAAAATATGCTAATAGTGCCACTATATAGAAACAATCATCAGAGGAAAGGGGGTTAGCAATGTGCAGAAATGAAGACGGAGCCATGAAAATGCAATTTAAAAGGTTATTACTATTGTTTGAGGATGTTCTGAAGGAGTCAGAAGATTATCATATCGTCAAATTTCCAGAATTGGGATATGTATCGATCCTTGGAGAATATTTGCCCGGCAAGGATAGTGAAACGGTAATAAGCAGGTTATCGTTTCATCAATATTTTACGTATCCTTTAGAAATGGCAGGCAGCTTAATGGAAAATTTTAGGTGGCAATGGTACATGAAAAATAATCCTCCGATCTGTACGGATGATTATAGATCCATTCTGGAAATGGATGCCGGGCTTTCAGAAGAAGAATATCCGGGTTATTTCCAGGCACTTAGATATTATACACTTGAGGTAAGAAAGATTATTGGGGAGACCTGCAATAGTTGAGGTAAGATTGATTTTACGTTCTATGAAGTAATGTCTATGTAAAGAAGAAATTGGAGGAATCAAGGAAATGAATAAGTGGAAGCATTTCTTAGAAGCTGCTCTGCTGATCTTATGGGTAGCGGGCATGTTCTATTATGGCATACAGGGATCGAAGGAATGGAAGGAAAACCATTCAGGAATCCCGGATGCGGTCAGCAGCGTATCCAGTGATGGCTGGCAGTATTTAAACGTAGTAGCAAACAGCGACCGGATTGACGATAAGGAAGCATTTGCCCGGAAGGTCATTCAGATGTGCCGGGAAAATTCCTTTCATTCAATCCGGTTTTCTACAGATATAAATGGATATCCGTCAGGGCTTTGTATCACCGTCTATTTAAACCGGAAGGATCTGGAAAAAGGCGAGCCAGTCTGTGAGATTGAGTTTCGCATGGAAGAGTATATAGCAGGCTGTGACATTAAAAATGATGTGGAACAATTTCATCTTTATTTAGATGGGAAGGAAATAGAATTTATTGCGGAAGATGAAGAGGATTGTGATTTTTAAGAATCATGTTCCGGGTGGCTGGAAGAACGGGATATAAGAACGGAAGTGGAGATAGAGTTGCAATGTTGTTGCATTTTTCATAAGGGAAACTTATAATAGGAGCTATAAACGGATGGGGAGAGGCGTTCAGATGTTTTTTATCATGGGAATTACTCAGGGAAGAAAGAATTTTAACTATGACCAGATGATTGTCTGTGAACATTGCGGTTCCTATGGCAGATATCAGGTATACATGACTTATATGTGCCTGTCGCTGTTTTTTATTCCCTGTCTGAAATGGAACAGGCAGTATTTTGTACAGAGTACCTGCTGCAATACGGTGTATTCTCTTGCGCCGGAGATTGGGAAGCGGATAGCAAAGGAGGAGAAGGTAGAGATATTGCCGGAACATCTGACGCAGGTGCAGGCAGGATACAGGGGCAGGTTTAAACGCTGCAGTAACTGCGGATTTGAGACGCAGGAGGAGTTTGAGTACTGCCCGAAATGTGGAAGGAGATTTTGATATGCGTACATTAGTGATTTATTTTTCCCAGACAGGGACAACCAGGGCAGCTGCTGAAAAAATTGCGGAGATCAAGAAGGCCGACCTGGTGGAAATTAAGCCGGAAAGACCTTATGAGATGTCCTATGTAAAGACGGTATGGACATCAATGAAAGAGATCTTAAAAAAAGCGCGCCCAGCGCTGGCAATGGAACTGCCGGACGTACAAAAATATGACCGCGTCCTGATCGGGTTCCCGGTGTGGTGCGGAGCCGCGCCAAATGTAGTCCTGACGCTGTTGGATGCCTTGAACCTAAACGGGAAACATGCGGCTGTATTTACCACAAGCGGATCGACAAAGCCGGTGAAGCTTGCTGTTAAGCTGAAGAAAGCATATCCGGAGGCCAGATGGCATAAGCCGTTGAATGCGAACGGTATGACAGAGGAAGAAGTCAGGGACTGGATGTAGGGCATATAGGTTCTTGGATATGCTTCATCTGAAGATTTAAA
>Ga0137308_102534_pt1 | contig 11834 bp, 8 predicted proteins | sample Inofrocosms_June_FD_97181 | JGI IMG/M metagenome (GOLD analysis project Ga0137308, IMG submission 97181) | Mouse cecal microbial communities from Vienna, Austria - N-Acetylneuraminic and N-Acetylglucosamine D2O microcosms_June | ecosystem: Host-associated > Mammals > Digestive system > Large...
GCCGCCAATACAGACTCCAACAAGCCCGGCAATGTCCAATCCTCCTACTGTTTGAAGCACAGTAAGAGGTTCCGCTTCATAAAGTTTATACTTTTTGACCGCCTCAGTGATCATCTGCTTTTTACGCTGTAATTTTTCATCGCAAAGTCCGGCACCCCTTCCTGTCACTTCACCTGCCTCACATCTCAACAATGCCGCTGCAACCGCACTACTCGTTGTTGTATTTCCAATCCCCATTTCCCCGGTTGCGAGAATTTGATACCCCTTTCTTTTGCACTCTTCCACAATTCCTATACCGGTAAAAATTGCACTGACAGTTTCTTCTCTCGTCATAGCCGGTTCCTTACTAAAATTTCTGGTTCCGAAACGGACTTTTTTGTTAATCACTCCTGTGATCTGCTCTTTTCCATTGATTCCAATATCTACAGGAATCGTATCCGCTCCTATCACCGCCGCCATTATACCTACGGATGATGCGCCCCTTCCCATCTGCTCTGCTACTGCCGCTGTGACTTCCTGACCGGACTGGCTGATGCCTTCCTCTACAATTCCATTATCCGCGCACATGATGATGACAGCTTTTTTTGAAATATCAATTTTATCCGTACCTAAAATCGCGCCAATCTGTGCAGTAATCGTTTCAAATCTTCCCATTCCATCAAGGGGCTTGGCTATGGAATCCCAATTTTTCAATACTTTTTTGTATATTTTACAGTCTGGTTCCTGCAATTTCAGTTTCTTCAATGTTTCCTCTGTACGGTTATCTAATATGTGCCTCCCTGAGTATTCCATATATTTCCTCCATGTTTAGGTACTCCGATAAGATATCTGCCAGCTTATCATACTGTTTCTCTTTAAAATCCTTATAATCAATGCAGGATTCAATGGATAATCCCTTATTTTCAGCCAATGCAGTCACGAGAGCGTTTGCAATCGCAGCCCTGTCAAATATCCCGTGAATATATGTTCCGCATACATTTTTATTTCTTCCGGTCACAAACGCCGCTTCTGCGTCAAATATCTCAAATCTGTGCGGAGAATGCCCACTTTCTGGGCATTCTCCTGTGCGAAACATAGAAGTTCTTTGCGAAGCAGCCTCTGCTGCAAGCGTTAGAACTTCTTTTCGCACACTTTCCCCTATATGTATCTCATATCCATTAAACTCCAGTCCTGAAAGTATGGAAAAAAAACCTTCCATTTTATTCACTGTACCATGTACCTGACGGCGCACTTTTTCACGTTTCAGCCTTGTTGTGACAGGTAATAATCCCATTCCTTTCATAGTTCCGCCATTTTCCATTCCTTCCGGATCAGAAATATGCTCCCCCATCATCTGATACCCACCACATATACCACAAACCGGTATATTTTGCGCCATCTTTTTAACTGCTGCCTCCAATCCGTTTCCACGCATCCAGTCAAGGTCACTCATTGTATTCTTGCTGCCCGGTAAAAAGACCATATCCGGACATCCTAATTCTGCTGCTGATGCAACATAGCGAACAGACACCTCCGGTATCTGTTCAAACACATTAAAATCCGTAAAATTAGAAATTCTGGGATACCTGATGACTGCTATATCTATCTTTCTTTTTTCTTTTTTTCTAAAGCGCTCTGTCAGACTGTCCTCATCCTCTAATTGTATATCCATATAGGGTACTACCCCTGTTACCGGAATACCTCCCTTTTCTTCCAGTATCTCAATGCCGGAATCAAGTAGTGAGCGGTCTCCCCTGAATTTATTAATAATCAGTCCTTTTACCCGTTTCCTTTCCTCTTCAGTAAGCAGCATCAGCGTTCCTAAAAGCTGTGCGAATACACCGCCCCTATCAATATCGCCTGCCAGCAATACCGGAGCATCCACAATCTCTGCCAGTCCCATGTTGACAATATCATTTTCGCGTAAGTTTACCTCTGCCGGACTTCCTGCACCCTCTATCACAATGATATCTGCCATTTCCTCTAACTTTCGGAAAGCTCTCTTTATATCCGGAATCAGCCTTTGTTTATAAGAAAAATACTCCCTCGCGCTCATGTTTCCAAGAACCAGTCCATTTACAATTACCTGTGATCCTGTATGATCTGTCGGCTTTAATAAAATCGGATTCATGCAAACCAACGGAGCAAGCCCTGCTGCTTCTGCCTGCATGACCTGAGCCCTTCCCATTTCTAGTCCTTCCTCTGTAACAAAAGAATTGAGTGCCATATTCTGCGATTTAAAGGGAGCCACCCTATATCCATCCCGTTTCATTATCCTGCATAGCCCCGCTACCAAAAAACTCTTTCCTGCACCGGACATGGTTCCCTGAATCATAATAACCTTTGCCATAATTACCTCTCATATTTTCCAATCTGCTTCATATACGCATGGAGCCTTTCATTTCCAATAAAGTCTTTTTCATTCATATCAAATAATAGTTCGATAAAATCCGATTCAAAAATCTCTTCCGGCGTCCCATATCGTTCCACATACTCTCCTTTAAGGCAGAGTATTTTATCAGAAACAATCTTTGCCAGTTCCAATTCATGTAAGGACATAATAACCGTCAACCCTCTTTTTTCCCTCATTTCCTGTAATAACAACAAAAATTCAAGCTTATATTTGATATCCAAATAAGACGTTGGTTCATCCAATACCACAATTTCCGGCTCCTGACAGATTGCTCTTGCCAGCATCACCCGTTGCTTTTGACCGTCACTTATCTTGTCAAAGTCTTTTTCACTGAGGTCTGTTATATGGGTAAGCTCCATCACTTCATCTACAATCAGCTCATCTTCTTCTGATAATATGCCAAACCATCCAGTATATGGATATCGTCCTGTTGCAACCATGTCTCTACAGCTTTTCAGTTCTACCCTTACCTTCTCGGTAAACACTACGGACATTCTCTTTGCCAGTTCCTCTGCCTTCATTTCAGACAAATCATCTTCTCCAAGATATACCGTTCCGCCAAGTAACCCAAGCTGCCCTGCAATACTTTTTAAAACAGTAGATTTCCCCGCCCCATTTGGCCCGATCAGGCACAGGATTTCTCCTTCCCGCAGTTTAATTTCCATATCCTTTATCAGTAGTTTGTTGTCATACCCCACACACATCTTTTTCGTAGAAAAATAGTAGTTCTTCATGCTTTTCTTCCTTTTATAATCCAAAGCACCACCGGCGCACCGAAAATTGCTGTCACGGTACTAATACTCAGTTCTGTTGGCGCAAGTATTGTTTTTGCAAGCAAATCACAAAACAAGCAAAAAGCACTTCCTCCAACAAAGCAGGCAGGTATCATCAAAATTGGTTCTGTTGTATTCAGCAATTTCTTAACCAACTGCGGCACCGCAATTCCAACAAATGAAATCGGTCCCGCAAATGCCACAATACACGCAGATAAAATACTTGAAAATATTACAATACACACGCGCAAAAGCTGTAAATTAACACCCACGTTCCGCGCATAGGCATCTCCCAACTGATAAGCGCCAAGCGGCTTTGACATCAGAAAAACCGCTAAAAACGTGGCGGCAACTACAACGGTCATAACTTTTACGCTTTCCCATGTCATTCCAGAAAAGCTCCCTCGTGACCAGTTATGAAGATTTACAATATCCGCATCATCAGCAAAAGTAACTACTAATTCCGTGACCGCCGAACAGATATAACCAATCATAACGCCGCTGACTACCAGCATTGACATATTATGGATTCTATGGGACATCAAAAGTACAAAACCCATAGATAACATAGCTCCAATAAAGGCTGCAAAAATCATAGATGCCGATGTCACCCTGATTCCCCTTCCCATGAGGAAAACCATTACAAGCGCCACTACCATTTTAGCTCCAGAAGAAATTCCTAAAACAAATGGCCCTGCAATCGGATTATTGAAGAATGTTTGCAAAAGATATCCCGCAAGAGAAAGCGCACCTCCAAGAATCAACACGGCTGTCGCCCTCGGAAACCTGATATCCCACAGAATCCTTGTTACCGTTTCATTACTTTCCTGCCCGCTAAATATTCTTGCTACATCCGGCAATGCGATCCTGACACTTCCAATACAAATATTTAATATGAAAAAAATGAAAACGCAGACTCCAAGCAAAAAGAAAACCGTAATGTTTCGATTTTTTCTATTCTTGCGCATAATAATCACACCCTTTTACCTACAGGAAGAATGCCGTACTTTGGCATTCTTCTACGTGAGATTTAGAACTTCTTGGCGTTTCGTCCTATGGCGAAACGTCATTAGAAGTTCTTCTCACGTTATCCAGATGATAAAGATAGTTCATATCATCATTTTCTCCCTGTATCATCGCATGAATATCCTCAATGAAATATCCGATTGCCAGAGACTGCTGGTACATATCGTTTGTTGTACACCACACATTTCCATTCTCCACAGCCTTGAAATCCGCAAGCAGTTCACATTTATCAAGCAACTCCTCTACATTGGAAACGCCTCCATCAATAGAGCTGTTATAAATCAGAAAATCCGCATCTTTCGCACTGGCATAAAATTCTTCTACCTGTATATTCATGGTAGAACGCTTCGTTTCAGGATCGCCTAAATTTTGAAAGATATAATTGCCACCTGCAAGTTCTATCATCTTCGGAACATAATCAGAAGATTGGCGTACCTGTACCATACCATTGGAAGTAATGAAAAAGAAGGCTACTGTTTTATCTGTTCTCTCAGATGCACTTACTCTCTCAAGAATTGCTGCCTGATCCGTAAATATCCTTTCTGCTTCCTCTTCCTTTCCAAGCAGTGCCCCATATAATTTCACCCATTCTACCCTGCCAAGAGGATGTGACTCATAACTGGAATAGTCTATCATAACAGGGATTCCAAAACTCTCTAGCTTTTCCACTACTTCAGGTGAATGCGAAATCATCATGTTTTCTATGGCAAGCGCACAATGGTTTGAAACAAGCAGTTCATAATCCGGCTTACTGTATTTGCCTGCATAAAGGATATTACCCTTGTTCATTTCCTCTCTGGCAGCTTCAATAAACCAGCCTTCTTCCTTTTGCCCTGAAAAAGTAATGGAATCCAATCCATTCAATTCACTAAAAATATCCATTACCGAAGATGCCACCAGATAAATGTCTTTAATCGGTCTCTCAAGCACCACAACTTCTTTATCTAAAGTTAGCGGTACATCCCCATTTTGCGGTACAATCAAAAACTGTGTACCATCCATTGTTATTGTAAGCATGGTATAACCGCCCTCATAATAATCAACTTTAAAATTTTCCGCATACTGTAACTCCATGCTTCTCTCATAAACCAGTTCCTCTCCTATATCAAAACCTGATTCTTCCTCTATATCTGTCATCACTTCAGAATCGAGAGAAGGACTACTACAGCCATACAGCCATAGCAGCCCCATAAGAAGCAAAACAAACGCCTTTTTTCTTCCTCTCATTTTATCCCACCCATTCCTTGAAGCGAAACTTAGATTTTCTTTGATGTCTTAGAAAATCTTTTCGCTTTATTCTTTGACCGCTGTATCTAAATAGAAAGTAAGTGTATATTCTATTTCATGAGGTTTACTCATTGCAACAGTATCACCAATAACATCCATTGGTTCATCAAATATAAGAATGGGAATCTCAAATATAGAATTGCCTTCCGTATTTATAGGCAGATATTTTTCTCCATCTACTATCATATAATCATAATTAGGGCTGCTCCACTGTACGGTTGCTGTCGTTTTTCCATCTGCCACAGTTACAGTTACGGGAGATAAAATCTCTGCTTTACCGCTTCCTCCTTCAAAGGTAATTTCCATGCTGTATGTACCATCTTCCAAAGATACTGCATCTTTTACCTGTTCATCATCCTCAAGCGGAACTGGATTGGATACACTGACCTTATGGTCATACCATTTCCCCTTTGTTCCAATCAACGCTAAATCAAATTCTGTTTCCAATGCAGGGACTGGTACGTCAAAGCCATAGACTTCTTCTGTCATACCATCATTGTATGTGACAGTATCTTCTGTTGGTAAAAGCAGTTCTGCTCCTTCTTTCGCTGCATCGTCTGCCAATCCGGGATAAAGATTTAAAATCTTCTTTGAAATGAGCGTAATATGGATTGTCATTTCCCCATTCTCTACTGTCAGGGTTCCTTTGTTTTCATAGGCTTCATTGATGCGAAACATACTGCTGTCCGTGGTAAATTCTGCTGTATAAATCCCATCTGCCAACTCCGCTATTTCCTGATCCTGCTCAGCTATTTCATCACTTTCAGATATATTTTCCGCCGACTCTTCCGGTAATGATTCCGATACATTTTCTGATGACTCCTGTGCATTTTCTTCTGCAACAGCATTTATCGCAGAATCAGATTCCTGTGCATTATTGTTATTTCCACAACCTCCAAACAGCATGACCGTAAGAAGGGCAGTAACAATTATTGTATTTTTCTTCATGCTTCCTACCCCGCCTGTTAATCTTCTAATACAGCCGCCGTATGTTCTACATAAAGCTTCTGAATAGCATCAATGGAACCAAGACCTATGATCTGTACATCCACACTTTCAAAATTCCCGGAAGCATTGAACATACTAAGCCATGAATCTTCATCTTCTCCTGCCATATCATTATTGGCGTGGTCGCCTGCTACAACCATCAGTGGACGGAGTATTACTTTTTTATAACCCGCCTGTGTCACAGCATCTATCACTGCCTCACAGGATGTTTCCTCCGGTTCCCCCTCTACAGTACCAATAAATACATTATCGTATCCAAGCGTATCCATTTGCGATTGCATCTGGCTATAGGATACCTTCGCAGTATGGGAAGTTCCATGTCCCATAAATACAAATGCGACACCATCACCCATCGCCGCACTTAAATCTTCATACCCCGCATCTTTTACTGCGGCTTCCGTGAGTGCCTTTGCAACTGCTTCTTTATCCGCATTGATCACTGTGGCATCTGCACCGATCTCACCAAGAAGAGGCTCTGCAATCTTTACTGTTTCGAACTGATCTTTGTATGCCTCCACAGATTCTATCAGCTCATCATACTCTGCCCCATGCATCAGATGAGTAGGCTGTATCGCTAAATTCTTTACTCCATTTGCCACTGCACGTTCCAATGCCTGGTCCATATTGTCAATAAACTCTCCGTCACGCGCCTGCACATGGTTAATAATAATCTGTGACGTAAAAGCCCTTCTTACAGACCAGTCAGGATTTGCTTCCTGTATTGCATCCTCAATTCCTTTGATATCATCGGCACGGCTGCCATTAAAGGATGTGCCGAAACTGACTACCAAAATTTCATTTTCTCCGATATCATCCTGATTTCTCGGATCATCTTTGGAAGCGTCGCCTGTATCCCTGCCAAAATAATCAGGATCGGCTTCTTCACCTTCCACCAATTCTTTCTGAGCATCCGTCAGCGCATCCCATGCCGCTTTTGCCTGCGCACACTGTGCATCGGTATCTTCTGTTCTCTCCTGTACATAGATTGCATCAATCAATGCTGCAACTTCATCCGCCGCTGCCTGATCAGAAACTGCCGAATCTTCTGCTCCTGATTCTTCTATCTGCTCTTGACTGTTATTCTCTCCCGCTGGTTCTGCGCTCTCCGTGCTTCCTGCATCTGTCTGTACGGCATTTTCTACTGATGTCGGAGCCTCCTTTGAACAGCCTGTCAGTGCCAATGAACAAGTCATAACACCAGTTAATAAAGCAACTACTAATTTCTTTTTCATTTTTTCCTCTCTTCCTTTCTTGCTATTCCACAAGAATATTAAATTTATTAAAATATCGCGCAATATTTTATAAAAAAATCCTCTACCATAACATAACTACGGTAAAGGATTCATACACAAAATAAGCCCACAGAATACTCCGATGTAAACAATAGTCCATCGTGCTTTCTGCAAGTTCAAAACGTACAACCAGTTACTCGTGGTCTGAAACAAATGTTTCCGTACAGCATTCAGGCAGGTCTCCCGGCTTATAGATCATCACATCAGCCGCCTTCCCAGTTTCCCAGTGACATATCGGCTTCTACTCCCTAATTACGGTGACGAGTTCGTACAGGATTTGCACCTGTTTCCCTTTTCACCAAAACCAATGCCTATTTCACGCATTGCTTTGACACCTGTATGCTATTTATTCAATTGTAGAAAGTATAACACATTTTGTTTTAATGTCAATATTTGTAAAAGAAATGATTTGTAATCAATAAAATATTAGATCAATCCAAAAATCCGTCTATATCCGTAGGTCAGCGGCAAATCGGTCATCACTGACAACCGTTTTTGAATCAACCCACCATCTTCCATTCTATTTGAACAATTAAGATTATTACATCCAACGCAAATACCTCTACACTGAACTTTATCATCCTGTGTCAGTTCTGCAATAAATGCAACACTCTTTTTGGGCAACATACAAAAAGCAGAATTACAGGTAATCAGCGGAGTCAGTTCTCTTAACAGATCCGGCATCATCTCTAAAGGGTAATTTTCCTCACTTCCAAGAAAATGATATCTGGCAACATGCCAGTCCGTATTTTCTTTGATATAATAATTATAAGCAACATATCCCTGCAATAAAAGTTCACTTGCCATTACCTCGATCATATAGCTTTGTGACAACAGCCCTCTTTCACTATATTTTTCCTGTAAACGATCTACACCATTACCCAAAGACATAACAACTTGTTCATGTATCATGTTACACTCTTCACTTTGATGTTTATTTTTCCCAAGAGATACTCTTCTCTCCCAAAAGGCTTCTTCTCGCATTAGCGGTAGCATTTCCTCCGCTACTACTTGAAATTCCGATGCTTGTGTTTCTTCATAATGGTATTTTTTGCGTACTCCCTCTAAAAAAGCAGATGATAAAAATTTATCCAATACATTCGGAAAAAACGTTGCCATTTGATTTCCTCCCATAATTTGCAAAAGTCTATATCTTATAGCTTAAATGAAACTCAACAAATACAATTAACGTAATATTGGAATTATATCATAACTGCACAAATTTTGTATGCATTTTTTAAAACATATACGAAACCTTACGTTGACAGTTTTCTCCTGATTCACGGCAAGAAAAAAGGCTTTTCATACCACACTATACATGGGAGAAAAGCCTATTTTTGTTATATTCTATTTTCATAGTCTCTCAATGCCAAACATAATTCCACACAAAGCTCATACTCTCATAAATACAGAAGTTACTGGACAGATGCGGGATATCATCTGTCTGCCCTTTTCTACCTCGCCCCTTTATCTTTCTTCCTTGTCTGATGCACCCTGCCCGCTTCTCTTTGTTTTACCCTCTGCTCTTTCTGTCTGAGCTGTTCTCTAATACTCTTTGGATTCGTCGCTTTGCCTCCATAGGTTTTCTCCCACTCTGTACGAGCTGCCTTATAATCCAGATATTCTCTCTTGGCTGCATCGAATTCCTTATAAAACGCCTGCACAGAGTCAAATTTATATTCTTTCACGATAGATGAAAGCCGCTTTTTCATACTTGAAATTTGAATGTCAATCTCGTTGAGTTCCTGCTGTAATTCTTTTCGTCTGCTACCCTTAAAAATGCCCGTGCATTCGGATAATTCCTTTTTCAGCTTATCCCGCTTTTTCTCACGCTCAAAAATTGCCTCGTTCTGGTCTTTGAGTCTGCTGTCAATCTCTTTCAGGCGGGGATATTTACCTGCAAGCGCGGAAGGCTTTGGCTGCGATGGTCTTTCTGTTGCCACCTCTTTCCGGTGCAGATTTACAGGAAGTGGTATCTTCTTCCATTCCGGCTCCGGCTGGTCTGACTGCTCGTCTTTTACATGGATATCGCTTTCCGTTTTTTCCAGTGTTTCCTTTTCGGCATCAACAGCTTTGCCAACGATTTTTTCCGCAGCATTCATTACCTTCTGCATGACTTTTACAATCAGACGCTCTAACAGTGCAATCGCTGCCCTGACGATATCTCCAAACAGTTCCGACTTACTGCCATTCTGCTTCACGGATTCTTTTACCTTGTTCGTAATTTCCATCTTTTTAAGTTCCACAACCTCCGTCTCAGATACACCACTTACAATAGCACGGTCAACCGCCCTGTTCCATTCCATCCGGATCTCATTGTCTGCTTTTATCTTCTCCGCTTTCGGATTATTTTTGCCAACTTTTCTGGTTGCAAGATACGGGCCGTTTTTATCAAATATGCTGAGCCTGTCTTTATCGTAAAGCACCATCTGATTGATTAAATCCGTATAAAATACTTTTGCCACATCCAAAAAAGATTCCTGCTTAAATCGCCCGTCTTTTGTGGTAAAAATCTTACGTTCATACACTTCGCCTTTTTTGATGATCTTACAACCTTTACGGATATTTCCGTCTCCGTCAAGAATCTCTTTCTTAGTCCGCACATGACGCCCCTGCTCGTCATAAAACATATTCCGGGTGGCAACCTTTTCTGTTGGCTGCTCCAGCCGTTTCCTCTCCGCAAATATCATATGGATATGCAGATTTGTTTTTCGCTTATTGTGGTGTAGCGCAGCAAAACACTCCACGCCATACTTTTCCTTAAATTTGTCCACCATCCTTTTCAGCAGATAGTCATGGTCATAGTGGATAAAACTCTCCGGCAGGGCAATCATTAGCTCTCTTGCCTCGATACACTTCCCGTTCGTGCCGCTTTTTTCAAATTCCTTCTGATTACACTTGGCAAGTTCCCGCCAGAATGCCCTGTCCGGCTCCGTTGCATAAACTTCATACAAGTGTTCCTGCTTGGCGCGGCTTGAAATATACGTGATGCGCCCCGACAGGTTATGCAGTTTTGCCATTTCTATAAATGAATTTCTTTTCACAAATGCCTTTCTCCTTTCCTTAAGCGGATAACCTAATGCCGCCGCTTTCCTTGTTGGCAGCCGCCATAAGGCGGCTTATTGCGAACCCATGCCCGTATCCGGGCTGTTCACGGCTATCGCTTTCTGACAGCTACAAGGGGACTTCTGCGAAGTCCCGTAGATGTTGCTGCATGTCTGCTCAAAAACGTAGCCGTTGGCGGCAACAGCATCCATGCGCCCCGTCCTTCGGGCGGCATGGATAAATACAGTCCGGCTCTTTCGGACTGTAAATTTGCGCTTGCGCAAATTTGCCCCCGGCAGGGCGGAATCCCCGGAGCATAAACCGAAGGTTTGTGCGGAGGGTGTATTTCGCTCTCAAACGCCGAGGGCTTAGGGAAGGGCTTACGCCCTCCCCGGAAATTAGTTCCTGACACTCCCCGGACCACTCCAAAGCAGTTCGTAGAGCAGATGCTTCACAGACATTAAAAAAACGCCTGCCTGAAAACTGGTATTCCAGCTTCAAAACAGACGGCTACATTTACGCCTTTATTTGCAGCCTTCCGGCTGCTCCTTGTCCTTATTTTGCGGGCTTAAATGCCCGCCCTTTATTATGCAGCCTTATATGGCTGCCCTTTGTCCTTATTTTGTAGCCTTTCGGCTACCCTTTGTCGGTCTTTTATGAAAATATGGATGCATTTATGCTCTGATGTGAAAAAATCCACCAAAATAAGGCTACAGTAAACCTGATTACCATAGCCCCACTCTGCAAATATATTAAAACGCATCAAAATCAATCAAATCATTGTCCGGCGGCTCTGTGGCATTCTCCGGTACAGCTTCTTCCTGCACATCCCCTGCATTCTGCATCGCTGCTTCCATATCTGCCGGATTGGAAACAATGGGAGAAACTGCCCCGCCCATTACTGCATGTCCGTTATTCGTACCGTTTGCTGATACCTGACCGTACACCATGCCGCCTTGCATCGCTGGGTATGCACCCATAGGAACGGATAAGGGAAAAAACTGCATCTGT
>Ga0137308_102535_pt1 | contig 11824 bp, 12 predicted proteins | sample Inofrocosms_June_FD_97181 | JGI IMG/M metagenome (GOLD analysis project Ga0137308, IMG submission 97181) | Mouse cecal microbial communities from Vienna, Austria - N-Acetylneuraminic and N-Acetylglucosamine D2O microcosms_June | ecosystem: Host-associated > Mammals > Digestive system > Large...
TTTGCGGAAGCGTTTCGCGTAAAGCTGGAACAAAGAGGATATAAGCTGGATAAGTGGAAAAGGTAAAACGGTTTTGCTGTAAAATGGAACGGATGAAATATGGGGCAATATAAAAACGAATGGGGAGAAATATCACAAATAATAGAGGAACACATCAATTTAATGATAAAGAGGTATCTTGAAACAGGGGGTGTATTCAAGTGCATTTCCGCAAAGATTGGATTTTTTCCGTATGCACAATGTCTTGGGAAAGTACTGATGGACAAAGACTGGAACAGGTTGAATAACCTTATTTACCAAGAAAATTGTTTCAGAAGTTTGTGTTCTTTGATGTGTGGAAACACGCATTATTGGGCTTTTCTTGAAATGCTGGAGGCTCTTGCTGTGGGAAATATGAAAACACTGGACTTGCTTGTCCCCCATAAAACAGAACCAGTAACCCATATTTTTCCTGCATACAGACCCGCCACCGATATGCTGATCGGACTTTGGCGCAAGGACAACAGCGTTTTAGACTATGCAGTTCCGAGGGCAAAAAAATTTGCATCTGGAAAAAGGCCACAATGGGAACGGGCGACAATCGCTTACTTACTCGCAATGTATGATAAAAACCCAAAAGAAGCGGGAGTGCAATTAGGACTTTTGTGTAAAGGAGTTATGCGGGCAGATTTTGATGCTGATACGGATAAAACACTTTTTGTACCAGCACATGGATTATATCAGCTTGCCGCCCGTTTATGGGACGAAGGACTGTTTCGGCAGTTACCCATGCCAGATCATAAAATTTTTTCCAAAGAGTACGCTGTTTGGAGAACTACACAAAAGGTACATCCTGAGTTATTTGCAAAATATCCTGAACCAATGATTAACAACGTTTTAGTAAATCCTGAAATTGAAATGTTAGAGCAGAATAAGTAAAGTTTTTGAAATGTCACAGAATTGTGGCATTTCAAGGGTAAAAACCAGCGTCTGTGACATTTCTGTGAGAATTGGCATAAAAATATCAGGATCAAAAAATGAAAGGAGAAAACTTATGAAATTTGAAATCTTTCCAAAATCAGATATTATTCCATCCTATGACCCTAACGCAGTGGCCGTAAAGTACATTGAAGACAATTCTCATGGTGAACAATACGAGGAAGATGAAATTACGCCGGACTTGATCTCTAAGATATTACACGAGGTGCCTAAAGAGATCGAAATCATTTTGTATCTGGATCCTGACGGAGAAGGACACTTTGGCTGCCTGGAAGTAGTATCAGATGGAAATTGGCTGTCTCTTTGCTATGACCATAACGAAACAGAAACCTATTTTTGCTACAATTCGGAGTTTGCTGACACCGTGGCGCAGCTGGAAGAAGTTGATTTGAGAGATAAAAATGTATATAGCCCCATCGACTATGACGGTCAAATCCCCGTTCCGAAATGTCAGGCCATCACGGATATGGATGCCGGTGTAAAGGCCATTGAGTATTTCATCAGAACTGGAACGCGTTATCCGGGAATTGACTGGGGATATTGTCCTTAATAATTTCAGCCAGGATATTCAGTCCTATGGACAGCTAAAAACGCTGGTGTTAAAGTAACGGTAAATCCTCTGATTTTCATTGGTTCCGCTGCTTTCGCCCTTTTTACTGTCTTTGTCAGCATCCGCAAGCCCGCGAAGATTGCCGGTACGGTTTCTGCAATCAAGGCCATCCAATACACGGAAAATGATATGACAGCTATGATTTTACCATCATGGCAAAAGTCTGGGCTAACGAGAACACGGCTACCACCCGCAACACAGGAGAAGCTCGGTTTTACCTCCCAACAGAAGTCTTCCTGCCGCTGTGTGATAACCCTCATCTGGTCTGCTTCCCCTTTGATTTGAAAGAGGGCACAGAAGCTGAAATGGCAGAGCTTTTGAACAGCTATTGTTTTTCAAGGCACTGAACAAAGTAGTAATTGCAGTTGTATCGGATAATGATCCGCCGAATCATCTTCCAACAATATTTCCTCATTGACATATCTCCTGTCACATAATTTCAGCGCTTCATATGCCCCTTCTAAATAAACCCGCTTTTCCAGTTCTGCTAATTGTTCATCCACTGGCACTTTGGAATAATTCATCCAGCATGGAAAGAAGGCAGTCTACCGGGGTAACTGGCTCCTCATAGGCAGGCGTGTCCAAGTCAAACCTCATAAAACCAGATTTGAAATAAAGCGGAATAGATGATCAATATCTTCGAGTCCTTATACATGCGATTCAATGTAGACAGGTAATCTGGCTCTTTCATGTTTGGCATACTGCTCCTCACCCCATTGCTTTCTCTTATGCTGCTTTTCCTGTACAGAAAACAGCTCCTGTTTCCAGAAGCTGTCTTTTCGGCAGGTTTTCCGTTTAAATTCTGTTCTTAGAAAAAATATAACATATAGGGACATGCCCGTCAAGAATCAAAAACTATTTTCCAAATGCCAAAACTTCCTCCAAAGCCGGAATGGAAGGCGACGCGCCATTCCGCGTTACAGCAATAGCCGATGCCTTTGCAGCCCTGTCCATCGCTTCCTGCTCACTGCCTCCCCGGAACAGGGTCCCCAGGAAATAGCCGGTAAAGGTATCCCCGGCCGCCGTGGTGTCCACGGCCTGGACGTCGTATTTCTTTTGGCGTATGCAGTTTTCCTGATGGAAGAATACGGAACCATATTCCCCAAGGGTCAGCACTATGGCGGCAGAGGGGTATTTCCGGTGCAGTAATCCCGCCGTCTTTTCCCCGCTTTCCGGTAAGCTTACGCCCCCGTCAGCCGCCGCGCCCTGCGGATCCTCCCCTGCCCCCAAAAGCTGGCCCGCTTCTATTTCATTCAGGATAAAATAATCCACCAGCCCCAAAGGCAGCTCCCAGATTTTTTCATCCATGGGGGACGGGTTCAGGGCAATTTTCAGCCCCATACTATGGGCCCGCTGCAGCAGGTACGGCATTTGGTTCACCTCGTTCTGCACCAGCAGGCAGTCCCCTGCCTGAAACTGGGACAGCACCTGGTCCACCTGCCCTTCTGTAATTTCCTGGTTTGCACCCCCAAACAGCAGGATGCAGTTCTCCCCATTTTTATCATTCTGGATAATGGCATGGCCGGTAGGGACATCCTCCAATACCCTGACATGCCCCGTATGGACCCCGGCCTCCTTTAACTGCCCTAACAGGAACATCCCGTCCTTCCCCACTGCCCCGGCATGGTACACTTCCACCCCGGCCTTTGCCAGGGCAATCGACTGGTTCAGCCCCTTTCCCCCGCTGAACACCTGCAGCGCCGTGGAAGAAATGGTTTCCCCTTTTTGCACAAAATGCTCTACCTGATAGGTATAATCAATGTTCAAAGAACCAAAACACAATACTTTCATATGCCCTCCTTTCCGCATTTAAGCAAGTCCCACCGTTATTTTACTATATCCCCTGCCTTATGGGAAGGGCAAAGCTATTCCCGACAACCCACCAGTAAAAAACAATTTGCCCCCTGCAAACCTAAACTTCCTTCTGCCTGCGGTAAATCCTCACTGAAAAAATAGTAAGCCCCACCAGCGTCGCCACATATGGGATGGTCTTAACCAAATCTGAGGGAAGCCCTTGGGTAGCCGCTGCATTGGACACCGCGTCCGCCACGCCAAACAGCATCGAAGCCGCTGCAGAGCCCAATGCCGTCTGGCGCCCCATCGCTTCCGCCGCCAAGGCAATCCAGCCCCTGCTGCTCAGCATGTCCCTGGAAAACCAGGACACATACCCCATGGACATGAACGCACCGCCAAACCCGCACATTACGCCGCTTAACAGCAGCGCTGCCGCCTGCGTCTTAACAGCGCTGATCCCCACAGATTCCGCAGCCTCTTTTTTCTCCCCTACCGCCTTAATATGGGCGCCAAGGGCAGTGGATTTCAGCAGGTAATACGTAAATGCAACAGCCAGTACAGACACATACGTCAGGACATTATGGCCTGAAATAATGCTGCCAAGGATTGGGATATTTTCTATCACCGGGATATTGATATTGGGCAGCGTCTTGCTTGCAAGGGAAACGCTGGTCCCTTTGTCATTTGCCACAAGGTACAGCAAAAATACCGTACCGCCGCTTGCAAGGCTGTTCAGTGCAATGCCCCCAAGGATAATGTTCGTCCTATAGTACAGGGTGAAAAATGCAAGCACCCCGGCAAAGAGGACTGCCGTAAGCAAAGCCATCAGAAGCCCCACCGCCGCACTCTGGGCAAGGTACCCAAAATACATCCCGGAAAATGCCGCCATCAGCATCAGCCCTTCCAGCGCAATATTGGGCGCCCCTGCCACATCCGAAATCACCGCGCCCATGGAGGCAAACAACAGCGGTGTCATAACACGGAAAATTGAATAGACAAAATCCGTGGATACTATCAGATTAATGAAGCCCTTCATGCTGCACCTCCTTGATCTGGATGTCTTTTTCCATCCACCTCTGCTTATACTTATGTAAAAATTTTTCAGCAGAAATCAGCAAAATAATCAATGTCTGCAAAATCGAAACCATTTCCGTAGGGACGTCTGCAAACCGGCTGACTAAATCTGCCCCTACCCGCAGGTAGGCCACAAACGCCGCCGCGCCGATTACCCCCAAAGGGTTGTTGTTTGCCAGCATGGCAATCATTGCGCCGTCAAACCCATAACCCGGGAGCGCCGTCCACTCAAACCTTTTGTGCAGCCCAAGGCATTCCACAATGCCGCCGCACCCTGCCACTGCCCCTGCAATGACATGGACCAGGAGGATCACCTTCATCACGTTCATGCCGGAATATTTTGCAAACTTGGCATTTGCCCCAGTCGCCCGCACCTGCAGCCCCCACTTTGTTTTGTAGAGGAAAACATAAACCATGGCTGCGCAAAGGAGGGCTATTAAAATCCCCACATGCACCCTTGTCCCGCTGACAATGGTTGGGAGCAGCGCGGCAGAACGGTATTTATAGGAAACTAAGCTGGACACCGCCGTATCCCGCATCATATTATTGAGGATATAGCACCCAACCCCATAGCAGATGTTGTTCATCATCAGGGAGGTTACCATTTCATTGGCATTGAATTTTGCCCGTAAAGCCCCCGGGACCAGCATCACCAAAATCCCTGTGCCTGCGCCCACTGCAAGGCATACCAATGGGAAAATAAAAATTGGCAGCTTGAGCCAGATAGCCGCAATGGAGCCCACTATCCCTGCCATGAAAAAGACCCCTTCCCCGCCTAAATTAAACAGGCCGGCCTGAAACAGGATTGCCATGGAAAGCCCGGAAAAAATCAGGGGTATCGCCGTTTCCACAATATTCCCGACATACCGCCCGGAAGAAAAGGGCTGCATCAGGAAAATTAAGATGGATTCCACAGGCTTGTCGCTCACCAGTATAATAATGAGGAACGCCACCAGGATTGCCGCCAGCATCGCCACGGCTGTACACAGGATATTAAATGTTTTTTCCCTATTCATGCCCATTCACCGCCTTTCGTATCTGCTCTGGCCCATGCCGCTCAATCCCCAGCATGAAAAGCCCCAGTTTTTCTTCATTCAGCCCTTCCGTGCTCTCAAAAAACGCTACGATTTCCCCTTCATACATCACTGCAAGCACATCGGACAGCTTTAGAATTTCCGCCAAATCCGCTGATACCAGCAGCACAGAAGCCCCGTCCCTGCAAAGCTGCACAATTTTCTTATGGATAATATGGGCAGCCCCCACGTCCACGCCCCTTGTAGGCTGTTCCGCTATCAGAATGCCCGGGTTATGTCCGCATTCCCTTGCCACAACCACTTTCTGCATATTCCCGCCGGACAGCATCCCCACCGGCTGGGAACCGCCTGCACAGCGGATTTCATAACTTTCAATATTTTCTTTGACGAACGCGTCGATTTTCTGGAAATCCAGCATCCCATGCTTCTGGAAATCATTGTTTTCCAAATCATTGGAAATCATATTTTCACTGATTGGCACGGAAGCTGCAACCCCCTGCTCCAGACGGTCCTCCGGGACATACCCAAAGGAAAGTTCCCGGATGCTTTTCTGGTCTGCTGCAGAAATGTCCTGCCCGTAAAACCTGGCTTCCCCGGATTGTACCGCCTTCCTTCGGGTTAAAATGTCCACCAGTTCCACCTGGCCGTTCCCCTGCACCCCGGCAATCCCAAACACCATCCCTTCCCTAATGTCAAAGGAAATGCCCTTTAAGGCCTGGACCCCGCTTTTATCCGTGTAGGAAAGGTCCCTCACCTGGATATTGGCCTCTCCATACTTCTTATTCCCCCGCTCAATGGCAGTGTTCAGCTCGCATCCCATAATCGCATTGGAAATCTGCTGCTCCGTCACCGCTTCACACTGGTACGTTTCTATGGTCCTGCCGCTGCGCATAACCGTAATGCGGTCGCAAATCTGCTTGATTTCCGGGATTTTGTGTGAAATAAACACAATGGTGTGGCCCTGGGCCTTTAACTGCCGCAGTTCCTCAAATAGCTGGTCGATTTCCTGTGGCGTTAAGACAGCCGTGGGCTCGTCCAAAATCAGGATTTCCGCGCCACGAGCCAGCGCCTTTAAAATTTCCACCTTCTGCTTCAGCCCCACCGGAAGGTTTTTGGTAGTTTCTTCCGGATCCACCGGGAGGTTGAACCGTTCCCCCAGCTCCCTTGTAAACCGCACCGCTTCCTTCTGGTCGATAAACAGCCCCTTTTTGGGCTCCATGCCCAGCACAATGTTCTGGGCTACGGTAAAGGATTCCACCAGCATAAAATGCTGGTGTACCATCCCAATCCCCTTTGCAATGGCTTCTTTTGAGCCGGAGAATACCGTTTTTTCACCCCTTAAGAAGATTTCCCCCCGGGAAGGCTGTTCCATCCCAAACAGTATTTTCATCAGCGTGGACTTCCCTGCGCCGTTCTCCCCTACCAGCGCATGGATTTCCCCTTTTTTCAGGTTAAAGCTCACATCTGAATTGGCAACTACGCCGTTCCCATATATTTTTGCAATATGGTTCATTTCCAATATATATTCACTCATAAGAATCCTGCCCCCTTTGTATCCAACTACAGGCATACACGGTTCTGCGCCTGCGCAAACTTATGGGCGCACGCTGTCCCTGATTTCTGCCAGTTCATCTGTGGAAAGGCCCATGGTTTCCGTAACCTTTACCTCGCCGCTTATTACTTTTTCCTTTAATTCTTCCACCGTCTTACGTGCGTCTTCCGTCATCAGGGACTGGTAAAATTCATTGTCTGCAAGCCCTACGGAGCCTTCCTTCATGCCGTAGTATTCCTTTGCCCCATAATTCACTTCCCCGTCCATGGCTTTCTTTACAATGAGCAATGCGTTTTCCGGGATATTCTTAATGGCGGAGGTGATAATCACATTTGCCATTTCCGGCTGGGAATCCTTAAGCGCCATTGCCTGGTCGGAGTCTACCCCAATGGCAAATTTCTTGGACTGGACTGCTGCGTCAAGGACGCCGAGCCCTGACTGCCCTGCCGCGGTAAACACAACTGAAATCCCTGAATTGTACATTAAAAGCCCGTTTTCCTTCCCTTTTGCAGTGTCTGTAAAGCTGCCTACATAAGAGCTCTGCACCTTAATATCCGGCATGATTTGCTGCGCCCCCTGGATGTAGCCTACCAAAAATTCATTGATGCCGGGAATGTCCATGCCGCCTACAAAGCCAATGGCTTTGTCCCCAAGCTCCTGTGCTTTTAAGGCTGCAGCTGCACCTGCCAGAAAGCTCATTTCATTGTTTTTGGACGCAATAAGATAGACATTGGAAGGGATTTCATCCATTTCCCCATCTAAATTAATAAATTTCTGGTCTGGGTATTCCTCTGCAATCTGCGCCAGCGCATCGTCGCCGTTGCTGGAAACTGTCAGGATCAGGTCGTACCCGCCCTGGCAGAGGTCCAAATAAGCTGGGTAATATTTGGAAGCGTCAGTACCGCATTCCACATAATCTACTTTCATGCCATATTCTTTTTCCAATAAACCCACCGCTTCGTAAGATGCGTCAAAAAACGACTTGTCCCCAAGGCTTCCCGGGATCAGCAGGGCAACCTTGTAATCCTTGGCATCCCCTTCAAATTTCCCAGACGCCCCTTCGCCTTTATTATCCCCTGTATTTTCTGTTTCTGCGCTTTCTTCCGGTTCCGGTGCGGCACAGGCTGCAACTGCCAGCCCCATCACAATACATGCAATCCACAATAAAATCTTCTTTTTCATCTTTCTGCCATTTCCTTTCGCTCTGCCCCAGCGCAGCCTGATATAGGGCTGTGCTTTCCGGGCCTTCATTGTTTAATTTATACGTTCCCTGACAAGCTGCCTGAATTTTTCCACGTCCATGGAGGCTGCATAATAGAAATCCTTCCCCGTATCTGTGTGGAAATCATAGGCGTTTGTATTTAATACCATGGCTCCCCTGGTATGGCGGCCTGCCAGTTCCACGGTGTAATCGCTCTGCACCAGTTCTGCCACGGATGGATCCACCAGATATGCCGTCAGCAGCGCATCGTGGAAGGTATAGGCATACCCTGTTTTTTCACGGAACATCTCAATGCCTTTTTTGTAATACTGCATCCTCCCGCTCTCCTTAGGGCATAGTGTTTCCATAAAATCGTCCGGTATCCGGCAGTGCTTTGTCACCTCCAGCCCGAACATGGTGAGATGCCCTGCATAATCCATGACAATCCTTGCCGCTTCCGGGTCGCACTTAATGTTCCATTCCGGGAAACTGCTGGAAAATACCCCTCCCATGGCAATGATATTTGCTTCCTTCATCACCTCCGGTTCCCGGTAAAACGCAAGGCCAAGGTTCGTCATGCACCCAATTTCAATAATGGTAAGCCCCGGGTTCTCCTTTACCTTCTGGATAATGAAGTCCGCCCCATCGCAGTCTGTAATGACCCTGCTTTTCCTGTCCTCCTCCAGAATCCCATACTGGATGGGCGGGGTGTCTGGATTCAAACGCTCAATCAACGGGCTTTTAAAACCTGCGCAGACTGGGATATCATGCCTGCCATATTTGCTGCACAGCTCCAAAACCAGTTCCGCCCGCTTCACCGTGTCCAGATAGACCGTTACAATCCCTGTAATTTCCAGTTCCGGTGAATTCAGGGCCATGATAAGGGCCGCTGCATCATCCACGTCATCCCCCAAATCCGTGTCAATCAGGATTTTTTTTGGGTATGCTTTCATCATTTTGCCTCCTTTTTCTTTAGATTTTTTTAAATTTTTGGTTAATTTGTATCTTGATTATAACTTTCCCATCCCAAAACAGGAAAGGACATATGGCCTTTCCTCAAAAAAGAATCCTGCAAAGCAGGATTCTCCGCCTGCGGCGGGCCGCTTTGCGAAAGAGTTCATATCCGCCGCAGTGCGGTAAAATCTTTTTTATACTATAGGAGAGATACTTTCACGCTTTAGCGTGGCAAGGTCATTCCTATAAGACAAAAAAAGTGCATGATACTGGGATTCCTCCCATCATGCACCCAAACCTGTGGTTCTATTTTCAATTGCAGCTTACCATATCCTATAAGCTTAGCCCTGCCAGCAGTTTCCTGTAATGTTCCTCGTCAATTACTACTTTTTTATCCTTGGACTGAATCTCCCCATTGTCTTTCAGCTTCCGTATGCTCCGCCCAACTGTCCGTATGCTGATGCCTACGTTTGCGGCTATATCCCGGTATTCTGCATAAACTGTTACTTTTTTGCCCTTCCCATTCAGATGCCCGTTGTAATAATCTACAAAATAATGCCTGACCCGGTTAATGCCATCCAAATAATAAAACTTCCCGTCATTGGCAGAGCGCTGGTACAGGTCCTGTGCAATCAGCGTAATGCAGCGGCGCAGCATTTCCGCATGTTCCATCACATAATCATAGACAATGCCCGCATCCATGCGGATAACGGTAACCTCCGTCCTGCACAGGAGGGAAGCAATATATTCCGATTTCCGGGCAAATAATTCCAGCAGCCCTATGCTGCCATTCCTGCTGTCAACCAGAAAGTAATTGTATTCATTGCCGTCCGCATAGCTGCGGGTCCCTAAAGCGGAACCGCTTTTGATAAAGTAAATGTACTGGATGGAATCCCCCCGGTATACAATATACTGTTTTTGCCGGAATGTCTGTTCCCTTCCCTTCTTCTTTATCTCCTCTGGAAGGAAAGAGAAATTGAAGGCCGTTTCTTCCTCGTATTTTTTCCATTTTTCCTGAATTCCCATAGGCTTCCCCTTTCCAAAAACATGGATTAATGGCGCTCCTGCCAAATCATAAATCATATGCCCGCCAAACACGCCAATAAGCCCCCGGGCCAATATGGCCTGAGGGCTTTAATTAATCTGCATTTGCTATTTTAAGATTAGGGTGCCAAAAGCACCTTTGGTGCTACGCTCATACCATATATTGTTATTGCAAATCCATTTGCACATCAATATATGGTATAGAGCGGGTGCGACGCACCCTTTTGGCACCCTAATCTATTTTAATAAAATTCGAGGTCAGCTTCCGCTTTCTGGCTACTGCTTTGCCCGAACCTGCGGCTTACCCTAGCCAATTACCTCAAACCCGCTTTTGCTGCTGGCATTGTAGCCGCCGTTACTGTTGTACATCCCGCCTTTGTTGATTTCATAATTTGCATGGGATGAAATAGCGGCAGCCCGGTCGCTGACTTTCTTGCCAAAATCACCGGCAAAGAGTTTCTTAATTTTTTCTGGGTCAGCGGCTTTCAGCTTCTCCTCGTCAATTGACAGGGTTTTATTCTTAGCGTCAATTTTGATGCCAATTTCTTCCAGCTTGCTGCTGTTTGCCTTTGCTGCGTCCGTCATGGATGCAAGGGCGACATTCTTGATTGCGAACACATTTGATTTTCCTGCGCTCTCTACCGTTGAATTGTATTTCTTTACAAAATCATTCACTGCGTTATAAATTGCAACATTGTCATATTTGCCTTCATCATCTGTTTTAAAAACAGTGCCTTTCACAAGGCTGTCGGTAGTTTCTGACAATGCGCTGGCATTGCTGCGGACAGTGGATAACTGGCCGTTGGATGTAGTAGGCTTGCTGGTTACGCTGCCAGTAGAAGAACTGGAGCTGGAAGAAGAACTGCTGGAGGACGAAGAACTGTCCGTGTCCTTAATCCCATACTTGCTTGCCTCATACCTTGCATTGGACTGGATCGCTGCCGCACGGCTGCCAACCTTTGCGCCATAAGAATTGCTGCCCTTGAACAGCGCATCTACTTTATCGGTGCTGGCAGACTGGAAGGTGTCCTTATTAATCTTTAACACCCCGTCTTTGTCCATGGTGATCCCAATTTCTGCCAAGGCGTCTGCATTAGATTTCGTGTAATCGGCAATGGAGCGTAAGGAGCTGTTGATGGCTACGCTGCCGGAATTTTTTGCGGCTGTGTTCAGTTCGTTGTACTTGCTTACAAAGCTTGATACTGCGTCGTAGCTAATTTCCCCGGACTTGCCCATGGAATTTGTTGCGCTCTGTAAATTAGCGGCAGCGTTCTTGATATCCACAAACTTCTCGCCGGGCGTAGCGGATTCCCCTTTGATTTTCTCATTGTAGTTCCAGTAATTGTACTTCTTTTTCGGGGGATTTTTGATTTTTTCATTATAATCCCAATAGTTCTTCTCTCCGCTTTTTCTCGTGGATGACGTTGACTGGCTGGAGCTGCCCACGCTGCTGTCCTTCGCATAATAAGCCTTCAAAAGCTTATTATAGGAACCGTTCCGGATGCTTGCATAATCCGAAACACTCATGCTGCCAAAGAAACTGCTTTGGCTGTTCCCAAATGAATTGAATAAATTCAGCATAT
>Ga0137308_102536_pt1 | contig 11820 bp, 15 predicted proteins | sample Inofrocosms_June_FD_97181 | JGI IMG/M metagenome (GOLD analysis project Ga0137308, IMG submission 97181) | Mouse cecal microbial communities from Vienna, Austria - N-Acetylneuraminic and N-Acetylglucosamine D2O microcosms_June | ecosystem: Host-associated > Mammals > Digestive system > Large...
TCCCCACTTCCCGCATATAATCAGTCAGATCCTCCGCCATCCGCTTGGTCAGGGTGGTGATCAGCACCTTGTGGTGACCGGCCACTTCCTTATTGACCTCAGAAACCAGATCATCAATCTGCCCCTCCACCGGGCGCACGGAAATCTCCGGATCCAGAAGCCCTGTGGGCCGGATGATCTGCTCCACCCGCATCAGCTCATGCTCCGCCTCATAGACATTGGGCGTGGCCGACACGAACATCATCTGGTCAATCTTGCTCTCAAACTCAGTAAAATTCAGAGGCCGGTTATCCAGGGCTGAGGGAAGACGGAACCCATAGTCTACCAGTGTCTGCTTCCTGGAGCGGTCCCCGGAAAACATCCCCCGCACCTGGGGCAAAGTAATATGGGACTCGTCAATAATAATCAGGAAATCATCCGGAAAGTAATCAATCAGCGTCCACGGCGGCTCTCCGGGCTTGCCGAAGGTCAGGTGGCGGGAATAGTTCTCAATGCCGGAGCAGAAGCCGGTCTCCCTCATCATCTCTACATCAAAGTTAGTCCTCTCGGAGATCCGCTGGGCCTCCAGCAGCTTGTCTTCACTCTTAAAAAAAGACACTCTTTCCTTTAGCTCCTCCAGAATATTTTCCGTGGCCAGCTGCAGCTTCTCTTTGGGCACCACATAGTGGGAGGCCGGAAAGATGGCGATGTGGTTCAGCTGGAGCCTGCCCTCCCCGGTCAGAGTATCGATCTCTGTGATCCTGTCCACCTCGTCCCCGAAAAATTCCACTCTGTATGCCTCATTGCCAGAGTAAGCTGGGAAGATCTCCACAACATCCCCCCGTACCCGGAAGGTCCCCCGGTGGAAGTCCATGTCATTGCGGGTGTACTGGATATCGATCAGCTTGCGGATAATCTCGTCCCGGTCCTTCACCATACCCGGCCGCAAAGAGATCACCATCTCCTTATAGTCAATAGGCGAACCGAGACCATAGATGCAGGAAACAGATGCCACAATGATCACATCGCTCCGCTCCGAAAGGGCCGCCGTGGCAGAATGGCGCAGCTTATCGATCTCATCATTGATGGCAGAGTCCTTCTCAATGTAGGTGTCTGTAGATGGGACGTAGGCTTCGGGCTGGTAGTAGTCGTAGTAGGACACAAAATATTCCACTGCATTCTCGGGAAAAAATTCTTTGAACTCCCCGTACAACTGGGCCGCAAGGGTCTTATTGTGGGCTATTACCAAAGTGGGCTTATTCAGCTGCTGGATGACATTGGCCATGGTAAAGGTCTTGCCGGAACCTGTAACCCCCAGTAAAGTCTGGAACTGGTTGCCTTCCTGAAACCCTTTGACCAGGGCTTCTATGGCCTGGGGCTGGTCGCCGGTGGGCTGGTATTCGCTGTGAAGTTCGAACATTTTTTGTGCAGTTTGCACAAATACCACCTCCAAAATTCATAGTAAAAAAGATGTGTATATGCTACAAATTCGTCAAGGAACTTTTCATTTTCGTCATGGCATTTACTCAAATCGAAGAAAAAAGTCCCTTACGAATCCCGTTCACAATTTGCTGTTTTTGCAACTCAGTGCACCTCCGTAATTCCATACGGACGAAACAGCACTGAAGAGTTTTTTTATCTTACCATAAATTTGTTCAATATTCAATGCTATGCAAGGCGTGAAACCCCTTGATTTTACGGTATTTCAATATATAATGCTCTGTTGGAATCCATAGGATTTCAGGAGTATTTGTAACAAATTCGCAACACTAAAAAGCGCTTATTTTGTCAATTCACCCAGCCGAGAAAGGGCAATAATAAACCATTCCCGATCCGGGGCAGAACAAGCCCAGTGTGTGAAATACCGCCATTGTGAAAAGACGGCGTTCCCCAATATCTGAACATCCCATACCCGGTTGATATTCCTTTCCAGTGCGGCAGCACATGAAAACGCATCCGAACCATAAGCAGCTTTGAAGGATTCCCCGCAATCCATTCCAAAGCCCAATGAAATACAACCGCTGGCAAACCCTTCTTCCAGTTCGCCGTCTGGCGTTTCCCGGTCTTGGTATTTTTCCAGCCAATGGATTGCAAAATCATGTATTTTTTCCTTATCCACGCTCACGCACCCCCTTCCATTGTCCCCATTCTATCACGTTTTTTTGTGCGCCACAACTCATATAAGCCCCATATAGCCATTGAAACACATTTCTTGATAGAGGGATAGGCCAAAGAGAAAAGCCGCCTAAAACGGCGGCATATTCAAGCCCAACTTTCAAACAATCCTAACATGATTTCCTGATGCGTTGCATATACAGCCGGAACGCCACTGGAAGCGTATTCCGTTGTTGTCCCGTTTTGGGTTACTGTGATCTTGCTCCCCGGATTGATTGTTACATCAGGGGAAATAAACAGCTTGACCGCTTGTGAAATAGTGGCGGCGATTTCTGTTTGGATCGCCGTTGTGACAGTTTCAAAGGACAGCTTACAAGGCTGGTTCTCCAAAACAACGACTTCCTGATAATCTGTAAAATGTGTTCTGGGATCTTCTACTTCCTGATACTCCGTTATGGTTGCAACACCCACCCGTATAGCCCCGTTCAATGGCTTTCCGTGCGGCTTTCTGTGCTGCCTGAATTGCTTTACTCATATGATATACCTTCCTTCTCCAAAATGTCCTTATTCACCATTTCAAACGCTTTCAGGGCTTTTCCGTGCATCTCTATCATATAGCGGTATGACTTCCCTATATCCTTTCCAATGGCATCCAGCCCCCTGCATTGGATATACCTTCCAAAGAGGGCTTGCATATGTGCCGCACTGTCAAGCCCGTGGATCATGTTTATAATCTCATGCCGCTTGTAGGCAATATCCACCATATCATTTTGAATCTCCGCTTCCAGATCCACGATTTTCCCCACCATGTCCCCGATCCGGTCTGCCGGGCTGCTGGCCTGAACCTTTGCCGGGTTCATCCGTGCCGAAGATACACTGGTGATTGCATGGCGGTATTCTTTAACCCTATCCCGTTTATGTTCAATCATTGTTTGAAGTCTTTGAACTTCTGAAAGATATTCCTTTGCGGTCATTTGCCCCACCTTTCCAAAAATGCCCCGACAATCAGAGGATAGAAAGCCGGGGCATCTTTATCAAATTTTTATTTGCTGGCTGCTGGCTGTTCCTGATAATACAATGCCTTGACCTTGTTATCCAGAACAAAGGCATCATAAGCAATGCGCCCTTCCACCAGTGATCCGCTGATACCGGGCGGGTCCTCATGGATTTTGTAATCTTCCAGTTTGGTAGGCGCAACCGTGGCGCACGGATGGGCGATCATGAAGCCGAAGTTCTTGGGAAGACGGTTAGCGGGCACTTTGATAACCATAGCCCCGTCAAGGTTGGAAATAACGCCTTTCAGCCTTAAATCATTGCCTATATCGGTTTCCATTGTAATATCCTTGCACTGCTTCATCAGTACATACACATCAGGCGTAACAACGATAATACGCCCCGTTTCCGGCACTTCCTCATTGTCAAGGGCATTGTTGCCCGCAAGGATTTCAAGATAGATATTCTCTTTGGTAAGTGCCTTCGCGGCGGGTTTCTGTCCGGCATTGGTACACATTACGCCGTATGTGTAAGTGTCCACTTCCGGGATCACCACTTCCCTGACCTGCCTTTCCAAAGCAGAAGCAGCCTGCAAGTTCTGCGCTGTTTCGTCCGTGTCCAGCTTGTCAATGACGAAAGTGAAGGAACGGTCTTTCTTCAAAGTGAACTCTTCCGTGGTTGCATCCAGGTCTTTCACCTCGCCGTACCGGGAACCCGTCATTCCTTCCGGGGTGTTCCGCTTATAGTCGTTCATCTGGGAAGTGCTGACCTTATACACCTTTACAGTGTGCGCCCCCGTCCAGTCGAAGTCCTGATTGGTCAGGAGTGATTTCTTGCTTTCCGTGCTGAATTTTTCATCAACATACGGTAGAAATTTTGTCGCTAAATTGATAGCCATGTTTTACGCTTCCTTTCTGTCAGGTGCGAAGCCCCATAGCCTTTCTGATTTCCAGATCACCAGCCGCCCCGGCATCCGGCACTTTGCCGCTTGCCCCCGGCTGGAAGCCCTTGAACCTTATATTGCTTGTGGCTTTCGCCTTATACTCATTGAATATTTTTTCTACTGTTGCAATGCTCTTTTCCATTGTTTCCTTGTCGGTGCAGTTGAGAGCATCAAAAAGCTGCACGGGCAAGCCCTTTTCTGATAACAGTTCCTTTGCGGTCATGTGTAGCTCCCGCCGCGCAAGTTCCTGTTCCCTTTTCGCAAGATCAGCTTCGCCGCTGTTCTTTGCCTTCTCTTTGGCAAGGCGTTCCCCAACAATGCGGTTCACGTCCTCCTGCGTGAAAGTCTTTTCCCCCGCTCCCTGATTGGCTGCCGGGTCCGTGTTCTGATTCTGGTTGATGTTGTTATCTTCCATAGCCTGAAAATCTCCCTTCTTTTTACGCCCGAAGTGGGCTATTCCAAATGAAAAAGGCATGAGCAACAACCAGCCGTCAGGCTGATCATTTCCCATGCCTTGAAACCAAGACTAACCCCATAGGGCGGTACTCATGCCGTATTTCATTCTATTGTCTATCCTACTACATATAGGGGGTATTGTCAATATACATCTTTTATCTTGCGTAACCTTAGGTTTTCTTAGGCTTCGGCACTGTCAAAACCGTATGCAGAAAGCCGTCCTTTGCGGCGGTTTCTTTCACTACGGCATCAGAAAACAGACGCTTCACCGCCCATTCCAGGAGCCGCTTCTTCTCCCTCTCATCCTCTGTATATGCAACCCTGATTTTCAATCCATCACCGCCTTTTTGAAAGTTTATTTTCAAAATTCAATTTCGTTAAACATTTCTTTGAACTCTAGTTTTCACTAGTTCTCCCGTGCGTGTAACCATGTCCCCTTATTCCCTCACGCGCGTAACCGTGTCAACAAATGTTAAGTTTTGATAAGTCCTGACGCTCATATAAGCCCATATAGCCGTTTTAAATAGGGGGGCTTGATAAATACGCCGCCGCATGATAAACTTGCCTTGCTGGGGCTGTGTGTTTATCATGCGGCTTGTCCCTTGCTTGCTCCCTGACCGGATCAGGCAAGGGGCTTTTCATTTTCCAGAAGGGAATCACACCTTGCGATCAGTCCCGCATACTGGGAGTAACTTTCAAAGTGGATGGCAACGCCCAGCCCCAATGAACGGAGGAAATTATTGCAGTTATGTATCTGGAAGCCGTTTGACAGAGGGAAGATATAATATTCCGCTTCGGTTTCCGCTATCATACATGGTTCATTGTCCACATTCCCCCATATGCCAAGGGAACGTATTTCCGTGACGCTGACTTCCGGCATCTCCATACCTACAAATATCTGTCCTATCATACCTATAAACCGTCCTTTCTTTGAATTACAATCCTAAAAACGCCTTGATGAAATGATATAACCGCCTGATTTGGGTTTCTGATGCCCCATCTAATAATGCAATAATCTGTTCTTTCATGCGTTCTCCTTTCTCATACCTGAAAATCTATATTTTTAATTGTCTGTTCCAGTGATTCAACGCTTGTAACCACATCTTCCAGCTTTTCCACCAGACCAGGAAGCGAAGCAATGCAGCACTCGCCATTTTCGAACCAAGCACAATCTACCGTGCAATCTTCCCTTGTCAACGGGCATTTTGCCATTTAATCACCTTCTTTCTCTTTGGGGGTATGTGGGGTAGGTGTAATTATGCTATGTATATAGACTTACATTTTATAAGTTGGTTACAAGTAACTACTTTTTATGAAAATGTATTTTATTCACATACCCCATGTACCCCAGTTATCAATTTTTCCTGATTCAATACGGTTTTCTAGGGGGGTATGTAGCCCATTTTTCACCTACCCCTACACCTACCCCACATACCCCCTATTCTTTATTCCTGAATCTGTCAGTCCCCTCTATCGCAGGGGGAACAAACCATTTTCGTATTCCATGCCGCTTTCCGGGACGCATTAAAGGAAAATCTTTTGCTATCTTTGCCAATGCCGTCCCTATTGTCTTTGCATCATACCTCATAACATCAGCAAATTCAGGTAAATTCTTTAATGCGGAGGGCTGCACCCAGAACCATTCTGATTCAGGGGCTTCAAAGTCCAGCCTTAACCGAAGTTCATCTTCTGCCGGGAGCATTTCCATGACGGACTTGTTTCTTTCTTCCAGTTCTGCAAGTTCATCTTCCGACAGTCGAAAACACTGTGGGTTTTCCGTGTTCGCCCGGTAACACTGCGCCCAAAACTGGCTTAAATTTTCAGGTGTCACAAATTCATCCAGATTAATCTTTCCGGGGATATGTACCACCCACCAACGGCGGGAACCCGTTTCATCATTCAGGAATTCCGCTTTGTTTGTAGTCCCGCAGATGGAAGTTGTCCTTGCCTTTGTCACTGGTTCCCTTGCGTATGGCTTGCGGATTTTATCCTTTTCAGCGGTCATAAAGGACTTTAGATCAGACCGCCGCTCCGTGAATGTGCGATCAATCTCCCCAATCTCTGTTATCCATGCCGAAAGCGTTTCAATCAGTGTATCCTTGTTTTTAGTTGACATTGGTTTATCAAGGCTTGTGAACCAAAGTGGATTGACCGCCATTCTGCGGAAAAAACGTGTTTTCCCTATCCCTTCATCACCTTGCAAAATCAATACCCCTTCCGGCTGGATCGGTTCTTCCAGTGTATTGAACGGGAGTGCCGCCGACTGGTAAAACCATTTTTTGATTAAACTTTGTTCAAAATCGCTTTGAACTCCCAAAACTTCAAACAGTTCCGGGAAACGGTCTTTCCCGTCCCACCCTACACCCTGCAAGTAATTTTTCACGGGATTGTATGAGTTTTTATCAGCTTCCAGAGAAATCAAGTCAACTGTCTGCTGCTTGCCGATATTTTTCAACCCGGTATATTTCCGATAGGCATATTGTAAAGCCGTGGGCATCTGGTTTTGAATGTCCCTTATGTTCTGAAATTCCAGTTCGTCCGGGATATTCCCAAATTCGACAATGTTCAGAAGTTCGTTGTACTGAATGAACATCCCCTTTTCGGTCAATAGCCGTTTGAAGGTTTCCGGGCTTACCTCTTTCCTTTGGATGGTCTTTTCCGCTTCCTGCAATTTTTTCAATGTGCTTTCGTTCAGAATCTCCGCTTCCAGCGTCTTATCTGGTATTGGATTTTCAAACACATATCCGTTCATCACCCGGACAATCTGGAAAGCCTGATCCCCGGTGAAGCCTTTGTTCACCAAATGGAATAGATACGCCCCTAGTTTTTGTGTCCTCTCACCTTCCGGGAACTCTACTTTGAATTTGGCATTGTCCATTTGTAATGGGTACAGAAACGGCGGCAGTTCGTCTATATCCTCATTGGTTATCGAACCCTTGAAAAATTTCCGCTCTACGCCGTTGATTTTCAGCGGTATATGATCATCTGAAGCCGGGAACTTCCATTCACACTTGATACCCAAAGGGCATATCCAGCGCGGCCCCCGGTTCTTTTGCTCCATCCATTCAGGGACACGGAAAAATAAATGCTTCCCGTGTTCCGTGGCTATGCCATTGTAACGGATTCCCAGAGAATCCAGTATTGCAACTATGGCATCACTCCGGGGCTTGCCATGAATCGGTTCTTCAATTTCCCCGGTCTTATGGCTGAAATCATCAATATCCACTTTCAGGAACTCCGGGCTATAGGAAGCCCCATAGCTGATCCAGTTCTTCCGGGGCTTATCCGAATACTGCCGTTTTTCCTTTGTGGCGGCTGGATGCTTCCCGTTGAACTCAACATATTTTGGTTTCATATTTCTTTTTTCTTCACCACCTTCCTTTCCGGCATAGCAGCCCTTTTATAAAAATTGTCTATTGTCAGCACCTTGTAAAACTTTGGGAAGGTCTTGCCCTATCAGGTTTCGCCCTAAAGCCTGAAAACTTGCTATCCAACAAAGGGATTTTTCAAGCGTTCTTTCCCTTGAACCGCTTCCCCATTTTCTCATTAAAAACCGGGCGAAAACTTGTTGACCGACACACAATAGACAATTCTTATAAAAAGACTGCTACTTAATTCTGCTTTTCGGAATCCCTATTTGCCATCATCAGCCGTTGCAGCGGCATCACAGATAATAGCGGTTACATCCACACCTAACGCAAGTGCAATTTTACCAGCCGTTTTAGGTTTTACTTCCATCCCCCGGCGAATCCGAAGAAACGTTTGAGGGGAAGTTCCGTTTCTTAAATCCCTTTCGGACATACACGCCCGCGCAAGATGCAATTCAAGTTTCTTTGGATCAATAAGCATTTCCTCACCTTCCTTTTTGAAATTAACTTTTCAATAGTTGCCACACTCTGCATTTTCACGGGCTTGTGACCGTTTTCAGGGACTTATTTTTGTGTTGCCCTGAAAGCTGCATTACGGCGGGGTGTTGCAGCACCCCATCTATATCAAAATCACTTCATCCTAAATCGCCGCAAATCTGGCATTTTCAAAAAATTCCTTGTTTTTATGCTTGATATATTCCCGGTCAGTGTTCATAAAGTAAACCGTCATGTGGTTAATCTCCATGAACTCCGCTTGTGTCAGAGCTTCAAGCTGTCTTGCCATCTGTGCTTTTCCGTAGGTCTGATATAACAACTCTTTGGAAAAAGAACGCTGTGCATAAAGGGCTTCTTGCTTTAACTGTTCTAAAACCTTATTCATATTTCTTACCGTCCTTTCTTTGTAATTGTTCCGTTTTCGTTCCTGCATTTATTATAATAGCACCGTTTTTGTTCCGTGTCAATAAATTTTTGAAAAAATTGTTCCATTTTCGTTCCGAATGTGTTATACTTACTATTAGAAAGGTGGTGAATTAACTTGAATATGAAAGTTATTGGTGAAAAAATAAGGCAACACCGAAAAATTAAAGGATTGACACAAGAGGAACTCGCCAAAGAATCCGGCTTATCTACAATGAGTATTAGACGATATGAAAGCGGCGAAAGAATCGCCCCCCAGGATACCCTAATTAAAATTGCTAGGGCTTTGGGTGTTCATTTGCGGGATTTGGCAGATACTTCCATGTGGGAAGAATTTGACGAAACAAGTATGAAGTTACTAAATAGAAGAACCCAGGAACTCGAAGCAATAGACCTATATTTAAAAGAATTAGGGTTTATTGTTCAACACGTTCCCAGTAAATACCATTATGAAGAAGATGACAATAGTCCTTCCGGAAAAATACAAGTTCCTGATGAATATGAATCAATTTTAACCAAGGAAGGACATACAGTAACTTTTACTCAAGAAGAATTTTCCGATTTAGAAAATGGAGCAAGAGATGCAATAGAAGGAAAGTTTTACAAGAAAGTATTTGAGCAGCAAAAGAAATAGCCGCCCTATCATCTGCAAATGGTAGGCGGTGACGCTCATATAAGCCCTATATAGCGGTTTTGACCGCATAGCCCTATAAACTACCATCTAAAGGGCAAAAACGGCTATATAAGCAAAAAGAAGAATCCCCAGTACTGCAATACCAGGGATTCCGAAAAGCGAACCAACCAAGGACACCAGCAAAGCACCATTGGATGGCTTATTCAGTATACCATCCTTTGGCCTGAAAATCAAGAAAGGATGGCATCATGAAACTACCAAATAACTACGGCTCTATCAGCAAATTATCAGGCAAACGCCGCAAGCCTTATATTGTACGGAAGTCAACAGGGAGCGGGGGTTGCGCTATTATCGGATATGCGGAAAGCCGGGAAGAAGGGCTTGCCATGCTGGCAGCATACAACGCCAACCCGTGGGACATAGACAAGGCTAAAATCACGCTGCAAGGACTATTTGACCTCTGGAAAGAGAAAAAAGCCCCTAAGCTGGGTAAGTCAAACCAATACGCCCTTGCCGCTGCTTTCAAATACTGCTCTACACTGAACAAAACGCCATACAAGCAGATCAAGGCTTATCAGATGCAAGACTGTATTGATAACTGTGGAAAGGGATATTCCACACAATCAGCAATCAAGAACCTTTGGACACACCTTGACAAATTCGCCCTGGAATTGGATATATCATCTTCCCGATTTTCCGATCTGCTTACTTCTACGCCGGTACCGGAGACAAGCCGCCTGCCGTTCACCAATGAAGAAATTACCCGGTTATGGGAACATCAGACAGAACCATGGGTTGATACCGTCCTGATCTTCATCTATTCCGGCTGGCGTATCTCTGAATTGCTGGCACTTGCCCCGGAAGATATCGATCTGGAAGCCGGAACTATGAAGGGCGGCACAAAGACGAAAGCCGGGAAGGGGCGTATTGTTCCTATCCATTCCAAAATCAGGCCGTTCATAGAAGCCCGATTTGCCGCCGATCCGCCCCGGCTGATTTCACATAATGGCAAGCCCGTTTCTACCACTGTATACCGGAAAATATGGGCAGGTATTATGGATAGGCTGGAAATGCGGCATACCCCACATGAGTGCCGCCACACATTTGAAACCCTTCTGGATGCTGCCGGGGGAAACCGCCGCTGTATTGATCTTCTCATGGGGCATGTTTCCAAAGATACGGGCAATCGGGTATACAACCACAAGACAATAGACGAGTTAAAAGCAACTGTTGAACTTATCAAAGTTTAAAGTTCAAATGTAGCACATTTGCAACAATGCCCCCAAAAATCATTGATTTTTCAATTATTTTTGGGGGCTAAATTTTATGTAGTCATATGCGCCACCTCCCCTCTTTCGCGAGTTTAGGGAGGCTTACCACCTTGTAACACGGCTGTTTCATATCATAGCACATCTGCTATTATCCGACAATCTCTTTTTTCCTCACCGCTCAGTAATATAGTGATAAACTGGATAAGTCCAAGCTATATAAGCAGCTGTGGTATGGCGAATGGACAAGTGGGACTATAACTGTCCCCGAAATATCTGACTACAAGTTATTTATGGTTGTATCCAGTAGTTATCCTATCGCGATGCTTGGGGTACGGCTCTGGGATACGATACATTGCCAAGGTACTGACCTGGCGTCTCAATGGTCGCAGCGTAATTTTGTTGCGACTTTTGACGTATCGGGCAATACCCTAAAGAACTTGGAAACATCTATGGTGGATCTTGGGTATAACAATAGCGTGAGCACGAGACAGACATTCCCAATCACGCATATCATAGGGCTTTTGTAAACATTCCAATCAGACCAGGAAAAAGACCACAGTGCCGCGTATATTTCCGGTTTTCTCCGCGCCGTTTTGTATACAGATGGTGCTTTCCTGATTAAAGATCCACCCATGCTTAATGGTATTGACAAAGTCAAGGACGAAATGATAGGTTCCCCATGATTTCATGCCGGATGGGAGCTTCAACAGATCGCCGCTGGTAAAGGTCGCCTTGATAGTCAACTCAAACGACAATACGCATAACTTTCCCATGGTGACGAAAGCTGTGTCAACAATCAAAATATTGGAATTAGCCACTGTCAGCCCTGACTTAATAACAGGAGTGATATCACTATATCATTCAGTGCCTCCTCTCGCTTATCCAGAGCCGTTTTTTGCGGCCCTCATGGTGCCAGGGTAAACTTAATAAAGCGACCGTCTCCGCCCGCTTAAAATCGCTCTCCGTGATTCACTTACGCGTACTTTTTATGTGACGCTTGGACACCCTCTTGTCGGATACTACAGTAGATCATTGTCGTGTCCAGTTTTTCGTGACCTAAAAATTCCTTGACCTGTTCAATCGGCATTCCACGGTTTAACAGATCCGTGGCTATGGTCCGTCTGAATCGGTGCGGGTGGGTGT
>Ga0137308_102537_pt1 | contig 11815 bp, 10 predicted proteins | sample Inofrocosms_June_FD_97181 | JGI IMG/M metagenome (GOLD analysis project Ga0137308, IMG submission 97181) | Mouse cecal microbial communities from Vienna, Austria - N-Acetylneuraminic and N-Acetylglucosamine D2O microcosms_June | ecosystem: Host-associated > Mammals > Digestive system > Large...
AGAACCTGGCTTCTTAGAGGGCGGGCGGCTGTATGCAAATATCAGAGGCGCAGAATGTTTTAGCACACAGCTAAAAGCATCCGATAACACCAATGCTCCCATAAACGAGATGACGGGTGGTGCCTTTAGTGCTGTCTATGGTTTGGAGGACCTTCCGCTTAGTCATCTTGATGTCGTAGAAGGCAGCATTGATTTTGAAAAATTAAAATCGGGTGCTTATATCTTAGAAGGCGTTCAGGAAAGCGATGACGGGGAACTTTTGTGGGAGACATCACACTGGGAAATCGGAGAGAAAGTGACCTTAAGTAATTTTAAGGGAACCGGGGACAGCATAGCTGAGAACGAGCGTAAGGACTACGAGTTTGAAGTGATGGCGAAAGTACGGATTAAATACTATATCAACTCCTGTCTGATGCATTATGACTATTCGTGGTATCTGCCAGCCAATGTCTATCTGGAGATGGTCGCTGTACCTGGCACCATGAGCTATGCTTTTAATGTCTCTGAAGGCTCTGATATGGCTATGGAAGCATTTTTAAAGAATTATACAGAAAAAGTAGAGCCTGTGATGAATTATGCATCCAAGGCCACCAGAGCAGCTGAATTTAGTGGCATGAAACAGATGATACTGGTCGTGGGAGGTGCTTTAAGTCTTCTGATAGGACTGATTGGCGTTCTGAATTTTATCAACTCCATACTGACCAGCATCATCACAAGGCGCCGGGAATTTGCAATGCTGCAATCCATTGGTATGACAAGAACACAGCTTCTTACGATGCTGATGACAGAAGGGCTCTATTACAGCCTGACTTCAGGTCTGGTGTCTTTGGTACTTGCTGTCCTTTTATCTCTTTTGGTGGTGCAAAATCTTACAAAAGAGCTTTGGTTCTTTGCTTATCATTTTACGATACTGCCGCTTCTTCTGGTGATACCGCTTCTTGCAGCTATTGGTATACTGCTTCCGGCTGCTATCCTTAGAAGCGTTGAGAAGCAGAGTATTGTAGAGCGGATTCGAGAAGAGTAATGCTAAAAACCCTGTGCGCTAAGTGCCCTGGCAATCTTTTCATAGACGGGCAGTGAGACACCATACTGCTGCCCCATCCGCACGACCTCAAAGATTAAGCCATCCATCTCTGAAGATTTGCCCTTTTTGACATCTCTTTGCATTGAGGTGGAGGCTTCTGGGGTTAAGCTATCTAAGATATCTAAATTTGTCTTAACAATATCTGCCGGAAAAGAGATACCCATCGCCTTTGCTAATGTGTGAATCTCACCAATCAGTGCTGCAAAAGTATCCCGAATCTCTCCTGGCTTTTGCATTGGCCCAGCCAGCACATCATAATACTGACCACAGGCAGCAGCTGGTGAGACATACGAAAATTTCATCAGTGCGTCCCGGCGGATATCGTCAGAGAGAATCCCTGTGATACCACTCTCATCCAAATCCTTTTTTACTTCCGCTAAGACTGGGCGATATTCCGAAGGATTTCGAACGCCAAATACCACTCGGAAAATATCACCGTTTTGCCACAGGCAACCAGGAGCTTTTATCTCGGCTGCGATATAGATACAGCCATCGGTCACCAAAAGCTCTGGAAGCTGTTCCTGCAGTCTTCCACCAGTTCCATAGATATTTAATATTGGAATCACCACCGTCTCAGGCTTTGCGACCCGGCGGATAAAAGGGATGGTTCCTAGAAGTGAATAGCCTTTGACGCAGACAAAGATAATATCCGGCTGTTCCTGATAGTGCTCCATATCTGTTGCTTTAACAGGACAGATGGTATAGTTTCCTTTCTTTGTTGTCTCCATCTGTAGCCCATTTTCCTGCATCGCCTGAAGATGGGCTCCTCTTGCAATCATTGTTACATCTTTTTTCGCCTCTGTCATATATGCCCCGATGCAACCGCCGGTTCCGCCGGCGCCGATAATTAAGTATTTCATATGCTTTTATACTCCTTTTTCATTACTCCACTTTTATCTCTACTTTGCTTCCGCCAGTCTTTTCTTTGGTAACGATAACTTGGTGTTCTATCTTCTCTTTTAGCTCAGAGACGTGAGAGATAATTCCTACCAGACGGTTGCCTTCTGTCAGGTCAGCAAGCGCTCTTAGCGCCTGTTGTAAGGATTCCTCATCTAAAGAGCCGAAACCCTCGTCTACAAACATTGTATCAAGCTGTATGCCACCAGAGAGGGACTGTACCTCATCTGAGAGGCCTAGAGCTAAGGATAGAGATGCCTTAAAGCTCTCTCCGCCAGAAAGTGTCTTGACACTTCGCTCACTTCCATTATAATGGTCAATCACATTTAATTCCAGACCACTCTGGCGCTTGTTATTGTCTGCACTCTGGCAGCGCTTTAATTCATATTGTCCCCCCGACATCACCATCAGCCGTGTATTAGCTCTTTGAATAATACGGTCAAAATAGGTCATCTGGATATAGGTCTCTAACATAATCTTTTCTTTGCCAGAGAGATTACCATTGGCAGTATTTGAGAGTGCCTTTACAAAAGTATATCGCTTCTCTATCTCTAACAACGCACCTGACTGCTTTTTTAGATTGGTAAGTGCTGTAGTATTTGCCCTTATATTCGAACGTACATTCGTCATTGTTTGTTGTAACTCCTGATATTTCTGATACAACAAATTCCGTTCTTCTGCCTTATCCTCTATCATCAGTTTTGGCGCATCCTTTAGCCGCTTAGAGAGTGATGCCATCTCTCCTTTGATACTGCTTATCTTATTCTCACTCTCCTGGTATAACTTCTCTGCCTTCTCAAATGCTGTTCTAAGCCTTTTCTTCTCTTTGGTCAGCTCCTTTATTTCCTGCACAACCTGCTTTTTGCTGTTATATTCCAGCAAGTCTATAAGCTTCTCGATATGTTGTGTTATATTTTTTATCTCGTTTTGCTTTTCTACCAGAGTAAGTTCTTCTCTAGCCACAACAGCTTGTAGCTTCTGAAGCTCTGTCTCCTGTTCTGGAAGCTTTTGCTCTAGTCTGTCTTTTTGTTCTTTGCGTGCTTTTTCCAGCAGAAGTTTATCTTCCACTTCCTTTACTTCTTGTTCTAGCATAGACAACCTGTCTCTCGCTTCCTGCTCTGCCTTTTCTAAAGGACAGTCATCCAGACAGAGAGATAATTGCTTCTTAAGTTGTGTACGGCTTGCCTCTAACTGCCCATAAAGTGTCCCGGCGGCAGCGCTTTTCCTAGAGGCCTCCCTTTGTGTCTCTTCACTTGTTTTCTTTAACTTTTTTAATTCTGTTTCGCTAGGTGCATTGGTAAGCTTTTGTGCTGGCAATGGATGCTCTGTAGAGCCGCAGACCGGACACGCTATCCCCTCTCTAAGCCCCTGTGCGAGAATACCAGCCTGTCCGTCTAAAAAAGCCTGATTCCCTGTCGTATAGGCATTTAGACACTCCTTAGCCCTTACAGACGCCTTCTGATAAATCTTTTGTGCCTCCTCATATTCTCTGACAAGCACCTGATACTTCTCTAATCTCTGCAAGCACTCTAAAAGCTCCCCTTGGTATCTTTGTTTCCTCTCCTTTATAGCTTGCAGCTGTACCAACACCACCCCAGCATCCTCAAGCTTTTTTTGTTCCTCTTTTTTCTTAGAAACTTCTGTCTGAAGTCTCTCTTGTTGCTCTTTTTGTTTTTTTAACGAAATCTCTATGCTGTTTCTCTGTGTTTCCCAGACGGCAAGCTCTTTTTGCAGTTCTTCCAACTCATCATACTGTGGCAGCTTCTGCTCCATCCTGGCTATCTTTATCTGTAACGCTTCTGCCTGTAGCTGGCACTTTTTTTCTTCTTCATATATGCTCTTTCGTTCTTCTAAAAGCTGCTCTTGTTCTCCTAGTGCTTCTTCTGCCTTTTTTAAATCCGTCTGCATCTTCTGCAGTTCTTTGGCTTTTCCAAGCTCCTCGTTGGCCTTTTGCTGCTTTTTCTCAAGTTCTTTAATCTGTATGGATACTGCTCTCTCTTCTTCCTTCTGATACTCCAAAATCCGCTCTATAAGAGTAATCGTCTCTTCTAGCGAAAGATTTCCTTCTTTGGCTTTACAAAGCTCTACAGCCAGTTCTTCTGGCTCCTCACAGATAACTCCTTCTAGATACTGCTGCACACTTAATTTCTTTTGCTCCCACTCATCTCTTAGCGCAGAAGACTCTTGCCGAAGCTTATCCTGTAGCTTTCCAAAGCGTCCTGTCTTAAAAATCTGTCTGAAAATCTGCTTTCTATCCTCGGTAGGCGCAAACAAAAGCTTTAGAAAATCCCCCTGTGCAAGCATTGCAATCTGAGAAAACTGCTCCTTATCAATCCCTATAATTTCCTTAATTGCAGCCGTCACTTCTTTATTTTTGGTGATAACTCTGCCGTCTGGGCAGATAAGCTCTGCTTCTGCCTTTTGAAGAGTCGTCCCACTTCCCCGCTTGACCGGGCGTGTATACTCGGGATTTCGTCTGACCGTATATATCTTTTGGGCATATGCAAAGACAAGCTCCACCATCGTAGGCGTCTGTGCATCCGCATATTTAGAGCGCATCATCCCCGGCTCCCGGTTGCTACTGCTTGTCTCTCCATAAAGGGCAAAGGTAATCGCATCAAAAAGAGTTGTCTTTCCTGCTCCGGTATCTCCTGTAATCAGATACAGCCCTTTCTCTCCTAGCTGATGCATTGGAAGCTCTATACGCCCCGCATAAGGCCCAAATGCAGAGATGGTCAACTGAATTGGCCTCATAATTCTTCCTCCCATATCTTCTCAATCAGCTGCATTGTATATTCTTTTTGCTCTACACTCATAGGCTGGTTGTTCTGTTTTTCATAGAATTCCAGAAAAAGCTCCATAGGAGACTTCTGCTCCACTGCTTTTGTCTCTGTCACCTGCATATGATAACGTGTCCTTTGGTTATCATAGTCAAGCTTCATCAGATTGGGGTAGATAACCCGAAGCTTTCGTATTGCATCTAGTATATCTTCCTCATCGGTCAGGGTAATATGTAGATAATCTTCCACCTTTGTCCCTTCATAGTTACTTTTAGTGGTCAGTTCCAGATAGCTGCCTTTGATTTCGCGCAAATCGCGCCGTGGCAGAAGTGGTATTGTTCGAATCAGACAGGTTCCTTTTTCTTTTAGCTCTACCACGCTCACTGATTTTTCCTGTTTTGCTTCAGAAAAAGAATATTTCAGCGGTGTTCCGCAATAACGCACAGATTCGCTTCCTACATGCTGAGGCGCATGGAGATGTCCAAGCGCCACATAGTCAAAGCCTTTATATACCGTTACGTCTACGTTATCTAAGCCTCCCACGGAGATTTCCTCAGACTCTGAACGGTTCGCTCCTGTTACAAATTGATGCGATAACAGGATATTTCTGTCAGAAGGCTCTAGAGGCAATCCCTGCAGTGCGGTTGCAAGTGCCTCTGTATAACTCTCAATCTCTGTCTCCTTATAAAATCTGCGCACATAGGACGGCTTTAAAAAAGGCAACAGATAGATATGCACTTTTCCATAGTCGTCTTCCATGGTCACTGACTGTACGTTCCCATTATAGACCAGAGACAGATGTACACCGCTTCTCTCCATCAGACGGGCGCCAAAAGCTATCCGCTCCGGCGAATCGTGATTGCCGCTGATGGCAAATATCTGTAAGTGGTACTTAGACAACTGATATAGAAAATTGTCGAACATCTGTACGGCTTCCGCACCTGGCACTGGCTTATCATAGATATCCCCCGCAATCAGCACGCCATCTGGACATTCCTTTTCTACTATCTCTAAAATCTTGGCCAAGATATCTTCCTGGTCTTCTAACATCGAATATTCATTAACACGTTTGCCCAGATGAAGGTCTGAAAGATGAAGAAATTTCATATCTGCCACGCTTTCATAATCTCCAGCAGATTTTCAATAATCACCTGTGACTGAAGATTGCCATTCTCTGCCAACGCTCCCAGATATTGCTGGTACATGGGATTTCCGGCTAACATACAACCATATGCCATCAAAAGGTCCTGAAATTCCAAGTCCAGATATTTCTTGCTGCATTTGCGAAGACGACTCTTTGTTAAATCATTCACATCCTCTACAAAGGCATCAAAACAACAGAATAACTCCCATTGTATCTCATAAGAATAATAAAAAATATTGTCTTCCTCCTCCCAGAATTGTTCTTCCGGGTCATCTAATATCTTATATGGATTTTTTATCTGATTTGCCTGTGCATACTCTTCTCTTGAATATCCGCCCAGTGCAGCCACCGGAAATTTCAGATACAGTTTACTAATCTGATACCAGAACATAAACTGTTCTCCCTCAAACAAATCATCCACCAAATCGATAAGCTCTGAGCGGCAAAATGCCCATCCTTCATTTCCTCCCACGGAATTCAAAAGTCTAAGCGCAATACTGTAACCAATCTTCTCCTCTATCATACAGCTTTTTAACAAAAGCAAAAGGTCATATAACCAGACTGCCAGCCTGTCATCTAGTGCTAGCAATGCCTGTTTATCTACAGGCTTTCTTGGCACCTCCTGACCAAATCTCTCTTTTTGCTGGCATGCATAGGTTATATGAATCCCATTGCGCGTCACATAGCGCGTCTTTTCTTCTGGCATCACTTTTGTATGCACAATCTCTAGTCTCTCTAGCCGAAGCACCACATATCTTTCAAATTCTTCCAGCGTAAACGTATAGTGAAAACAATCCTTTAAAATCTCACACATATCTTCCACGCTTAGAATTCCATAGTAATAGATTAACTTGCTAATTCTTGTATCCAGCTCCTCATAGCCTTTGATAATTCTCTTAAAACTGCCACATCGAAGCTCTGGCGAGAGATAGGAAGCTGTTGGTGATGTTCTTCCAAAGCTTTGTACATCTCTAAACACCTCTATAAAAATCTTCTTAAAGTCTTCCGCAAGTTCCAGAATCAATATCTCTTTCTCTGGCAAAAAAGCCATATCCACAAGTCCCAAATCCACAAGCAGCATTGGCGCTTCGCTTCCCTTATCCACTCGAATTCTCTGTTCTGGCTTTAATCTGCAAAGACGCATATACAATTCTACTGCTTCTTTAGAAAGCAATAGTAATACCATCCACATATGTGCCCTTATATAATCACAAAATGCCTCTGCCACTTTTATCTTCTTCCAATTTGATTTTGTTGCTACTTTTACATACTGGCAATATTTCAAAAGCGTCTTCTTTTTCTCTTGTGCTAAGAGCTCTGCCTGCTGTAACTTTGTACTTTCAGCTATAATCGGAATCTCATCCATCCGATACGCCAGCTGCCAAAGCATCATATGTTTATCTTTTAAAGTCTCAAAACGTTGTTTCTTTAATCCTTCCTCTTTATTTGCCATAAAAACCTCCTTTCCAAACGTTATTTCTCTTTCCATACTATAACACAATCCAACCCTATTTACAATTTTCCCGCGTGAGTGCTTACGCTTTTCAGTGTATCATACCTGCTCGGTTCCTGTCGGTTTTTATCGAAAAAACTTACATTTCTTAAGATTTTCTAAATACCATTGACAGAACAATATTATATGACATATAATATTATAAAATTACAAGCAAGGAGACAATCGCATGGTATTCAACACAGGTGCAGCACTTCTAGATGCCATTGTACTGGCCGTGGTGTCCATAGATGCCAGCGGAACCTACGGATACAAAATCACGCAGGATGTCCGACAGGTCATTGATATCTCGGAGTCCACGCTGTATCCCGTTCTTAGAAGACTTCTAAAAGACGGATGCCTAGAAGTATATGACATGGAATTTGGCGGACGCAACCGCAGATACTATAAGATTACTGACGCTGGAACAGCTCAGTTAAATCTCTACCGCAGCGAATGGAAGAGCTATGCGGAAAAAATCAGCAAAATATTTTATGGAGAACAAGAAGTATGACCAGACAACAATTTCTACAAGAACTCGACAGACTTCTGTCAGACCTCCCAGAGAGTGAACGAAAAGAAGCCATCCAATACTACAACGATTACTTTGATGACGCCGGTGCTGAGAATGAAGCAAATGTTATCAAAGAGCTTGGAAGTCCAGCTTTTGTCGCCCGCACCATTCGGGCAGACTCCTCCTCTGAACATGGAGAATACACCGAACAAGGTTATCAAGACCACCGCTTTGACCATCACCAGGATATATCTACAGATACCACACACAGCAACACTCAAAGTCCCAATCTTTGGAAAATCGTCTGTGTGACTCTTATCTGCCTGATACTATTTCCTGTGGTTCTTCCCATCTTTTTGGCTATCCTTCTTGTATTAGTTGGTATCTTTATTGGTATCCTTGGCATCACTGCTGGCATCGTCGCTGCATCTATTGCTCTGCCAATCAGTGGAATCCTTTTGATTGCTGTTGGCGTCTACCGTATCTTCTTTCTTCCAGGAGTTGGGATTGCCTTAAGCGGCGTTGGATGTATCCTTCTTGCAGTGGGCATCCTACTCTTTGTACTAACCATCTGGATAATCAAGACACTGCTTCCACCGTGTCTGCGGGCCATCATCGCTCTTATCCGCTATCCTCTTAGAAAGGCAGGTATTGTCAAATGAAAATCATCACTAAAGTCTGTATTATTGTAAGTGGTGTCTTCCTGGTTATAGGGGTCATCTGTCTGTCAGTTGGCGCTGCTATGGGTGTCACTCCCTCACAGCTTTTGTATCACAACATCAATTTTGGTAATTTTTTCACAAATAGCACTTCAACGCCTCTAGAAAGTGACAGTCTAAGCGAAACACATACCTTTACCGATATAAAATCTCTGGATTTTGACCTTTCTCTATGTGAGCTTACCATCTATCAGCACGAGTCTGATGACCTTTTATTTACTGCAGATAACACAAGCTTCTATTTTAGCTGTACACAAGAAGATGAGCAATTAATTATCAAAGATGACCGTCCAGCTTCTACCGTACAAGACAGTATGAAACAGGCACTTAAACTCACCCTCTATCTTTCTCCAGAAGAGATAGAAGACATCGACATTAACATAGGCGCTGGAGAGATTACCATTGAAAAGCTCTCTGCAGAGCATATCAAATTTAACTGTGGTGTTGGCGATTTCCAGGCAGAAGAATTCTTCTGCGAAAACCTTGGCCTAAGCTGCGGTGTTGGAGAGATTAAGATAGCACGTCTTTTCTGTGAAGACACTGCCATTATCGAAACTGGAACCGGTAATATTCTGCTTGACCAATACCAAGGTCCCTCACTCGATATCAACTCTGGTGTTGGGGAGACTACTATCACTGTCGCTGGAGATGAGACGGACTACAACTACACCCTCAATGCCAGTCTGGGTGAAATCTATCTCAATCACCATCACTTTTCGAAGTCCCACGACTCTGACTTTGCAGCCTGCTTAGAAAAAGACTATAACGCTGACCAAGACATCCAAATCCAAAATGCTCTTGGCAATATCAATCTAACCTTTATGGAGGAATCATTATGAATGACAAAAAATTAACAAAATCTGCTACTAACCGCATGATTAGCGGTGTCTGCGGGGGCATTGGAGAATACTTTCATCTGGATGCTACTCTTATTCGCCTTATCTGGGCTATCCTGACCGTCGGTGGAGTTGGCAGTGGTCTTATCCTTTACATTATCGCCGCCATTGTTATCCCCGAACCATAATTTTTAAGGAGATTATTTTCCTCTTTCTTTTACTGCCCGGCAGATTCTGTCGGGCAGTCCTTCTCTTAATAATTCTTTCCCATGAAAAAAACACTTTCCTTTTCTTCCCTTCCGCATTATAATAGAATCGATTCGTTATCATTTTATCCTGCATCCATCCAGAACCGATGCAGAGCAATCACAGGAGGACTTACTATTATGGGCGGCTTTTTTGGAGTTGCGTCAAAAAATGACTGTATCTTTGACCTATTTTTCGGAACAGATTACCACTCTCACCTTGGCACAAGACGGGGCGGCATGGCCGTCTACGGAGAAAAAGGATTTGACCGTGCCATTCACAATATAGAAAATTCACCTTTTCGTACCAAATTTGATAAAGATATGAGACAGATGAAAGGCTATCTAGGTATTGGTTGTATCTCTGACTACGAACCACAGCCTTTGATTATCCGTTCTCACCATGGCACCTACGCCATCACAACGGTTGGTAAAATCAACAATACCGAAGAAATCACTGACCTTATCTACAAAAACGGCAACACGCACTTTCTTGAGATGAGTGGAGGAGATATCAACCCTACGGAGCTTGTTGCCTCCATTATCAACCAAAAAGAAAATCTAATTGATGGCATCCGCTATGCGCAGGAGCTTATTGAAGGCTCTATGACGCTTCTTCTGATGACTCCCAAAGGCATCTACGCTGCCAGAGACCGCATGGGACGCACTCCAGTAATCATCGGCAAAAAAGAAGACGCCTACTGTATCACCTTTGAAAGCTATGCCTATCTAAACCTTGGCTATGAAGACGAACGAGAATTAGGTCCTGGCGAGATTGTCGTTGTCACTTCTGAAGGTGTCACCTCACTCTCGGCTCCTGGCAAAGAAATGAAAATCTGTACCTTCCTCTGGGTCTACTATGGTTATCCTTCTAGCTCCTACGAAGGCGTCAATGTCGAGCAGATGCGTTATAACTGTGGTATCAAGATGGCCGAGCGGGACAATGCACAGCCAGATAATGTAGCCGGCGTACCAGACTCTGGAACTGCTCATGCTGTAGGCTATGCTAACCAATCCGGCATTCCATTTTCCAGACCCTTTGTTAAATATACTCCTACCTGGCCCCGCTCCTTTATGCCAACCATCCAGAACAAGCGTAACCTGATAGCCAAGATGAAACTTATTCCGATTCATCAGCTTATCAAAGGAAAAAGTCTGCTTCTTATCGACGATTCCATCGTCCGTGGTACACAGCTTCGCGAGACAACCGAATTTCTATATCAAAGCGGCGCCAAAGAAGTCCATATCCGTCCAGCATGCCCTCCGCTTGTCTACGGCTGCAAATACCTGAATTTTTCACGTTCCACTTCCGATATGGACCTAATTACCAGAAGAATCATCGCACGCTTAGAAGGAAGTGACCAAGTACCAGATGAAATCCTCCAAGAATACGCTGACCCCAATTCCAAAAAATATGAGACTATGGTGGAAGAAATCCGAAAAGAACTGAATTTTACCTCTCTAAAATACAATCGCTTAGATGACCTTTTAGACTCGGTGGGAATTGAGCCTTGTAAACTCTGTACGTATTGTTGGAATGGGAAAGAATAATATTAGTAAAACTACTAGCTATTTTCAATGAAATCCTGGCAAGTGACTTTTCCTTTTATTTGCTATTATTTTCAAGATTAAAAAACCGCAACCCTTTGATTTCTCAAAGAATTGCGGTTTTCATTTTTATTAGTTGGTTTTGTAAAGTCGGACACCATTTTGACACCAAAAATTTAAGGAGAACGACATAAAAAATGAACTTTTAGATAAAGGATAAGATAAACCTTGTAGCCGGGACAGTTACGCAGCTATTCGCGGAAATGGTATGGATAACGACAGGCATTTGAAGATTGCCTGAGCAGTAAAGGAATTTTTTAGACGACTTTTTTCTCCAAAGTGTTGACATGGATCCAGTATGTCTGATGTGAATAATCTTCTGACTTCCTTTTACCAGCTGGATGGCGAAGCAAGAAAAGAAGTAGTGGAAATGATACAATTCAAACTACAGTATCACAGAGATATCAAACGGACAGAACAGATAAAACAGATTAAAGGGTGGTAAAAATACTCCGGTGAATTGAAAATTCATCGGAGCTCTTAATTACCTATATAA
>Ga0137308_102538_pt1 | contig 11806 bp, 8 predicted proteins | sample Inofrocosms_June_FD_97181 | JGI IMG/M metagenome (GOLD analysis project Ga0137308, IMG submission 97181) | Mouse cecal microbial communities from Vienna, Austria - N-Acetylneuraminic and N-Acetylglucosamine D2O microcosms_June | ecosystem: Host-associated > Mammals > Digestive system > Large...
GAATTCTGGGACAGACATGTGCAGAAACAGGTTCCGCCGCCCTATCTGGAGGACGGGGATGTGATCCTCGCAAGCGCCAGGCAGTATTGCGGCCGGGCAGACAAAGACGCCGATGCCATTGTCCTGAACGGGGCCATGCCATCTACACTGATGCGCTACATAGAACTCCAGGAACAGAAAAAACAGTCGGATAAGTATTCCAAAAAGCTGGAGGCCGATATCCAGAGGCTGAAAGCGATCCTGGCTGCGGAGATGGGAACAAGCTGCAGGGCTGTCTGCGATATGGGCGGGAGCCGGTACACGCTGACCTATAACCCGGTCCGCAAGATGATGGTTGACAAGAACAACCTGATGCGGTTGAAACTGCAGTACCCGGAGATTTATGAGCAGTTTGTAACGGTATCGGAATTTCGGACTTTTCATGTAAAGGTCAGTTCCGTGGATGCCGCCTGAAAAAATCATTAGAGAAAGGGAAAGGTGAAAATGAAAAGAAGAACATGGATATTGGGGGGCATAGCGGGATTCCTCCTGTTTCTCCTGATAAGGGATGCATTCCGGCTAATGCGCCTGGGATGTTATCTGGTACTGTATCCCCTGCTGGGCGCTGCCCTGGCAGCCATTGAGGGACTGCTTGTGTTATGGCTTTTATGGAGGTGAGAGAATGGGTATTATAGCAACGTATGACGGGAAGATCTTCCACAACCCGTCAAATAAATTCTGCATTGTTATTGTGAAGACCGCAGATACTGCCGTCCCGGAACAGGCACGGGATAAGAGGCGGTATAAGGACCACCTGATCCTTTTCACCGCCGTGGGCTATGAGATCCCCATGACGGATGCCGTGGAGCTGGAACTGGAAGGGGAATGGGTAAACGGGAAGTACGGCATGCAGCTCCAGGTGGAGCAGTGGCGTGAGGTCGTACCGAAAACAAAGGAGGGCGTGCTGAGCTACCTCGGTTCCGGCCTTATCAAAGGGATCGGGGAGAAAACTGCCGCTGAGATTGTAGCAAAGTTCGGCACCAATACGCTGGACGTACTGGAAAAGAACCCGGAACGGCTTTTAGAAGTTCGGGGGATAACGGAAAACAAACTGGAAGACATTCGGACTTCTTTTGCGGAGAGCCGGGCGTTGCGGGATATTATGACGCTTCTTGCGCCCTTTAAGCTGACGCCGAAGACAGCCCTGAAGATCTACCAGTATTTCGGACCGGCCTGTCTGGATATTTTGAAAAAAAGCCCTTTCGAGCTGTGCCAGATGCCGGGCTTTGGGTTCCGCAGGGTGGACGCCATTGTAAGGAAGACCGATAACCGTCCCCGTGACCCCATGCGGATCAGGGGCGCGCTCCACTGTACACTGGACGAGGCGAAAGGGAAACAGGGGCATCTGTTCCTGGGAAGAGAAGAACTGCGCAAGGCAGCGTTTAAGATGCTGAATGAAAAGATCCCGCTTCCGGAAATGCGTGTGCGACCGGAGGAAGTGGAGCAGGAACTGGACGCCATGATCTTAAGCGGCTCTGTGGTCTCCATGAGGGACAGCATCTACCATCCGAACGCCTTTGCGCAGGAGGATGAGACTGCCAGCCGGGTCGCAAGGATGCTGGCGGAGGAAAGGCCGCCGATGAAGGACATTTCCTCTGTCATTGAAACAGTCAGGGCAGAGCAGGGGCTTCGGACTTCTGGGAAACAGGAATCCGCAGTGCGGACGGCATTTCTTTATAACCTGTCCGTGATCACCGGTTCGCCGGGCACAGGCAAGACGACCGTGCTGAAGATTATTTTAGAGGTTTACCGCAGGATTTATCCAGACGGGAAGATTGTCCTGATGGCGCCTACGGGCCGTGCAAGCCGCAGGATGGCGGAAAGCACCGGGTTTGAGGAGGCATGTACCATGCACAGCGGGCTCGGCCTTGTCAGCGAGGAGGACGAGGGCAGCCGGACGAAAAAGAAAGACAGCCTGGATGCGGATTTAGTCATTGTGGACGAGTTTTCCATGGTGGATATGTGGCTTGCGGGCAAGTTTTTTTCCGCACTGAAGAAGGGGGCGAAGACCGTCCTGGTGGGCGACCCGGACCAGCTGCCCAGTGTAGGCGCGGGGAATGTATTTAAGGAACTGATCCAGTGCGGCCTTGTGCCGGTCACGGTGCTGGATGAGATCTTCCGCCAGGCAAAGGACAGCCTGATCGCCCATAACGCACGGTTCATCCATGACGGCAGTACCAAGCTGTACTATGGGAATGATTTTCAGTTCCTGCCTTGTGGCAGCCAGGCGGACGCAGCAGCGGCTATCATCAACAGATACTGTCAGGAGATTGAGGGCAATGGGATTGAGCATGTGCAGATTCTCTCGCCATTCCGGACGGAAGGGGCGGCATCCTCAGACCATCTGAACGCTGCCATCCGGGAGATCGTGAATCCGTTCCAGTCCGCGGAGGACGAGGTCCATATCGGGCTAAAGACCTTCCGTGTGGGCGACCGGATCATGCAGACCAAGAACACGGATAAGGTATCCAACGGTGACCTGGGATTCATCCGCTATGTGGAGGATACGCCGGAAGGGAAACGGATCGGCCTGGACTTCGGAGAGAACCGGAGCCTGGAATACAGCACGGAGGACCTGGTGAACCTGGACCTTGCCTATGCGACTACCATCCATAAGGCCATGGGTTCCGAGTACGATATTGTGCTGATGCCGGTGCTGAAAGCACACTACATCATGCTCTACCGGAACCTTCTGTATACCGGGATCACCCGCGCAAAGAAGAGGGTGGTGCTGGCAGGAGAAAAGAGCGTGCTGTTCATGGCCATCCACAAGAATGAGATCAGCAGGAGGAATACCCTTCTGGGAGAGCGCATCTGCCTGTATTATAAGGCTTATGCAAGGAGCGCCGGGATCGCGGTGCCGGGGTTCCTGGAAGAAAAACTGAAGGCAGCAGGTTAAAAATGGGATGCAGGTGCAGAAATTGCACAAGGTATCCCTTATTTATTTAATGAAAGGAGTTTTATCCATGAATAAGAATGAACAGACAGCAACCATGTATGAGAGCATCCCTGCGGTGGCAGAGCTTAACAAAGTACCGGGGTTTAACCCGCTGAAACTGCTCCGCCGCATCATCTCCCCGGAAAACGGGGAGGAAATGCTGCAGCTGGATCTCCGCTATAAAAAGTTATGGTTCCGGCTTGCGAACCCCAAAGGCCGCATCCGCCTGAACGCCCTGCGCATCACGGAGCAGATGGCGATCTATGAGGCGCAGGTTTTTCTGGAGCGCACCGATGAAAACCCCATTGGCAGCTTTACTTCCAGCTGCACGAAGGAAGAGGCGCCGGGAGGGCAGTATATCCAGGCGGCACAGCATGCGGCTATGGATGAGGCGTTGTCCGATGCAGGCTTTGGCATCCAGTTTGCGGATGTGGGCATGGACGCAAAAGGGAGCCGTTACGGGAGCAGGGTTCCTTTCAATGGAGCCTCCCAGAAGAAAGAAACAACTGCTTTGGCTGGTACAGCTGCGGTTTCCACAGAAAGGAAACAGCCGGATACGGCGCCTGCCAGAAGTACGGCCACAGCGTTCCCGGCTGCAGCGGAAAAGAAAGAAACACCGCAGCAGGAAAAACCGGCGCAGACCTCCGGGCTGCCCATTCAGGGCGAAAAGGCGGCGGTAAATGCCGGGCCTGCGGGAAACAGCCTGGCACAGCGCACAGTTGCAGAGGCAAAAGCTCCCCTTGAAACGATAGCAGGGTGTGGAAATCCTGGGGCAAGTCTTCCGGCTGGTTCCCAGGGCGGTTCAGAAAGCCTTCCGGCAGGCTCGGAAGAAAGCTTCGGAACGCTCCCGGTACAGTCCGGTGTCACGCAGAAGATGGAAGGGCAGCCTTTGCCTTCCACACAGGAACCGTCAGGACAGCCCTCTGCAGGATCAGCGCAGACCGTGGAAGCAGGTGGAGAAAGTAAAACGGAACCGTCAGCCAAGGCTCAGGAGCCGACTGAAAACAGCAGTCTGCCGGTAGGACCGCAGACAACAAAGGTTCAGGGAACGGCGCAGTCTGCCGGAACCGGGGAACTGCCTGTAAGGGCAGGGGAACCGGAATCTCTTCCCGTACAGAAAAGCGCAGAAATGCCTGCGGCGGGAGAACCGGGGAACATCCTCCCTGTTTCCAAAAGGAAGAATATGGAGGAAGATACCGGGAAGGTGGTACAGGGCATGATGGCGCTGTTAGGCGGGCAGAATGTTACTGTAGATAACGCTGCATCTTTTGGCGGAAATACTGGAAACAGCGGAAGTGCTGAAAATGTGGAAACCGGATCTGCAGCATCTGAAACGCTGGAACCGTCTGTCGCTGAAAAAGCACAGGAAAAAGCAGATGCCAGGTATACACCGGATATGCCCGTGGAAGAGATCGTTAAGCTGATGACCTTTGAGGAAGCTGGAAAGGTAGTAGTGGATACCGGCGTCTGCAAGGGGCAGACCATTGCGGAAGTGGCAGAACGGCGCCCGCCCAGCCTGAAATTCTATCTGTACGGCGGCTACCGGGGGGATAACAATATCCTCCGCGCGGCGGCTCAGATCATGCTGGATTCCCTGGCTGCTAAAAAAGCTGGATAAAGGCAGGCAATGGAGCGCACAAAAGAAGACAGCAAGGAAGGAGGGTGCAGGCGATGGGCTCGTTTTCACAGGATTTCCCGTTCGGGATCATGGATGTGGTGGAACTGCTGAATTTGCATATCCGGCGCAGGCAGGCGGACAGCGCCTATACGGACTGCCCGTTCTGCGGCGACCGGAGAGGGAAGATGAATGTCAATTTTATCAAGAACGTGTGGCGGTGCAACTACTGCGGCGAACACGGGGGGATGCTGAACCTGTACGCAAGGGTCAACAATACCACCAATTCCGAAGCCTATCAGGAAATCTGTGACGCGCTCCAGGCGGGGGATACTTCCTGGGGATACGGGCAGGCAGAGAACATAAATCCCGGCGCAGGGGTTCCGTCAGGGAACCTTTGCGCCGGCAGCCAAAAGGAAACCGGAATTTCCCAGGCGGAGCGTGCTGGCCCCCAGGAGATACACCAGACCTATTCCCTGCTGCTGGAAATGCTGTCCCTGACTTCCGCACACCGGGCGCATCTGCGCTCGGAGAAGCGGGGGCTTTCGGATGAACAGATCGACAGCCTGGGATTTAAGAGCACCCCGCCCTATTTTCTGTGCCGGTCCCTGACGGAGCGGCTGATAAAGCAGGGCTGTAAGGTGGAGGGCGTTCCGGGGTTTTATCTCCATGAGGGCGGGTACTGGACCGCAAAGTTCAGCAGCCGCACAGCGGGCATACTGATACCTGCCATCGGCATTGACGGGCTGATCCGGGGGATGCAGATTCTCCTGGATGTGCCCTTTAAGGACAAGGACGACCCGCCGGAGAAAGCCGGGACGAAATATATCTGGCTTTCCTCCTCCACAAAAAATATGGGGGTCACATCCGGGAGCCCGGTGCATTTTATAGGGAACCCCTTTGCCCGGACCATCTATGTCACGGAAGGGATACTGAAAGCGGATATTGCCCATGTGCTGTTAAACCGTTCTTTTGTGGCGGTGGCAGGGGCAAATAATGTGGCGCAGCTTGGGCCTCTGTTCGGTTTGCTGGCACAGAACGGCACGGAACTCATTATCGAGGCCCACGACATGGACAAGTACAGCAACGAGATGATCGCAAAAGGAAGCTCCAAAATCTACCTGCTGGCAAGACAGCAGGGCATGGAGTGCCGGAGGCTGACCTGGAATCCCAACTACAAGGGGATTGACGACTGGCAGCTTGCGCTCCGGAGAGAAAAACAGCAGAAAGAAGGCGGAGACCAGAATTTACAGAAAGGCAGGGCGCTTTTTGGTCAGGAGGGAAAGGGATTGCCAGAAGTCCTTCTGGATTTCCCCCACCGCAGATACAGGTTCCGCATTTACCAGCTTTGCTTTGACGCAGGCCAAGATACCATCCCGTTTGCTTTTAAGGGAATCCGGGATCTGCACAGGGCCGGGTATGAGCAGCCCCCGGCTTCGGAATACCGGCTGGTGTGCGATTCGGAGCTTGCCTGCCCGGAAGAATGGAAAGATACGGAAATACTGGAACAGATTTCGGCGCATTACGGAAACCAGGTGCCGGAAGGCTACAGAGGACGTCCCCTTGCATCTTCGGATGTGGTGGAGCTGGACGATGGAACAGGCCGCCGCTATTTCTACATAGACGGCAGGACATTTGAACCTGTGCGCTTCTCCCCCTTTCTTGCGAAAAAATGAAGGGATGGAGGCGGACAGCAGCAATGGCATGGAATGGGATTACCCGCTCCGTGCCTTTTTTGACGAAAGGAGAGCAGATATGAGTAGTGCGTTTGAGGATATGAATATGGAAGTGTGTATGGAAGAAAACCCTTTTGAGGAAACTGGATTGCCGGCAGGAGATTCCGGAAAGGGAGAAAACGGGCTGCCCGATGGTTTTATGGACAGCATGGATGCGTTTGGGGAGAACCCCTTTGATTCAGACGGGCAGGAACCGGATGCGGCTTCTCTTCCGGCCCAGGAAGAAACTGTTTCAGACGGAGCGTGGGAGGACGCAGAAGAAAGCGCCGGCCCGGAAACCGATGGGGCAGAAGAAACCGGGGAACCAGAGAAGGAGAGAGAGGAAGCAGAAGATAAAAAACGTGAGGAGCATGAAGCGGCAGAGGCCAGACGGAAAGCGGAATGGGAAGCCAGGCAGCAGGCAAAGAAGGATGCGGAAAAGGCACAGCTTGCCAGACTGTCTTCCCTGAGTGACGAGGAAGTGACCGCACAGGCTATGAAACGTGTGGGAGCCGATACGGAAAGGCTTACCCGCCGGAATATGAAGGAGTGCGTGTCAGAGTATATCCAGACTTTATGCCTGGAGGACCCGGATTTTTCCAGACTGACCATGCATCCCCGCAAGACCATGATCCACTGCTTTTTCTATATCAACCGGAAAGCCAGGGAGTTTGTGGAGCAGGAGATGAAGGATAATGATATCAAGCCGGAAAACGGCGTTTATGGAAGTGACGTGCCGGATGATCTGTGCTATCAGTGGGCGGAGGAATATTTCCGTGATCCGGACGCAAAGGAAGATCAGGAAAAGGAGGAGAAATTTGTTCCCAGGGCATATAACGGAAAAGCCAATGTGAAATCCAAAAGCACAAAAACTGCGGGAAAGAAAACCACAGGAAAAGAGAAGAATGGGAAAAAGGAGGAAAAGAAACCGCAGGAGAAGGGAGCAGATGGCGGGCAGTTTGAACAGATGACTCTGTCAGGCCTTGCAGGATAGGGGGAAATGCAGATGAAAATAAATAAAAGAGAATGCCGGAAATTTGCAGATCCGGGGTTGAAAATGAACCAGAATCACGGGCTGCTCCATGCAGAGGAAGTGAAGTACATTGTGCGGACAGCAGTGAAAAATATTGGTGGGAAACGGCTTCTGGTATTGTATATCTATCTAAGAGAGCAGGCAGCAGCAGGTAATTTTAAGCCTGTCTTGACCATGTTCCAGAGCAGGACAGAGTACATCACTTTATGCCGCAGAGAGGATGGAAGCACCCGTTGGAGTGCGGCAGCCTTTTGTAACCTGCAGAGGGATTATGATTTCAGCAGGCAGTGTGCCTTTTATATGGCCGGCGATGAGGAACGTGTGACAAAGTTTTGTAAACGGAAAGCCGCTAAAGGTTTTATCAGCCTGTATTATTTGCAGAGTGACATCAGCGAAAAAAGACAGCGGGAGCGGAAATTAAAAAAAGAAAAAGAAATCCGTGAGAGAATGAAGACAGTCCCTGCCCTTCCCAGAAATATCAGGAAGATGATTAACCGGGAGATTATGCCGCACTATCTTTTTTATTCTTATAACAGGAAGAGGACGGATATGGAGGGATTCTGCAGCGCATGTAAAACCGAAGTTCTTGTGACAGGCGCGAGGCATAATGAAAAAGGGGTATGCCCTGTATGTAAGGCGAAGGTAACCTTTAAGAGCCGTGGAAAACGTGGGATGATCATTGACCGGGATACACTGCAGGTTATCCAGCGCACTTCTGGAAACGAAATTGTAGTGAGGTTCCTGAAAAGCTATTCTCAGTATGGGGATGAAAGGAAACCGTATATAAGTGTTTATGAGAATGCCAGGACATTCCTTTCCTGGGATGATACCGGGAACATCTCCGAAGAATGCTATTACTACAGCTATGGAAACAGGAACAGCTTTACCCCGTGGCAGCCGGGCAGCCGCCCTGTATTCAGCAGGTGGCAGTACAACTTTGAAGCTGACCAGACAGGTTTCCTGTATGAGAAAAACCTGGATAAAGTGTTAAAAGGATCGCCGTGGCAGTATTCCCAGTTAAAAGAATTCTATCTGGCGGAAAAGGAACCCCTTTATGCTATCCAGTATTTTGTGCGGTACAATCGTTACCCGATGCTGGAATATCTGGTAAAGCTTCATCTGTACCGCCTGGCTAAGAGTGTTGCGTATGATAATCATTATTATAGTTCAGACTCCGGGTTTAATCCAAAGGGGAAGAATTTAAAGGAAGTGCTTGGGCTCGATAAAAGCCACCTTCCCCTGCTCCAGAGGATAAATCCGGGGCTTGGCCAGATGAAACTGATCCAGGCGTTTCTCCATGCAAACCTGGAGCTGAATGAAGAACTGCTGCGCTGGTGTGGGAATTATAGTATCAACAGGCCAGAAAATATACTTGTTCCATTAAAGCATATGACTCCCTATAAGCTGATGAAGTATGTAAATGAACAGTATGCCAGGTTCTGTAAAAAGAGCCCCTATCAGAGTGGCGGGTATTACCAAATGGAAGATATCCTGACAGATTACCGGGATTACCTGTGCATGAGCGAAGGGCTGGAATTAGATCTGAAAAACAGTTTCGTCCTTTTTCCGGCTGATTTAAAGAAAGCCCATGACAAGGTGAACGATGTTTCGGACAAAGAGCAGGCCCTGGTCTATGACAGGCAGATACAGAAACAGTTTGAGGAGATGAATCAGCAGTATCATTTTGTAAAATATGGGTTTGCGGTATTCCTTCCCCATACTGCAAAGGAGATTCTGGAAGAAGGACAGAACCTGCACCATTGTGTAGGAAGCTATGTAAAGAAGGTTGTTAAGAGGGAAAGTACCATCCTGTTTGTCCGGAAAGCCAGTGAACAGAGTAAATCTCTCTGTACCGTTGAGATTCAAAATGGAGAATTGGCGCAGGCCCGTTGTTATGGCAATCAGGCCCCTTCCCCCGCAGTCAGGAGATTTCTGGATGTATGGGAAAAAGAGATTCTGCATGCCCCCGCACTTGCGGCGGCTGCATAGGTAAGAAAGCGGATGTCTTTATGGCATCCGTTTTATTTCCTACTGTTAAACATTAAAACGAAAAGGAGATAAATATGGTAAAAAATCTGAGCCAGTTGAAAAAGACTTTGAAGAAGGGAACCTGCTTCGAGATCACCGCCCACTGCCGTCCGGAATACGTGGGACAGAAACGGAAGGTTACGATGGCCAATACCCAGGGGTTTTACAGTATCGTGCCGGACGAACCGGATCATAAAGTGAGCCTTGCAAATGATGGAAAGGGATTTGTTCTCTGGTGGTGTAATGCTTCCGACTGGGAGTTTCATGACGGCATCTGCAGTATCTACTGCAAAGGCAAAGAACATACCAAAGAATTTTTGGTTATGTCCTTCCATATCACAGGGCAGGAGGTGGCTTAAATGGCACAGAACGCATGGGAAAAAATACAGGCATTGAACACACAGTTAAACCAATACAGGGATGAATACTATAACAGCAATGCCCCGTCCGTTTCGGATGCAGTCTATGACAGGCTGTATGACGAACTGGCGGCATTGGAGAAGGAAACGGGGATTTGGATGGCTGATTCCCCCACTCAGACAGTGGGCTTTCAGGCAGTCAGTGCGCTTAAAAAGACAGACCATCCGATTCCTCTGCTCTCACTGGATAAGACAAAAAGTGTAGAGGAACTTGTCTCCTTTGCAGGGGAACACCAAATTCTTTTGATGCTGAAGCTGGACGGCCTGACGGTCAAGCTGACTTACGAGGACGGGAAACTGGCCGAGGCTGCCACCCGTGGTGACGGAGATACCGGCGAAGTGGTGACGCACAATGTCCGCGGCATTTCCGGGATACCACAGCACATTCCCCACAAGGAACGTCTGGTGGTGAGCGGGGAGGCTTTCATCCGTTCCGGTGATTTTTTGAAACTGCAGGAAACTCTGACGGACAGCAATGGTGAGCATTACAAGAACGGAAGGAACCTGGCTGCCGGCTCCGTGCGCCTGCTGGATGCGGCAGTCTGCCGGGAGCGGAAGGTGATGTATATGCCTTTTACCGTAGTGGAAGGATTTCCGGAAATGGAATCAAAGTCCCAGAAACTGCGGAAACTCCCAGAACTGGGCTTCCAGGTCTGCAAATTTGTCATCAGCAAGCGGAAACTGACCTGCCAGGAGATGGCGGACGGCATTGCAAAGCTGCGACAGTTTGCAGAGGCGGGCGATATCCCCATTGACGGGATCGTGGCATCCTACAATGACATTGCCTTTTCCCGGTCCTGCGGCAGGACAGGGCATCACTACAAAGATGGGCTGGCCTTTAAATTCGAGGACGAGCTCCACGAAACAAAGCTGCTCTCCATTGAGTGGAATCCTTCCCGTTCCGGGGAGATCTCGCCGGTGGCGGTTTTTGAGCCGGTGGAGATAGATGGATGCAAGGTATCCAGGGCAAGCCTGCACAACCTTTCCTTTATTGAAGGGATGGAGCTGATGCCCGGCTGCCGGATACTGGTCAGCAAGCGGAATATGATCATCCCACATGTGGAGGAAAATCTGGACCGCGGCTGCTTTGTCATAGGGCAGGCCGTACCGGAAAGGTGCCCCTGCTGTGGGGAGCCTGCCCGCATCCACGAGAGCCGTTCCGTGGAAAATGGGAAAGATAAGATTACTAAGACTCTGTTCTGCGATAACCAGAACTGTGAGACCAGGCGTCTGCGCCAGTTCGTGCATTTCGTCAGCCAGAAAGCTATGAATATCGAAGGTCTGTCAGAGGCAACTCTGGAGAAATTCATTGGAAAAGGGTGGATTCACACCTACATGGATATCTATGGGCTTGACCGGCATAAGGACGAGATTGTAAATATGGAAGGCTTCGGGGAGAAATCCTGGCAGCGCCTGTGGAATGCCATCCAGGGCAGCAGGAATACCACCTTTGAGCAGTATCTGATTGCCATGGATATTCCTATGGTGGGAAATACGGCCAGCCGGACCCTTGCCGGAGTGTTCCATAGTGACCTGGAGGAATTTGAGGACGCGGTGCATCACCAGTATGATTTTACGCAGCTCCCTGATTTTGGGGATACCCTGCACAACAATATCCATGAGTGGTTTTATGATGAAGAAAATCTGTATGTATGGGAGGTATTACAGCAAATGTTACATATCGAAAAAAGGACAGCGGAAAACAATACGGACGCAGTAAGGGAAAACCCTTTTGTGGGGTTGACTGTCGTGGTGACCGGAAAGGTGGAACCCTATACCCGCAGCGGCATCAATGAGAAGATTGAATCTCTGGGCGCCCATGCCGGGAGTTCGGTGAGCAAAAAGACGGATTACCTGGTCTGCGGGGAGAATGCCGGAAGCAAGCTGGCAAAGGCAAGGGAACTGGGAATAAAGGTTCTGACGCCGGCCCAGTTTTTCCAGATGGCAGGCGAGTGAAATACTCCTTAACAGGCTGCGGTCAGAAACAAGTAAATCATAGTATACGGGGGAGGGAATAGA
>Ga0137308_102539_pt1 | contig 11794 bp, 12 predicted proteins | sample Inofrocosms_June_FD_97181 | JGI IMG/M metagenome (GOLD analysis project Ga0137308, IMG submission 97181) | Mouse cecal microbial communities from Vienna, Austria - N-Acetylneuraminic and N-Acetylglucosamine D2O microcosms_June | ecosystem: Host-associated > Mammals > Digestive system > Large...
AAGACTTCAATAGGTGATTATTCGTTTATTGGATATGGTGCTGTGATATTGCCAGGAGCCATTATTGGAAAGCAGTGTATTGTGGGAGCAAATTCTGTCGTATTAGCGGGAAAATATCCAGATTATTCTGTCTTGGCAGGGATACCAAGTAAAATAGTAAAGACAGAATTTGAATAATATTTATAGGAGTATTATTATGAATTGTCGATTTCAACAATTGCAAAATTCAATAAATTTAATAGAATTTTTTGATTGTAAAGATATTAAAATGGGAGATGTATTTCATTATTCTTTTAAAGAAAAAATTTCGGATAAAGAGATACTTAATTCTATTGTTAGGATAATAAGAAATTGTTTTTTTAACAGAATTGAATACAATATTAAAGGAATTCCTAAAACAATTATGTTTTATTCTTCCTCTTATCGTGAGCGAAAAGAACATTTTGATGCGTTTAATAAAGTTTGTTTGACATTATCTGATTATGTGGAATTTTTCCCGGGTAAAATTAAAGTATCTAGTAATATAAAATCTTTAAAAAATTGTTTTATTTGGGGAAAACAGCTTAAAAAAATAGGAATAGATTGGAGAAAAAAAATATATTTAGTTTCAGTGATTCAACAAGCATATTGTGACTATTATATTGTTGAGAAAACATGTAAAAATAATAATTTCTTTATAAAAAATGGTGTCACATTGTGTGATGTAATGCCGATAGATTCTTTTTTTGTGCAAAAATGGAAATCTCTAGGATTGAGAACTATTACATTACAACATGGTACATTTAATGTAGGACATTATGGATATGCATCTTCCATAAGTGATTATTTCTTTGCACATAGTGAATTCTCAGTTGTTTGTGCAGTTAAAAGTGGATTGGATAGAAGGAAAATTGTTGTTGTTGGTGCGCCACAGAATATTAATATAGAAAGAGATTATGATGATTCTAATTATAAAATTATTGGTGTGATATTAGGAGGAACTATTTTAGAAAAATATGATATTCAATTGCTGCAGATGATTAATGTATTTGCCCAAAAATATGGATTTAAAGTTTATGCAAAATTTCATCCAGGTTTTCCATTGAAAAAATATTCAGAATCTATAGAAGAATATATAGATAAAGAGTATTATGATGAAATAAGTTGTTATGAATTTATGAAATTTGTCGATTTTTTGGTAGATGATGGATCTACAGTGTTTATTGAATGCTTACAAAATAGAAAAGTAGCATTTACATATTTATGTGAAATTAATCCATATAAATACGATAAAAATATTTTCTTGACATTTGAATCATATGATGAAATGGAAAAATTATTTTGTATGTATATAGATAATTCTGAGGAGATAAAGTATATGATAGAACAGAATATTAAGTATTTAGGTACAAAAGAAAATCCATTTGAATTATATAAACAAGCATTTGAAAATTATTTGATTTGAAGGAAGGCAATAGATAAATTAAAATGGATTCAAATAAACAGGCTTTAAAAGCGGGAATAGCATATACTATTTCATCTTTTTTAATATCAGGGATGTCATTTTTGACAACACCAATATTTACAAGAATATTGAGTCAAAATGATTTTGGGAATTATAACAATTTTATATCATGGTTAAACATACTAACAATTATAGTAACATTAAAAGCTAGTGCAAGTTTTATTAGCGCACGTTATGAATATGAAAAAGATTTTAATAAGTATGTATATTCTATTATGGTATTAACTGCGAATATAACTCTTGTTGTAATGATAATAGTAAATGTTTCAAGAACTTTTTTTGTCAGTTTTTTTGGGATGAATTTAATATATATTAATATAATGTTCTTGTACATATTTTTTTATGAATGTATAAACATTTATCAGATTCGAGAACAATTCTATTTTAGGTATAATAATTATATTGGTTTAGGATTAGTGGTTTCTATTACAACAGCTTTTTTTTCCGTTATTTTAATTTATGTCATTGATGATAAACTGAAAGGACGTATTTTAGGATATACCATTCCAGCGATTGTTATTGGAATGGTAGTGTTTATTTCATTTGCTTTCAAATATAGAAGTATTAATTTGAAATATTGGAAATATGCGCTTCCATTAGCGGTACCATTTATCCCACATTTATTATCTTTAACGTTACTAAATTCTGTAGATAGAATAATGATTACAGAAATTTGTGGCACCAAAGATACAGCTCTATATAGCCTTGCCTATACATGCAGTTCTATTGTGACTGTATTGATGTCAGCTATGAATAATGCATATAGTCCATGGTTAGCCGAGCGATTGAACAAAAATCAATTTGAAAAAATCAGAAAATTTTCCTATGTTTATATATTTACTTTTTTCTTCTTGGTGTTTGGAATTATATTAATAGCTCCGGAGATTTTATTAGTACTAGGTGGTAAAAAATATTTAGAAGCTGTGTATGTTATGCCGCCGGTGATGCTAGGGTGTTCATTTCAACTTTTATATACTATGCATGTAAATGTAGAACAGTTTAAAAAGAAAACTGTAGGAATGGCAATTGCAAGTGTAATAGCAGCGTTATCTAATTATGTTTTAAATATGATATTTATTCCTTACTGTGGGTATATAGCTGCTGCATACACTACTCTTATTAGCTATTTTATACTATTAATATTACATATGATTTTAGTAAAACGCCTAAAAATAGGAAGAATTTATAATAATAAATATATCTTTGCTAGTATTGTAGTTGGAGTTATATGGGGGATGGTATCAATTGTTTTATATTCGAAGAATATAATCCGATATATGTTTGTAATGCTATATGTGATTCTTTTTATGATGGCTTTATGGAGATATAGAAATAGAATAATATGTTATATGAATAAGCATGAACAATGTTAATGTGATAATTTTGATATTCAAAGGAGAGTTTTAATAAATGAAAATCTTAGTTACAGGTGCGAACGGATATTTGGGAACAGGTGTTGTAAAACAACTTCTTGATGATAATATAGAAGTAACAGCAACAGATATATATTCTAATCAAATTGATCATCGGGCTCAAATAAAAGAATGTGATCTATTCGACATAGAAGATCCTTATGAATATTTTGGAGAACCAGATACTTTGCTGCATATGGCTTGGAGAAATGGATTTGTCCATGATGACTTTTCACATATTGAAGATTTGCCAAAGCATTATACTTTTATAAAAAAAATAATTGATGGTGGGTGTAAACAAATTGCTGTAATGGGCACTATGCATGAAGTCGGATTTTTTGAAGGAAGTATAAAAGAAGATACTCCAACTCATCCAGAAAGTTTATATGGGGTCAGTAAGGATGCACTCCGAAATTTAGTAAAATTGATGTGTAAGAATTCTGAAGTAACTTTTCAATGGTTGCGAGGATATTATATAGTCGGTAATTCTGAATTTGGATGTTCAATTTTTAGTAAAATTGTATTGGCGGAAAAAATGGGTCAAAAACGCTTTCCATTTACAAAGGGAATTAATCAGTGGGACTTTTTAGATTACAATAGTTTTTGTAAACAAGTTGCTGCTACAATTGAACAAAAGAAAATTAATGGTGTAATAAATATCTGTCATGGAAGACCTGAAAAATTAGCTGATCGTGTTGAAAAATTTATTCAAGAAAATGGATATAAGATTAAACTGGATTATGGGAAATTTCCTGATCGACCATATGATAGTAAAGCAGTGTGGGGAGATGATAGAAAAATAAAAGAAATAATGAAAACATCGAAAAGGGATATATAGCAGTTTTTGGAGGGAAAATGTATGGAAAAATTAATAATAATTGGCGCTGGGGGATATGCGAAATCTGTGTTGGACTCAGTAGATTATTATAACTATAGGGTAAAAGGTTTTTTAGATGAATATAGCGATGAAGAGGAACATCTGGGATATCCTATTCTTTGGAGAGGATTAGATGAAATAAAGGATTCCGAAACATATTTTTATTTCATAGCTATTGGAAATAATCAGCGCAGGAAAACATGGTATGACAGGCTTACGTCAAATAAGTTGCGACTTATTAATGTTGTTGATAGATCGGCTATTATATCTCCAGAAGCGAAGATTGGGAATGGCTGCTTCTTTGGAAAGATGGCAGTTGTCAATAGTAAGGCTATTATCGGAAATAATTGCATTGTAAACACAATGTCATTAGTTGAACATGGATGTGTTGTCCAGGATCATGCGAATATTTCAACCAATGCAGTTATTAATGGAGATGTCTGGATCGGAGAGGGAACATTTGTTGGTACTTGTTCTGTTACAATAGGGCAAAAAAAAATGGGAAACTGGTCAACTGTCGGTGCTGGATCAGTCGTGATATCGAATGTGGGAGATAATGTCACGATTGCGGGGGTCCCGGCAAGAGTCATAAAAGAAGGGGCAATGTTGGGATGAATTCCATGAACAAAGTGTTTATTGTCGCAGAAATCGGCTGCAATCATAATGGCAGTAAAGAAATGGCGAGGAGAATGGTTGACGAAGCTAAAGCGTGCGGTGTGGATGCGATTAAATTCCAAACCTTCACAGCAAGGGATCTTATCTCTTGTTATGCACCAAAAGCTGAATACCAAAAGGAAACGACAGGGACAACTGATACTCAGCTTGAGATGACAGCAAAACTAGAACTTTCTTATGATGATTTTGTGGAACTAAAGGCTTATGCAGAGAGTCTTGGACTTGTTGTCTTTTCTACTCCCTTTGATATGGGATCTATTGATTTTCTTGATTCTATTGGACAGGTATTGTGGAAGATTCCGTCCGGTGAAGTGACGAATCTTTCTTACCTTGAAAGGATAGGTGGAATTAAACGTGCGGGTAAAAAAATAATTGTATCTTCCGGTATGGCGACCATTGAGGAAATGAAGACTTGTATAGATATTTTGGTGAAAGCAGGAACTGAAGAGAAAGACATCATTCTTCTTCATTGTAATACAGAATACCCTACGCCAGACGAGGATGTGAATATTTTAGCTATCAAGGATTTAAAGGAGAATTTTCCTAATGTATCTGTAGGATTCTCCGATCATTCTGTTGGTTATATTGCGGCTGTTGGGGCGGCTATCCTTGGAATCTCTCTGATTGAGAAGCACTTCACTTTAGATAAGAATCTTCCAGGACCTGATCACAAAGCATCGGTGACGCCCAATGAATTAAAAGCTCTGGTTGAAAATGTTCGTCGTATCGAGATCATGGCTGGAAGTTGCAAGAAGATTGTTACGGAATCTGAAAAAAAGAACAGAATTGTTGCCAGGAAGTCTATCGTTGCATTAAGAGATATTAAAGCGGGAGAAAAGCTAACAGTGGATAATATCTCTTGTAAGCGTCCTGGAAATGGAATCAGTCCGATGAGATGGTACGACATTCTTGGAAAGAAAGCGGAACGGGATTTTGGAGCAGATGAACTGATTACAATGACAGAATTTGACTGGCAGGAGTGATTGGAAGGAGATATTGCATATGCGATGCGTGGTGGATTGTAGACAAGATATTAGAATACAAAATGATTATTTGCAATTAAGCCTTTGGGGAAAACCATGCTTTGCATATGTAATCGATGCAGTTGTTGATGCGGATTGTTTCACAGACTATGAGATAATATCTAATTCGATGGAGATATTTGATTACTGTAAGAAATATTATCCAGAGTTAAAGATATGTAGCAATGCGGTTGCGGAATCAACAGATGAGATTATTTTTGTTATTTCAGGACGTGCACCTTGTATATCGTCGTCAACAATTAGAGGGGCAGTTAATAGTTTCAATGGTGTAAGGACGATTTCGTCAAAAAGTATGCCAATTTTTAACTTTGCGGATAATTCTATATCTTTTTACGGTGGCTCAGAACAGCAGGAATTCAATGCCTTCTCAATTTTAGGGGGGGGGTATTAGGGAATGAGGGAAATTATGCATTTTACTGTGTTCCAGACAAGGAAGCAGTTGTAATCAATCATGCAAATGACTTTGAACTTGCTCTGATATTGAAGAAAAAACAAGAAAATCGACGATTGGCAGTCCAGATGATTGAAAAAATAATAGAGGAGAAGTTCTCTGTGTTAGCAAATGATGTAGAAGGCAAATCCATATGCATGGTAGGTCATTCGCAGTTGGATCAATGGGATTGTGAGGAAATTAAAGGGTACAAAGTGAGAAATTGTGGAATTTCAGGCATTTCAAGCTTTGAATATAACGAAAAAATACTAAACAAGAATAATTTAAATTGTGATGCTGACATATTCCTTGTAATGCATGGCACAAATGATATTGTTTGGAACTATACAATAGATGAGATTGTTTTAAGCATAAAAAAAACAGTAGACTATATAAGAGAGAGAAATCTATCTGCTCCGATTATTTTCTTGTCATGCCTGCATGTGAATGGCAGGCTTGACAGGAATAATTCGAGGATAGATGAAATGAATGCAGCATTAAAGAAAATATTGAAAGATTCAGTGATATGGGTAGATACGACCTTCATGGATGACAAGTATGGTAATCTTGATGAGGCATATACAAAAGATGGACTTCATATAACTGATGCTGGATATAAAGCGCTAAAAGATGAAATTGAAAGAACAATGAGAGGAATTGGTCTATGAATAAAATAGCAATAATACCGGCAAGATCTGGATCAAAAGGATTGAAAGATAAGAATATTATAGATTTGTGTGGAAAACCTATGATGAATTACTCGATTGAGGCTGCTATATTGGCAGAGTGCTTCGACAGGGTAATTGTTTCAACGGATTCAGAAAAGTATGGGGAGATTGCAAAAAGTGTGGGTGCGGAAGTCGCATATAGGGGCGAGGACGTTTCAAACGATACAGCTACTACATATATGGTTATTGAAGATTTATTTCAAAGAATAGGATCAAAATTCGACTATTTTGTTTTATTACAGCCCACATCTCCATTAAGGAATAGTAAGCATATTAAAGAAGCTGTAGACTTGTTTGAAAGTCGTTTTAGTGATTTTGATTTCCTTGTGTCGATGAAAGAAGCGCAACATAGTCGATTTCTAGTGAACCCGATCGAAGAGGATATGTCTCTCAAATATTTTGATACAGATTTTGCTCATTATCGGAGACAATCATTTAAGGATTATAGCCCGAACGGAGCAATTTTTATAGGTAAACCCAAAGCATATTTAAACCAGAAGCATTTCTTTGGGGAAAAATCCATGGGATATGTTATGAACGCATTTGACTCTGTAGATATTGATACTAAACTAGATTATAAATTTGCAACATTGTGTATGGAAGAGAGAATTAAGGGAAATTGTTAACATGGAAAAGAAAAAGCTTTATTTTGCTACTGGATCAAGGGCAGATTATGGAATCGTTCGTAATTATTTAAGACTTCTTAATGAAGATGAGCAAATAGATTTATCTATTTTTGTGACGGGCACACTGTTGAGTTCCGAGTTTGGTCACCAGGTCGAGCTTATTTATAAGGATGGATTTAAGATTGGAGCAGAGATTGAAATTCCCGTTGATTCCTCAGACAATAAAGGTGTTATTCATTCGATGGCGGTTGCTCTTGATAGGTTTGGCGAATATTTTGTTTCTGATCGGCCAGATTTGTTAATCATTTTGGGAGACCGTTATGAGATGTTTTCTGTTGCTGTTGCGGCTGCTATGGACCGTATACCCATTCTTCACATTCATGGCGGTGAAGCGACGTTCGGTAATTATGATGAATTTATAAGGCATTCCATTACAAAAATGAGTTTGTTTCATTTTACAGCTACAAAAGAATTTAGAAACAGAGTGATTCAATTAGGTGAGTCTCCGGACAGAGTTTTTGACCTGGGCTCTCTTGGAGCAGAGAATTGTTTAAATATTGATGAATCAATGGTTTCTGAGGAAGTGAAGGAAGTGAAGGAGAAGTATTTTGTAATCCTTTTTCATCCAGAAACACTTACAGGTTCAAGCACTTGTAGTCAAATTCAAACGTTATTGAGTACTCTTGATAAATTTAGCAAGTATCGATTCGTTTTCCTTGGATCAAATGCTGATACTCATTCTGATGTAATCAGAGAGAAAATAAAGGAATATGTGGAGGAGCATAAAAATTGTTTTTATTTTGAGAATTTGCCAACAAGTGGATATCACTATTTATTAAAACATTCATTGGGACTTATAGGGAATTCATCGTCTGGACTGATCGAAGCACCATCACTTAAAACTTTTACAATTAATATTGGTCATCGGCAAGATGGGAGGATCAGAGGTAACTCAGTTTTAGATGTCGAATGCGAAGGTCAGCAGATTTATGATGCTATTCAGAAAATAATTAGCGATGGGAATAAAGACAATATTGTAAATCCATATTATAAGGCAAACACTGCAAGGAATTATTACGAAATGACAAAACATATTTTTAATTATATAGAGTCGAATTCAGATTATATGCAGAAACAGTTTTATGATATCTGGTCATAATAATTTAATGCAACAATAAAATCAAAATTCTCTAGCAGAGTTGGTGGGCTGAGCAGGCAGTTGTGATTTGTGTAATGTGAAGTATAGGAAATTAAAAAGGAGATGTGGTTATGCTTTCTAATAATCAAAGAATTATAGATCATTCAAATTATGAATCAAAACAAAAAGTCATCGATTATATGTTATATTACGGCATTGCAATCGTAGCAACTCCGACAGGCTATGGAGGTGATTTCTATCAGATAAAGCATATAAATGATGAATTCAGTATACATAAAATTCAGGAATTGACAGGTTACAGTATTCAATGTGCCCATGGATATATTAATCTGAAAGGACGGCAAGTAATGTATTATAGGACGTTGGATGAAGCATTTTCAACATTGAAGACCATATATGAACTGATGAATAATAAGTCTTTGGATGCAGATTTCTAACAATTAGAGATATACGAGAGAGGTTAATAATATGATTCATACAGACAAAGTAATCATACAATCATATTTTGAAAGCAATGAAGGGAATATTACAAATAGTATAAACGAAATAAATATTAATAGCAAAAATGAAGGAAATACGTTAAATGTAGTGTATCTTTCTGAGCTTAGAAATGCACTGGATCGTTTGCAGAAAACATGTGATATAGAAGAAGGAAATAAGTATATCAAAGATATTCTATATGAATTTAATTCGGAGAAACCTAATGTGGGAAGGATTCAGGCCGCGTTTAATCTGTTGAAAAGAGTGTGTTCGAATAGAAATTTTCTTGATGCGGTAACTGTATTTGGGGATTTATTAATAAAAGCGATTAAATAGCAAATCTGGAGGAGTACCAATGCAAGAATTAACCTACCCATTCAACCCGGAACACTTAATAAAAAAGAAGAAAAGTATTAAGAAAAAATTAGTGGGGGAGACTGTCCGAAAACTAATAAGTTGATGAATTAATCTAATAGGTAGATGCATTCGCAAATTAAGCGAGTGATTTTCATAAAAATAATGTACCTTGAAAACTGAATAAAGTACACAAATTATCTCCTAATAGAAGAATTTTTCTCTCAAATGTGATAAAATAGAAATATAAAAATTGATTACTTTAGGAGAAAGTCCCATGCCATATATAAAGAAGAAAATAGACAGAAATCAAGTTATGATCACATCATTTGATAGTCTTGTAGAGCCGGAAAGCATTGCACGGATCATTGACTTTTTTGTTGATCATGTTGATCTCATGAAAATGGGATTTCAAAGGGCAGAAGCGAATGCAGGAGGAAGAGGATGCTATCCGCCATCCAATTTAATGAAGCTGTATTTGTACGGTTACCGAAGAGGGATCCGTTCATCAAGAAAGTTGGAAGCAGCATGTAAAACAAATCTTGAAGTGATATGGCTGATGGATGGATTGCAGCCGGATTTTCGGACGATTTCTGATTTTAGAAAAGACAATATTGCCTGTATGAAAAAAGTATTCAAGGAATTTACAAAACGGATATCGGTAGATCTGGATACCGGTTATGTGTCGATTGATGGGAGTAAATTTAAGGCATGGAATTCAAAAGACAGAAACTTTACGGTCATGAAACTGGATGACCGTATCAAATGGTTAGAAGACCATACGGAGGAATATTTACGTCAGATAGAAATAGAAGATGAAAATGAAGAAACAGGAAAAGGAAGCTTTACCAAAGAGGAGCTAGAGAAGAAATTAGAGGAGGCGCAGAAGCGTTTAGACCAATACAAATTTTATAGGGATTTGATGACCAAACATAACTTGACACAAATATCATTAACAGATCCGGATTGCCGATTGATGAAAAATAAAAATGGGATGGATACAGCATATAATGTTCAGAGCGCAGTAGATACAGAGACGCATTTGATGATGAATTACCAGATGACAAACCGGAATACGGACCATGGACTCATGGCATCAACAATGGAAGAGATAAAAAAGGGTGCGGGGGATGAGATCATAGAAGCGCTGGCAGACAAAGGGTACCAACAGTCGGAAGATATGATAGAATGTCTTGAAAAAGGGATCATTCCGAATGTGATATTGCCAGACGGGCAGGAGACATATGAGTTGGAAATAGAGTATGAGGAAAAGGAATGTGACAAATCGAGCAAATCAATAGAAGAGATAAAAAAGTGCCTGCATAATGGAATTGTGCCAGACGTATATGAGGAAGTAATAGAGAAAATAGAAGTAGTAGGAGGAAAGTTTTTCTGATTGGAAAGTTTTAAGAGAAATCAGACAGGAGGTAGACAATGAGACAATCGCCAGGTTAGAGCCCCGGTAGCCAGGAGCCGGGGCTGTATACGAGGAGGTGGACATGAATGGAGAGACTGAAATGCCCAAGGTGCGGAAAGAGTATCATGGATATCCGCACGGAATCCCCGGAGCCAGTGGAGGCACGTACCAGGTGCCCGAACTGCAATCATATTGTTACGGTATACTGGGAACCAAAGAGTAAGAAGGAAGAGAAAGATAAGAAATAGGTACATAGGCGGGACGGCTTCTGCGAAGGTGCGGGGGCTGTTCTTTTTTGCGCGGTGGTGATTATCCTGCCGGGATGGGGGAATACTTGGATTATGCATGGAAAATTATGGCATGGATGCTGTGCCGCTGTACCTGCGCAGTGGCAGGAAGGAGGCAGCGTGGGAGAAACAAAGGTATGTCCGCTTTGTGACAGGAGGCTCTTGGACGTGAAGCGGGACTGGGCATATGAGGTTGCTTTTGAACTGCGGTGTCCGCACTGCAGGAAGATTGTGAGGATTGTGCTGCCAGCCTGTGCAGGGTTGAAGAACTGAATGTATTTTTACAACCGAGCGAGTGGGACCGCATAGTGTCGAGTCACCGAATGGCCGGAGTAAAGCTGGGAATCAAGTAGCTTACTCCGGCCTTTTTTGGGTTTTACGGTAATGTCCCATATAGAGCTTCCGGCGTTTCTGGCTTTACGAAGGCGTAAAGAAAGGAACGCTTTATGTCTGAAAAGAGGATCATTACCATCAGGTCAGGGAACGAAGAAGTCAGGATGGAGGTTACGGAGAAAGAGTACCAGAGGTATTTCCGCCCGTGGTGGCGGCAGAAGAAGAGGGAGCAGAGGAACCGGGAGGCGATGGAGGAACGCGGGTACACGGAAGAGTCTTATGAGGAATGGAAGGAGAACGATATGAGGGATGAGCTGTTTGCGGAGGATACGGAGGAACTGGCGGAGAAGAGGATGCTGCTGGGTGTATTGAAAGACGCACTGGATGACCTGCTGCCGGAAGAAAGGGAGATAGCGGAGAAGGTATTTGGGGAAGAAATGAGTGTTTATGAGTATGCAGAGATTAGCGG
>Ga0137308_102540_pt1 | contig 11787 bp, 9 predicted proteins | sample Inofrocosms_June_FD_97181 | JGI IMG/M metagenome (GOLD analysis project Ga0137308, IMG submission 97181) | Mouse cecal microbial communities from Vienna, Austria - N-Acetylneuraminic and N-Acetylglucosamine D2O microcosms_June | ecosystem: Host-associated > Mammals > Digestive system > Large...
AGATAAACCTTATTTTAAAGCGTTTATTTTAGGAACAGTCTTACAAAAACGGTATCTCTTAAATATATCAAGTTTTATACAATACTGTACAACCGTATTTTTTTAAAATCTTGGTATCTTTTAAATACACAAAACGTTTTAAAGAAAGGAGCTTTTAAAAGAAAAACAATGTATAAATACAACTGCACCCTTTGCGGCGCAATACTTTTTCCCGACGAAGCCATCTGTCACTGCGACCGCATACACGGCGACGTATACGTATCCTGCCCTTACTGCCGCTCGCAATGCGAAAAATATGATGAAGCAGAGGACATGGAGGACGCGGAAGAAAGGGAGAAAGAAGAGGATGTATGGGAAGAAGAGGAAGAGGAGGAGAAGAAGAAAGAACAGACGGAAAAAACCGAAAATAAAAAAGAGGAGGAATGCGGGCTTGAATAAAAGAAAACGCAAAAAGAAAGGAAAGCTTATGACCGACAAGCAAAAACGCTTCTGCGACGAGTACCTTAAAGACTGCAACGGAGCGGGCGCCGCCAGAAGGAGCGGCTATTCCTCAACTAGCGCAGGCTCGCTGCTTAAGCAGCCCGAAGTGCAGGAATACCTTAAAACGCAGATGGAGGAAATACACAACGAAAAAATTGCGGACGTAAGGGAAATTTCCGAATACCTCACCTCGGTAATGCGGGGAAGCTGCGGGGAACAAACCAAAACCTCAATAAGCGACGACCGCGAAACCACCACCTATATAACCGTTTCCGCAAAGGAGCGCCTGAAAGCGGCGGAGCTTATGGGAAAGCGCTACGGCCTTTTCAGGGAGCAGACGGAGGTAACAGTTAAGCCCTCGATTATAATAAAAGGGGAGGATGATTTATAGAAACGTGTTCCGGCAGGAGAAAGGAAGCGAAATATAATGCCCGATTTGTATCTCCCCGAAATAGTGGGCGGGGGTTACGGAGAGTTCTGGAGATGGCGGGGAAGATACAGAGTCTGCAAAGGCTCGCGCGCTTCAAAGAAAAGCAAGACAACCGCCTTGTGGTACATAGTCAATATGATGAAATACGAAAGCGCCAACCTGTTGGTAATCAGAAAGGTTTTCAGAACGCTTAAAGACAGCTGCTTTACCGAGCTTAAGTGGGCAATAGGGCGGCTGGGAGCGCAGGAGCTGTGGGAAGTAAAGGAAAGTCCCCTTGAAATGACCTATAAGCCTACGGGGCAGAAAATATACTTTCGAGGACTTGACGACCCCCTTAAAATAACCTCCATTACGGTGGAAAACGGGTGCCTGTGCTGGGCGTGGATTGAAGAAGCCTACGAAATAAGCAGCGAGAAGGATTTTAATATGCTGGACGAAAGCATAAGGGGAGCAATAGCCGAAGAAAGCGGCCTTTTCAAGCAGATTACGCTGACATTTAACCCATGGAACGAACGCCACTGGCTGAAAAAACGTTTTTTTGACTCGCCCGATCCCGACATTTTGGCTATAACCACCAATTATACCTGCAACGAATGGCTGGACGAATCCGACAAGAAAGTATTTGAAAATATGAAAAAAAACGATCCCCGAAGATACCGCGTGGCGGGATTGGGCGACTGGGGTATAACGGAGGGGCTTGTCTACGAAAATTGGGAGGAAAAAGCCTTTGACTTGGTAGAAATAAAGAAGCTCCCCAACATAAAAACGATTTTCGGACTTGATTTCGGTTATACAAACGATCCCACCGCATTATTCTGCGGAATGGCGGATCAGGGCACAAGAACCGTCTGGGTGTTCGACGAAATGTATAAGAAAGGCATGAGCAATGAAGCGATAGCGAAGGAGGTGACGGAAATGGGATACGGGAAGGAGAGGATACGCGCCGACGCGGCGGAGCCTAAAAGCATAGACAGGCTTTACGATCTGGGGCTTACGAGAATACGCCGCGCGGACAAGGGGCGGGACAGCGTAAATAACGGGATTGATCTGATACGCGGATACCGATTGATTATACATCCGAAATGCGTTAATTTCCTGACGGAGATATCCAATTACACGTGGAAAAAGGACAGAGCGACCGGAAAATGTCTCAATGTGCCCAACGGGGAATTTGATCATCTTATGGACGCAATGAGATACGCGGCGGAGGAGCTGGGAAAGCCCGACCCGTACAGCTTTGAATAACGCCGATCTTATGACAAATAGGTGTAATATTAAATCCTGATAAAAATTAGACAAATCCGACGATTGGGCAGGAATTATAGCAATCCAAAAAAAGTTTAAACAAAATTACAACAGCGCAAAAAATACACAAGTTTTGGGGGCGTTGCCCCCGTCCTTTGGACTCCCCTACTTCCCTTTCGGAGTCCGAAAGGGAAGCGGAAAGGACATTTAGTCGCTTCGCTCCTATTTGTTTATCTTTTTGTTGGATACCATAGTATAACAATAAAACTCACAGAAAGGAGCAGCCATGTACCACATCTCAGCTCAGCAATACCATCCCCCTTTTCGTCCCTTTACCGACAAGGATTTTCTTGAAAGCGAAATATCCTCATGGAAGGTCTCCCCCGCCCGCGCCCTGCAAATAAAAGGAACCCTCTACTATCGCGGCGACCACGATATTCTCCGCCGCCGACGCACGGTAATCGGCGAAAGGGGCGTACCCGAAGAAATCACCAATCTTCCCAACAACAAAACCGTTTACAATCTTTACGCCAAAATGGTGACCCAGAAAGCCAACTATCTTTTGGGAAAACCCTTCGTCCTTCAAAGCGACGACCCCGATTACAATTGCGCACTGAAAACCGTGTTTGACAAGGAATTTATGCGTATATTGAAAAACGCGGGAAAAGCCGCCCTTAACGGAGGAATAGCTTGGCTTTATCCCTATTTTGACGGCGAAAGCAAGCTCCGCTTCCGAATCTTCCCCGCCTACGAAATTCTCCCCTTTTGGAAAGACAGCGGCCACACCGAAGCGGAAGCGGCGGTAAGATTGTACCAAGTTGAGGTATACGACGGAAAAACGCCTTTTTTACAGGAAAAAGTCGAATTATATACCGAAAAGGGAATTTCCCGCTTTACCTTAAGAAACGGCAGCTTAATACCCGACCTTGACCGCAATAACCACCCCTTCCGCCGTCCGTATGCCGTCAGGACAAAACGGGGAAAGGCCGAAGCGGCATATTGCTGGGAAAAGCTCCCGCTTATTCCCATAAAAAGCGGGGAAAGCGAAATTCCCCTTCTGAAAAAGGTAAAGTCGCTTCAGGACGGTTTAAACCTCATGCTTTCCGACTTTGAAAACAATATGCAGGAGGACGCAAGAAACACGATTCTTGTCCTTAAAAACTACGACGGAACGAATTTGGGCGAATTTAGGCGCAATTTGGCCGCATACGGAGCTGTAAAGGTAAGATGCGACCGCGACGCGCAGGGGGGCGTGGATACCTTGGAGGTAAACGTAAATCCCGAAAACTACAAAACAGTGATAACCCTTTTGAAAAACGGAATAGTGGAAAACGCCATGGGGTTTTCCCGAAACGAGATCCCGTCGGGCGGCTGGAACTCCGGCGCTCCGAATCAGCTTAACATAAAGTCGATGTACACCGATATCGACCTTGACGCCAACGATATGGAAACCGAGCTTCAAGCCGCCTTTCAAAAGCTTTTCCCCTTTGCGGACACATACCTTTATTTAAGCGGAAAAGGAAATTTTTCCAACGCGAAAGCGGAAATAATTTTTAACCGCGATATGCTTATAAACGAAACGGAAGCCATTGCCAACTGTATAAATTCCCTTAAGCTTCTCTCCGAGGAAACCGCAATCGCGCAACATCCTTGGGTAACCGACCCGCAGACGGAAGCGGAGCGCCTTAAGGCTCAGAAATCATACTATAAAAAGATAAACAAACAGGAGCGAAGCGACTAATTGTCCTTTCCGCTTCCCTTTCGGACTCCGAAAGGGAAGTAGGGGAGTCCAAAGGACGGGGGCGACGCCCCCAAAGCTTGTGTGTTTTTTTGCACTGTTGTAATTTTTTTTAAACTTTTTCTGGATTGCTACAGTTTGAGGAATTGACAAAATTGTTGCGGCAATTTAAGGCAACACCGCGCAATGACCGCCTGACGGCGCAATCAACACATAATTATTGTGCGGTGTTGTCTTTATATATTGGTATGGCTTCGCATATTTTCTGCAATTTATTTTCGACAATCTCTTTCATCATCGCCGTAGTTAATTAAACATAAATATATCTTTACATAATTTCAGCGACAAAGCAATAAATAATCCATGCAAAAACAGAGCGTATAAACCCGTTAGATTTATACGCTCTTTTAATGTATAGCATTAAACTATAAAACCAATAAAATGGTAATGCAGAAATTTGGGCAAGAAAAATCCGAAAGGTCAGCTTATCAGCAGTCCGCTTATGTAAATAAGCGAAGCGCCTTCGATGTTCTGAGGTACTATTTTTACGGTATGAACGCCTTTTTCGGCAAAGGAAGCGATCTCAGCTGCTTCCGCGTAGTTGCCCCAACCACCCGGGAATCGGGTATCCACACTGTTTACAAGTACGTCGTCAATGTAAACGTCGAGAATCGTTCCGCCGCCCGTCACTTTGCCGAACAGAAGACCTATATTTTTTGCCTCCACATTCTCAAAAATAAGACAAGTGTTTTCGCCGTCGAAAATATTAGATCCTCTGGCGGTCCAGCAGCCTATGAAGTTTCCAAAATTATTTTCGGGTTTGGAGACGATTTTGCCGGAGGGATCGTAGGCGTCGCTATTTGAAGGGGTAATCAGAGCGGCGTCGGCAAATTTATCCTTAGTGTAAGGGGTAGAAAAGTCGCTTTCGCTTCCGGATATATCTTCCTTGTTTTTGTCTGCCGAGGACAGGTAATGGGTAATTATATCGGCGAGCACCTTGTGTCCCTGCGTGTTGGGATGGATATTGTCATCGGAAATATCCGTCCATTTTATGTAACCCTTGTCGATCACGTCAAGAATGGCGTTTCTGTAAGAAATAAACGGGAGATCATAGCTCTTGGCAATGTCGTAATGATAATTCTGGAAGGATATTCCGCTGTCCTGAGTCATACCTATGCATACTATCGCTGGAGCGCTTTCGGCGTTCCAGATTTTTCGCAGAAGGCTGTCATAGCTGTTGACGTTGCGCATGGTGGCTTCGGTTGTATCATTTACGGAAAATTCCACAAAAACTATATCGGGATTATTGTCCAGCACGTCTCTCTGAACCCTGTGCACACCGATGTAAGAGCCTGTGGCTCCGATACCCGCACGCACGTAATTTATCGCGGAATCGGGATATGTATCCTCAAACCAGTCGGTGACAAGCCTTGCGTAGCAGCCGCTGTCGCCGGCGCTGGAGCCTTGGGTTATTGATCCTCCTATATAGGCGACGGTTATGGCTTCGCCTGCCGCAGCCTTTTTCATGGCTCCCGCCAGCCGAACCTGATTTCCCGTGTTAAGCTCGGAAAGAACCGCCATTCTGTCGGTTAAGGCTCCTCCTAAGGCATATTCCGAATCCTCCGCATTCTCCGCATAGCTGAAATCGTCGTTGCTGCCTACGGTGGGAGCGGTTTCGGTATCGTTGATTATTCCGATATCCTCCGGAGTTTTGGCTCCTCCGGCGTTATTTTCATTTTCTTCCTGTGAAACATCACTTGTGCCGGCGTCGCTCTCGGCGCCGTTTTCTTGTGCCGAGGTGGTTGTAACGCTTTCGTTATCGGCGTTTTCTCCGCCGCAGCCCGCCGCCCCCAATAAAAGTGCCGAGACCAGCATTATGGCCGTTATTTTTTTAAGACGCATTTTCGTTCCTCCGTAAAGTTGTTATCGTCATATTTCAAATTATACCGCAAGTCATGATATAAAACGAAAATACTGAATAATTTGAAAATAGACTTTGAATGCATTATAGCACATTTTTGTTTTTTTTGCAAGTTAGAGCACAGTAATACCATTTTCATATTATAGCAATCCGACAAAAAGATAAACAAATAGGAGCGAAGCGACTAATTGTCCTTTCCGCTTCCCTTTCGGACTCCGAAAGGGAAGTAGGGGAGTCCAAAGGACGGGGGCAACGCCCCCAAAGCTTGTGTGTTTTTTGCACTGTTGTAATTTTGTTTAAGCTTTTTTTAAATTGCTATAATTCCCGATCAGGGTGAAATTCTCAAATTATAGACTTATAACCATCCCTATGTGCACAGATTCTTAATGAAAGATGCGTAGGTTTAAAATTTGATATAAATCCTCTTTCTTTCCGCTGAATACGCGAGGAAGCTTTTTTTCTTCAAATATTTATAAAAAAATTTTAAAAGCTATTGAAAACACTCTTCGATTGTGTTAAAATTATATTCAGTTGATTTTCCGTTCTTTCGGGAAATACATATACAAATAAAGTGGGTGTTTTGGTTTGATTGCCTATTTAACCGATATTCTGGAAAATATTAAAAGTGTGATAAGCTATATCACAATAATAGATGTATTTGATATTATTTTTCTCTCCGTTATTTTGTTTCTTGGAATAAAGCTCATGAGAGAAACAAGGGCCGAGCAGCTTATAAAGGGGATTGTGCTGCTTGGCGTAGCTTTATTTGTCTTGGATCAGATGCAGTTCAAGGTAATGGGGGTTATCGCGGAGACCTTTGTGAATATAGGCATATTGGCTGTAATTATAATGTTTCAGCCGGAGCTGCGGCGAATATTGGAGAAGGTCGGCCGCACTACCGGAATGTCAAAAAAGCTTCCCTTCCTTGAAGGGGCTGGTTCCGCTGAGATTGCAAGGGCAAACGCCGCCATCAACAGTATTGTCAAAGCCTGCGAAAACCTTTCCCGTACAATGACCGGCGCGCTGATTGTAATAGAGCAGCAGACAAAATTGGGGGAACAGATCGAAACCGGAACCTATATCAACGCCGAACCGAGCGCGGAACTGTTCGGAAACATTTTTGTACCAAACACACCGCTCCATGACGGGGCGGTTATTATGAGAAACGGACTTATACTTTCCGCCGCCTGTTATCTGCCCAAGCCCGCCAAGGAAGAGCTTGTCCCCAAGGAATTAGGCACAAGACACCGTGCCGCCATAGGTATGAGCGAAGTGTCCGATGCAATTGTGGTGGTGGTTTCCGAGGAAACCGGAGTTATTTCCATTGCGGAAAACGGAAAGCTTACGAGAAACTTTTCGGGGGTAACGCTCAGAAAATATCTTACCGAAAGGCTAATTCCCGAGACCAATGAAAATGCGAAGAAAAGCAGGAGCGGGAAAAAGAACCAAGAAAAAAAATAAAAATATCCCAAATTAAACGCAAAAGAAAAAACGCCGCAAAAACACCTGTGACAGACGATTTGTAATAGGCGGCAAGAAGTCGATTCGTCCTGATATTGATTATCGGATCTATGTAATTGTTTTATTTTAAGAGCGATAAGGGAAAGTATGAAATGAAAAATATTTTGAATTTCTTTATGAATAACTTAAAAACGCTTATAATGTCGGTGGTTTTTGCCGTTATTATCTGGTTTGCCGTATCGATACAGGTGTTCCCAAACGAATACGATCATGTGGACGGTATAAAGGTCATCGCCGAGCCCACCGGTTATATGCAGCAGGAAAACCTTCGCATAACCGATTTTGAAAAGGAGGTTTCCATTCAGATAATGGGCAAGCGCTACGTTATAGGCACCCTTTCCGCCGAGGATTTTTCCGCCGCTTTGGATTTGTCGGAGATAACCTCACCCGGCAAGCATATAGTCAATGTAAACGTAAATATGCTTCAACCCAATTCGGATTATGAGATAATGACCAAAAACCTTACCGCGTCTATTGAGGTGGAGCGGATTGTATCAAAAGAAATAACCCCTGAGGTTAATATAGACTCCCTTAGCGTCGAAGATGAGCTACAGATACAAGTGGACGATATAAATGTTTACTCTCCAACCGTAATCGTAACCGGTGAGCAATCGTTGGTAGATTCGGTGGCAAAAGCGGTAATAGAGCCTGAATTTGACGGGGTATTAACGGAGACCATGAGGCTTAACGGAAAGCTTTACCTTTACGATTCGGAAAACACAAAAATACAGACGAGCGAGTTGGAATATCAAGCGGATAATTATACCGTAACCATACCTGTTTACAGAGTAAAGACTCTTCCCCTCAACGTTTCGGTCATACCGACTCAAACCTTTGATTCGAACAGTCTTAAATACACTATTTTCCCGCAGGAGATAACAATTGCGGCTCCGGCGGGAGACGCCAGCATTGAAAACCTCGAAAGAGTGGATGTGGGAGAAATAAACCTTACGGACGTCACCGCCCGTGATCTTCAAGGCGGAATCAGACTGCCAATCTCTCTTCCGGACGGATACAAAAATCTTTCGGGAGTCGGGATAGCGCAGGTAAGCTTTGAGAATATTGACAGCTACGGAAGTCTCGAATTCCCTGTTTCAACCTCGCATTTCACAATACTTAACGGCGATCCCGCCTATGATTATTCAATCGTGACAAATCAGATAGACGTTACGGCGGTAGGGCCTTCGGACATTGTCAAGAATCTTTCTTCAGACGATATATTCGGAACCATTAATTTATTGGGAATACAGGTGGATCCCGGGGTAAGAAATATTACCGTCACCGTAAGGGTTTCCGGGCAGTACAGAACGGCGTGGATTACCGGTGATTATAAGGTGGACATAAGAATAAGCGAGAAAGATCCGGAAACCGAAACAGGCTGAAACAACAGCTGATTGACGTTCATACCCGCTGTCTTTGCGCCTTACGGACAACCAGGCATAAATCAAGAGAAAGAGATGGGTATAAAAATGGAGATCGCACTGGGTGTAATTATAATAGTCCTGCTTATAGCAGTAATTGTTTTGCAGCTTATGGGAAAGCGCACCTCGGATCTGAGCCGCATTACCGCACTGCTGCGGAGTCAGGCGGACGAACAGCGCGACATTGTGGCCAGGCAAATTTCGGACGGAGCGACGGAACAGTTCAAACGCTTCGGACTTATACAGGAAAGCGTACAGTCAACCTTGCAGCGCAACCGCGAGGAAGTAAACCTTCGTCTCCGTGAGTTTCAGGAACAGCTTGACAGTCGTTTGTCCGCAAACGGACAACAGGTGAGAGAAACGCTGCAATCAAGCCGCACGGAAACAAATGCCACATTACAGGAAAACAGGAACGAAATCAATCTCCGTCTCCGCGAATTTCAGGAACAGCTTGACGGCCGTCTTTCTTCGATTCAAAGAAACAACGCCGAAAATATAGAAAAAATAAACTTAACCCTTGAAAGCAAGATGAAATCGCTTCAGGAAAGCAACGAAAAGCGGCTTGAGCAAATGCAGGGCGTGGTTGACGAAAAGCTTCAGAAAACCCTTGAAACACGGCTTGCACAATCATTTGAGCTGGTCAGCAGACAGCTTGAAAGCGTGGGACAGGGGTTGGGAGAAATGAAAGCCCTTGCCGCCGACGCGAAAAGCCTTAAAAACGCTCTTACAAATGTCAAAGAGAGGGGAACTTACGGAGAAGTGCGGCTTGAAAAGCTGCTGTCCGATATTCTTGCTCCATCGCAATATGAAACAAACGCGGAAATATCGGGTGGAAAACGAGTTGAGTTTGTTATAAAGCTTCCCGGAAACGGCGATGCTCCTTTGCTGCTTCCGATTGACAGCAAATTTCCGATTGAAGATTATAACCGTCTCCTTGACGCGGAAGACAAAACCGCCATTGATGAAGCGAGAAAGTCTTTGGCTGCAAAGATACGTTCTTTTGCAAAGGATATATCAGATAAGTATATTTTACCTCCGAAAACAACCGATTTCGCGTTAATGTTTCTTCCTACCGAGGGACTTTATGCCGAGGTTGTGCAGAATGTACCGCTTTTTGAAGAACTGCGCAATAAGTATAAGGTGACGGCCGTGGGGGCAACCACGTTATCCGCGTTCCTGTCATCGCTGCAAATCGGTTTTAAAACGCTCGCAATAGAACAGCGTTCACAGGAGGTCTGGGATATTCTGCGGGCGGTTAAGAAGCAGTTCGGGGAATTTGAAAAGGTGCTGTCAACCGCTCATAAACAGATACAGACGGCGGACAAAACTCTTGAAACGATTGTGGGCGTAAGAACACGGATGATAAACAGAGCGCTCCGTGATGTGGAGGAGCTTGGAGAAACCGGAAGCATAAAGCTTCTCGAAGTTACTGATGAAGCCGATGAATAGTCCCCATCTTTAATAAAGTCTACAATTTGATTATAGATAGGCATGACAAAAATATAGTGTTTTTCGCCAAAAAAAGAAAAATTATTTGTCCTTTTTTGAAGTTACTTACAAATTAATTGTTTAGTTTTGCAAGAATCAAAAAAATAACTTGCATTTTTTGCAGCTTTGAAATATAATAGATAAAGTAAATAAAGAAAATGCACAGAAAAACAAGCTTCGTATTTGAATAATTTTATTTATTTGTGTTCAGAGTTTATATTTAATGGAAAGGAAAGGTTGCAAAAATGTACAAGGATATGACAAAAGAACAGCTTGCGGCTGAAAAGGCCGCAGTCAAAGCAAAGTACGAGGAATACAAGGCAGAGGGACTTAAACTCGATATGTCAAGAGGTAAACCCGCCACGGAACAGCTTGATCTTACCGACGATATGCTTTTACACTGCCTTGACGGTGCTCATATAAGCGAAACGGGCGTAGACTGCCGCAACTACGGAGTACTGGACGGAATTTACGAAGCTAAGCGCCTGTTTATGGCAATGCTTGAAGTAGGAAGATATGAGATAATAGTGGGCGGAAACTCCAGCCTTTGCATGATGTATGACAGCATAGCGAGAGCCATGCTTCTCGGCGTAATGGGCGGTAAAAAGCCATGGAGCAAGTACGAGCATGTTAAATTTCTTTGTCCCGCTCCGGGCTATGACAGACATTTTGCCATTTGTGAGAGTATGGGTATTGAGATGATAACCGTTCCTTATAAAGAAGACGGTCCAGATATGGACATGATAGAGGAGCTGGTATCAAAGGACGAAGAGATAAAGGGAATTTGGTGTGTTCCAATGTACTCCAATCCAATGGGAATAACCTATTCCGATGAAGTGGTCAGGCGCTTTGCCAATCTTTCGCCAAAGGCGGATGATTTCAGGATATACTGGGACAACGCTTACTGCGTCCATCATCTAACCGATACTCCGGATCACCTTCTGAACATATTGGAGGAGTGCAAAAAAACAGGCAAGGAAGATATGGTATATATTTTCACCTCAACCTCCAAGATAAGCTTTCCCGGCGGAGGATTGGCGGTGCTTGCCGCCAGCGAGGACAACATCAACTTTATAAAAAATCAGATGGCATACCAGACTATAGGCTACGATAAGCTCAATCAGTTAAGACACGCGCGTTTCTTTAAAGACTTTGACGGTATAAAGGAGCATATGAAAAAGCATCGCGCTATTATCGAGCCAAAATTCAATGCGGTTCTTGACGCTCTCGACAGGGAGATAGCTCCTTTGGGTATAGGAAACTGGCACAAGCCGAACGGAGGTTACTTTATCGCTTTTGACGGACTTGACGGCACGGCAAAGAGAACGGTGCAGCTTTGTAAGGAAGCCGGGGTAGTGCTTACCGACGCCGGAGCCACATTTCCTTACGGAATAGATCCCCGTGACAGAAACATCAGACTTGCACCTACTTTCCCCACTGTGGATGAGCTGAAAAAGGCGATAGAAATTTTCTGTACAGCGGTAAAATTGGCGAGTATTGAAGTTATGGAAGGTAATTCGGATTTATAATTTCAAAAAAATAA
>Ga0137308_101325_pt1 | contig 11786 bp, 8 predicted proteins | sample Inofrocosms_June_FD_97181 | JGI IMG/M metagenome (GOLD analysis project Ga0137308, IMG submission 97181) | Mouse cecal microbial communities from Vienna, Austria - N-Acetylneuraminic and N-Acetylglucosamine D2O microcosms_June | ecosystem: Host-associated > Mammals > Digestive system > Large...
AGGTAATGCAAATCTTCCCCTTCCCTTTCGGCACCCTGACTTTCTGCCTGCAGGAAGGGCATTGATAAAACCGGTAGATTTTCCTCTGCTTAAATTCCTCTTTCCTCCGGTTCCTCTTAACAGCCATCTGGTAACGCCAATTTAAAAATTTCTGGTTCTCCTGATACCGCTTTTCCACCTGCCGTGACAGCATACGGTAATACTCATAGCCCATCAGCGCCAAGGCAAAGGCATAAAAAATATTCCAACGGGAAAAAAGGGAAACCACCAGCAAAACCATGGAAACCCCTAAATAAAGCTGCCCTAGCTGGTCGGCTCCATACCTACCCGCCATAAAACGCTGCATCCTCTGTTTCATCTTATCAACTCCTGTACTCTCTTTGTATTCCTATCCCCGGCTAACCGGGGCAAGCCAATGCTTCTGCTGCTTCCCATGGTAGCGCAGAACATGCAGGAAGTCAACGGAGTTATTTTCTTTTAAGAATTTTTTATACTTTGTTTATCAGGCGCCGCGAAAAGCCACGGCTGGGGCAGTTCCCCATGGCATGGCCTGCCCGTTTTGCGGCATCCTGAACCAAGCAGGGCTGTAAGCCGGGTTATGTCTTGGATAATCATCTGTCTAGTTTAGCTGTCGCCAGCTAAATCCAGCGGCCTACCTAAAGCTGGCGGGCCACGTCAACGCTTTTGTTCGGCCTTGCTTCGGATGGGGTTTACATATGCCCCGGCTGTTGCCAGCCGGACGGTAGTCCCTTACACTGCCCTTCCACCCTTACTATTATTCCTAATAGCGGTACATTTCTGTTGCACTTTCCTTGGAGTCGCCTCCACCGGCCGTTAACCGGCATCCTGCCCTGTGAAGCCCGGACTTTCCTCACCTGCGGCCTTTCGGCGCTTGCAGGCGCGATTATCTGCCCTACTTGGTCCCTGCCGACAGGGATGCGCAGCCAATGCCCGGATAAAACCGGGGACAGGCGCCACGCAGCCCTGATGCATATTGCCATTTTAGCAATCCTCAAATATCCTAACATACCTTTTGGCAGAAAGCAAGATTTTAAGCCGGATTTTTCAAATATGCCCCCTTTTGGGATTTTACCAGCAACGGTGCAGGGAAGGCAGCTAACTTTGGATACCTATCCGGCGGTACATGGGAAATACCATTCAGACATTAAAGCAGCTTCCCCCGATAAATTCCCGCAAAATAGAATTTCTCCCAATATCCTCGCTGGGCACTGGAAGGAAATAGTCCAGGAATTTCAGCAGCCGCTTCGCTTCCGTATATTCCTTACAGTCCTTGTCAATCTCAAAAAGCAGGGGCTCCGCATACTGTTTAAGCACCGCCAGCTCATAAATCAAGGCAGAGTTAAACATAATTTCCGCTTCCTCCTGAAAAGGAAAAATATACTGTTCTTCCCCCCGCCGCACAGAATCCCACATAGCAATCGTTTCCCTTGCAGAAATATTCCGGTTCCTTGCATCCCTTACCATCCTGCGTATCATCCTGCCGTCCGTGGTAGGCAGGTTGTTATGCTCGTCGATATTTAGCTGTGTCAGGGCGCTGATATAGATTTTCAGCTTGCTGGATTCCGGGAGGGAATAGGACAGCTTGCCGTTCAGCCCATGGATCCCTTCCAGCACAAGGATGTCATTTTTCCCAAGCTGCTTAAAAATCCCTTTGTATTCCCTTTTCCCTGTGCGGAAATTATATGTAGGCAGTGAAATCCGCTCACCCTTCAGCAATGCCGACATGTCATGGTTGAACAGCTCTATGTCAAGGGCCTCCAAACATTCGAAATTATAATTTCCATGATCATCCTTCGGCGTATCTACCCGGTCCACATAATAATCATCCAGGGCAATGGGATGGGGTTTTAACCCCTGGGCCATCAATTGGATGGAAAGCCGATGGGAAAATGTGGTTTTGCCGGAAGACGAAGGCCCCGCTACCATAATAAATTTCTTATCCGGCTGTTTGGCAATCTGTTCTGCCAGCGTGCCGATTTTCCGTTCCATCAAAGCTTCCGCCACAAGGATGACGTCCCTGATCCTGCCTTGTGCCACTGCGTCGTTTAATGCCCCTATGGTTCCGATTTCCATTTTTTCTCCCCACTCCGCAGACTCCCGGAGTACATGGAACAGCTTGTGGGAAGGGGAAAATTTTGCGGGAACCTTGGTATTTTTATCTGGGAACAGCACCACAAACCCATCTTCGTACCGTTCCAGCCCAAAATATTTCAGGTACCCTGTGTCCGGCACCATATAGCCGTAAAAATAGTCCATATAATGCCCAATGCTGTAAATATTTACCTTGGAGCTTCTCCGGTAAGAAAAAAGCCGTTCCTTATCGTACATCCCCAGTTCCCGGAACAGGGCGACTGCCTCGTCCGTGGAAATGCTTCTTTTCTGGAGGGGGATTTTTTCCTCTGCCAGCCTTTCCATTTCATTCTTCAGCCTTACCAAGTATTCCCTGCTGGGCTGCTCCCCTTCCAATTCGCAGTAATACCCTTGGCTGATGGAATGCATGACTTTAACAGTAACATTTTTCCCGTCCTCTTTGGCAAGGTTGCAGACTGCCCGCTGCATCAGGAAGGTCACGCTCCGCCGGTATGCTTTCCTCCCCGCTTTGTCCTTTGTGGTAATGAATGAAAGCTCCCCGTCCCCCTTCACCCGGCGGCGCAGTTCCCGCAGCCGGTTATTAAACAGCACCAGCACAATGTCGTCCCCAAACTGGGACTGGTACTCTGCTGCTATCTCCTGGTACGGCGTCCCTTTTTTATACTGCTTTTCCTCCCCATTTATTTTAATGTGAAATAAGGTTTCCTCCATGTCCTTTTCCTTCTTTTCCTAAATTTTGCTGAACTTCAAATGGCTGCCGTTTTGCTTAGGCAGCCACCTTAAACCCTTGTTAGGTTCTTTTTCCTAACGCTACTGGTAGACAAACGGCTGCCGTTCCGGCTGGGCAACCACCCGGATCCCGGCTATATGTGACTCCAGAAATTCTTTCATATAGGGGATGAACATTTTTTCCACCCCGTAATGGCCTGCGTCAATAATTGCAAGTCCTTGGGCAGCCCCGTCGATCCCTTCATGGTGGCCAATGTCCCCAGTAATAAGCACCTGCGCGCCTGCTTCCACTGCCTTACCAATTACGCTTTTCCCAGAGCCGGGGCAGATGGCAGCCCTTGTTACTTTTTTGTCCGGCCTGCCAAAAATTTTTACCAGCTCCACCCCAAATGCTTCCTTGGCTTTCCCTGCGCAGTCTGCCACTGTCATCTCACAGGGGAGTTCCCCAACCTTTCCAATCCCTAATGGTTCCTGTTCCCCCCATTCGGTAACATCCAGCACCTGGCAGCCCGTAAGGCCCATGCGCCCAGCCCCCAGTTCCGCCATGCCCTTTACGTCAAAATTGGTATGCATGGCATAACAGGAAATATGGTTTTTAATCAGGGCAATCACCCGCCGTCCTGTAAAGTCGGCGGTATTCACTTGTTTCAGCCCTTGGAAAATCAGGGGATGGTGGGTCAGAAGCAAATCTGCCCCTGCTGCTGCCGCTTCTTCAATTGCTTCGTCCGTAGCGTCCAGCGCAATATAAACCGTCTTTACTTCCTGCCCAAAATCCCCTACCAACAGCCCTACATTATCCCAGGTGCAGGCATACCGCCCCGGGGAATGTTCCTCCAATATATCTATGATTTCACGGCAAACCATATGACTTTCTCCTTTCCTGCTCCGTTTCATCCATCAGCCTAAAAGCTGCCCTGATATCCTCAAGTTCTTCCAAAAGCTCCTGCCTGCGCCCGGTAATATCCTGCCTGGCATTTGCCTGGAGCTGCTCCAAAATTTTCTGTTTTTGCTGCTGTTGGCGCAGCAGGAACTGCTTAAGCACAGGATGGGACTGCCGTAAAAGGACTGGCCCGAATTTACAGGCAACCCTATGGGTCTGCCCTGCAGCATGTTCCTGATATTGGTTTTCCTGCGCAAAACAAAAAGAAGCAGCATTTTTTCCAGAGCCGGCATATTGGGCAGCAATAACAGGATAATATTTTCCATCCTCCAGCACCATGTCTTCCGCTGTAATCTGGTATCCCCCTGCAAACAGGAACTGCCGGAAAGCCATCACTTCCGACTGGGGCTGCAGCACCAGCCGCACAGCCTTCCGGGCTGTTTCCTGCCCCTGGGCTAAAATCCGCTGCATCAGCGCCCCGCCCATCCCGGCAACCACAATCACGTCTGCTTCTCCCGGTTCCAAAGCTGCAAGCCCGTCTGACAGCCTTGTTTCGATCTGGTGTTCCAGCCCGTATTGCAAAATGTGTTCCTCTGCACGGCGCAAAGGGTCTTTGTTTACATCCATGGCAATGGCCCGTTCCGCTTTTTGGGCCAAGACCAGATGCACTGGTATGTATCCGTGGTCTGTCCCCACGTCCGCTGCTGTTTTGCAGGAACCTGCAAGGCCCGCCACTGCCAGCAGCCTTTTCGACAAATTAACCATAGTGAAACAAACTCCTGTTGTTTTTCTGCAATCCCTGATTAATCCAGATAATCTTTCAGCTTCCGGCTCCTGCTGGGATGGCGCAGCTTGCGCAGCGCTTTCGCCTCAATCTGGCGGATCCGTTCCCTTGTCACGTTAAATTCCTTCCCAACTTCCTCCAAGGTCCTTGCGCGCCCATCGTCCAGCCCGAACCTGAGCCGCAACACCTTCTGCTCCCGCTCTGTCAGCGTCCCAAGCACTTCCACAAGCTGCTCCTTTAACAGCGTAAAGGCCGCCGCATCGGCCGGGACAGGCACATTGTCATCCTGTATAAAGTCCCCAAGATGGCTGTCTTCCTCCTCCCCAATAGGGGTTTCCAAAGAAACCGGCTCCTGGGAAATTTTCAGGATTTCCCGTACACGGTCTACCGGCATATTCATTTCTTCTGAAATTTCTTCCGGGGACGGTTCCCGGCCAAGCTCCTGCAGAAGCTGGCGGGACACCCGGATTAATTTATTAATGGTTTCCACCATATGCACCGGAATCCGGATTGTCCTTGCCTGGTCCGCAATGGCCCTTGTAATGGCCTGACGGATCCACCAGGTTGCATAAGTGGAAAATTTATACCCTTTCCGGTAGTCAAATTTTTCCACAGCTTTAATGAGACCAAGGTTCCCTTCCTGAATCAAATCCAGGAACAGCATCCCTCGCCCAACATACCGCTTTGCAATGGAAACCACCAAACGCAGGTTTGCTTCCGCAAGCTGCTTTTTGGCCTCCTGATCCCCAAGTTCCATACGCTTTGCCAGTTCAATTTCTTCTTCTGCGCTGAGCAATGGGACCTTGCCGATTTCTTTTAAATACATACGAACAGGATCTTCAATGGAAATTCCGTCCGGAACGGAAAGGTCGATATTCTCAACTTCAACTTCTTCCTCATCGTCAATAAGGATATCGTCATCATCATCGGAAATCCGCAGTACGTCAATATTATTGGATTCCAAGAACTCTAAAATCTTTTCAAATTGTTCCGCATCCAATTCCATGTCATGAAAAAAGTCGTTGATCTCCTGATACTCTAGGACGTTCTTTTTCTTTTTTGCCATGGATAACAATTCCTGTAGCTTTTCGATAAATTTCACACTTTTTTCTTCCATTTCGTTTCATCCTTCCATTCGTTGTTTATATTTTGTCCCTAATTGGTGGAAATATACAAAATCTTGCCATGGGGAACTGTCCGGCAGCCACAAATATCCTAAAATTATCCTACCGTAAAACGTATTTTCTGCAATTCCTGCAGGCTCTTTTTATCTGCAACCAGCTTTTGCAGCCCTGCCAAATCCGTGGGGTCCAAATGGCGGGAACGGTAGCTGATGCTGTGCTCTTTCAGCTTTATGACAGTTTCCCGCAGCGCCTTTTCCTTTTCTGCCTGCGTTTCCACTTCCAAAATCTTTGCATTGAACAGCCCTGCAATTTCCTGCTGCTGCCCCTCGTCTGCAAACATGCTGATAATTTTCGCCGGGTTCAGTTCCCCCTCCCTGTGCTGGGCAAACAGTTCCCTGGCTGCCTGCTGGTACAATTCCTCGGTAAAATCCTCTGGCCCAATATATGGCCCCACAACTCCAAAAAGCTCCGGCATTTCAATCAGCCACGTCAGCATCAGCTTCTGGGACTGCTTGATGCCGTCCTCTTTTGCCCGTTTTTTATTTTCATTGATGCCGGATTTCAGGGTGCGCGCACTCCGCCCAAACCCTGCCCGGGTGCCAAGGTGCATCACTAATTTCCGCAGGTTTCCATAGCCTATCTGGTATTTTTCAGCCACAGCTTCTATATAATTGTCCCGTTCCAGTTCTTCCTCAAATTCCAGGATTTTCTCCGCAACCGCCGTCTGGAATGAGGTCTTGCCCTCCGGGTCTTTCAAATCATATTCCTGCTCTAACGTTTCTATTTCAAACAAAAAACTGTTCTGTGCTTGCCCTATCCGTTCCTGGTAGCTTTCCGCCCCTTCGGCTTTGATAAATTCATCTGGGTCTTTGTATGGCTTCATGCTGACAATCCGCACGCTGATGCCTGCATCCTTCAAAATGGGAATTGCCCGCAGCGCCGCCTTAACCCCGGCTCCGTCGCTGTCAAAGGTGCAGTATACTTCTTTTGTATACCGTTTCAGAAGCAAGGCATGGCCTTGGGTAAAGGAAGTCCCAAGGGAAGCCACCGCATTGTCAAACCCAGCCTGATGCAGGGCTATCACGTCCATATAGCCCTCGCACAGCAAAATCCCCTGCCTGCGGGAAGACCTTGCAAGGTTCAGCCCATAAAGGTTCCGGCTTTTATCAAACACCATGGTTTCCGGGGAATTCAGGTATTTCGGATCCCCAGCCCCCAGCACACGGCCCCCAAACCCAATGACACGGTGGTTCACGTCCATAATGGGGAACATCACCCGGTTCCAAAATTTATCCCTGCCGCCCCTGCCCTCGTCAATGGTAACCAGGCCGGAGTCCTTTAAAATCCCATCCTCATATCCCTGTTTGCGGAGATATTGGTACAAATCGTTGCTGAATTTATTAGAATAGCCCAGCCCAAATTTTTTCATGGTTTCCGTGCTTAAGCCCCTGCCGGAAAAATATTCCATGGCTTTCTGCCCCTGTTCCATGCGGAGCTGTGCATAGAAATATTTTGCGGCTGCCTTATTAATTTCCAATATCCTTGCCCGCCTGTCTGCCTGCTGCCTTTCCCGCCCGGTCAGTTCCTGCTTGGGCACTGTAATCCCAGCTTTCCCGGCAAGGGTTTCCAGCGCTTCCTGGAATGTGGCATTTTCGTACTGCATCAGGAAGGTAATTGCATTTCCGCCTGCGCCGCAGCCAAAGCAATAGTACATCTGCTTTCTCTGGGACACTGAAAAAGATGGTGTTTTCTCATTGTGGAACGGGCATAGCCCAAAATAATCCGTTCCCTTCTTCTGTAAATGCACATAGCTGGAAATCACGTCCACAATGTCATTGGCAGAACGGATTTCCTCCACAAGTTCTTCTGAAATAAAAGGCATCCAGCGCTCCTTTCCGGCAGCCAGCCAAAACCCGCCTGCCGCTTCCTAAATTACTTTGCCTATACAGCCCTTTCCTAGCCAGCCTTAACTCACCTGCCATGCCTTAGGCATAAAAAACTCCTCAAATTTAGCAATGGCATAGCGGTCTGTCATCCCTGCAATATAATCGCAGACTACCCGGTCACGTTTTTCCCCTTCCTCCAGCATCTTAAGGTACAGCTTTGGCAGGGCGTCAATGTTTTTATTATAATAATAAAACAGGCGGCTCAGCAAATCCTTTGCACGCTCCTCCTCCCCCTTTGCCATGGGATTCTGGTAGACATTCTGGAACATGAATTTCCGCAGGCCCTTCATAGCCTGTTCCACCTCCCCTGACATGCAGATGTCATTTTTCCCCAAGCTGTTTGTAATAATATTATGTATCAGCGTATTCAGGCGCTGCCTTGTGGTGGTTCCCAGAATCTCCCGGTATTCTGCGGGAATCCCCTCCTCAGAAAGCACTTTTCCCCGGATAGCGTCATCAATATCATGATTAATATATGCAATTTTATCAGAAAGGCGGACTATTTTCCCTTCCATTGTGGAAGGCATAAGGGCTGTCTGGTGGTTCAGCATCCCGTCCCTTACCTCCCAGGTCAGGTTCAGCCCCTTCCCATCCTTTTCCAAAATTTCCACAATACGGACGCTCTGCACATTATGCCGGAACCCATCTTCGCAAAGGGAATTGAGCATATGCTCCCCTGCATGTCCAAATGGCGTATGCCCCAAATCATGCCCAAGGGCAATAGCCTCCACCAAATCCTCATTCAGCCGGAGAGCCTTTGCAATTGTGCGGGCATTCTGGGATACCTCCAATGTATGGGTCAGCCTGGTCCGGTAATGGTCCCCCCTCGGCGTTAAAAATACCTGCGTTTTATGCTTCAGCCGGCGGAATGACTTGCAGTGGAGGATTCTGTCCCGGTCACGCTGGAATACCGGCCGGATATCACATTGCGGTTCCTCACGGTCACGGCCCTTGGAATTCTCGCTCAGGGTTGCAAATGGGCTTAAATACGTCCGTTCCAACAGTTCCATATTTTCTCGTATGAGCATTTCCCATCACCTCTTATATGATATATTCCGCGTAAATTCCCCATTTCCTTTATTTTTTTGCAAAAAACCGCAGAATTTTACAAACGGATGCAGACGCTGCACAAAGTGCGGCAAGGTCTTTTTGCAAGGAACAAAGTATCCGGCGAGCCGGACTCTTGCGCCGGAGCGCGGCTGCGGCAGCAGCTATTTTCCCTTTCGCGTAGTGCAGTAAGAGCTTTCTTCTATAGAAAAGTGCTTTTACGTTTTAGAGTGACAAAACCTTTCCTATAGAAAGAAAAAGAGCTATTGCCTACGCAACAGCTCTTTCTTATGATGCAGGAGATGGGACTTGAACCCACACGATATTGCTACCACAGGCACCTGAAGCCTGCGCGTCTGCCAATTCCGCCACTCCTGCAAAACTGACAATAGTTATTATATATGCTAGAGGGAAGAATGTCAATACTTTTTTTGAATTTTTTAGAAAAAATTATATCCACAAAAAGCTCGGTCAGGCTCCCTGCCCTTCCTGCTGCACATTCCGCAGAAACCCCACGTATGTCACCACAAAATAAACCAGATAAATCCCAAAAAACAGAAGGATGCTCCGCAGGAAAAACCCTCCCGGCATGGTGGGGACGCCAGTGGCTATTACAAACTGCCTGCTGACAAACAGAATCATTTTCCCGCTGATAACGATGGCAAGCAGCGCTGGGCAAAGGTAATAAGCGGCAAGCTGCCTGCGCACCAGACGCTGGATCTGCGCCTGCTCAAGCCCCAGCTTTGCCAGCAGGCCATAGCGCAGCTTATATTTTGCAGAATCGCTTAGCTGCTGCACAGACAGCACAGTCACTGCCACGCACACATACACTATCCCGATATAAAACAGTGGGATAATGACAGAAGCCAGCATATATTTGATTTCGGGTATCATATTGTCCCGCACTTCATGTTCCAGCACGGCAGAAATAATATTGTCTGAGCCGCAGCAAAACCCATTTTCAGAATCCCACTTAAACTCTGGCAGCCTGTCCCCGCCTGCAGCTGCCAGCCTATCTCCAAGCCCAAGGGGAGCTGTACCTTCCAATGCGGCTACCAGTTCAGAATAAAAAGGTTCCATCCGCCCAAGCACGCCGTCCGGCACAACAATCACATAATCTGCCCCATTATGCCCGTCTTGGGAAAAATATTCCCCATAGACCCCTTTACAGGAAAGGAACCCATCCCCGGATGCATTTTTAATTTCCAAATCTTTCCCTATCTCCTGCAGTTCCCCCAGCAGGCGCGGCTTTACCTGTACCAGATATTCCGTCCCTTCCAAAGATACCTTGGGGTATCCAAGCATTTCCCTTAAGCAATTATAATCAGAAATGCCCATATATGTGTCGTAGGGATAGTAAACCCCGCCTTCCAGCAGCATTTTTTCAATTTTCCCTTTATCCGGCCTGCCAGCGCTGTCCTGATACATCGTCCCCCATGCCTCCAGGTTTGCCAGGAGCCATGTATTAGCTTGCCTGCCCTTATCTGTGTAAATCCGGTAAACATAATGGCTGGAAACTTCTGTATGCCTTTCAAGCATTTCCAATTCTTCCTTAAAATTATCTGATACATCCTTGCTGTATACCTGCACATCAAACGGGAATTTCCCTTCCAGCACCGTATTTTCATAATCGCTGAACATGAGCGCAAGGGACGCCCCTATCAATGCAAGGGTGAAGAGCGATGTCAGCGTACCCATGGTAAATTGCATTGTCCGTACTTTAGCGGCAAACTGCCGGAGCAGGAATAAGTTCTGCCCCTGGTAAACCAAAGCGCCGCGTCCCCGCACATAGCAAATCAGCCATGCAGAAATCCCCCAGTAAAAAAGGTAAATTGTCACGACAAGCCCTACCAAAAACACAGAAACCCCAAGTACGCTTTGAAGCCTTTCAAACCACGCCCAAAACACAAGGATAAATACCACGGACACCGGAAGCAGGATGCGCCTTGCCCCCTCGCGGCCTTCTTTGATTTCTTCATTCTGGCGTTTGGCATCCATCAGGCCCTTGATGTTCATTTTGCGGAATTTCCACCTGCACCGGAACAGCGCCAGCAGATAACAACCGGCAAAACAGGCCAACGTCATAAGAGCCGTACGCCCATGGAAGGAAATATGCAGGCGGTATTCCATCCGAACCATAGCAAACATCACGGCCTCAACCACCTGTTGGAACAGAATCCCAAGAAGGCTCCCCAAAAGGAATGAAATTCCCCCTAACATAAGGTTTTCCTTAAGGTACAGGCTGGAAACATCTTTCTTTTCCATGCCAAGGAGCAGGTAAATCCCAAATTCATCGCTCCGCTTTTCTAACATAAACCCTACCATATAATGGATCAGCCACGCTACAACCAATACGATAAATACCGTTGCAAGGCCGATCATAACTTCCATAATCCCCTCAACCTCAAAATATCCCCGCAGCCCATTCTGGAAAATCAGGCTGTTGAAGGCATACATCAGCGCATTGATTACCGTCATGGTAAGCAGGTACACAAGGTAATCCCGGGCAGAACGCTTCATGTTCCGGTATGCCAATTTCACAAAAAGCCATTGCGGGTTTCCCCCATCTTCCTTGTCTGGCCGCCCCTTCGGGCGTTTCTCCGGTTGCCGGAAAGAGGCAACTGTTTCTTTATGCATCCGGCTCCCTCCCTCCTGCCAAGGACAGCACTTCAAGGATTTCCTGCAAAAATGCCTGCCTTCCCTTCTGCCCCCGCACCAGTTCATGGAAGATCCTGCCGTCCTTTAAAAACAGGATCCGCCCACAGTAACTGGCAGAAAAGGCATCATGGGTCACCATCAGGATGGTAGCCCCTACCCTGCTGTTCAAATCTGTAAATGTTTCCAGCAGCATCTGGGCAGAAAGGGAATCCAATGCCCCGGTAGGCTCATCCGCCAAAAGAAGCTGGGGATGGTTCACAATTGCCCTTGCACATGCGCACCGCTGCTTCTGCCCGCCGGACACCTGATAAGGGAACTTCCCCCGGATATCCGATATCCCCATCCACCCCATTACCCGTTGGCAGGAATTCTGGATTTCCTGCCTGCTGCCGCCCCGGAGGGACATGGCAAGGATAATATTTTCTTCAATTGTCAGGGTGTCCAGCAGGTTATACGCCTGAAACACAAACCCAAGGTTCTCCCTGCGGAACCTAGCCAGCCCTTCT
>Ga0137308_102544_pt1 | contig 11752 bp, 11 predicted proteins | sample Inofrocosms_June_FD_97181 | JGI IMG/M metagenome (GOLD analysis project Ga0137308, IMG submission 97181) | Mouse cecal microbial communities from Vienna, Austria - N-Acetylneuraminic and N-Acetylglucosamine D2O microcosms_June | ecosystem: Host-associated > Mammals > Digestive system > Large...
ATGGCAGTGAATCTTGCGTCAGGATGGCTAATTAATGGAGCAGGAAAAATTATTATTAATATGAATTTAGGAAATGAAGTTAACGGACTATATTCTTATGCAAATAAATTTGGTACGCTTGTCACAATGATAACAGGAGTTGTCAGTATGGCATTAATGGAGGAGTTTTATATAAGAATGAATGATGAGGGAATTAACTATTATTTCAGTCAAAAATGTAATCAAATATGGGAAATGATTCTAAGTGTTTTTTCTTTTGTATTACCTTTAATTGGTATTTATTATATTTTTATACAAAATACAGAATATTACATATCATTAAAATACGTTCCTATATGTATTATGTCTGCCTGTGTTTCCTCCTTTGCAACAAATGTGGGAGGTGTATTTCAGATAAAAAATATTATGCATTATGCATTTTTAACAACATTAGCAGGAGGAACAGTGACAATTTTAGTAGCTGTTTTATCAGTAGGAAAATATGGAGTAGCAGGTGTTGTAACAGCACAGCTGATGGGCAGTACAACTCTAATGTTTACCAGATATTTAGTGGCACATAAGCTTATGAAATATTCTATGAATTATGATAGAATTATCATATTGCTATTTTTTATATGTGTTGATAGTTTTTTATTATTTCATTTAAAAACCGTATTGAGTCAGTTGGCATTTTTTATTATGAATACAATAGGTATAAGTATTTTTCATATAAACAATATAAAAGCAATTACAAAAATATATAAGAAGAAAGCAAAATACAAAAAAAATATTGAAGGCTGAAATGCACTTTGCAATTTTGATAGAGGAGTATGAAGAATTATGTTGTAATAACTAATGCATTTTATTACTATATAGACCAAGTTTATAAATATAAGGAGACTAAAGAGGAATGGTATTTTCATCTACAATTTATTTATTTGTTTTTTTACCAGTAGTTTTGATTGTTTATTATAATCCAGTTATAAAAGGAAGAACTTTTAAAAATATATTTTTACTATTTGCCAGTTTAGTTTTTTATGCATGGGGAGAACCTGCATTTGTATTTCTTATGTTATTATCAATTCTGGTTACCTGGTTTGCGGGATTAAAATTGCAAAAAACATATTCAAAAATAATATTAATAAGTGTTATTTTTTATCATATAATTATATTGTTTATATTCAAGTATTTAATGTTTATAGTAAGTCAAATTGGTTTGTTAATCAATAAAGATACATCTGCCATCAACATATCTTTGCCAATTGGAATCTCATTTTTTACATTTCAGCTTATATCGTATTTATTTGATATATATTATAAAAAGGCAGATGCACAAAGAAACCCTTTTTATGTAGGTTTATATGTTTCATTATTTCCACAGTTAATAGCTGGACCAATTGTAAGATATGAAAAAATAGCAAAGTCAATAACAAATAGGTCTGAAACTTATGATGATGTAGTTTGTGGCATGCAACGATTTATATATGGACTTGGAAAAAAGGTTTTAATTTCAAATTATGTTGCACAAATAGCAGATAATATATTTGATTATTTAGCGGGAAACACTTCTGTATTAATGGCTTGGCTAGGAGCAGTTTGTTATACATTGCAAATATATTTTGATTTTTCAGGATATTCAGATATGGCAATTGGACTTGGGAGAATGTTTGGATTTAGTTTTGATGAAAATTTTAACTATCCTTATATTTCAAAATCTATTACAGAATTTTGGAGAAGATGGCATATTTCACTAAGTTCTTGGTTTAGAGATTATGTATATATTCCATTGGGAGGAAATAGAGTAAAGAAACCCCGATGGATTTTAAATTTATTTGTAGTCTGGATTTTAACAGGAATATGGCATGGGGCTAATTGGACATTTTTGCTTTGGGGATTGTTATATTTTGTTTTTCTTTTATTAGAAAAGACTTCACAATTTGCAAAAAAATTTATAAATACTCCCTTTTCATATTTTTATACTATATTGATTGTAATTATAACATGGGTAATATTTAGAGCTGATAATATAAAAAAAGCTGTTTTATATATTGGAAATATGTTTGGTATAGGTGTAACTGGATTTATTGATTCAGAGTTTATAGGATATATAAAAATATCAATATTTATATTAACAGTTGCTTGTATTGGGTGTACTCCACTGTTAAAAAATATATTTGCAAATTTTAGAAAAAAAGGAATGGAATGGATAGAATCTGTATGGCTTTTGTTAGTGTTTATAATTTCATTACTTCAAGTGATAAGTTCAACATATAATCCGTTTATCTATTTTAATTTTTAAAAGGAGAAAATAACCATGGAGAAAAAAACAAAAATAGAAAAAGTTATTATAGGTATATGTATAGCTATTCTAATATTTTTTACAGTTACTATAGGTGTAAGGTTCTTAACTAGACAAATTTTAATTAAGCATTTCAAAATAAATAATGCATTTACAGAATTTATTTGGTTTGATAATAGTTTAATCCAGGATTCTAATATATTTCAGATTAATTGGGAAGATTTGTATCCTTTTGATAATATTGATACGCCTATTAATCGCCATACTGATTCTTATATTGAGAAATTTTCAAATATTGTTTTTTCTATAAAAAATAAACTAGAGATATATTCTAAAGATTTTTTGTTTGGATATAATCAACTGGTTTTTTATGCAAAGAATTATGATAATTTAATTGGATGGAATACCAGTTTGGTAGGATTAAATCCAAGTGATACTGCAAAAATTATACATTTAGATAATGGATATTTAACATATGTAGAGCCTTATGTAGAAGAGAAGGATATAATCAACATAGCAAATAATGTTACTGAATTTAAAAATTATTTAAATGATAACGGAATAGATTTTTACTATATAAATGCTGGTTCAAAAGTATGCCCATATGATAAACAGACTTCTTTGACAAATTATGAATTTAGTAATGAGAATGGAGACAATTTAATAAATGCATTGAGTGAAAGAAATGTAAATGTTATAGATATGCGAGATTATATGATAAAAGATAATCTTGATTGGTATAATTCATACTATATTACAGATCACCACTGGAAAACCGAAACCGGATTTTGGGCAGCCGGAGTAATTGCCGAATTATTAAATAGAAATAATGGATTTAAATTTGATAAATATTATTTTTCAAAATCTTCTTATGAGTTTACAAATTATAAAAAATATGTTTTTGGGGCACAGGGACGTACTACAACATTAATAGAATCTAAACCTGAAGATTATACAAAAATAGTTCCATTATTCAATACTAATTTTTCAATTTCAGTTCCTTCAAAAGGAATAGATAAAACAGGAACATATAGTGAGACATTATTTGAAGAAGAAGATTTTTTACAAATAAAAAATTATATAGACAAGGATTTTCTAATTAAAAAGGATGCATATGAATGTGCAGGGATATCAAATGATGCGTTGACTATTATAAAAAATAATAATACAACGGCTAATAAAGATAAAAAAATACTTATGTTACAAGATTCATTTAGTTGGTACTTAACTTCTTATTTAGCATGTGATGTTGGAGAAATAGATATAATTTATCCCGAAGCTTTTACTGGTAGTATAAAAAAATATATTGAAAAAATGCAGCCAGATGTTGTAATTATGATTATGTGTGAAAGAAACATAAGGCCAATAGAAGAATATAGAGAAAATTCCCATACCGCACTATTTGATTTGAGGTGAAATAAATTAATAGAATTATATAATAATAGATAGTTATATATGTCCAGTAGTGTTATGATTAAATATTTAACAGCTGCATTTATTATAATGCATATATAGTGAATCAAAGTTATAAAACAATACAGATTATCTTCATACTGATATTAATACAATAAGATTTTGCTTTTTTAAATTTAAGCAAAGTAGTATTAAGCATCGATTATTGTGTTTATAAAGTTAGGTGAAACTGTAAGAAATTAAATATTAGAAATAATTAAAAAATATATATTAGAGGAGGAATATGGTTTGAAAAAAATACTAAGTATCTATGGCGCAGGTGGTTTGGGAAGAGAAGTTTTGAAACTGGCAAGTATCATAAATATACAATTTCAGTATTGAGAAAAAATTATATTTATTGATGATAATAAAAATTTAGAGGAAATTAATAATGTAAGAGTATATAAGTATCAAGAAGCAAAAGAACTCTCTAAAGATATGATTGAAGCTGTAATAGCGATTGGAGAACCTGAAATCAAGAGTAAAGTATATAACAAACTGTCATATGATAAAATTGATTTTGCTACATTAATTTATCCTGATGAATATATTCCAAAATAAATTTTATTGGAAAAGGAACAATTATTGGAATGGCTTCAGCAGTATATAAAGATATTCCTTTAGATGTAATCACAATGTGAAGAAAAATGAAAATAAAAGAGTATTTTGTTAAGAGGTAAAATATCATACATTTGTTTGACTTGTCATTTTTTCATGTTTATGATAAGTTGAGAACAGTTATCTAGGTATGAAGTTGATTCTTGAAAAATTATATGCTAACTATTAATATAAAGGTTAAATAAATGATAAAATTAGAAAATATTACTTACAATTACAAAAAGTTTTCCCTGCTTAATCAGGTTTCGTTTTCCTTAAAAACGAAGGATTTTTGTATCCTTTTTGGTCCAGAAAATGCTGGAAAAACTCTGTTACTTCATATTATTTTAGGATTTACTTCCAGATATCAGGGAAATATAGAACTGTTGGATATGAAAATCAATGATTCTTTCAAAAAAACAAATATGAAGATGCGATTTGTACCAGAAGCTATAGCATGGGAGGAGAATATTACTATTGCTCAATATCTCAATATAACAATTGCCACCTCGAAGAGCTATGATTTTGAATTGCAAAACAAACTTTGGCAGGAGTTTCAGCTTCCGACAGGTAAAAAAATGCTCCAGATGAGTTATGAACAAAATAAACTCATTCAAATCCTGACGGCAGTATGTTCTGGTCCTGATATACTGATTTTGGACAACCCCGGTTTTTATCTGGATTCTTCTACATATGAAAGGGTTTTACATTATTTAAGGATATGGGTGAAAACTGGTAAAATTGTATTATTGGCTTCTAGGGATTATCCAAATGCAGCAAAGTATGCAAACTGCTATGCATATTTAAAACAAGGACAACTTATCTCTTTTGGAAGAATCAATCGACCGGATTACCGTCAAAAAATTGTTACAGTAACAGGTGGAGATTATACATATCTGGAGAAAAAAATGGATAAGTGTATTGTAAAAGAAAAGCGGACAAGAGTTTATCTATATACGGGCAATATGAAAGAGCTTCCAAATATTCTGTATACTGCAAGATGTCAGGATTCTACAATAGAGGAACTTACGATGGAAGAAGAGCTAGAAAAGAACTATTCTGGATGGGAGTAAAAATGGGAAAATTAATGAAAAGAGAATGGAAGCGCTGGTGGAAAAAGCTTGTAAAGTCTCTAGTGTTTGAGATAATTTTTTTATTTGCATTAATGGCTGTCTGTGCTTTAAATCAAAATGAATTGCAGGTTTATGTGTTTCGTTTTTTTGGGAAATCAACGGCAATTACAGCTTTTTTCGGATATACCTCATGGCAGGGGATGGAAAATATGGCATATTATCTTTTGTTTGTCATGATGTTTCTGAATGCGTTGGTGATATGGAACGCATGTGTACGAACATTACATATTGTGTATATGGACGAAAAGAATCAGACTATATACTCTATGTGCAATCAGATGTACAGCAGACAAAAGCTGGCTGTATCAAAATACCTTTGGGCGCAGATAAGTGCATTGGTTAGTTATCTTATTTTGTCCTTTGCTCTGTGGGGAGCAGTTTTTATTGGAAATCATATCTGGGAGCAGGAAACGGATTTCAGATTGTTGCAGTTACAGACAGGAAGGGTTATGCTTGTTATGATTATGATGGTATCCTTGACTTTTTTGTATGCTGTGTGGACAAAATCTATGAATTATACAAAATATGGATATGTAAGTTTTCTTGTACTTGGAACTTTTTTTGTGGGAAATTTATATAAATTCAGAGATATTTTATTCTGGGCTATGAGAAGGGCAGGAACAGCGACAGAGGGAATAAGGGGAATGACTTTATGGATGGACAAATGTTATTGGATATCTCCGCTGTCATGGCTGAATCCGGAAAAAAGTTTTCCAGTGCAATTGGTAATAATTTGTATAGCAGTTTCAACAGTGGCATTTTTATTAGGATTGCTAGGTTATAAGAGAAGAAATTTATAAATAAGTGTATAAAATAATAAATCTGCTCAGAAGGAAAGGAATAAAAATGATGGATTTGTTAAAAGATAAGGTATGTTTTGTTACAGGGACAAGTAGAGGAATTGGAGCAGCGATATTACGGCGGTTTGTTGAAGAAGGAGCTATTGTATATGCCAATGCTCGAACTGAGGGAAGTCTTGAATCAGTTTGTGAGGAATATAACAGCACCTGTCAGGGAAGGATTATTCCATTGTATTTTGATATTACAGACGAAAAAGCGGTAAAACAGGCATTTCTTACAATAAAAAAGGAACAGCAGAAACTGGATGTACTGGTAAATAATGCTGGTATTATGAAAGATGCATTGATTGGTATGATAAATAAAAAATTAATGCAGGAAGTTTTTGAAGTAAATGTGTTTGCAATAATGCAGATGATACAGTTGGCAAATAAACTGATGAGCAGACAGAAAAGCGGAAGTATTATCAATATGGCGAGTATTGTCGGAACAAATGGAAATTCAGGCAATCTTGTTTATTCGGCCTCAAAAGGTGCAGTAGTTGCAATGACAAAGACAGCCGCAAAAGAGCTGGCATCTGACAACATTCGGGTAAATGCAGTTGCGCCGGGAATGATTGATACAGATATGTTTCGCAGTATTGGAGAAACAAAGGTTCAGGAGAATTTGGAAAAAATAAAAATGGGACGTTTGGGAAGTCCGGATGACATCGCTAATGCATGTGTATTTCTTGCTTCAGATTTATCTGCTTATATATCAGGACAGATTTTAGGAGTAGATGGTATGACGGTTATTTAAGCACAAGATTGACAGAAAAATAAAAGATGATATAATGTAGAGGGGGAACACATATTATATTGAGACTGTTTAATTATGAGATATTTAGCAGCAGTCAAAGAAGTACAAAGTGGAAAAGTTGGTTAAAATTTGAAAGTGCATTTAATATATTGGCAAAAAATATAAAATAAATTTAAAAGGAGATAACATTATGACAAATATGGAAAAATATGTAAAAGTATTTACAGACACATTGGATATTAGCGAGGAACAGACAAAGGGATTACAATATACAGCAATTCCGGCATGGGATTCTGTCGGACATATGGCGCTGATTGCAGGTCTCGAAGACACATTTGATATTATGATGGATACAGACGATATTATTGATTTTAATTCTTTTGAAAAGGGAATCGAAATATTAGGAAACAATTATGATGTGGAATTTTAAAAAATACAGCCAAAATACAGCGTTGGAAACAGCAGATTCCCGCATGACCTATGAGGAGCTGGAACAGGCAGGAAATGAACTTGCAGAATCAATGGGAAGATGTCTGGTTTTTTCTCTGTGTACAAATTCAATTGGTTCGGTAGTGGGATATACAGGATTTATTCAAAATAAAACAGTACCATTGCTTTTGTCTGCTCATCTCGATAAAAAACTGCTGTTATCTCTGGCAGACACTTATCATCCGTCTTATTTCTGGTATCCAGAAGAAGTGGATATTATGGCAGCAGGAATAACAGGAAACGTTGTATTTGAAAAGCATGGGTACTGTTTGCTGAAGTCGGATTATTCTGATAAAGAACAGACTTTGTATTCTGAATTGGCGCTTTTACTGACAACTTCCGGTTCAACAGGAAGCCCGAAGCTTGTACGTCAGAGCTATGAAAATATAAAGACAAACACAGAACAGATAGTTGAATATTTGAAAATAGACAGTCTAGAGAGACCTGTTACCACTCTCCCGATGAATTATACTTATGGTTTATCCATTATAAACAGTCATTTAATGGTGGGTGCTTCTGTCTGTCTTACTGACAGTACAATTATGCAGAAGGAATTTTGGAATTTTTTTAAAGAGAAAAAATGTACCTCATTTTCAGGTGTTCCATATACCTATGAAATGCTGGACAAGCTGAGATTTTACAGAATGGATTTGCCTTACTTAAAAACAATGACGCAGGCAGGTGGAAAGCTGAGCACAGAGCTGCATAAAAAGTTTGCAGAATATGCACTTCAAAGCGGCAAAAATTTTGTTGTAATGTATGGACAATGCGAGGCAACTGCCAGAATGGGATATCTTCCGCCGGAATATGCGCTTCAGAAGCAGGGCTCCATGGGAATAGCGATTCCGAAAGGACATTTTATGCTGATAGATGATTCCGGAAATGAGATTTTGGACAGTGGTGTTTCAGGGGAATTGGTTTATGAGGGAAAAAATGTCACGCTTGGTTATGCAGAAAAGCGGGAGGATTTACTGAACGGAGATGAGTTTGAGGGGAAGCTTAAAACCGGTGATTTGGCAGAGAGAGATTCAGATGGATTTTATTATATTGTTGGAAGAAAAAAGAGATTTTTGAAAATTTATGGAAATCGCGTAAATCTTGACGAAGTGGAGAAGCTTATAAAAAGCAGTTATAGTCAACTGGAATGTGCCTGCTGTGGAACCGATGACCATATGGATATTTTTATTACAAATGGAACTGCTGCCGATAAAGTAAAAGCATTCGCAGCACAGAAAACAGGATTGAATCCGGCAGCCTTTCATATGTATGTGATAGAAAATATACCTAAAAATGAGGCCGGAAAAACCTTATATGGAGAGTTGAAAAAATATAGTCAATAAGATATAAAGAATATGTTTAAAATAAGTATAGGTATAAATTGAGAAGTAATTAAGAACAGAGAAGACGACATAAATTTGCCGGTCTTCTCTGTGAGAATATTGTCTGGTTATACATAAAAAATATATATTGGAAAATTATACATATTGAAAAATTTCAGACAGTTTTTTCTCATAAGAAAAATCTTTTTCGATTTTTTCTCTCCCCCGTCTTGCGATTTCCTCGCGTTCTTCGTCATGAGACAGATAGTAATCAATTTTGTTCATCAAATCTTCCTGACTTTCATACATTACCATTTCTTTTTCGTTTTCAAAGTATTCTGCCAGCCTCAGGATTAGAAGCAGGAGAAAAGCATGTAGTTTTATATTCAGAGGAAATCAGCCTCAACAGTTCTAACCGCTCAACAGTGGTAATTTTTTTATGCAGAATATTGATAAAAAAATCTTTTTCTCTTAGCATGATTTCATCAATCATCTGAAAGCAGACAAAGGACCGTATCTGTTTCATAAACTCATCTGTGATAAGGTCAGAGACAATATCATAGCCAAAGATATTCATTTGTGTTTTAATAATTGCATCAAAGAATCCTCTGTAATATTCCGGCATATTTTTAATCTGGTTAAAAAAATTGTATTCGTCATTATATAAGTTACCAAGAAATGATACATCATAAGAATAGCTTTTTGCAAAGTCTGTTTTAATCATTGTTTTCAATTTTTTTGTATTTACGGCAAGAGGCATATGGAAAATATTTTTTACTCCATAGGCTTTAAGGCGTAATACTTCTATTTTATCAAAGCTGAAAATATAATTACAGTTGTTAAAAACCGATTCTGAGTATAAAGTTAAATTTGGACTGTCAAAAAGCCAGCATATATATTTTATTTTATGCATATCTGCAAATTTTGAAATAACAGGAAAATAATTAAATGTAAAAATACAATCATAATCATCACATTTCACGATTTGCTCCAATTTATCACTAAATTCGGCATCTATCAGTTTATTTGACAGTGGGCAGCGTAAAACTGCTACTGTATAGCCGAGCTCCTTTGCACTTTCAACAAAATCCTCAAAAGTCAGTTCATCCCAACAGTAATATAAAATTTTCATAAAATTCTCCATTCTTTATTTTGTATTTTGCCTGATTTTTATACTTGTTTTTCCTGAAAAACATTTTTATTTATCTGACGGAATAATTTTCTTATTAGGAAATTATTCGCATTTTATTTTCTCAAAACTACTATATCTATCGGATTATGCAGGAAAAATAATTAGCGAGGTTGTAAAAATATTTACAGTATGGTAAACTAGGGAATATCAGACGGCTAATCTTAAGCTGATACATGATATAATTGAACAAAGTACAGAAAAGAAACAGCGACATATACTATCAGACGTTTTGTTTACAGGAAATTATTCCATATTACAAATCTATAATGGGCAAGGCCGCATATGCCGCGGGCACTTTGTTCCAGAAAGGAGAGAAAATGGAATACACCGATATCCTGAATATTCCTCCATATTCTATGAAAAAAGAGGAAAAAGAAACACTTCTTACCAAAGAACTTGCAGAACTTACAGAGCTTCACAGAGAAAATTGCTGTGAATATAAAAATATGACAGATTGTACAGGCTATCAGAGGGAAAATATACATTCTTACTATGATTTACCGTTTCTTCCGGTGCGTCTGTTTAAGGAAAGGAATTTGAAATCCATTCCTGATGAGCAGATTTTTAAGATTATGACGTCTTCAGGGACCACCGGACAGGCAGTTTCAAAAATATATCTTGACAGAACCACTGCCTCCAACCAGCAAAAAACACTTGTAAAAATTGTTTCAGAATTTATGGGTTCTGCAAGGCTTCCCATGATTATTGTGGATTGTCCATCTGTGGTAAAAAACAGACAGATGTTTTCCGCAAGGGGAGCCGGAATCCTTGGATTTTCTATTTTCGGAGCAAAGAAAATCTATGCGCTGAAGGATAATATGGAATTGGATATAGAAGCTCTGAAAGGATTTCTGGAAGAATACAGAGGAAAGAAGATTCTGCTGTTCGGATTTACCTTTATGGTCTGGCAGCATTTTTATCACAGGCTTTCAGAGCTGAAAAAGCAGGGAAAAAGTTTTGATTTATCAAATGGAATACTGATACATGGAGGAGGCTGGAAAAAACTGATAAATGACAGGGTATCACCAGAGGAATTTCACGACCGTCTTCAGGCTGTCTGCGGACTTAATCGGATTCATGATTATTATGGTATGGTGGAGCAGACCGGATGTATTTATATGCAGTGTGAATATGGGCATTTACATGCTTCTGTTTTTTCTGATATTATTACAAGAAAAAAAGATGACTTTTCTGTCTGTAAATATGGGGAAACAGGTATTATTCAGGTAGTTTCCATGCTGCCGCGTTCTTATCCGGGACATTCTCTTCTGACTGAGGATGAAGGAGTGATACTGGGAGAAGATAATTGTCCATGTGGAAGAAAGGGCAAATATTTTAAAATACTGGGAAGATTAAAAAATGCAGAGATAAGGGGGTGTAGTGATACCTATGCAGAAATGTTTCAATCAAAATAAAGAGCTGGGGAAGCAGATACAGTTTTTAACAGGAAACAGAGAAAGTACAGAGGCTCTCGTTCATGCGCCTGTGCTTCCGCCATTTTCAAAGACAGTGATTGATTTTTTTAGCGAAGTATCAAAAAAGCTTTTGGCCATGAAAGAGACAAAGCAATATCCCGATATTGTCACATGGGCATTCTGGATTAGAAAAGCTTCCATATTGGCTTCCAAAGAAAGATTTTGCGGCACTTTAAAAGAAAATGAACTTTGTCTGGGACGAGGAACAGTTTTTCATATTG
>Ga0137308_102546_pt1 | contig 11735 bp, 13 predicted proteins | sample Inofrocosms_June_FD_97181 | JGI IMG/M metagenome (GOLD analysis project Ga0137308, IMG submission 97181) | Mouse cecal microbial communities from Vienna, Austria - N-Acetylneuraminic and N-Acetylglucosamine D2O microcosms_June | ecosystem: Host-associated > Mammals > Digestive system > Large...
TGTATGGGAAAAGAATTGTAAATCGAAACAGCCAAATAAGAAAATTTCTCACTATGTTGCATACAAAGAAAAATTAGGATTGAGGAAGATAATCATATGAAGATAATAAACAAAGATATAGATAGCGGAAAACCCTTTGACTGGGGGAAAACATCTTTAGATTATGCGAAATTCCGTGACATTTATCCACAAGAGTTTTATCACAGAATTATTGACCGTAAATTATGCTTGGACGGACAATCTGTCCTTGATATTGGAACAGGAACAGGTGTTCTACCTAGAAATATGTATCAGTACGGAGCAAAATGGACAGCTGCGGATATTTCGGAAAACCAAATCGAACAAGCGAAAATTCTTTCAAAGGGTATGGATATAGATTATCATGTTGTATCAATAGAGGATATAAGTTTTCCGGATAATTCTTTTGATGTAATTACAGCATGCCAGTGTTTTTGGTATTTCAACCATGAAACTGTTATGCCTAAGTTTTACCATATGCTTAGACCAAGGGGAAGTATTCTTGTTTTATATATGGCATGGCTGCCATTTGAGGATGAGATTGCAGGAGCCAGTGAAAAACTCGTATTGAAATATAATCCAAATTGGAGTGGCGCAGGAGAAACGAAACACCAAATAGACATACCAGATTGCTACAAAGAAAACTTTGAGCTTGCATATCATGAAGAATATACTTTAAGAATACCATTTACCCGTGAAAGCTGGAATGGGAGAATGAAGGTTTGCCGTGGAATTGGAGCTTCACTTACCAAGAAAGAAATTTCGATGTGGGAACGAGAGCATATGACGATCCTTGAACGAATTGCGCCGAACGAGTTTGACATTCTGCATTATGCTGCTATTGCAGAGCTTAAAAAGCATTAAATTCCATTTATTCCCGCGAGCAATGAGCCAAGCAGCCGCGCTTGCGCGGATATTTGGCGAATGCCGCGAGGGTTGAATACCCCGCCCCTTGGGCCGGAAAGAACAAACCAGGTCATGCCCCGTAGATTGCTGCGGGGTATTTGACTGGATTGATAGATGTGAGGTTTTATATAGGTATGGATTATAAAATTGGAGAAATTAGAAAAAATGAATATTCAACCTGAATTATTCACCGTTGTACAGTGAAAGTAGCTGAAAGCCACATAGTTACTGTATTTAAGCTGTTTATTGCATTTCATCTATTAAGTGAATAAAAAAGAGCATCCAGTTGTGGTAAAATTAAGGTGTTCAAAGTCTTAATGATCACACAAAGGAGCCCTTTATGGATATTTTAAACAGCTTAACACTTAAAAGCAATAGGCAGATTAAAATAAATTTTGACGGAGGCGATTTATCCTCCGATGCAGGACTTCTTCTTATAAAAGAATTCGCTGCAAAGATCGGCTTTTCAAAGCTGGTCAAAAAGAAATTTAAAACCAATGATACGTCGGTTCGCTTCCACAAAGATGACGAAAACCTTATGCAAATGATTTATCAGATTATCTCTGCATATTTTGCAGATGACTGTGCTGACGAGCTGACCCTGGATCCTGTTTTCCACGCCATCCTTGAGAAAGACGGCCTGGCTTCACAGCCTACGTTGTCAAGGTTTTTCAACCGTATGGGCGGGGATACCCTCATACAGTTCGATGACATTGATAAATGCCTCAGGGATATCATCTATTCCATAAAGCGTCTGGAGCATATGTTCTTGGATCTGGACAGCACTTTGTGTGGCACTTACGGTAATCAGGAAGGCGAAGGCTTCAACTTCCATTATCAGGCACATGGATATCATCCGTTACTGTGCTATGACGGATTGACCGGGGACCTGCCCAAAGCAGACCTGCATGACGGAACGCTCCACTGCAGCAATGATGCGGATAAATTTATGGAATCCCTCTTTCAGGAATACATGGAAAGAGGAATGAAAACTTATCTTCGTGATGACAGCGGATTTTCATCCCCCAAGCTTTATAAAGCCTGTGAGGTGAATGGCTGTTCCTATGCCATCCGCTTAAAACAGAATTCTTCACTCATTGCCCTTGCTTCGGATAAAGATGAAGATTTGTACAAAGCAAGCAAAGAGGAGCAAATCAGTTATGCGGTAACTTATGGTGAATTCATGTATCAGGCTGGCTCATGGGAATATCCAAGACGCGTGGTTTTCAAAATCGAGAAACCATACGGCCAGCTGACACACATGCACACCTTTATTGTTACAAACATGGATATGGAGTCCTATCAGATCATTAAGTTCTACCGTAATCGTGGCAAGGTGGAAAACTTTATCAAGGAAGGCAAAACCGGATTTGACTTTGCGGCCATGAGCAGCCATTCCAAAATAGTGAATGCCAACCGAATGCGGATACACATGCTTGCGTACAACTTATTCAATTGGTTCAGGCGACTGGTACTTCCAGAAAATATGCGAAAGCAGCAGGTAGATACCATTCGTTTAAATCTGATAAAGATAGCAGCAAGAGCAGTCCGTTCAGCAAGATATATAACATTCAAACTGTGCAGTAGTTGTCCTTATAAAAAAGAATTCCACATGACACTGGAGAACATCCAGCGACTGACTGTACAGTTGGAATAGCAGCGCTTGATGTACCTTGACAGTTCAAAATGAATCAGTCAGATTCCACAGGGATAGTTTGCCCATTTTTGTGGATAGCCCGATTGATTTCAGGAAAACTGGAATAAGGTTTTGCAGTTCGGAACATTTCTATATGTTCATGAATAATTCAGGATTAATAATGCTTTTCAGGAAGCAATAGGTGAACCGGGAACACCCGGAAATGCTGAATATATAATTTAACCTGTTGTGCTATTTTATTTTGAAACGCTTGAAATGTCTAAAAACGCAAAGAATCCCTGTACCTTCTGTTTTTCCCTTTTGGATATATCAGAAAATCAGACGCTTTATTTGAGCAAGTTCGCAGGTTTCATGAAAAATGCTGTTTAATGCCAGGCAAAGGTTATATGCCAGGATCTTATTCGTGATCCTGGTACACAGCCCTTGAAAACTCCGGGCAAGTACTCTTTCTGCATTTAACTGCCCGCTTAACTGTGAAAATACAGTTTCCACACGGCGCCTCTGCTTGAATATCATCTGGCGAACTTCCCTGGGCCAATCCGTTTTGCTGTTGGAGCGTTTTAAGGCCATCAGGCAGACCCCGTGGCTGTTTAGGTCCTGTGTGGGCGTTTCCCCTACATAGCCTTTGTCGCCAAGGGCCACAAACCCTTCCTTTCCTTGCACAAGGTCGCGCAGGCCTTCTCTGTCGTCTGTGGATGCTGCCGTGATTTCAAATGCAGTGATGTATCCTTCTAGGGTGATCAAGGCATGCACTTTGTAGCCAAAATAGGTTTCTTTTTTGGAAGGGCATTTTCCGTAATCTGCACCATATCCGCGGAAAGAACGGCAATAACGCGCCCTTCCAAACTTGCAGACGGCAAGCGGAAAGCTATCCACTATCAAATACCTGCTGGCAGGGATGGGAAATACGCAGGACAACTTCTGCCTGGGCAACTCCGTTGTCTTTAGGAGAGCCCGTCTTGTCCGATTAAAACGGCTCCGGCTACAAAGGGTTGGAAACAGATGCCGGTAATTGCGTTTTATAAAGGAATACCATGCGTTTTCGGAATCAATACCAGCTAATTCACCACAAATGCTGATCGTGATGATCTCAGAGTCAGACAACTTGGCGTGTAGGGCATGGCGTCTTGTGACGACTTCTGGCGGCGCGAAACATCAATACAGATCATCAATAATGTCATAAACTGTTAAAATAAAATCTTCAAAAGTAGCTATGAGTGTGGTATTATTATCGTAGAACTTCAACATAATGATGCCTCCTTTCAGAAATTGTATCACTACAAATAGGATAGCATATTTTGTGAAGTTCTTTTAATTTTTTATCTAGCACAACAGGTAAATTTATGTCGCAGAGAAATTGGTTGAGGTATATAAAAGTGTTCATGAGTGGTCATTAGAGTTTAGAAGCATTATAGTTCCGGATGAATTTCAAAATTTATTATTATGTGCATCGCAGTTTAGTCAATCCTGTGATTGAAGATATTGAAAATTTTATTTCAAATTATGATAAAAGAATAAATGAAGCGGTTTTAGGTGTAGGTGAAGAGTCAGAAAAGAAAACATTATCTTTTTCGCTTACATTAAGAGGTTTTGATGTTACAAAACTTGAATTTGAACTTAAAAATATAAGGAACTTGCTATTATGAAAAAGAGAAAAGGCAAAGCAGCTAAAAAAGCAATGAAATTTGCAGAACGCAAAGCAAAAGCAGAAAAGTGGGTAGTAGAATATGACGGTACACCTTATGGCGGAGATATAATAAAGGCATATAGGAAAAAATTTGCTGTAGACCGCATGAAAGCCGTTGCTGAATTGCAGTTATTAGGCGTATCCTTGACGAACGAGCAGATTGACAGAGAAAAGGAAGCGGTAAAAGCATATCAGGAATTGCAGAGGGTTAAAAAGGCAAAAAGGAAGAGGATTCGTGAACAGAAGAGAATGAAGAAGGATAATCCGGTATTTCATGAAGAACAGGATGATACTTTTTATTATATAGCGGGTTATACCTCTGGTGGTGCGCCTTACGGAGTCACTTGGGAAGAAATGGGGTTTAAAAGCTGATATGGGAGGGATTGATGATTAAGGAGAGTGTTAATTGAATGAGAATATATGTAGACGCAGATGCCTGTCCAGTAATTTCTATTGTAGAACAGGTAGCAGAAAAAAATAATATTGCAGTTACGCTTTTATGTGATACGAACCATGTACTGGATTCTGATTACAGTGAAGTAAAGGTTATCGGAGCAGGGGCAGATGCCGTTGATTTTGCACTTGTAAATCTTTGCAGAAGAAATGATATTGTTGTAACGCAGGATTATGGTGTGGCTGCAATGGCTCTTGGAAAAGGAGCATATGCGATACATCAGTCTGGGAAATGGTATACAGATGAGAATATAGACCAGATGCTTATGGAACGGCATTTGGGTAACAAAACAAGAAGGGCTTCAGGGAAGAATCATTTGAAAGGACCGAAAAAAAGAACAGAGGAAGATGATGTGAGATTTCAAAAGTCCTTTGAGAGATTAATTATGATGAAACAAGATCAAATAGATGTATGTAAAAAATAGGAAATATGGTCAGGGCAAACGCATCATTGTGTTTTTGCACAAAAATCCAGCTACCAACTGCTCCGAACTCCAGAACATGTATTTTTTATAAAGTTTCGAGCAAAAGTATTATAGAAACTGACGCAGCCGTCCAAACGGGCCATCCTTGGCCCGGGTTGGACTCTCCCGGACATCCATGTCCGGGAGCTGCTGATTTGCTTTGGTAATAAATGTTTTTTCAGAAAGATGATGAATATATCCCGGTAGAAGATTTGGATTTTAAAGCGGTAGAATGGTGATGTACCGGACAGACATATGGCAAGGCGGAGATTTGAGGTGTGTTTATGAAGAAAAGAGAGATTCTGTTAATCATTATGCTGCTATGCTGTGTTTCATTTTGTGCCTGTAAAAACGGCGAGGAAAGAACGGAAATTATATCTGACAGTGGAGTCAAAGAAGATATAACAGAAGAAAGTACAGAAACGGACAGAGTAGCAAAGGGTTATGATCTTACGGTAAGTGACAGTGAACGGAAAGAGGCAGAAGATGATTGCAAAGAAATGATGGGGCTTATATCAGAACTATACAAAAACGCAGATAAAGGCTGTGCGTCCAATGTTGTCATTGCAGATGAGGTTATAGATCAGATGGTGGAAAAGCTGAAAAGTGCTGGATGCCCGGTTACAGTAACGGCAGCATATTCTAATATGGAAAACTACAAAGCATTGGAAAATTTCTTAAATGCAGCCATAAAAGGCAGCAGCGGTTCATCAGTTGTTTATGAAATACATTTGGATGGCGGCATTGGGAGATATAAATATTCTTATGATGGGAAGGATATGTATGTTTTATCCGCAAAAGCAACATGGAGTGATGATGATAAGCCTGTGATAACATATATTTCATATACCCGGATTAAAGAGTGGAGATATACGGAGAAAGGATGGTTCTGTTATGAGTTATGCGTACCGGAGTATCCGGAAGTGACTGAAATAGTGGATGGGAGCTGTATGGTCAGGGTAAAGCCAATCACAGAAGAAAACAGAGAAATGTCCGAAAAATGTGTGCTTGGATTAGCCTATCAGGGAAACAATCTTTTATGCTCCGACTGGGATGCGGATCATATGGAAAGTCTGGATTATAATGGGATGTATGAATACTTATATGCAATGAAGTATCAGGAGAAGTTTCCTTCAGAGAATTATCCGGACGGAATACCAAAAGATAAGTTTGAAAGCCTGATTATGGAATATCTTCCTATAACAGCAGAAGATATACAGGACTATGCAGTATTTGACCAAGAAAAACAGACTTATTCATGGGTAAGGCTGGGCTGTTTAAATTATGCCCCTACCTATTTTGGAACATCTTTTCCAGAGGTTACGGATATTAGGGAAAATGATGATGGAACGCTCACTTTAACGGTGGATGCAGTGTGCAGCATGATTTTATGTGATGATGCAGTGATGTCACATGAGCTTATCGTACAATTTGCAGAAGATGGCAGTTTTCAGTATTTGGGAAATAAAATTTTGGATGATGGGATTTCAAATATACCGGATTACCAATACCGGATGATTGGAGAGTAAATATGGGGGTCACATAGCGTTGAAAGAAGAAAGGATACGGAACAATGAAAAGGATAATGAAGATTATATTAGGATTTGTTGTTTTTATCATAATCGTTGTGTTGTGGGGAAGTTTTGCCTATGTGTCAGATTACAAAATAACAAATGTAGATACTTCTGTTTCACCAGATGAAACTTACGAACTGGTTCTACAGGATGTCGGAGAGGCAGATTTCCCGTTTGGTTCGGCTTCAGGAAGGCTGGTTCTTTATGAGGGCAAAAGAAGAATATCCAAAGCAGACTTTGAGCTGTTTGATGACGGCGGGTGCATACGCAGTGGTATATGGGAAGTTACATGGCATGAGGATTATGTGGAAGTTATCATTTCTGGGGATGAACAGTTCGACGAGCAGATTATTTTATACTTTGACGGTAAGAAAGAGAGGAAACAATTAACAGATAAGGATGAATATACAGAAGCAGGGAACATTACCTTTGCAGAGTATAGTGGTTATTGGTCTTATGAAGGAAAAACACATGAACAGATTTTAGCAGAGGGAGGAATTGAATTATCCTGTACGATTACAGAAGATAATCAATTTTCGGGAACACTTTTTTCACAACAGGAAATGATGGAACGGTTTGCATTGATTGAGAATATTAGTGGAAAAATAGAACAGTCAAAATTATATTTTGATTATGCTGATGACGAATGGGGAAACAGTGGAACATTACATATTCAGTTTTTGAGTGACAGCATATATGTAGAAATACTGAATTATAAGAAGGCAGACAATGGCAGTGATTACGGTATCAATGGTTCTTTTGAGTTGATAAGAGAAAAAGAAGATATTGAAGATAAAGAGAATATACCGGAGGAAAATTCCAGTGATCATGTGCAGGACAAATTGGATGAGGAAAGAATCATAGAGGAACAATCTTTCCAGATAGAGTTAAATGACTGGGGAGAAGTGAGGTTTGTGTCATACGAGCCTACTCCTTCGGAAAGAGTGCATGAGGATGTAACTTTCTATCTATTAAAAGATGATGAAATACTTTATCAGTTTCCGTATATCAGTAAACGTCCTACCAATGGTATGGGGTATTTTTGGGACGTGAAGTTTGTCATGTTCACGGATACGAATGCTGATGGGAAAGAGGACGTGGTCATAGGGGCAGAGTATATGACGGGTGCTGGACCGCAGGGGGCGGTACCACATGTAGCAGTGCGGATTTATGAAGAATGTGGTGACTATTTTACTTATAATGAGGAACTCAGCGATAAGATCAACAATTATCTTCCGTGGGAAAGCAATGTGCTGGCGAAAGATATCAAACGACTGATTCAATTGACAAATGGAAATGAACCACTTACAAATTATGAAAGCTATTCGGGAAAATGGACTGTAAGCCCTGGATATGTTGCTGCATATGAGAATCCTATGCCAGAAAGCGGAAACGAGCTGACATGCAGCATCAGTAATGGCAACGAATTTTACGGAAATCTTTTTATAGAACAGGAAATGACAGAGCGGATTGCGTCAGTGGAGGATATTGTCGGTACAATTCAGAATGGTGAATTGTTTTTTGACTTTGCAGATGATGGCTGGGGCGGTGCGGGAACGCTTCATATTATGTTTCTACCTAATCAGATCAATGTGGAAGTCCTAAATCATAAGATTGCGGAAGAAAATGTAATTGGATATGGAGTATCTGGAAACTATGAGATGACCATAAGAGAGTGAGAATTAGCAGTTATCAGTATTTTAACACTATTTGGATGGATTGGATATTGATTATAAAATAGTGGGTGGAATTTCAGAAGAAAAGGTATATGAAATTGTAACAGAAGACCAGTATTTTACATTTTACTTTAATGAAAAGCACGAACTAACTTCTATTTATTATAGTGCGTATGGAACCAGAAATGGTCAGAATACCATTGGAATGACGAGGGAAGAGGTTGAAGCTACTCTCAACCAATCCTGCTTTGATGAGATTTATGGGGAGAATAATAGATACATAACTGCTTTTTATCAAGACGATAATATCTATGAAGTTGGATATTTTGATGGGATAGTTTATTACATTGAAGAAAGCATGATAGAGAATACGCCATAGGATAATATGATTGGAGCAGGGCAGAAAAATGCTTAACACGGAAGCAAAAGCCGAATATATGAAAAGCGGTTTGCTTGGCGTTGAAAGAAGAAGGAATACGGAACAATGAAAAAACAATGCTCCCTTTTAAATAACGGCATTTTCATGGGTTACATGATCTCTCGGAATTCTGATTGATCCTGTCAGCGAAACTCTGGCATTGGACTTTGACAAGTAAATATTATTCGAAATTGAAAAATAGGTACAAAAAATAGACATAGTACTGTTGCTATGCCGGAAAATAAGGTATACTATTTATAGGATTATGCTAGTACTCCATCCGGACAGTTTTTAGAGTACTATCGGGTATAATTTTGCCAGTTTTATTCTTGCATCTGTTGTTTTAAATTGCCAGTTTATTTTTTTACATTCTGCATTTCGTTTGATTGTCCAGATGCGGACCTGTTCCTGAAAGCTTTCCATATCCGGAAGCGGTTTTGCAAGCGCCTGGCGGCCCATAATACCGATCTCAATTTCTGCCATGTCCAGCCAGCCCCCATGTTTCGGGGTATAGTGCCATTCAAACCGCTCCGCCAGCCGGCGTGCTTCTTCCGGCTTGAATGCTTTATATAGGGATGCTTCTGCATGGATGTTCAGGTTGCCTGTTACAAGCACGACCTTTTCCGCCCTTGGATACAGGATATCGGACGTATATTTTAGTATTTGTGCAAAATCCACGGCATTCCGTGTTTCTGTGACAACCGTTTCACGCCAGCCGGCAAGCGGTTCTGCAATCATGAATACATTCGCAACCCCATTCCGGACATATACGGAATCGACTTTTTCAGGGTTCCCCGGCTCACAGGGGATGCGTCCTTCCTTTATAAGCTGTTTGCTTGTTTCATCAATACAGACCACCGGGCGGAGGGGATCATATGAACGTTGGTATACTTCAAGGATGCCTTCCATAGCGGCCACAAATTCCGCCCCTGCTTTTGGGATGCACCATTCCTTTACAAGCCATGGTTTCAGTTCATTTTTTTCATTACATCACAGACAGTGCTGTCTGTGATGTAATCCACTACTTCCAGGCGGATCAGTCCATCTGCGATTGCCTGCACCGTCCAGCCTGAACGGCCTTCCGGGGCATCTGGGCAGGCAATGGTACAGATTTTGGCCTCGGCATCCCCAGTCACTTTACGGTATCTGTTCTGCTGCTTTTTCCGGCCAAGCGCCGCCTCCATGCCTTCTGTGACAAAGCGTTTTGCAATGCCTGCTATCGTTCCGTTGCTGGTTCCGTAGGCTTGCTTCATACGCTCATATGTCCAGCCTGCATTACTGGGCTTTTGATCCAGTTTTAGGAGTATCTGGGCGTGTTTTATGCGGTAGCCTTTCCCACCTTTCTGTATCAATCCTTTCAGTTCCTGTACTTTATCATCTGTTAAAGTTACAATATAACGTGCCATAACCTGCATCCTCCAAATACCTTTTTTCATAAAATATAACAATATTTGACAGGAATGTAAACTCTAAAAACTGTCCGGATGGAGTACTAGAGCGTGTCTGAAAATTCATTCCCGCCATCTGCATCCCCTAATTTGCGGCATATTTCTGCCAAATTCAGTCAACGTAGCCCGCTACGCCTCCTTCATTTGGCAAAAATCTCCCACAAATTGTAGAATACATCTGTCAGAAAGCAATTTTCAGACACGCTCTAGAGCATGTTTGAAAATACACGTTTCGATTTCTATTCTGACAATTCAGATTTCAATTTTTCAAGCAATCGTTCGGCAATAGGGGTAAAGATTTGGTATTTTTTCCAAATTAAATATATCTTTGTTTCAAGCTTCGGCGTGAGGGGACGAAAAACGAGTCCGCTTTCAGGGGTTGTGTCAATCAAATGTTCAAAAGTCAAAAGATAGCCAAGTCCTTCTTTCACAAAAAGCGATCCGTTATATGATAGCCGAAACGACCCTTCAAGGTGTAATTTATCCATGCTGTTGCCACACCATTTGGAAATATCATTGCTCCATCCCTGTTCGGAACAAAAAAGAGGGAGCCCAAATAAGTTATCCGCGCAGATGGCTTCTTTTTCCGCCAATGGACAGTTCTCTGGCATGACAACACCCCATAGATCAGCATGGGGAAAGGTTAAATAATGATATTTTGCAGTATTGGGTTCCTGCGCCAGTACGGCAAAGTCAATGATACCTTTATCCAGTTTTTCGGTAACCTGTTCCGTGTCACCACTGGTAATATGATAATGCAGATCAGGGTAAGACTCTTTGAATCTTCTGATTGTGGCGGCGAGGCATCTGATCTGGTAAGATTCCGCCAGGCCGAAGTAAACATCGCCGCCTAAGATATCGTCTAAAGCAAGAAATTCAGTTGTGATTTTGTCAGCCATTTTTATCAAATCTTCCGCCCGTTTCCGCAGTAAAATCCCTTCTTCCGTAAGCTGTATGCTAAAACTGTGGCGCATAAACAGTTTTTTCCCGAGCTCGTCTTCAAGTGCTTTTAACTGCTTGGAGAGAGTAGGCTGGGTGACGTGAAGCAGTTCTGCCGCGCGGGTTATATTTTCTTCCCTTGCCACAGCAAGAAAATATCTCATAGTTCGCAGCTCCATATTGCCCTCCTATGATATTCCAAAAATTCATATCATGATATAAATTATAGCCATTAGCAAAATAAAAGTCAAGGAGATATAATACAGACATAGCAGGAAGGGAGGCGGTCATACGGATGATTTGGTTCAGAATCTAAAGGATGCAGGCTGTAGCGCCCAGACCATTGAGAAGGTTTGCAGACTGTATGGTAACGGTCAGGTTCAGGATGTGATTAAAACACTGCGGAAACACCGTTGCGGCCTGATGGACAGCCTGCATGAAAGTCAGGAAAGGGTTGACTGTCTTGATTTTTTAGTATGGCGGATGAAAAAGGAA
>Ga0137308_102547_pt1 | contig 11734 bp, 15 predicted proteins | sample Inofrocosms_June_FD_97181 | JGI IMG/M metagenome (GOLD analysis project Ga0137308, IMG submission 97181) | Mouse cecal microbial communities from Vienna, Austria - N-Acetylneuraminic and N-Acetylglucosamine D2O microcosms_June | ecosystem: Host-associated > Mammals > Digestive system > Large...
GTTGACGGACTGTTTGTATCAAATCTAATTGGTACAGAGGCGCTCTCGGCAATTAATCTGACAGCGCCGATAATTCAGCTTGTTACAGCGATTTCCACCATGCTTGCCACAGGGGGCAGTGCGGTTATTATGAAAAAGATGGGAGAACAAAAGGAAGCGGAAGCAAAGGAAGACTTTACCTTTTTAATCTTAGTAAATGTCTTTGTAGGAATTGTGATGTGTGCGCTTGGTTATCTGGCAATGGATACTGTTTTTGCCAGAATAAATCTTTCTGCTAATGTAGAAGGGTATTGTGTGCAATATTTAAGATACTATCTGTTCTTTACAGTGCCAATTCTCTTGATGAACAACTTTACACTGTATATGATTGCCAGTGAAAAGGCAACGCTTTCTCTGATATGTTCTGTGGCAGGCGGAATCTTGAATATGGTGCTGGACTATGTCTTTATTGCTTGCTTTCACATGGGAATTGGTGGTGCAGCGATTGCAACAGGAATTGGATATTCGGTAACAGCAGTTGTGGGATTGTTTGTTTTTAGCCAGAAAAAGAGCCTTCTGCATTTTAAGAAACCGGTATTTCGCCTTAAAGTCCTTGTCAACGCAGCAACAAACGGATGTTCGGAGATGGCAACAGCACTTGTGACAGGAATTGTCACCATGATGTTTAACTGGACGATGTTACACTATGTTGGAGAAGATGGAGTTGCGGCAGTCACTGTCATTATGTATGTGTTGATGTTTGCAAGCTCCTTGTATACCGGATATTCTTATGGCGTAGCACCTATGATAAGCTTTTATAACGGAGAACAGACTTATAGCAAGCTAAGAAAATTAATTGCTATAAGTCTGAACGTGATAGCTGTTATCTCTATAGTGACTGTTGTAGCGTCCTCTTCGCTGACCAAACCGCTGGTATCTGTCTTTGCCCGTCCCGATAATCCAGTGTATGATTTGGCAGTAACAGGAAACCGGATATGTACAGCTGCGTTACTTTTTATTGGATTTAATATTTTTGCCAGTGGAATGTTTACTGCACTATCCAATGGGATTGTATCAGCTGTCCTGGCATTTTCAAGGTCATTTGTATTTATGCTGATTACAATGCTTGTGCTTCCTTTGTTTTTGGGTGTAACGGGTATCTGGCTGGCAACACCGATAGCGGAGCTGATGGCGCTTATTCTTTCTGTTTTTATGTTTTTGAAATATAGAAAAAGATATGGATACTAAGGGAGAAATCTATATCGCAAGTCCACACTCAAAAGCAAGCAACATATATTTCTCTGCATGGTTAAGGCCATGCAGATGCAAATCTCGAATATCCCATGTGTCAGAGCTTAAATCATCTGCGCCATATAAAAACTGTATAAAAGGAATCTGTCTGTATTTTGAGACAGCAAGCATGGAAGCACATTCCATCTCTACACAGAGACAGCCTTCTGCTTTACGCTCTGCAATAGCAGTGCAAGTCTCCCGGTAAATCGCATCCGAAGTCCAGGTTTTCCCTTTGATATAGGAATAACCACAGTTTTTTAAGACATTTTCTACTATCTCTATGGAATGTGTATCTGTCTCGATTTCTGCTGAGGGCGCCTGGTAGTGGTAACTGGTGCCCTCATCACGAATTGCAGAGACCGGAACGATAATATGGTCTTTTACTTTCTCATCGTCCAATACTCCACAAGAGCCAAAAAGAACATACTTTTTAGCGCCCATGGCAACGACTTCTTCAAAGCATGAGACACACGCAGGCGCGCCTACCATAGAGCGATAAAAGGCAATCTCTGTATTTTTATAACGAATTTTATAGATGGGTAATACGCCATTTGCAGAGTAAAGCTCTGCTATTTTTTCCACTTCATCCAAAGAAGAAAATTTTTGAATAATATTCTCAGAGAATGTAGAGACACAGATTTCTGGAAAATCCTGCATTTTCTGTATGATATCAGATGGGTGAAATAAAGCGGGTTCCGAAATTTCGGTTCTTTGAAAGATAGTATACATTTTTCCTCCTTTGGTAGTGAAAGTTATGTTATATTGTTGTCAATATATAACATCTTTTCTTTGATTTTCTGATACTGTTTTGGAATCTTTTTAAGCGGAGCGGAACGTACGTTCTCCTCAGTGCCGTCTGCCATCGCTTGTTGATAATACCAGCACTTAAATTCCAGCAAATCAAGGGTCTCTTGCATCTCCTTTAATTGTTCTTTGACAGCATCTCTTCTGGCGTGGAACAGTTCATAACGCTCTGCAAGAGATTCGTCACCTCTTGCAGCCATATCGATAAATGCCTTGATATTTTTAATTGATAAACCTGATTTTTTCAGACATGCAATCACCTTTAGCCATTCGTAATCTTTGTCTGTAAACATACGGATTCCTCCGCTGGAGCGTTCTACAAAGGGAAGCAGCCCTTCCTGGTCATAATAGCGAAGTGTGGATGCCGGAATACCAAGTACCTCGGCTATCTCTCCAACTGTATAAAGCATAAGTATTTTCCTCTGAAATATAAAAATCTCTTGACTTAAAGTATACTTTAAGTTATATGATAAACTTAAACTTATTATAGAAAGTCTGAAGTTAAAAGTCAACCAAAAGTAAGGAGGATTTAAGATGAGTAAAGTATTGGTAGCATATTTTAGTGCAAGTGGAGTGACAAAAAAAGTGGCTACAAGATTAGCAGAAGAGATTGGCGCAGAACTGTTTGAGATAGTGCCAGAGACTCCCTATACAGCAGAAGACCTAAACTGGCAGGATAAGAACAGCAGAAGCTCTATCGAGATGAAGGATACAAACAGCCGCCCGGCAATTGGTTCCAAGATAGCAGATATCCGTTTATATGATGTCATATATGTAGGCTTTCCAGTATGGTGGTATCGAGAGCCATCAATTATTGACACTTTTATGGAGACCTATGATTTTAGTGGAAAAAAAGTCGTCCCATTTGCCACCTCTGGCGGAAGTCCGATGGGAGACGCCGAAAAACGTATGCAGGCTTTGGCACCAAAAGCAAAAGTCGCCAAAGGCAAAAGATTTGCCGCTCATGTATCCGGCAAGGAGCTTTCTGACTGGGCGACAGAGTGGTTATCTTAAGTTTCTACCAATCTGTGTACAGAGCTGCGGAAATTCAAGAAAAATCAAATTGAATTTCCTGTCGAATTATGGTAGTATTTATTGGGAACTACCACGATAGATGGTAGGCGGTTAGCCCTCTTTGGAGGGACTGTGACCCTCCGATTACATAGAAACCTGTAAGGGAATCAAAAGAAAGGAGGGCTGAGCCAATGGATATTTTAGGGCTAATTGCAGTGCTAAGCTTCGGCTTGACCTGTTTTGGAATAGGATACTTTATCGGTAAAGACAGTAACAAGACACAAAAATAACCGCCCCCGACCAAAGGATGCGGTTATTTTTAGCATTTAACTAATCAGGCTAACCGTCTATCGGTAGCTCCTGTTGGGCATCTGTTAGCGCAGATGTCTTTCTTTAATGTTTAATATAGCACAATCTCCAAAGTGCCGCAAGCATTTTTTAGGCTTATCCATGGCAAACACAGCTGACTGGGCGGCAGAGTGGTTATTGTAAAATAATAAGTAATCTGCTATACTGTTTTGCAGAAATGGTGATGTATATATCCTAGATTACGAAGGAGGTATCTCTTATGGTTTATCGAACAAAAGGCACCTGCTCTCAGCAGATTCATGTGGAAGCAGAAAATGGTGTAATTACTTCCGTAGAGTTTATTGGCGGATGTGCTGGTAATACGGCTGGTATTGCCAAGCTGGTAAGAGGGATGAAAGTGGACGATGTTATCCGTCTGCTTGAAGGAACCACCTGTGGCAAACGCCCTACGTCTTGCCCCGACCAGTTAGCCAAAGCGCTAAAACAACTAAAAAGCAGTCCTGCATAAATGCAAAATAAGAGAGGACACCTCTCCAGGGTGCTGAAGCCTGGAGGTGTCCTCTCTTTTTTGTGTGAACGCTGCAAACATTTTCGTATGCCTTACTGTCTTAAACAGTTGGGTTGATTGGCTTCTTTAGTTTACGTTTGCATTTGTTATTTTGGATTCGGTCTGAATCCCTTACCCATATTCAGTTGTAATTGTCTTCATAAATCGTATATCCGTACCATGAGATGTCAATCTACTTTTCGTAAATCATAAGGTTTTGTTTTGCGTCCATTCTACGTATTAGGAACTTCCTTGTCCCTAGTTAGCAGACCATAATAATTTGGGATAAAAAAATGTTTAAAAAGTTTTCTGCCGGACTATTTTGGTGATCATTCAAAATAGAGGGCGTTAGTACAAGTGGTAGTAGTTTCTGTTTTGCCGTCTTGAGTAACAGAATGAGCACCAGTTACACGATAATACTTTCCTCTGGTAATCTTATATGGACCACCTTCCACTGTCGCAGAAGAATTATTATTAGTAATCTTAGTCCAATAATTGAGAGTACTCCAGCTACCAGTTCCAGTATCACTTTTATCCAGATAGATACGTACATATACTCTTTCAAAACTTCTATGAGCAAATGTAGTTCCTGAACAAACAGCATACCCTTTATCTCCATGGGTTAATTTTGATATACCCGCCCGAAGATAATCACCTCTGGCAATTCCATACCATGTATCTGACACTTCATCATCCTGTACATCATACACATGATAGCCTGCAGGCTCCACTTCTTCTGCATAAACGGGAATACTACTTCCAAAAAGTAATACACCAGTCAATGCAAGTGCGCATTTTGTCTTCCAGAATTGTTTCATCTTTTCCTCCTTTCTTTAAAAATTAGTAAGCTTACACTAATATAACGATTAGAAACTCATTTTTTGACAGCTTTAGACATTTTTTATTATAATATTTTCTACAATTTTTATATATTCTTCTTGTTCTAACATGCCACCAATAGAATAATAAGTATTTAAATATACGAAATTTGTTTCAAAATAAGAACTTTTTTCAGAATCTTGATATTTAAATATAGATATTTCTAATCCACAAGATTCTATTACTAATGTATCTATTTTTTCTCCATCTGTTTGAGAACTAATAGTTGCATCATTATAATCTTTACTAATATAAATTTGCAATTCATTAGTTTCTAATTGATATTTTAAAATAACCTCATTTGCATTTTCACCAACTTGATACTCAACTAAATCCATTCCTTCAGACCTATAACCAAATCTAACAGGTAAAACCCCTAATTCTTCTTCTATCTCCTGACAAATTTCTTCCTCATCATATTCACTATAAATAGAATCCGAATTTTCTATCTTCGTCTGTACTTCATCTCCTCTTGAACTCTGGAATATCTCCGGCACATACACCTTATTACCACTGCTAATCACTCCCGCCCCAACGCACAACACCAATGTAGCCGCCAGTGCTGCGACCATGCGGTAGCGAATCTTTTTCTTTCGTACAACCTTTCGACGTCTCTCGGCTTCTCTATAGATATCTTCTAACTTCTCCCTTGGCATCTGAATATTTTGAAGCTCATGCATCTCCATTAGCTGCTTCTCTCTCTCATCTGCCATTGCATTTAAATCTTCTTCTATTTTCTTCTGTAGCCATTCATCATCTATGCCACATCCCATTTTCTCACCAACCCAATCTTTAAATTCCGTTGACTTTTTTCAAATGCTATATCATAATCTAACATAGTAGAAATTTTCACAAATACCCTCTTTACCATTTACACTACAACGAAAACCTACTTTTTAATAACTGCACTTATATCGGAACAAGATAATACTTATCACCTGATTTAATACCAATAAAAGGAGACTGAACCTTATGAAATCAATTATTCTTACCGGCGGCGGAACTGCCGGCCATGTAACCCCCAACATCGCTCTTCTTCCCCGCCTTCGTGCTGCCAATTATACTATCTCTTATATCGGCTCCACCGATGGTATCGAGAAGACCCTTATCGAAGCACAACATATCCCCTATTATGGCATCTCCTCTGGAAAACTTCGCCGTTACTTTAGTCTAAAGAACTTTACAGACCCTTTCCGCGTCCTAAAAGGCTTTTCAGAAGCATCCCATCTTATGAAGACCCTACGTCCTGATATCGTCTTCTCCAAAGGCGGTTTTGTCTCCGTTCCGGTTGTCCTCGCTGCCAAGCGCCATCATATCCCTGTTATCTGCCATGAATCTGACTTAACTCCCGGACTTGCCAACAAGTTAAGTATGCCTAGCGCTACCAAAATCTGCTGTAATTTCCCAGAGACCCTCTCTTATCTTCCCAAAGAAAAGGCAGTTCTAACTGGTTGCCCTATCCGAAAGGAGCTTCTAGAAGGCAGTAAAAAAGCAGCCCTTACGCTAACTGGCTTTACCTCCACCAAACCGGTTCTAATGGTCATGGGAGGCAGCCTAGGTGCCGCTGCCATCAACCAGGCTATCCGGGCTTCCCTTCCTGACCTCCTAAAGACCTGGCAGATTATCCACCTATGTGGCAAAGGCAAACTAGACCAGTCTCTAACATCTCAAAAAGGCTATATCCAATATGAATATATCCAAAAAGAACTCCCTGACTTGTTCGCTCTCTGCGACCTTGTCATCTCCCGCGCTGGAGCCAACGCTATCTGTGAACTTTTGGCCCTTAGAAAACCAGCTCTCTTAATCCCCCTCTCTGCCCAGGCCAGCCGCGGAGACCAAATTCTTAATGCCCGCTCTTTCGAGCGCCAAGGCTTCTCCAAAGTTCTAGAAGAAGAGTCCCTAACTCCCAAGACCCTTCTAGAAGCCCTACAAGACCTCTCCACTCACCGCCAAGACTATTTAGACGCCATGCAAAAATGCCCTCAGTCTGACGCCATAGAAACCATCCTAACTCTAATCACCCAAACCACCAAATAAACAACGATTCTTATAAAGTCCTTACACTTTCTCCCCTGGCCTAACGTACGCGCCTTGGGAGGAAGTGTTTTTCCTATCCTTCATCTCCATACTCTTTTTGATAAGCATCCCACAACCACTTCCTTGCTCTTTCTTTCCACTTGCTCACCAATCCTGAAGTCACTCCAAGCTCTTTTCCAATCGCCCGATTATCCATACCTTCTAGGCTGCTCATCATAATTGCCTCGTACCACTGTGGTTTTTCTTCTTTCAACCTTTCTAGCACCCTTTTCTTCTCTGTACAGGTCTCCTTCTTAATCACAATCCGTCCTGGGTCTGCATGTACATCAAAGAAAAATTCCTCGCAAAGTTCAAGTCCTACATCTGTTCGATATTTTCCGCCCTTCTTGTTGTAATCTTTTGCCAGTCTCTCAGACACGCGCAAAAGCCAACTTTTTACCTGTTTTGCTGGCACATCATCCAGCTTGCCTACCAAGCGTATAAAAGTCTCCTGACAGATATCCTCTTTTGCCTGATAATCCTTGACAAACAGTCCTATATTCCACATCACCAGCCAGTAGTATTTCTCAAAATACGTATCCAGGCAATGCTCCTTCTCCCTCATAAATATCCACACCCACTAACCAAGTCCCCTGTCTCAGCCCTTTTTCACGTACTCCTCCTCATAAGCTTTTTGAAGCCATTTTCTGCCTTTATGCTTCCACAGACTAACAAGCCCAGAATTTACGCCTAACTTCTTTGCAATCTCATAATTATTCATATTTTCCAGAGAACTCATTACAATCGCTTCATACCAGTTACGGTTTATCTCTTTTAAGCGCTTTAGAACAATCTGTCTCTTCGCAGACTGTTCCCTCTCCACCACAATCTTTACTGGGTCCACATTTTCGTCGGTCAAAAATTCTTCGCTAATCTCAAGGCCTAGATTGGTCTTGCGTCTTCCACCTTTTCTTAGATGGTCAATCGCTAAATGTTTAGAAACACGCAAAAGCCAGGGCCTCACTTTCTTAGGCGGTACTTTATCTAGCCGCAACAAAAGACGTGAAAATGCTTCCTGGCAAATATCCTGCGCTTCATGATAGTCCTTTACAATAACATATACATTACGTATCACTAAGTCTTTATATTTCTCAAAGTAATCATCAATCTGATGATCCTTTTCTATCATTCGTAATCAACACCCTCTCACTAGCCGTTCCACCTCTTGCATCTCTTCAGGGGTTGTTGTCTTTGGCTCCCATAAAATACCAGCCTTATCGCCTTTATAGCGTGGAATCAGATGCATATGAAAATGAAAAACTGTCTGTCCGGCAACTTCTCCATTGTTCTGTACCAGATTAAATCCGTCTGCCTTCAATGCTTTCTTCATTCTAGAAGCAATTAATTTTGCAGTCACCAAAGCCTTTGCTCCCAAAGTGTCATCTAGTGCAAATAAATCTGCAAAATGTGCTTTGGGAATCAACAGTGCATGTCCTTTTGTCGCTGGCCCCAAGTCCAGAATCACGCGAAAATCCTCATCCTCATAAAGTGTTGTCGACGGAATCTCTCCAGCTGCAATCTTACAAAAAATACAGTTATTATCTACCATAATAACCCTCCTATCCACGTTTGTAAATGTTTAAATTTTATTTACGGCAAATTATGTCGAAAGTTGTCGAACGATTTTATTTGCCAATTTTTGACACTTCTGTTATATTGAAACCAGGGAGTGATGATATGCTAACATACGACGAACAGGAAAAAATGGAACGTTTGATGGCAAAAGACGAGAACTTCCATGAACTGATTACGGCAATGAAAAAGGATTACCATCTTACCCTTTCTCAAATCTCACATGAAATTCGGAATCCACTCACTTATGTGAACAGCTCCATCCAGTGGATACAAAAGCTGCACCCGGAGGTCGAAGACTTTGAGTTTTGGGACCAGATAAAAAGTGATATTCAATATTTGAGAACACTTTTAGATGATATCTCTACCTTTAACAATGGAGAACAATTAACTATCAGCAAGATTGACCCACGAGAATTTGCCTGCGACTTAAAAGACTCGCTTCTTTCAGAGCTTTTAGCCAAACATATCCCTCTGTTAATCAAGCTGGATGATACTTATCCAGATTTTTATGGAGACCCGATACGTCTAAAGCAAGCATTTATCAATCTGATTAAAAATTCTATGGAGTCTATCACAGAACGAGGGCGTATTACGCTAAAAGTTTTTACTCACGACAAACGGCTTATGATAGCTGTCAAAGACAATGGCTGCGGTATTACAGAGGAACAGCAGCAAACGGTCTTTCGTCCTTTTGTAACCTACAAAGAAAATGGTACAGGGCTTGGGCTTTCCATTGTTCGACGCATTATTCTAGCACACAATGGCACCATTCATCTGCGCTCTACAGTAGGAAAAGGCACTGAAGTTCAAGTACATCTACCATTACTGCCAACATCTCATATTTGTATATAATTATCCCAGACGGGTTTTGTGGAGGAGACGGTTATTCTCTGTTATCCTCTCCTCTTATAAAACCTGCTTCGACATTTTTCTCAATTAACTTTTTTATATAATCCCACAAAAGTTCAGAACCTTCATGTGTCTTAGAATTTCTCTCCATAATCTGACGTTTACAGACGTTATGTTCCACCCAGGATTTTCCCTTCGACTGGTCGTTTAGGCATACAGGTTGAATCTTGTCCAACATATTGGCAAATTTAGCTTCCGGTGTCTCCATCGCTTCAAATTCATCCCACAACGCTCTTAGATACTTCCTCTGGTCTTCTGGCAATAACCCATAGATACGGTCTGCAGCTTTTAATTCCCGCTCTTTTTTGGTCTGATTTCCTGTCTGGTCATAGGCGTAGGTATCTCCCGCATCGATTTCCACCAAGTCATGTGTTAGAACCATCATAATGGTCTTTGGCACATCTATCTTCTCATTGGCATATTCACTGAGTATCATACACATCATCGCCAAGTGCCATGCATGTTCTGCGTCAGTCTCCTTGCGGCTTCCATCTGCTAGATAGGTCTGCCGAATAATCTCTTTTTGTTTGTCAATCTCCATCAGAAATGCCAACTGCTGTCTCAACCTGTCCATTGCTGTCTTCCTCCTTCGCCAGACACACCTCTAGCGTTATCTCCCTGCAAGGCTTATACTTCCCTTTGTCTATCTGATTCACTAACTCTGGATGCAGAAGCAATTCCTCTTTTTTCTCGCGCCGAAGCTGCTTGATATAATACTCAAGCCTTCCAGCCTCTGACCAGTTATCCGTCTCCCAGACCATCTCTAATGCTTTCATTGGATGGCTTTTAGTGTATTTCGCAGCCGTCTTCTTTTTATAATAATGTGCGCATATCCGCTGCCTAATATCTTTGGCAATCCCTGTATAGAGTGACTGGTCTTCACAGCGCAGCATATAGATATATGGCATCAGTCCTCTCTCTCCATCACCATATGAATACGATTCCAGATCTCTCCATGATACTCTATGGCATGGTCTTCTATCTTATCATCGCGAAATCCAACTTTTTGATAGCAAGCGTGTGCCCGCGGATTGCAATCAAATACTCCAAGCGTCACTTTTGATACATGCAGTATATCAAAAGCATACTTTACTGCCAACTCCACCATCTGTTGACCAAGTCCCTGTCCGCGTCTGGCATCATCCACTACAATCATCCCCAGATGAGCCGAGTTTTTCTGATAATCTGCCCAAATACAAAAATGGCCAATGCCTTCTCCCTGAGCATCAACACCTGCCATTACCCACTCGTCATCCGCCTCTTCTCTTTCTTTCATGCGTGTTATTATCTGCTCCTGCGTCAAAGGATACGTAAATGTCTTGGCACACCACATAGTCATCACACGCTCATCTGTAAGCCATGAAAGGAGTTTCTCTGCATCAATACGTTTAAATGGTCTTAAACGAATAATTCCTATCCCCTCCAAATTCAATTTTTTTAATCATAGCAATTTCCTTTTAAAAAGTCAAGGAGCGCCCATTAATTTGCGTAAAATTTTGTCGAGTTTTTTCTTGTTCTCTATGTGTTATATGGGAGACATTATCCGAAAAATCTTGAACTTTACAAGGCTTTCCATTCTATTTATGGGGTTTCGGGCATTTATCCTGTTATCTGCAATGTATTTTCTCTATGCTTTGAAACTATTACGATATTCGATTTTAATTGATTATGTCAACTGCATAACTTCCATCTCAAGTTTTCTTAAATCTTCAAGAGATAATGCCGGAACACACTCTGCAATTTCTTCAAGCGACATTTTTCCTTTTCTTATCAATTTTTCTGCTGTTTTCCTTGCTTCACTATTTTTAATATCTTCTGCGTAAGCTTCCAAAACTTGTTCATCATCAAACAATGTCATCATAATATCTACAACCTCCTGTTCTTTATTTTCAAGATATTCTTTTAATATATTCCTGTCTTTACAGACACGAATAGTTTCTATTATTGCTTCCTTTGTCTGACCACATTTCATTCTCTGTTCATTATATACCTTACAGAATATAATATATTGCCCAATTATGTTGTTCTCATCCTCCTGATAAAGTACCCTGACCTCTACATCTACAGCTATTTTTTCACCATCAAAAAAATCTTTTGAGAGTGATATGATGTTAGGCGGATTCTTTGGCTTTGCACCCGTAAATATCACATATAATTCAGGCTTTGGCATATTTACCTTTTTCGTGCCATACAGATTTTGTTTGGTACGCTTAAAAAAATTGTGGTAAGTCTGTATCAGATACATTAACGCACGTATTATGATATTCAATGTCCATGTTGACTGACTCTCAACCAGTACGACAAGTCTGCCATCAACCGAAAAGCCAAGGTCATTGTAGTTTGCATCCA